>Ga0058692_1001048_pt1 | contig 10827 bp, 17 predicted proteins | sample AgamicAtAmrz_FD_55216 | JGI IMG/M metagenome (GOLD analysis project Ga0058692, IMG submission 55216) | Agave microbial communities from Guanajuato, Mexico - At.Am.rz | ecosystem: Host-associated > Plants > Roots > Rhizosphere | place: Guanajato, Mexico | collected 2012-06-07 | reverse complement strand
GTCAAACACTTTTTTCAGCGTTTTTCTCCGGCGGGGTGAATCACTTCACGCCCTGCTGAGCCGTCTGCGTTGCCGCTTTGCCGTCTCAGTGGTGGCGCATTATAGGGATCCGGATTTTTTGCACAACCCCTTTTTTCGATCTTTTTTATCGACTGGCGAGTTTTCACTCTTTTCGCTGCGATCGCGAGCGATCCGCGCAAAAATCAGCTTGTTTACCCGCACCGGAAGCCGCAGGCTAGCGGGAAACATCAGAAAAGGAGAAATAGAATGTCTGTAGCCCTGCGCCCTTATAAGCAACATATTCCCCATACCGGCGAGCGCGTGATGGTGGATAGCAGCAGCGTGGTCGTTGGCGAAGTCGAGCTGGCTGATGATGTCAGCATCTGGCCACTGGTAGCAATCCGCGGTGACGTGAATAAAGTGGTGATTGGTAAACGCAGCAATATCCAGGATGGCAGCGTGCTGCACGTTACGCATAAATCCAGCAGTAATCCCGATGGCTTTCCATTGATCATCGGTGAAGACGTGACGGTGGGCCATAAAGCAATGCTGCACGGCTGCACCATTGGCAACCGCGTGCTGGTGGGTATGGGCTCGATCCTGCTGGATGGCGCGATCGTCGAAGATGAGGTGATGATTGGCGCCGGCAGCCTGGTGCCACCCGGTAAACGCCTGCAAAGCGGCTATCTCTATTTAGGCAGCCCGGTGAAGCAGATCCGGCCACTAACCGAAGCGGAAATAGCCGGACTGCTTTACTCCGCTAACAATTATGTCGGCTGGAAAGATGAATATCTGGCTCAGGGCAGCCACAGCCAGCCCTGATCGTCGGCCTGCTCCGCCCGGAGCAGCTGCTCGGCCTCTTCCTCCAGATCCCAGCGATGCGCGCTAAACAGCGCCATCGCCTCTCCGGCACCAAAAACGTTGCTGCAGCGCCGGCAGCGATATTGCGCAGGTCAGTCCCATACCATTCACTAAGACCGGGAACAGCACCGCCTGCCGGACTGCGTCCCAGCTTTCCCGATCGGGAAACTGGATTGCCTGATTCATGCCTGCATCGCCTGTTTAAGTTGATCGATGACCGGCGCGATCTCCGGCATAACGCCATGCCACAGCTGAAACGCATGCGCCGCCTGACCCACCAGCATGCCGAGTCCATCCGCCAGCTGCTGTGTGCCGTGCTGCTGGCACCACGCCAGAAATGGCGTCAGCCCCTGCTGATAAAACATGTCGTAACAGCGCACCTGCGCATCAATCAGCGTAACCGGCAGCGGCGGCACGTCGCCCGCTACGCCGCTGGAGGTGGCATTGATGATCAGATCAAAACGTTCGCCGGCCAGTTGATCAAAACTCATCGCCTGGATCGCCCCACTGTGCTGGAAAAGCTCAGCCAGCTGTTGCGCGCGTTCTGCCGTGCGGTTAACCACCACCAGCGCGCAGCCCGTCGAGAGCAGCGGCAGGATCACCCCACGCGCCGCGCCGCCCGCACCCACCAGCAGAATGCGATCGCCCGGCCGGATCAGCTGCAGCCGTTGCAGATCGCTCAGCAGGCCGATGCCGTCCGTGTTATCACCCAGAATCGAACCATCGGCTCTCTTCTTTAAGGTATTTACCGCGCCGGATAATGCCGCGCGTTCGCTGAGCTCATCCGCGAATTCCCATGCCTGCTGTTTAAACGGCAGCGTAACATTGGCGCCTTTGCCACCAGCCGCAAAAAACGCCTCTATCGCCTGCGGGAACCCTTCCAGCGGTGCGCAGATGCGTCCGTAAGGATGTTCAATACCGGTCTGCTCAGCAAAAGCGGCGTGAATAAACGGAGATTTGCTGTGGGCGATGGGATGACCAAAAACGGCAAACTTTTCCATAATCAGCCCTGACGAATGAGTTCACCGCTAATAGCATCGCGGATTTCAGAAGGATTCAGGCGACCGCCGGTGGCCGCCTGCAACACCGGGAACTGCGAGCCAAACTGCTCTGCCACTTCGGCGGCGCTGCGGCACGGCGGCTGACCGGTTAAATTCGCGCTGGTTGAGACCAGCGGCTTGCCAAATCCGCGACACAGCGCCTGGACCTGCGGATGATCGCTGACGCGAATCGCCAGCGAATCAAAGCGGCCGGTTAACCAGCGCGGCGTATGCGGCGAAGCAGGCACCACATAGGTGACCGGACCCGGCCAGCTGGCAAACATACGTTCGCGCTGCAGCACGGTGAGTTCGCGATCGGCAATATAAGGCTCGAGCTGCGTATAATCAGCGGCGATCAGAATCAGCCCCTTTTCTACCGGGCGCTGTTTCAGTTCCAGCAGGGCCATCACCGCGCTTTCGCTGTCCGGATCGCAGCCAAGGCCGAATACGGCTTCGGTAGGGTAAGCAATCACTTGCTGTTGCTGAAGTTGTTCGATGCAGAAGTCGAGGCTTCCGGGTGCATGCTGGCTCTGGTTCATGATCACTCTTCATCCTGGGCGATGGGCTTGCCGCAGCGTTTGCTGGCGCAGAAGCGCTTCATGCCCTGTGCGGTTTTCTTTTCTATTAATAACGGGAACTGGCAATGGGGGCAGACACCTTCCAGCGGCGTGGCGTTGATCGCGAACTGGCAGTCGGGATAACGATCGCAGGCGTGGAAGGTTTTGCCATAGCGTGAACGGCGCTGCACCAGCTTGCCGCTGGCGCACTGCGGGCAGGCAATTGCGGTTTCGTCCGGCTTATCGATGGTTTCCGTGTAATCACACTCCGGATAGTGGCTACAGCCGACAAACATGCCGAATCGCCCCTGGCGCAGCACTTTGTCCGCACCACACTGCGGGCAGGCATGGCCTTCCAGCACTTTGACAATATGGCCATCACCCTGACTTTTCAGCGGGCGGATATAGTCGCAGGTTGGATAATTCACACAGCCGAGAAAAGGCCCGTGTTTGCCGGCACGTATCACTAATTCTGCCCCGCAGGCGGGGCAGGGATCGTGTTTACGCACGGTAAATAGTGCTGGTTTACTCATATTACCGAATGCATTAATCGCAAATTAATGCAGCATACCTTCATTGACGTCGAATAACAGTTCTTCCATCTGCTGATAGGCATTTTCACATCCGGGGATGTTAAACAGCACCATCAGCACCACCCATTTGAGATCTTCCAGATCGAATTCCAGCGTATCAAGCGCCATAACCCGTTCGATGACCATTTCGCGCGTTTCCATATTCAGCACCTGGATTTGCTCCAGGAACAGAATAAAACCACGACACTCGGCATCTAAACGCTGGCTCTCTTCTTCCGTGTAGATTCGCATGGAGAGCGGATCGTTAGCCAGCAACACTGGCGCGACCAGACCATCCTGATAATCCGCTAACCGCTCAAGCCAATTCAACGCATTGTAGATATCTTCGCGATGAAAACCGGCATCGGTTAAGTCATCGGTCAATTTATCCTGGTCAACGCGCATTTCAGCCTCGTTGTGGATATACGTCTCAAACAAGTACATAAGTACGTCGAACATGGCATGCCCTCCTCAATCGGACATAGCCGCCGGGTACAGCTGCGATCCATCCTGCTAACTCCAGCTCCAGCAATTGCGCTGCGATAACTGGCACAGGTTGGCCGGCACGTTCAGCGACGACGTCAACAGGTGTAACCTCATCACCTACGTTAGCCAACACGCTGGGAAATGGCAATGGCACATCATCACTGAGTTGTGAATATATTGTTTCTGAGATGCTGGCCGGCAACCANTGCAGGGCAGAATGCAAATCCTCAAGGATATTGTTGGGATGCGCCACCAGCAGCGCACCCTGCTGAATCAGCCAGTGCGTGCCTTCACAGCCAGGATTACCCAGCGCGCCAGGCAGCGCATACACGTTACGGTTTTGTTCCAGCGCATACCGCGCCGTTACCAGCGAGCCACTCTTCAGTGAAGCTTCAACCACCAGCACGCCATGACTCAGGCCGCTGATAATACGATTACGCCGCGGAAAATTTACCGCATGGGGCGCCATCGACAGCGGCAGTTCTGAAACCAGCGCGCCGCCGCTGGCGATGATCTCCTGTGCCAGCGGCTGATGGCTTTTCGGATAGAGATGATTCAGCCCGCTGCCCAGCACGGCCAGGGTTTTGCCCTGCACTTCCAGCGCGGCACGATGCGCCACGCCATCAATACCGCGCGCCAGCCCGCTGGTGATGGTCAAACCGCTTAGCGCCAGCTGCTGGGTAAACCAGCTGCCCCATTCTCTGCCATACGGCGAACAGTGACGACTGCCGACCACCGCCAGCTGCGGTGTCGCGAGTGCAGAGAGGTCACCCGCTATATAAAGGGCAGCCGGATAGCGGCTGATTTCCCGCAGCCGGGCGGGATAATGTGCGTCGCTGCAGGCGATCAGATGATGTTGCGCCTGTTGCAGCCAGCGCTGCGTTTTTTCCAGCTGGCGTGGACAGAGGGCGAGAAACTGCTGCCGCTGCGTGTCGTCCAGCCCGTGCTGCTGCAGCCACGCGTCGTCAACGTGGCTGGCGGCCAGAAGCGCCATGATGAACTGACGGGCGCGCTCACCGCTTAAACCCCAGACGTAAGTCAGCCTGATAATCCTTTCACTGCGTTCCATGCTGCGCTCCCTGTCAGCCGTGCTCTGATGCGGCACAATGCTGTCAATCAGGCCCTAAAAAGTCTACAATATGAGGCAGTAATCTTTTCTTTAACGCATACAGATCTGGATATTTATGTCAGTTTTGCAGGTATTACATTTCCCTGACGATCGCCTTCGCAAAATTGCTGCACCCGTTGCGGCTGTGAATGCTGACGTTCAGCGTATTGTCGACGATATGTTTGAGACCATGTACGCCGAAGAAGGCATTGGTCTGGCGGCGACGCAGGTGGATATTCACCAGCGCATCATCGTGATTGATGTTTCTGAAAGCCGCGAAGAGCGCTGGTGCTGATTAACCCGGAGCTGCTGGAAAAAAGCGGCGAAACCGGTATCGAAGAGGGTTGCCTGTCGATCCCGGAACAGCGGGCGTTTGTGCCGCGTGCCGAGCGGGTCAAAGTGCGCGCGCTGGATCGCGACGGTAACAGCTTCGAGCTGGAAACTGACGGTCTGCTGGCGATCTGCATTCAGCATGAGATCGACCATCTCGACGGTAAACTGTTTATTGATTATCTGTCGCCGCTGAAGCGTCAGCGTATTAAACAGAAACTGGAAAAACTGGCCCGCCAGAATGCGCGCGCATCCTGAGAGCGAACAGAAGGTTGAACTGTGTCTGCACCGTTAAAAATCATCTTTGCCGGTACTCCTGACTTCGCAGCGCGTCATCTCGACGCGCTGCTTGCTTCTGAGCATCAGGTGGTTGGCGTCTTTACTCAGCCCGACCGCCCTGCCGGACGTGGCAACAAACTCACGCCGGGCCCGGTAAAAGTGCTGGCTCAGGCGCATGATATTCCCGTGTTTCAGCCAAAGTCCCTGAAGCCGGAAGAGAATCAGCAGCTGGTTGCCGGGCTACAGGCCGATGTGATGGTGGTCGTCGCTTATGGTCTGATCCTGCCTCAGGCGGTGCTGACGATGCCGCGCCTTGGCTGCATCAACGTACACGGCTCGCTGCTGCCGCGCTGGCGCGGTGCGGCGCCGATTCAGCGCTCACTGTGGGCCGGCGATAACGAAACCGGTGTGACCATCATGCAGATGGACGTGGGTCTGGATACCGGCGATATGCTGCACAAAATAACCTGCCCGATTAATGCCGACGATACCAGCGCATCGCTGTACGACAAGCTGGCGCAGCTGGGCCCGCAGGGGATGCTGACCACGCTCAGTCTGCTGGCCGCCGGCAGCGCGCAGCCCGAAGTGCAGGATGAGACCCTGGTAACTTACGCGGAAAAGCTCAGCAAAGAAGAGGCACGTCTTGACTGGTCGCTCTCTGCTGTTCAGCTGGAACGGTGCATTCGCGCCTTCAATCCGTGGCCGGTGAGTTATTTCCTCATCGACGATCAGCCGGTCAAAGTCTGGCAGGCCAGCGTGTTACCGCACCGCAGCGCCCAGCCGGGAGAAATTCTGCAGGCTGACAAACACGGCATCCAGATCGCGACCGCTGACGGCGTGCTGAATCTGCTCTCACTGCAGCCTGCCGGCAAAAAAGCCATGGCGGCGCAGGATCTGCTCAATTCGCGTCGTGAATGGTTTACACCCGGCACCGTTCTGGCCTGATTCTCCAGCCCGGTCTCCGCCGGGCTTTTTGTTTGATGAATGAATATGAAAAAAGCGACCAACCTGCGCAGCCTTGCCGCGCAACTGATTGAACGCGTGGTGGATAAAGGGGAATCGCTGAGCGCGATTCTGCCCGCTGCGCAAAAAACGCTGGCAAACAACGATGGCGCGCTGCTGCAGGAGTTGTGTTTTGGCGTGACGCGCACGCTGCCGCAGCTGGAAGCGTTGATTAATAAGCTGATGGCGCGGCCGTTAACCGGCAAACAGCGCGTACTGCACTATCTGATCATGGTGGGCCTGTATCAGCTGCTGTATACCCGCGTTCCGCCGCACGCCGCGCTGGCCGAAACCGTGGCCGGGGCTGAAGCACTGAAGCGGGCAAATCTGAAAGGCTTGCTTAACGGCGTGCTGCGTCAGTTCCAGCGTCAGCAGGACGCACTGCTGGCGGAGGTCAATCAGGGCCCGCAGCGCTACTGGCATCCGGGCTGGCTGCTGAAACGGTTGCAGACCGCGTGGCCGGAGCAGTGGCAGCAGATTGTGGAAGCAAACAATCAGCGACCGCCAATGTGGCTGCGCGTGAATCGTCAGCATCACAGCCGTGACGCCTGGCTGGCGTTATTAACCCAGCAGAATCAAAATGCGTTTAGTGCTGACGCGCCGGATGCGCTGCGTCTTGAAGCACCGGCTCCGGTCAGTCAGCTGCCAGGCTTTGAGCAGGGCTGGGTGACGGTGCAGGATCTCTCTGCTCAGCGTTGTGCCCTGCTGCTGGCGCCGGAAAACGGCGAAACCATTCTCGACCTGTGCGCTGCGCCCGGCGGCAAAACCACCCATATTCTCGAAATTGCGCCGCAGGCCCGCGTGATGGCGGTGGATATCGATGCGCAGCGCCTGTCGCGCGTGACGGAAAACCTGCAGCGTCTGGGGATGCAGGCTGACGTGCGTCAGGGCGATGGCCGCACGCCAGCGGCCTGGTGCGACGAGCAGCAATTCGACCGCATCCTGCTGGATGCGCCCTGCTCGGCCACCGGCGTTATTCGACGCCATCCGGATATCAAATGGCTACGCCGCGATCGCGATATCGACGAACTCGCCGCGCTACAGCGTGAGATTCTGGCGGCCATCTGGCCACGCCTGAAATCGGGCGGTACGCTGCTTTATGCCACCTGCTCAGTGCTGCCGCAGGAGAACCAGCAGCAGATCGAGGCTTTCCTCGCGACGCATGACGATGCGGTGCCGCAGGCACTGCCACAGGGGCAACTTAACGGCTGGCAGGTTTTCCCTGCCATCGATGGCGGCGACGGTTTCTTCTACGCTAAGCTGATGAAAAAATAGTGCAGCGCACAGTGACAAGAGCAACGTATCCATGAAAATTATTATCCTCGGCGCCGGCCAGGTGGGCGGCACGCTCGCCGAAAACCTGGTGGGCGAAAACAATGACATCACCGTGGTTGATAGCGATCCCTCACGCTTACGCGTGCTGCAGGATAAGTTTGACCTGCGCGTGGTACAGGGCCATGGTTCGCACCCGCGCGTGTTGCGTGAAGCCGGCGCCGAAGATGCGGATATGCTGGTGGCGGTCACCAGTTCTGACGAAACCAACATGATTGCCTGTCAGATTGCTTACTCGCTGTTTAACACGCCAAACCGCATTGCCCGTATCCGCGCCGCCGATTATCTGCGCGATGCGGAAAAGCTGTTTGTGCCGGAAGCGGTGCCCATCGACCATTTGATCTCGCCTGAACAGCTGGTGATCGACAACATCTATCGGCTGATTCAGTACCCTGGCGCGTTGCAGGTGGTGAATTTTGCCGAGGGCAAAGTCAGCCTGGCAGTGGTCAAAGCCTATTACGGCGGACCGCTGGTGGGCAATCCGCTGTCGATCCTGCGTGAGCACATGCCGCATATCGATACCCGCGTAGCCGCGATTTTCCGTCAGGATCGCCCGATCCGCCCGCAGGGATCGACGATCGTCGAAGCTGGCGATGAAGTGTTTTTTATTGCCGCCAGTCAGCATATTCGTGCGGTGATGAGCGAGATGCAGCGGCTCGAAAAGCCCTATAAACGCATTATGCTGGTCGGCGGCGGTAATATCGGCTTTGGCCTGGCGCAGCGGCTGGAGAAGCAGTACAGCGTTAAGCTGATTGAACGTAATCAGCAGCGCGCAGCTGAACTGGCTGAACATCTGCAGGATACCATCGTGTTCTATGGCGATGCCTCGGATCAGGAACTGCTGGCAGAAGAGCATGTCGATCAGGTCGATCTGTTTATCGCCGTCACTAACGACGATGAAGCCAATATCATGTCAGCGATGCTGGCCAAAAAGATGGGCGCGAAAAAAGTGATGGTGCTGATCCAGCGTCGCGCCTATGTCGATCTGGTGCAGGGCAGCGTGATCGACATTGCGATCTCTCCGCAGCAGGCCACGATTTCTGCGCTGCTTGGCCACGTGCGCAAAGCCGATATTGTCGGCGTCTCTTCACTGCGCCGCGGTATTGCGGAAGCCATCGAGGCCATTGCCCACGGTGATGAAACCACTTCGCGCGTGGTCGGCCGCCTGATTGAAGATATTAAACTGCCGCCGGGCACCATTATCGGCGCGGTGGTGCGTGGTGATGACGTGATCATCGCCAATGATAATGTGCGTATTGAGCAAGGCGACCACGTGATCATGTTCCTCACCGACAAAAAGTTTGTGCCGGACGTTGAGCGTCTGTTCCAGCCGAGCCCGTTCTTCCTGTAACGCGTTGTGATTGGGCTGCAGTGAGAGTGGTGTTTAATCCATTGTTATAATGGCAATTACACGAAGGTTTGTTAGACTTTAGCCATTGGCCAAGGCAAGGAGATAACAATGAGTTTATTCAAAGAGTTTCGTGATTTTGCGATGCGTGGCAACGTGGTGGACCTGGCGGTCGGTGTGATCATCGGTGCTGCGTTCGGTAAGATCGTATCGTCACTGGTTGCGAACATCATTATGCCACCGCTCGGTTTACTGATTGGCGGCGTCGACTTTAAGCAGTTTAAATGGGTACTCAAGCCAGCCGAAGGCGATATCCCAGCGGTGGTGATGGAATACGGTAACTTTATTCAGACGGTATTTGACTTCATCATCGTGGCGTTTGCTATCTTCATTGCCATCAAAGTAATGAATAAACTGTATAAAAAGAAAGAAGTGGAAAAACCAGCGCCTAAACCGACCAATGAAGAAGTGCTGCTGACCGAGATTCGCGACCTGCTTAAGCAACAAAATAATAAAGTGTGATGAATAAAAGCCGCCAGTTTCAGGCGGCTTTTTTGTCACTAAAGCAGAAGGCCAGAGGTAAACACTGTTGCTTACCGCTGGCCTCCTGATTCGCTCCCTTCGCGTGTTTATCTTTACGCCGGTAGCTGCCTTTCCCCTTCTGATTGCGCTCAACACGCTGGCGATACAGCGGATCGTGTAACAGGGCTTCCAGGGCGTTATCGTTAATTTTGCCTTTTCGATGCTGATAGTGACTCATATCGTCCTCCGGTTAGTGATGGCGCAACTATAGTCCCTGCGCGCCAGAATTCAATCCTTGCTACAACAAATTTCAGGATGCGGATCTTCGCCGGTTTCCAGTGCCTCGAGGATCGAACAGCAGGCGCTACTGTGCCGGTCGCCACAACAGGTTTCCGCCAGCCGTTGCAGTGAGCGCTGAATGGTTTGCAGTTCGCCAATCATACTGTTCACCTCATCGAGCCGTTTCGCCACGATCGCTTTTGACTCTTCACAGGTGTGATGCTCTGGATCGATGCGGATCGACAGCAGGTCGCGGATCGATTCCAGGCTGAAACCAAGCTGCCGGCCGTAACGGATAAAACGCAGGCGCTGCAGATCGTTATCGCTGTACAGGCGGAAGCCGCCCTCGGTGCGTACCTCATGATCCATCATCTGCTGCTTTTCATAAAAGCGGATGGTGTCCGGCGTCACGTCCGCCAGTTTTGCCAGCTGGCCAATGCGATACATACTATTTCTCCTGCTGTAGCCGCTGACCGATCGCCGGGCGATATTCGCCACGCAGAAAATCGGTGCTCATGCCAGCCTGCTGCAGCTTTATCTCCAGCAGCGTCAGGCGCTTGGCCAGTTCGCGCGCCTCGTTGTCATCAGGATCGAGTTCGCGAAGCAGATCGCTCAGTGCCAGCGCGTCGCGGCGCATCTCCAGTTCCGGAGGGAGATAGCCGGCGTTTTTCAGCAGTCGCCAGGCACTGCGCAATTCCGCCGGCACACCACTGTCATCGTCCAGCGTGAGCGGCGCACCTTCACCAGGCAGATTGCTCAGCTCGCCCTTTTCCTGAGCGGCGCGGATGTGTTGCTCAGCCAGCTGATCGATAAGCCACATAGAAACCTCCTGCAGGCATGTCTGCCAACAGCATAGCGAATGGAGGGGAAATGGGAAGAAATGACAGGCAATAAAAAACCCGCCGAAGCGGGTTTTTTACGATGCTACAGATTACTCTGCGGCAGCTTCTGCTTGAGCTTCTGGACGATCAACCAGCTCGATGTATGCCATCGGAGCGTTGTCACCAGCACGGAAGCCACACTTCAGAATACGAGTGTAACCACCGGCACGGCTCGCGAAACGCGGGCCCAGCTCGTTAAACAGTTTTGCCACGATCTCGTTATCACGAGT
>Ga0058692_1001035_pt1 | contig 10908 bp, 8 predicted proteins | sample AgamicAtAmrz_FD_55216 | JGI IMG/M metagenome (GOLD analysis project Ga0058692, IMG submission 55216) | Agave microbial communities from Guanajuato, Mexico - At.Am.rz | ecosystem: Host-associated > Plants > Roots > Rhizosphere | place: Guanajato, Mexico | collected 2012-06-07 | reverse complement strand
TCATCGCCTGACTGGCGATACGCAGATTTTCATGCATCAGATCGGATATTTTGACAATGCCCATGGGTGGCCTATATGAAACGTATATGTTTTGTATATAGGTTACTCTTTGCGGGTTGATGTGCAAGGAGAATGTATAGTTGCTTCACCATGGCACATCTCCTTTTTAGCGCGGGGCGAGGGATTTTGGGTCACTTAACGCCTTTTATGGCCTGGCAACTGCTGCGTAAAACTGTCGCGTCTTTACTTTATTGTCAAATACGGAATATGCGATATCTGAAGAGTTTAGAGGCGGGTAGGGAGAGATTTTCGACTCTGATTTAGTGTGTTGCGGAAGGCGCCTGCGTGAAGGTAGATGTCCGCTTTGAGCGAAAAGCGGATATTAGCAATGAATGATTTATGGTTTTTTCATTTCTCCAGCGAGCCAAGCCCTCAGCCGATTTCGCTAACCGAAGTAAAGGTTGTGTAGGAAAGCTTTGCTGAAGTTAGATTGTGACAAAAAAGTCAGTGACAACTGAAATGAATGAGGTATCTGCCATATTGTGATTCGATGACAAACTCGTCGTGTTGGGAGCCATACCACACTGGTGGGCTAGTGATGAGGCTATAGAATAGTGCATTACCTGTCATTTCAATGAGAGCATCTATGAAATTACCCAGGATATTCTGCTTCAATGAGGATGGCAGAAGCTGCATGTCTTCATGTTCAAAAAACCATATTGCCACTGTTTCCATAACTATTTGTTGAGAACATTCTTTGAGTTGTGGGTGCCAGTATGCGGCCGGAAATTTATTTGTAATAGATGAGTGATACATCGCCAAAGAAGACAGCATGCTGTCGCTTTCCTCAAGTTTAACCACAAAATAATCAGATATACGATTTGCCGCATCATTCATACAACCTACAGCGCGCATAAACCCTGTGAGTCGTTCCGCATACTTATCCATTTTTCCCTCTTTAAGCGCGTTGCCGTACATGAATTCATGAACAGGACTTCATTATTGATAGTAATCTTTCAGAGACATTGCAGCATATCTGTAAGTTCACGTATTAAACAGCGTGCGAGAACATTGAATCCTTTAACAGCTTCAGACTGATTAAAATACGCTGTTTTAACAACGTCCGCTCCTGGCACAGAGCAGACATATAAGAAAGGTAAGGTCCGCTATAAGCGAAAAGCGGATGTTAGCCTTTCACGCTATCAAACTACAGGGCACCTGATTTTCTGAAAGAAAAAAGCACTTCTCTGAGATGACAGAAAAGCGCTGACGAGCTTTCGAAAGAGACCTGCTGAGCTTTCTCAGTTTTTTTAGTTATGAAGGCAGATCACTTGCCCGAAACAGCCATTATCCTGCAGGTCCATGATGACCAGGGCAGCACAATCCTCCGGAGCCTGAGCAATAAGNTCNCCCCTTGCATCCCATGCGGCGCTTTTTCCGACCGGTTTCCAGCCACCTGACGGGCCACAGTAATTGGCCATCAGCGTGGGCATTGCGTAAAGTCTGGCGTAGCTTTGCAGCTGTCCTGAATCTTTATCAAACCCGCCGGCGCTCAAAACGGCATTCAGATAGACTTCAGCACCCTGCTGCACCGTGCGTTCTGCATGTACGGGCTGTCCTGCATCTGCGCATATGGCTATGCCAACATTAAATGACCTTTCCTTAAACACGCACTCCGTATCACCCGCTGAAAAATAATCGGACTCTCCCGGATGGAGGTATATTTTTCGGTAACAGAAAACGGGCCGTTTTGATGAAATCACACATGCACCAATAGCCGGTTTTCCATCTTTAACATGCAACGGTGCGCCTACAATAATTGTCATATCGTACCTGTCAGACAATACCTGAAGTGGGTGCAGACAGCTTTCATCAGCCAGTGCCACTTCTTCAGCCATTTCTGGTTCATAACCCGTCAGAGAGAGTTCAGGAAAAAAGATGAGGTTAACGCCTGCCGATGCCGCAGACTCAATCAACATTTCGTGATAACGCATATTCTCATCAATACAGCCGCGCGCTGGCGCAAACTGTCCTGCTGCGATTCTTAACCTTCCTTGAATAGAGTCCATGCTTTCTCCCGTGCTGTTTTTTTAAAGTTGTCAGTTACTCTACGAAAATGAAGACTGCCTGGCTCAGCCTTCGCGCTGAGGCGAATTCAGGCTGATCCAGCGCGCTATTTTCTCCCTGCTGTCATCAGTTGCTGGATTGAATAGCATCATTGTCAGATCCGGCCTCCCTTCAACAGAAAAGGTGGCAAACTCCAGCGCAACTCTCCCGATTTGAGGATGATGCAGCACCTTTAACCCTTCCCCATGCCCGGCAACATCGTTGTTGCGCCAGAGGCGGGCGAAGTCAGCGCTTTGTGCTGACAGCTCCTCAACCAGCCGATCGATTTCCTCTGAAGCGCCAAGGCGCGCGGCATCCGCTCGAAAGGCATTGACGATGAGCCGGGCCACACTCTCCCAGTCGTCCTGCATCTCCAGCGCCTGCGGGTCGGTAAAAAGCAGGCGCAGAATATTGCGCCGCGCGGGCGGGAGCAGCGCATAATCCTTCAGCACAACCGACGCAGGGTGATTCCATGCCACCACATCCCAGGTGGCGGTTTTGATAATTGCCGGAATCGTCAGGCTTTCCAGCATGCGTTGCAGTCGTGGGGTTATGTTGCGGGACGGACTGACCCGGTTTTCCGGAGGATGGCCAAACGCGAGTATAAACAGATGATCGCGTTCGGGAGAGGTAAGTCGCAGTCCNACAGCAATGCGGTTTAATACCTCGCGCGAGGGGGCGCCCCCGCGGCCCTGCTCAAGCCAGGTATACCAGGTCGGNCTGATATTCGCGAGCTGGGCCACTTCTTCGCGGCGCAGGCCCGGCGTACGGCGGCGGCCGGGCAAGAAACCAAACGAAGCTGGATCAAGTCCCAAACGACGGGCCCTTAAAAACTCACCCAGCGGATTTTCAGAAAGCAGTGTCATAGATTAGCCTGTTAATGTTTATACACTGAAAATGTCACTACTTTAATAGTAAGAGAGCCGCGCCTACGCTGTCGCCGTCAATCACTCAGGAGACAGACTATGCGTATTTTTCTAACGGGTGCAACGGGCTTTATTGGCTCACGTCTGGTATCGGTCCTGCTGGCAGGCGGTCATCAGGTCGTCGGGCTGGTGCGTTCAGAAGAAGCCGCCCGGCAGTTAGCCGATCGGGGCGCAACCGCTCAGCACGGAACGCTGGAAGATCCACTGGCGTGGCTCGCAGGCATTGATCAATGCGATGCCGTGATCCACACCGCCTTCGATCATGATTTCAGCCGTTTTGCGGAGAATTGCGAGAAAGATCGCCGGGTTATTCGTGCTATTGGCTCTGTGCTGCAGGGCAGTCAGCGCCCGTTATTGATCACNTCCGGAACTGGAATGGGCGATGACGGCAGTGGCCAACCTGCTCTTGAGCAAAATTTTAACCCGGCACACCCCAACCCACGTGTAGCCTCTGAGCTTGAAGGTTCCCAACTACTGGAATCGGGGATCGATGTCNGGGTGGTGCGTTTGCCTCAGGTTCACAATACCGAACGCCAGGGATTAATCAGCTATTACATCGCGCTTGCCAGGGAAAAAGGCGCGGCAGCTTATATTGGTGAAGGCGAAAATGCCTGGTGTGCGGCACACGTGGATGACGTGGCCGGACTGTATGTAAAGGTGCTTGAGCAAGGCGAATGCGGCAAACGCTATCATGCGGTAGCCGAAGAAAGCATTGCCTCACGGCTGATTGCTGAAACCGTGGCGACAGGCCTGGATATTCCCGCCGTTTCGCTGAAACCAGAACAGGCCGCGGAGCATTTCGGCTGGTTCGCCGCTTTTGCAACGATGGATCTGCGTGCCAGCGGTGCCTGGACGCGCCAGCAGCTTAACTGGCAGCCCAAAGGGCAGGGGCTTATCGCTGATTTGAGCCAAATGAATTTTTAAGCCAGCCTCAGACCCGGCGTCTGTATCGGCTTTTGCCTTAACCGGCTGCGGATCTTGCGGAAGTCTGGATGACACGCAGGCTCGATCGGCGAATCGACGCCAGGCGCAACAAGTTGTTCTTGTAAACAGCACTCTGATGATTGTTACCTTACTGCATGGATATGTAAGAGAATCAATAAGCTGCTCGATAAAACAGACATTTATCCTCAATGCCTGTTATCACGGCGGCGCCGATACCTCTGCTATGACATTAAGCAGACAGGCACGTAGGCTAATGTCCGCTTTGAGCGAAAAGCGGACATGCGCACTTCTTGTCAGTAGACTACATCGTGCTCGTCTGACTTATTTCAACAGCAGTCGTATTCCCAGAAGGGCCATAACGCCTCCGCTGAGTTTATCTAAAAATTTACGGTATCTAATGTAAGCCTGACGTGGCCCGTCAGTTGATAATAAGCATGCAACGACTGCATACCAGAGCACATCAATAACGAATGCCATTGTGGGCAGAATGATGTACATAACAGGCTGAATATTTTTACTAAGCGCTGCGGAAAAAATACTGGCAAAGACCAGTGCAGTATGCGGATTGCTGATTTGCGTAAATACGCCTGTCATAAAAGCTTTTGAGGCGCTGACTTCCTCTGAACCGGCAGAATCGTTGAAACGATTTGAAGGACGGCGGAACATTTTCAACGCCAGCCATAAAAGATAGCAACCGCCTGCAACCTTCAGGCCCGTGTAAAGGGATGGGACCAGAGTCAGCAGGGTATGAAGACCTGCTAAAGCTATGACAGCAAAAATAAACGCACCAAAACCCATACCTGCAGCGACAGATAAAGCCGCCCGTCTGGAACCGGACATGGCCGTTCGTGCCACGAGAAGAAAGCTGACACCCGGGCTCATTGCGCCAAAAAGGATAGCTACGCCAATAGCAGAAAGCGCAATCAAATCACTTGTCATTCATCTTCTCCATCAATAATCAGTGTCAGACAGCTCCCTCGTTGTGCGAACTGCACACCCCATGAACTGCTCCCGGTTAACAACATAACATGATGCCAGTAATGTCCGCTCCTGGCATAGTGCTGCTGTTGCAGCCCTCACAGGCCAGACTTCGATTGACGCCGATACTTCCAGAGCATCATCTGCTTCAGTGCCACGGAAACGTACTCTGCTTTCAAGTTTTTAGTGATCAAAAAGTAAGTGAATTATCCGAAGATTCTTTTTTATAGATCAGATATGGCTTGGTTCTGCGCATTTAATGCGTACTGGAGAGCGTCTTACCGAGGCCCAGCTTCCCGATCCATTCATGAAAAATACGGTTATATTGTCTGGTTGAGATGTGTCGTGAAGAACCAACGCGTGACGGGAAAAGGTAGTCGTTATCCAGAAGCTTAACTGGCTTTAATAGGGCGAATGGATTTTTCAGATCGCGCAAATCCGATGCAACAGGCTGTAGCTTTCCAGGATAGAGCATCAGGTGAAGCAGGCAGAACGTTAACAAACGGGCTCAGGCTGAAAAACGCTAAGTATGAAAATGGCTCTCCCGGCTCGCAGGAGAGCAACAGGCTCAGGCAATCAATATTGCCCGGATATCATTTACGTTGGTTAGCGTCGGGCCGGTGATCAGCAAATCATCTAGCGCGTGAAAATAGCTGTAGCTGTCATGTCCATTAAGAGAATTAACCGCATTAAGGCCGCGTATTTTGCCGCGTGTCAGCGTGTCCGGGAAGACCATCGCGCCCGCTGCATCTTCCGTACCGTCAATACCATCACTGTCGCCGGCGACTGCCCAGATACCCTGTTCACCCTGCAATGCGCAGGCAAGGCTGAGCAAAAACTCGGTGTTGCGCCCCCCTTTTCCTGGCTGACCGTTGCTGACCGTTACGGTGGTTTCACCCCCCGACAACAGCAGAGCAGGGGCGGGAACCGGGTGCCCGTACTGCTTCACTGACCTGGCGATACCGGCCATAACCACGGCTACTTCACGGCTTTCACCTTCTATCGCATCGCCCAGAATAAGCGGCGTGAGTCCGTGATTGCGTGCGGCTACCGCAGCTGCCTGCAAAGCCAGCGCAGGGGTAGCGATTAGCCTGACTTCGCCGTTCGCTACGTTTTTCACCGGGCTGGCCGGCTGGTTTAGCAGGTCGCGAACAGCGTCAGGGATCGCGATGCCGTAGCGCTGCAGTACCTGGAGCGCATCATGCGGCATACTGTGGTCGGCAACGGTGGGGCCAGACGCTACGTCTGCCGGATTATCGCCCGGCACATCACTGATAATCAGTGACACGATACGGGCCGGTTGCGCCAGCATCGCCAGCTTGCCGCCTTTCACCGCGGAGAGGTGACGACGTACCAGATTCATCTCTTTGATGTTGGCGCCACTGTGTAGCAGAGAGCGGGTGATTTTCTGCTTATCGGCCAGCGTCAATCCCGGGGCGGGCAGCGCCATCAGCGCAGACCCCCCACCGGAAATCAGCGCCAGCACCAGATCATCCGGTGTCAACCCGCGCAGGGCCTCCACAATCAGCATGGCGGCCGTTTCACTCATGGCATCTGACACGGGATGCGCCGCCTCGATAATGCGGATGCGACCCGCGGGCACCGCGTGACCATAACGCGTCACTACCACGCCTGACAGATCCACATCCGGCCAGGCCGCATCCACCGCTGCCGCCATCGCTGCCGAAGCTTTTCCGGCACCGATCACCACGCAACGACCGCGTGGCTTTTCCGGCAGATTCGGAGGGATCACCGGCCCGGCGCGGGCGCTGTCGACAGCCTGCTGAAAGATATCCTGCAGGATCGCTGCGGCCTGTTCATTTTTCATGGTTATGCGGTCTCGGCAACGTCAGCTTTGGCTTCGATAAATTGCACCACGGCGCGGGTGACGTCAGCGGTAGTGGCGGTGCCGCCGATATCAGGCGTCAGAATGCCTTTCTTACACACGTATTCGATGCCTTCCATGATCAGCGCAGCAGCGTCGCGTTCGCCCAGATGTTCAAGCATCTGCACGGCGGTCCAGAAGGTCGCAACCGGATTAGCGATGCCTTTGCCGGTGATATCGAACGCTGAACCATGGATCGGTTCAAACATGGATGGGAAGCGGCGTTCCGGATCGATATTGGCGGTAGGCGCCACACCCAGACTGCCTGCCAGCGCACCGGCCAGATCAGACAGAATATCGGCATGCAGGTTGGTGGCAACGATAGTATCCAGCGTCTGCGGATGCAGCGTCATACGGTGCGTCATGGCATCGACCAGCATCTTGTCCCACTGCACATCCGGGAACTCCAGCGCTACCTCAGCGGCAATTTCATCCCACATCACCATACCGTGACGCTGGGCATTGGATTTGGTCACTACGGTCAGCAGCTTGCGCGGACGTGACTGCGCCAGTCTGAAGGCATAGCGCATGATGCGCGTGACTCCAACGCGGGTGAAGATGGCCACTTCGGTACCCACCTCTTCTGGCAAGCCTCGATGCGCACGACCGCCGTTACCGGAGTATTCGCCCTCAGAGTTTTCACGCACGATGACCCAGTCAAGATCGCCCGGACCACGGTTACGCAACGGTGACGTCACGCCCGGCAGGATTTTGGTAGGTCGAACATTGGCGTACTGGTCAAAACCCTGGCAAATCGGCAGACGCAGCCCCCACAGCGTGATGTGGTCAGGCACATCGGGCGCTCCCACCGCGCCGAAGTAAATAGCGTCGAACTTCTTCAGCGTGTTCAGTCCCTCTTCTGGCATCATCACGCCATGTTTTTTGTAGTAATCCGACCCCCAGTCAAAGGTCTCTACATCAAACTTCAGTTGTGGATCGCGACGTGTCAGCGCCTGCAGCACCTCAACACCTGCTGAAATGACTTCCGGACCGATACCGTCGGCAGGTATGGCTGCAATTTTGTAGTTACGCATAGTTACTTCTCCAGTCAATGAGTATGAGGATGAGGGATCTCTGCCGTTTGCGGTTTATTCGCTCTGGCAGAAAGAATCAGGACAATCAGAGCTGAGAGCGCCAGCAGCGCGGCGACAAAGTAGAGCCCCCAGCTGTAGCTACCGGTTTGATGACGGATTACGCCAATCATCATCGGGCCGACAAAACCGCCGAGATTGCCGATGGAGTTGATCGTAGCGATACCCGCTGCGGCTGCCGGCCCGCTGAGAAACAGCGTTGGCATGCTCCACAGTGGAGGTTTGGATGCGCTGATCCCCACGGTGACCAGCGTTAAGGCGATGATCACGGCGAACAGCGTGCTGACGTTACCGGCGTAAATCAGCCCGGCAGCAGCCAGCAGGCAGGCGCCAATCACATGCCAGCTGCGCTCTTTAGTACGGTCGGAATGGCGTGCCCACAGGATCATGGCGATAACGCCGATGACAGCCGGGAAGGCGTTAAGGAAACCAATTTCAAGCGATGTGGCGCCGAAGCTGCGGATGATTTGCGGCGACCATATACCAAGCGTATATAATCCGGCGGACGTACCGAAATAGACCAGTGCCAGTGCCAGTACGCGCTTGTCCGCCAGCCCTCGCCATGCGCTGCTGTGGCTCTGTTTAGCGGTGCGAGCCAGCTCCTCAGCCTGCATCGTGTTTTCCAGCCAGGTGCGCTCTTCGTCAGTCAGCCACTTGGCTTTGGCCGGGCGGTCAGTAAGAAAGAACAACACCACAACGCCAAGCATCAGCGCCGGGACAGCCTCCAGTACAAACATCCACTGCCAACCGGCGTAGCCGAGGAAACCATGCATCTCCAGCAAAGCGGCTGAAATAGGCGATCCCAGTGCAGTGGAGAGCGGAGCTGCGGCCATAAAGATGGCAGTGACCTGCGCGCGTTTTGCGGCCGGGAACCAGTAGCTGAGATAGAGGATGATGCCCGGGAAAAAGCCTGCCTCAGCCACGCCGAGCAGAAAGCGCAGAATATAGAAGCTGGTCGTACCCTGCACAAAAGCCATGCAGCCAGAGACCAGGCCCCAGGTGATCATCACGCGAGCGATCCAGATGCGGGCGCCCACTTTATGCAGGATTAAGTTGGACGGGACTTCAAAAAGAAAATAGCCGAGAAAGAAAATGCCGGCNCCCAGCCCAAATACGGTGGGGGAAAAACCCAGATCCTGATTCATGGTCAGGGCAGCGAAACCTATGTTCACCCGGTCCAGGAACGCAATGAAATACAGCAGCATAATAAAAGGAATGATGCGCAGGGTAACCTTTCGCATAACCTTTTTTTCGAGGTCGTTATTCATTTCAGGATGCTCCACAGTCATGTAGGGTTGTTATCGTTTTGTAATAATCCCAGTATGAAGTTTTGCGCGGCTTTATCATCGGCACTGCTTTATACAAATAATTTGCATAACCAGTTTTGGGTGGAAAAATGGATATAAATCAGTTGCGTTGCTTTGTGGTGCTGGGTGATGAACTTCACTTTGGCCGGGCAGCCCGAAAACTTGAAATGATGCCTGCATCACTCAGCCGCTTCATAAAATTGCTGGAAGAGGACCTGGGGATAAGGCTACTGAACCGATCGACCAGAAATGTGTCGCTGACGCCTGAAGGGGCAGCATTTTTGAATGAGGCCAAAGCCGTAATTGCTGATTTCGATGCGCTACGGCTGCGGTTCCGCAAAAAAACATTATCGCAAAAAAGAACGCTGCGGATAGGCGCTATTGACAGCGCCGCCAGAGGGTTACTGCCGGAACTGATTAATCTTTTTGTCAGGCAATTTCCTGATGCGGATATCCATATTACTGAAGATAAAACGCACAGCCTTATCCCTCGGCTGCTCTCCGGATGGCTGGATGTAATTTTTGTACGTCCGCCTGAACAGGTTGACGTAACGCTGACCACGCGATTTATCACTAATGAAACCTGCGTGCTCGCCGTTCCTGCCCATCACCGGCTGGTAAGTCATAGTGAAGTCAGTATCGATGATTTTCGTAATGAGCCGGTAATCGTGCCGGAAAGGCGTACCCGGCCTCATAGTCACGATCTGACGATGAACGTTTTCAAAGCGGGCGGCTGCGTACCCGTTATTGCGCAGTATGCAGAAGAGAAACAGACCATCCTGAGTTTTGTGGCCGCCGGTCTGGGTATTGCTCTGGTCCCCTCATCCTATAAGAATATGAACGCTGACGGCGTGAAATACCTTGCTCTCTCGCCGATGAAGAATGTGGAAGGGCTTCCGCTGAGTGTGATGTGGCATCAGGGAAATAGTAATATTTATGTTAAGGCTCTGCTGGATATGCTTTCTGACAACATTCAAAAGCTTACTCATAACCTGTAATTGATTGCAGAACGCTGAAGGCTGGTCGTTTATTTACCCTGTGCATGCGTGCTGAAAAAAACGACAGGGTGTGGCGGGATATCATGTTGCTCTTTTATTAACGAGAGAAAGGGAAAACAGTAAAAATTCCGCGCCTTTCTATTTTATGAAAACCGGCCACAGCATACGGCAGGCGAAAAATTTCACCGGCCAAACAATAATAAAAATTTAAGTTAGATGCCCGTGTAGGTCTTTTTTTACCAGCAAACATCGTGCGGAACCAGCCTGTTATCTTTTCTTAGGTTTCGCGCTGGCTGGTTTTTAGTTTCTACGGCAGATTTCAATGGTTGATAATAAAAAATCAGCAACCTGATTTTTTTAGTTAAAATACGTTTTATTTAATTTAAAAATTAAATATTGTCATCTTTTTGAAGCGGTGTTTTATATGGAGTGTTTAAAAATCGATACGAGTAAGTTAAAATATTGCTTCACTCATCTATTTTCGATAGTACTAAATATAATGCTGCAACAAAATAAAATTTTCCCTGCGTTATCTCTCATCGCGATGTTAGTCAGTGCGACAGCACATGCTGAAGACGCTAACGAAAAAACAGACGTACTTCTGATTGGCGGCGGTATTATGAGTGCCTCAATGGGCACGTTACTGCAAGAGCTCCAGCCTGACTGGAAACA
>Ga0058692_1001032_pt1 | contig 10918 bp, 9 predicted proteins | sample AgamicAtAmrz_FD_55216 | JGI IMG/M metagenome (GOLD analysis project Ga0058692, IMG submission 55216) | Agave microbial communities from Guanajuato, Mexico - At.Am.rz | ecosystem: Host-associated > Plants > Roots > Rhizosphere | place: Guanajato, Mexico | collected 2012-06-07 | reverse complement strand
GCGCATTGATGCGCACCGGGTAATCGACGTCGCCAGCACCGTAGGGTGCGCATTGATGCGCACCAGGCAATCCGCTGCGGCAATCACGCATCGGATGGGGGAAACAGGTGAAAAAAAGGCCTCCGACCGAGGCCAACACTAACAAAAGCGTGTCGCTAAGACACAGATAAGGGTTCGTTTCACATCGCATTGTCTGCAGATGCTGCAAAGAAAACATTTATTTCGTTTTAATTGAATTATGAAATAACGGATATTGGATCTGCCTCGCAAAAATTTCATATTTCGTTTCATCCAGCCACGCACCGGCGCTGACCCTCTCGCTGACTGCTCGTCCTGCTAATCTCCCTGCTGCTGATTACGGGCGCAGGCCGCATCGGTATTGTCATCAGGCCCGCACTTTGCGCCAGTCCGCTAACGCTGGCGGAAAAATGCGATCCAGGCCGCTAAAAGTAAATTTTCCAAAAAGAACTATTTGAAAAATTTATTTCACTGTAATAGCTTCATAGCACGCTTTCCGTATTGCCTGATCGGGCGCGACCCAGACTGACCCGCGGCCTGCAGGGACCTTACACATCAAAGAGGCAACGACATGACTATCGTAGGAAACTTTATCGGCGGCAAAATCACGCACAGCGCCAGCAACGAAACCATTCCGGTCTACGATCCGGCGACCGGCAAAGTGATCCGCGAACTGACGCAAAGCACGGCGGCAGAAGTGGCGCAGGCCATTGAGGTCGCGCATGCGGCGTTTCCGGAATGGTCAAAAACGGCGCCGCTGCGTCGTGCCCGCGTCATGTTCAACTTCAAAGCGCTGATGGAAAAACATCGCGATGAACTGGCGGCGCTGATTGTTTCTGAGCACGGTAAAGTCTGGTCCGATGCGCTGGGTGAGCTGACGCGCGGCATCGAAGTGATCGAATTTGCCTGCGGCATTCCGCACCTGATCAAAGGGGAAAACTCACCGAACGTCGGTTCCGGCGTCGACAGCTATTCGCTGATGCAGCCGGTGGGTGTGGTCGCGGGCATTACGCCGTTCAACTTCCCGGCGATGGTGCCGCTGTGGATGTTCCCCATCGCGCTGGCGTGCGGTAATACCTTTGTGCTGAAGCCGCCGGCGCTNGATCCTTCTGCCTCGGTACGCATGGCTGAACTGCTGAAAGAAGCGGGGCTGCCGGATGGCGTGTTCAACGTGGTGCACTCCTCAAACGAAGACGCCGAGCAGCTGTATAAAGATCCGCGCATCGCGGCGGTCAGCTTCGTCGGCTCGTCCGGCGTGGCCGAGCACATCTACAAAACCGCCAGCGCGCATGGCAAACGCGTGCAGGCCTTCGGCGCCGCGAAAAACCACGCCATTGTGATGCCGGATGCNGATCTGGATGCCACCGTGAACGCCATCATGGGCGGTGCTTTCGGTTCTGCCGGGGAACGCTGCATGGCGCTGCCGGTGGTGGTGGCGGTTGGCGACGATACAGCCGATAAACTGATTTCGCGCCTGACGCCGCTGATCAAAGCGCTGCGCGTAGGTCCGGGCATGCAGCAGGGTGCCGAAGAGAATGAAATGGGGCCGGTGGTATCCGCTGCGCACCAGAAGAAAGTGCTGGGCTACATCGACAAAGGTGAGCAGGAAGGCGCGACGCTGGTGGTTGACGGACGCGGCGTGAAAGTCGCGGGCCATGAAGAGGGCTACTACGTTGGCGGTACGCTGTTCGATAACGTCACGCCGGAGATGGTGATTTGGCGCGAAGAGATTTTCGGACCGGTGCTGAGCATCATGCGCGCCAGCGACTTCGACAGCGCGCTGCAGCTGGTAAATAGCCACGAATTTGGTAACGGCAGCGCCATCTTCACCAGCAACGGCCACACCGCCCGTGAATTTGTGCACAACGTGGAAGCGGGCATGGTGGGCGTCAATGTGCCGGTGCCCGTGCCGATGGCGTTCCACAGCTTTGGCGGCTGGAAGCGTTCGGTGTTTGGTGCGCTCAACGTGCACGGTCCGGACGGGGTGCGTTTCTACACCCGCATGAAAACGGCAACCGTGCGCTGGCCAAGCGGTCAGCAGACCGTTTCTGAATTCAGCATGCCAACGCTGGGTTAATGTCGCGCAACAGGAGAAACAGGATGTCACTGATTTCAAAAGTGCAGCAGCCGGACAGCCACGGGCGTATCCAGCACGTGACGCCCGAGAGCGCCGGCTGGGAATATGTGGGCTTTGACGCTTATCTGCTGAAAAAGGGCCAGACGCTGCGGTTAAGCAGCGGCGAGAGAGAGCTGTGCCTGGTGCTGGTGGCCGGTCTGGCGTCGGTGAAAACCCGCGACGCAGAATTCCCTGGCATCGGTAAGCGCCTGTCGCCGTTTGAGCGCACGCCGCCTTACTCGGTTTACGTGCCGCATCATGATGAGGTTGAAGTCACTGCCGACAGCGATCTGGAACTGGCGGTATGCAGTGCGCCGGGCAGTGGCAATCTGCCGGCACGGCTGATTGCACCGCAGGATGTAGGCGTGGAGCACCGTGGCAAAGGGCGCAACCAGCGCCTGGTGCATAACATTCTGCCGGATAATCAACCGGCCGACAGCCTGCTGGTGGTGGAAGTGTATACCGACGAGGGCGCGACCAGTTCGTACCCCAGCCACAAGCACGATGAGAAGGACAGCCCGGACGAAACCTATCTGGAAGAGACCTATTATCACCGTTTCGATCCCGAGCCCGGTTTCGCCATGCAGCGCGTGTACACCGACGACCGTTCGCTCGACGAGTGTATGGCCCCGTATAACCGCGATGTGGTAACGGTGCCGCGCGGGTATCATCCGGTGGCGACTCTGGCCGGTTACGATAACTATTATCTGAACGTGATGGCCGGGCCGGTACGGCTGTGGAAATTTACCTGGGAGAAGGATCACGCCTGGGTGAACAGTGAGCAGTATCCGCGCCGTTAATCGGGTCTCCGCGCGGTCGCCGGAAATGCGCACCAGGTTAAACGGCGCACGCAAGCATATAAACGTGCACAGCCGTAGGGTGCGCATTGATGCGCACCAGGTTAAACGGCACACGCATTCACTGATGCGCACAGATAAAAAAAGGCAGCCATCTGGCTGCCTTTTTTCTATTCGGTACCTGAGGTTTATTCGCTGCTGCTGTTATTCAGCGCCAGCGACACCGCCAGGGTTTGCGCCAGGCACAGCGAGGCCACCTGCGAGCGGAAGCCATCCACCTGCGCTTCGCGCACCACAAAACAGACATCGCTGAACGCCGCCAGCGGGCTCACCTGGCTGTCGGTGATGGCGATCTGATGCGCGCCACGTTTAGCACCCAGCTCCACCAGTTCCACTGCTTCACGCGCATACGGCGAGTAGCTGATGGCGATGACCACGTCTTTCGGATTCACCATGCTGAGCTGTTCAGTGAACATGCCGCCCAGGCCATCAATCAGAAAAGCGCGACGCTCCAGATGGCGCAGCGCATACACCAGATACGAGGCCACGCTGAACGAGCGGCGCAAACCGATGATGTAGATGTTCTCCGCCTCGTTGAGCATTTTCACCGCTTTGTTCAGCTGGTCGGGATTCACCTGCATCGCCAGCTGCTGCAGCGCCTGGCTGTTGACCATGGTAAAGACGTTGAGGATCTCCACCGGGCTCTCCGGTGAGCTGGCGCTATCGTCGGTGGCCGTCTGGCGGAAGAGGCGCGCCCGTTCGGTATAGTTCACGGTCTCTTCCATCAGGTGCTGACGAAAGACCTGTTTCATTTCGTTGAAGCCGCTAAAGCCGAACGCGTTGGCGAAGCGGATCAGCGTGGAGGGCGGAACATCCGCCTGCTGGGCGATAGAAGCGACGGTATCAAACGCGATGCTGTTGCTGTTATCAAGGATATAACGAGCCACCTGCTTCAGGCGTTTACTCAGCGTCTCGTAGCGACGACGGATATCGTCCTGTAACAAGGTTAATTGCGTTGGGTTATTGGTCATTACTTCGGCCCGTCAGAAAAGGAAATATGGCTGGATAATGAGCGCTATAGTACCAGATGGATGGAAAATTTCATTTGTTTGACGCTATCGTGAAGGCTATTTCATCGGTTTATGAATTGCCTCACAAAACTCAGGGGGTTGAGGGCTTGCCCTCACCCTAACCCTCTCCCGCAGGCGGGAGAGGGGACAGTCCGGAGCGGTTTATCAGGCAGGTCGCAAGGTTTTGCTTCTTCATTCAGTGAGAGAGGGGACAGTCCGGAGCGGTCTGACAGGCCTGGCACAATGCTTAACGACCTGCCTGAACGGCTCCCTCTCCCGGTGGGAGAGGGCCGGGGTGAGGGCATCCGCGCGCAACACACTAAAAAGCGGCCCGTCAGGCCGCTTCTCGGTACATCCTCTTCAAATGCGTCAGCCGCGCGCGGCGCGCCAGTAGCCAATCAGGCGCAGATAATTGCCTTTCACGGTCTCAATCAGCGCCTTATCATCCAGCTCACCGTTCAGCCACTGGCGTGACGGCTGGCCAAAAATGGTGCGACCCACGGCAAAACCTTTCACCCACGTGGCCTGCGCGGCGGCGGCGAAGCCGGCTTTCAGCTTCTCTTCCGGCGCATCAAGGCCGAGTAACAGAATGCCGCGACAGTGCGGATCCTGCTGCTCAATCAGCTCGCCGATCGCCTGCCAGCTCTCCGCCGTCAGCGGTGGTAGCTTCCACCAGTCCGGCTGCACGCCCAGGCTATAGAAGTGGCTTAGCATGTCGTAATAGTAGGACTCGTTACGGTCCGGGTTGCTCTCCGGCAGAATCACTTCCAGCAGCAACTCGTGCCCGCTTTTGTTACAGCTGCGCCACACGTCAAGAACCAGCTCGTCCTGCTCTTTACGCAGTTCAGCACTGTCATGGGGATGGTAAAACACCAGGCACTTGACGACGTGTTCGGCCGGCCAGTCCACCAGCTGAGAGCCAATATTGCCGTGCTCAAGACGCAGTGGTCGTGAGCTCGGCAGCTCGATGGGCCGCCCAATCCACCAGTGCTTGCCGGTGATGGCGTTGAGCGCTTTCTGGCCGTACGTGGTATCCGCCAGGATGCCACTCTTCTCATTGAGACCGGCTTCGTTAGCCGCCTCCTGTGCCGCCTGCAGCAGCAGCAGTTTCAGCTGCGGAATGCGCTCCTCGCTGACGCCCGCTTCGCGCGCCATATCGGCCAGCTGTTTACGGTGGTCAAAGGCGAACACATTCAGCTCCGGCCACTGCTGCTTACGCGTGGTAACGCGATGCAGATGATTGAGGCGCGCGTCCAGATCCGGGCGTTTCACCGCGTTATCGCGGCTGAGGAAATCGTCCAGTTCCTCTTTCGTTGGCATCGCCGGCGCACAGCCGTGACGGGATACCACCAGCGCGCCACAGGCGTTGGCGTAGCGGCACGCCTGCTCCCAGCTCTCATCGTTGAGCCAGCCGCGCAGCAGGCCCGACATAAACGCATCGCCGGCGCCCAGCACGTTGAGCACCTCAACGCGCACGCCGCTGTGCAGGCGCGTCTGTTCCCAGCTATCGGGAATCTCGCCCTCAAACACCACACAACCCAGCGGCCCGCGTTTGCAGACCAGCGTGGCGCTGCTGGCCTTACGCACATTTTTCAGTGCGGTCAGCGTATCGGTACTGCCACCGGCGATATGGAACTCTTCTTCCGTTCCAACAATCAGATCGAAATAGTGCACCACTTCCTGCAGCTGCTGCGTCACCTGGCCGGATTCAATGAAACGTGTTTCACCGTCACCCAGTGAGGTCAGACCCCATAGCACCGGGCGATAATCGATATCCAGCGCGGTGCGCAGACCGTTGCGCCGGGCGATATCCAGCGCTTTCAGCACCGCCGCCCGCGTGTCCGGATGCGACAGGTGGGTGCCGGTTACCGCCACGGCGCGGGACGAGGTAATGAACTCTTCGCGAATGTCCTCGGGAACCAGCCCCATATCCGCACAGTTGTCGCGATAGAAAATCAGCGGAAAGGTCTCTTCGTCTTTGATGCCGAGAATCACCAGCCCGGTCAGGCGCTGCTTATCGGTGATCAGCCCGTCAGTATTGCAGCCCACGCGCTGCAGTTCTTCACGCAGGAAGCGGCCATTGTGTTCGTCACCGACGCGCGCCAGCATCGCCGACTTCAGCCCCTGAATCGCGGTGCCATAGGCTACGTTGCCGGAAGAGCCGCCGAGGTATTTGTTAAAGCTGGTCATATCTTCCAGGCGCGAGCCAATTTGCTGGCCGTAAAGATCGACGGCGATGCGTCCAATACAAATCACATCAAGCCGCTTCTGTTGTGTACTCATACTGATGGTTTCCTTCTGTGATAAGCAGACACGGCGGGCGCTGCCGCCCACTATCAAGCGCAATGCTTCCGGGGTCTCGGGGTGCCTGACTGGCTATGTGGGCAGTATGAGGAATAAAAATTCCAAACACAATATGAAATGAAACATCCATCGCGATTTTGTGAGCCAGGTAAAACTCTGGTGCCGCTACCTTTCCCGCCCTTTACGGCTTGCCCGTTTCGCGGGTGCTCTGGCTTGTGAGCCAGCTCGCAGGAAATGATGACGGATGAGAGGAAGCTGCTGACGTGAAATGAAATTTCGTTATGATGGCTGAGGCACAGCAGGCTGTTTCACTTTGCTGTCATCCCGTCCCGTCATCGCCCGCGTTTCAGCGCCGAATTTGATCTTCATCGCAAAATGAAATGTTTCTTCTGTAATCAGGTTTAATGGAAAAAACATTTGTTTATAATCGCCACACGTTTCACTTAGCGTCGGGCGCGTTTTCACCGCCGACCCGAACCGCGTCGTACCCCCTGAGCGGGTACCACATGTAAAGGAAGAAGCATATGGGCACTATCAGACTGACTACCGCACAGGCGCTGGTGAAATTTCTGGATAACCAGTACCTGAACGTTGACGGCGTTGAAACCAAATTCGTGCACGGCATCTTTGCTATTTTCGGCCACGGCAATGTGCTCGGCCTCGGCCAGGCACTGGAGCAGGACAGCGGCGATTTACAGGTGTATCAGGGCCGTAACGAGCAGGGTATGGCGCACGCTGCCATCGGTTTTGCCCGGCAGTCGCTGCGCCGTCAAATCATTGCCTGTACCTCTTCCGTCGGACCGGGTGCCGCCAACATGATTACCGCGGCAGCCACGGCAACAGCCAACCGGATTCCACTGCTGCTGCTGCCGGGCGATGTGTTCGCCACGCGCCAGCCGGACCCGGTGCTGCAGCAAATCGAGCAGAGTCACGATCTCAGCATCAGCACCAACGATGCCTTCCGCGCAGTGAGTAAATACTGGGACCGCGTGAGCCGTCCGGAGCAGCTGATGACCGCCTGTATCAATGCGCTGCGCGTGCTGACCGATCCGGCGGAAACCGGGGCGGTAACGCTGGCGCTGCCGCAGGATGTGCAGGGCGAAGCCTGGGATTTCCCGGAATACTTCTTCCAGAAACGCGTGCATTTGCTTGACCGGCGTCTGCCGACGGCGGCCCAGCTGGACGCGGCGCTGGCATTGATTGCGCGTAAGCACAAGCCGCTGATTGTAGTGGGTGGCGGCGTGAAATACTCCGATGCCGGTCAGGCGCTGCTGAGCTTTGCCGAGCGTTTCAATATTCCGTTTGCCGAAACGCAGGCCGGCAAAGGCACCATCGTTTCCGACCATCCGCTGAACGTGGGCGGCGTGGGTGAAACCGGCTGTCTGGCGGCGAACCTGCTGGCCAAAGAGGCCGATCTGGTGATCGGTATTGGTACGCGCTATACCGATTTCACCACGGCTTCAAAATGGATCTTCCAGCATCCGGAAATCAGCTACCTCAACATTAACGTCAACAACTTCGACAGCTACAAGCTGGATGGCGTGCAGCTGCTGGCGGATGCACGCGAAGGGATTAACCGCGCTGGAAGCCGGACTGAACGGCTTTGAGAATCACTGGGGTGGTCAGATTGAACAGGCGCAGAGCAAGCTGCTGAAAGAGACGCAGCGCGTGTACGCCGCCACTTTCAACACCGACGACTTTATTCCGGAAATCGCTGACCACATCGATCGCACCGCGCTGTTCGCCGAGTTTGAGCGTTTGACAAAGTCGGTGCTGACGCAGAGCAGCGTGCTGGGCACCTTAAACGAACAGCTGCCAAAGGATGCGGTGATTGTCGCCGCCGCCGGCAGTCTGCCGGGTGACCTGCAGCGCGTATGGCGCACCAAAGATTACAACGCGTATCACGTTGAGTACGGCTACTCGTGCATGGGTTACGAAGTGAATGCCGCGCTGGGCGTGAAGCTGGCNCAGCCGCAGCGCGAAGTCTACGCCATGGTGGGTGACGGCTCNTTCATGATGCTGCACTCCGANCTGGTCACNTCGATTCAGGAAGGGGCGAAAATCAACGTCATCCTGCTGGATAACATGACCAATGGCTGCATNAACAACCTGCAGATGGAACACGGCATGGACAGTTTCAACACCGAGTTCCGCTTCCGTAATCCGCAGGGCGGCAAGCTGGATGGCGGCTTCGTGCCGGTTGATTTCGCGGCGATAGCCGCCGGCTACGGCTGTAAAACCTACCGTGTCACCACGCTGGAGCAGCTGAAAGCGGCGCTGGAAGATGCGCAGCAGCAGACGGTTTCGACCCTGATTGACATCAAAGTGCTGCCGAAAACCATGGTGCACAAATACTTCAGCTGGTGGCACGTCGGCGTGGCGCAGGCTTCCACCTCAGAGCGGACGCAGCAGGTGGCCGACAAGCTCAATCAGCATATTCAACAGGCGCGTAAGTACTAACCCTTTTCAGGCCGGCGCTGCCCGGCCCGTTTTACCCTACTTATCCGACTCTACAGGTGTAATTATGACGCTCAAACTCGGTGTAATCGGTACCGGCGCAATTGGTCAGGAACATATTCGTCGCTGCAACAACGTGCTGCAGGGCGCAAAAGTGGTGGCGGTTTCAGACATCAATGTGGAAGGTGCGCGCGCGGCGCTGCAGCGGCTGAATATCCAGGCCGAAGTGTATCAGGATGGTCATCAGGTAATTAACTCGCCGGAAGTGGATGCCGTGCTGGTGACCTCGTGGGACCCGACGCATGAAGAGTTCACGCTGGCCGCGATTGCCGCCGGGAAACCGGTGTTCTGCGAGAAGCCGCTGGCGCTGAGCGCAGAGGGCTGCCGTCGCATTGTCGACGCCGAGATCGCGCACGGCAAACGTCTGGTGCAGGTGGGCTTTATGCGCCCGTATGATGCCGGCTATCGCGCGCTGAAAAAGGTGATCACCGACGGTGACATCGGCGAGCCGCTGATGCTGCACTGCGCGCACCGTAATCAGAGCGTCGGCGAGAATTACACCACCGACATGGCCATCACCAACACCCTGATTCACGAGCTGGATGTCCTGCGCTGGCTGACCGAGGACGATTACAAAAGCGTGCAGGTGGTGTTCCCGCGCACGACCTCAAAGTCACACGCGAAGCTGAAAGATCCGCAGATCGTACTGTTTGAAACGCAGAAGGGCATCCGCATCGATGTGGAGATCTTTGTGAACTGCGCGTACGGCTATGACATTCAGTGTGAAGTGGTGGGCGAAGAGGGCATCGCCAGACTGCCGGAGCCGTCGGCCATTCAGATGCGCAAAGATGCCCGCCTTGGCAACGCGCTGCTGACCGACTGGAAAGATCGCTTTATCGACGCCTACGACGTTGAGCTGCAGGCGTTTATCAATGATGTGAAAGCGGGCCAGCTGAGCGGGCCTTCCGCCTGGGATGGCTTTGCCGCCTCGGTGGCTGCCGATGCCTGCCTGAAGGCGCAAACCAGCGGCGCGATTGAGCCCGTTGCCATGCCGCCGCGTCCGGCGTTTTACCAGAAATAATCAGGCGCGAGCGCTAAACCTATCCACGGCAGCGGATTACCGCTGCCTCTCTGTATCAGGGAGCTGAAAATGAACCAAGAGAACGTCAAACTGGCGATTGCGCCGATTGGCTGGACCAACGACGACATGCCGGAACTCGGCAGCGAAAATACTTTCCAGCAAACGGTCAGCGAGATGGCGCTGGCGGGTTTCACCGGCAGCGAAGTGGGCAGCAAGTATCCGCGCGATCCGGCGGTGCTGAAGCCGATGCTGGATATCCGCGGTATGCAGATTTGTAACGCCTGGTTTAGTACCTTTTTTGCCAACGGTGACAAAGCGAAAACCATCGATCAGTTCATCAACCACATGAACTTCCTGCACGCCATGGGCGCGCGCGTGATTGGCTGCTCGGAACAGAGCAAAAGCATTCAGGGCACGTCGCTGCCGGTGCTGGAGCAGAAGCCGGTTTTCACTGACGAAGAGTGGCGCCTGACGGCAGAAGGTTACAACGAACTGGCGGCGATCGCGCGCAGAAAGGGATGCGCGTGACGCTGCATCATCACATGGGCACCGGCATTCAGACGCCAGCCGAGATCGACCGTTTTATGGCAATGACCAACGATAACGTCGGTCTGCTGTACGACACCGGCCACATTTACTACTCCGAAGGATCACAGCAGGTGATGCTGGATGTGCTGACCCAGCATCTGCCGCGTATTTTCCACGTGCATCTGAAGGATGTGCGTGACAGCGTGGTGGCAGAGGTGCGCGCAAACTCGCTGTCGTTCCTCGACGGGGTGAAAAAGGCACCTTCACCGTACCAGGCGATGGCGTGATCGATTTCAAACCGGTATTCAAAATCCTTGATGATTACGGCTACAAAGGCTGGATGGTCGTCGAAGCGGAACAGGATCCGGCCATCGCTAACCCATTCGAATATGCAGTGAAAGCCCGTAAATATATTCGTGACAATGCCGGGCTGTAAATTTGCGTGTTAATTAGCGCAATGAATTGCGCCGCTACGGTAAATTCGGCAGTGACTTTCGTCATTATCGACCGCACACACTGTAGCGGCGCGATTTATCGCGCTATGTAT
>Ga0058692_1001031_pt1 | contig 10924 bp, 8 predicted proteins | sample AgamicAtAmrz_FD_55216 | JGI IMG/M metagenome (GOLD analysis project Ga0058692, IMG submission 55216) | Agave microbial communities from Guanajuato, Mexico - At.Am.rz | ecosystem: Host-associated > Plants > Roots > Rhizosphere | place: Guanajato, Mexico | collected 2012-06-07 | reverse complement strand
CGCACAGATATTCGCGATTTGCAGCAGCGTCTGGGCTTTACCGCGGTTTACGTCACGCACGATCAAGAGGAAGCGCTGGCCGTCTCCGACAAAATCATCGTAATGAAAGAGGGAGAAATCGCCCAGCAGGGCGCGCCCGAAACGCTTTATGGTTCGCCCAATTCGATTTTCATCGCCGATTTTATGGGAGAGGCCAACATCCTGGCCTGTGAAGTGGAGTCGCTGGAGGGTGATGAGGCGATGGTTCGCCTTGGCAAGCGGCTTTATCGCGTGCGCGGCAGCGGCGCCACGCCGGGAAAAGCGCAGCTTTCGGTGCGTCCGCAGTTCATTACGCTGTGCCCTTCTGGCGAAGGTGCGCTGCCGGGCGAAATCATTCATGCCACCTGGCTGGGCGATCATATTGAGTATGAAGTGAACACCCCTCTCGGGGCGCTGTTTATCGTGGATAACCAGATGGAGCAGCGACTGCCGCTTGCTGCGAACGTCAACGTAGATTTTAAACCGCAGGGACTGGCGCTGATCGTCCCTTAAACCGGCCATGAAGGAAACATTATGAGTGAGCTTGATAATAAGGCATTGATGACGCGTCTGGCGCTGGCAGAAGAGACGGCGCGCGACGCCGGGGGTCTCGCGCTGAGCTGGTTCCACCAGCGCGACAGTTTAGTGGTTGAAACTAAAAAAGATCTACAGGATGTCGTCTCCAGGGCCGACCGCGATGTGGAAAAGATGATTGATGCCCGTATCCGCGAGAGCTTTGCGGAAGACGGTTTTCTGGGCGAGGAGTTCGGCTTACAACCCGGCACGTCGGGCTTTACGTGGGTGGTCGATCCTATTGACGGTACCAGCCCATTTCTTAACGGAATGCCGAACTGGTGCGTTTCAATCGCGGTGTTGTACCAGGGGGAGCCGGTGGTTGGCGTGATTTTCGCGCCATGCTTTGACGAATGCTATGTTGCCGCGACAGGAAAGGGTGCGACGCTCAATGGTCGCGCCTTGCAGGTTGACCCTGACAGAACGCTGCAAAATCATGTGGTCGGCTTTGGCGCGAACAGTTACGTTACGCCGCAAGCGGTAGGCGAGCTGCTGACCGCGCTGTTAGCGGCAGGCGGAAATTTTATTCGCATCGGGTCGGGCGCGTTAATGCTGGCATGGGTCGCGGCCGGGCGGGTGGTGGGCTATCTGGAGCCTTACATGCATGCCTGGGATTGCATGGCGGGGTATTGCCTGGTGCGCGAAGCCGGCGGCTGGTATTTACCTTTTAACACAGAGGGCGAGCGCTTAACGAAAGGAGCAAAAGTGCTGGCCGTCGCGCCCGGCGCCCGCGATGAGCTGAAGAAAATAGCTGGCGTTTAGCATAAATACGCCTGACGTCAGTCTGGTCAGGCGTGTTGATGATCGGCACGAAAGCCTCTTCGGCTAGCGTGAATTCTCTGGTGCGGGATGGCGAACGGGCGTGATTGCCGATCGTTAACGTTAACCTGCCCGTTCAGCGTTTCAGATGCGAACGCCGAATACGCAGCTCGCCCTGTTTTCAGCTACCACCCGGGTTTTCCTTCCTGATGTTGTCAGCTGCGCCGACAGAAGCCGCCTCATCAATATCGTCAAAGCCTGAAACGGCAAGTAGCGGGTTGCCTGCCGCATCCCGCAGAGATTCCAATGCGACCAGCGTCATATGTCGTTCTCGCAAAAGAGCGCCTCAACGCGCTCAGCGTCGGGCGTGCGCTGCAAATACGCTTTTATGAGGGCGTAACCTGCGCGTTTTAACCCGCAGTATTGCTCAGGTTGTTCTATCTTTAGTGTCGTCAAAATAAAACAACCGCTGGAGTAAGGGTTTATGTCGGAAGAAACAGAAAAGAAAACACTTAGCCACCGCGCGCCCCACACTGGCCCGGAATCCTCAGAAGCCGGGTTGGGTTCGCTGGCACCCAAGGATGGTTCGCATCAGCCGCAACCCGAACCGACGCCGCCTGGCAAACAGCCTACCGCGCCAGGCAGCCTGAAAGCCCCGCAGACGCATAACGCCAAACTTGACCAGCTCGAAGCAAATCGCAAAAACGGCACCGATCGCGCCCTTACGACCAACCAGGGCACGCGCATCGCCAACGATCAAAACTCGCTGCGCGCCGGTTCTCGCGGTCCTACGCTGCTGGAAGATTTCATCATGCGTGAAAAGATCACGCACTTCGATCATGAGCGAATTCCAGAGCGAATCGTGCACGCTCGCGGCTCTGCGGCGCACGGCTATTTTCAGCCTTACCGCTCACTTAAAAATCTTACTAAAGCGCAGTTCCTGAGCGATCCAGACCAGATTACGCCCGTTTTCGTGCGCTTCTCCACGGTGCAGGGCGGTGCCGGTTCCGCCGACACCGTACGCGATATTCGCGGCTTCGCCGCCAAGTTCTATACCGAAGAGGGCGTGTTTGACCTGGTCGGGAACAATACGCCGGTCTTCTTTATTCAGGATGCGCATAAATTCCCCGACTTCGTGCATGCCGTTAAGCCGGAACCGCACAACGAAATTCCGCAGGGCCAGAGCGCCCATGATACCTTTTGGGATTACGTTTCCCTGCAGCCGGAAACCATGCACAACGTCATCTGGGCGATGTCCGATCGCGGCATTCCGCGCAGCTATCGCACCATGGAAGGTTTCGGCATTCACACCTTCCGCCTGATTAACGCCGAAGGCAAAGCGACCTTCGTGCGTTTCCACTGGAAGCCGGTAGCGGGCAAAGCCTCGCTGCTGTGGGATGAGTCGCAGAAGCTGACCGGCCGCGATCCTGACTTCCATCGCCGCGATCTGTGGGAAGCCATCGAAGCGGGCGACTACCCGGAATTTGAGCTGGGACTGCAGCTAATCCCGGAAGAGGATGAGTTTAAATTTGACTTCGATATTCTTGATGCGACCAAGCTGATTCCAGAAGCGCTGGTGCCGGTCGAAATCGTTGGTAAGATGGTGCTTAACCGTAACCCCGATAATTTCTTTGCTGAAACCGAGCAGGTTGCGTTCCATCCTGGCCATATTGTGCCGGGCCTGGATTTTACCAACGATCCGCTGTTGCAGGGCCGCCTGTTCTCCTATACCGATACCCAGATCAGCCGCCTGGGCGGACCGAACTTCCATGAAATTCCGATCAACCGTCCGACCTGTCCTTACCATAACTTCCAGCGTCAGGGCATGCATCGTCAGGATATCGATACCAACCCAGCTAACTACGAGCCGAACTCAATCAACGACAACTGGCCGCGCGAGACGCCGCCGGCGGCTAAAAACGGCGGCTTTGAAAGCTATCAGGAGCGGGTTGAGGGCCACAAAGTGCGTGAGCGTAGCCCCTCATTCGGCGAATACTATGCCCAGCCGCGTCTATTCTGGCTCAGCCAGACCGAGGTCGAGCAGCAGCACATTATCGGCGCCTATTCGTTTGAGCTGAGTAAAGTCGCGCGCGCCTATATTCGCGAACGCGTGGTGGATCATCTGGCGCGCATTGACATCGCCCTGGCGCAGGGCGTCGCGGATAATCTCGGCATCGCCCTGACCGACGAACAGCTGAATATTCAGCCGCCAGCGGCGGTAAACGGCCTTACCAAAGACGATAGCCTGAGCCTTTATGCGATTCCAGACGGCGAGATCAAAGGACGTCAGGTTGCACTGTTGCTCAGCGACGGCGTTAAAGCGGACGATGTGCTGAACATACTGCAGGCGCTTAAAGACGCTGGCGTACACGCCAAACTGCTGGCGCCGCATATGGGCCAGGTGCGCGCAGACGACGGTTCTGTGCTGCCGGTCGACGCAACCTTTGCCGGTCTGCCTTCTCTGACCTTTGACGCGGTTATCGTGCCGGATGGCAATATCGATGCCCTGCTGCAGAGCGGCGATGCACGCTACTTCCTGCTGGAAGCCTACAAGCACCTGAAGGTGATCGGTCTGGTGGGCGGGGCGCGCCGTTTTAAAACGCAGTTCGGTCTGGAAGATGCGGATCGTGAAGAAGGCCTTGTGCANGGCGATAAAGCGGAAAGCGCGCTGATGTCTGAGTTNACACAGGCGATGAAAGCGCACCGCGTCTGGTCGCGCAGCCAGAAGGCGCAAACTATTCCGGCATGACGATAGCGGCCGGCGATCTTTGCGCGGTTCATACTCTCTGTTTCAGGCTGGGTTGACCGCTGACATAGTAGAGGCAAAAAGAGCGCCATGTTTATCATGGCGCTCTTTTTTTTAACTGCACGCTTTAGGGGCGCGCGCTATTCTCACGATTATCGCACCAGGTTATTTTAATTCAGCCAATTCAACGGCTTGATTTTTTCATCTCAGGCCCGATACCTTCCGGTCGATCAGGCGGCCGAAAAGGCATGCCATTAGGATTATCTTGTTACAATTCCTGCTGGAAACGACTGATTATTCGCTGAATTTCTCTCTCCTCGCGCCGATAAATCATTGCAGGCATATTTTGTGTCGGCGTAGCTTCACCAGGAGAAACCATGTTTCGAAAACTATTAAAAAAANCGCCCGCCACAGAGTGGGCTCAGTCAGCTATNGCTGAAGCGCCGGCCAGTGAAACGATCGTGAGTAATCACAATGACACCACGCTATTGAAATGCGTGATGACGCTCGGTCAGGAGGGCGTCTGGTATATTGAGTCACCCGATTTGCAAAGTGATTCGCCCGCCTTTTTTTCATCCTCGGCGCGTCGTCTTTTAGGCNTACCTGCTCAAAAAGATATTGGGCTGGCTTCGCTGCAGCAGCGTGTNCATCCGGATCACCGNGAAGCGTTCAGAGATTTTATTCGATATGTGCTTAGCCACGGCGGTGCAGGGCAACCGCTGCGCTGNCGCATTAAAACCGACGGCGCCGCTTTTCAGTGGGTTCTTCTGCGCGCGCTGTATAGCACCGACTTTACGCCGCCGCGTCTGGTCGCCGTTGTGGAGAATATTGAGGAAGAAACCGCTCAGGCCCGTCTTTTCGATATCGTCTCTACGCGTTTTGACCTGTCGCGGGAAATGCTTAACGATGGACTCTGGGACCTGGATATTATCGGCGGCAATCCTCTTAATCCCGATAACGTATTTTGGTGGTCACCACAATTCAGAAAGCTGCTGGGCTTTGAAACGGTCGAAGAGTTTCCGGACGTGATGGAGAGCTGGGCTTCGCGCCTTCATCCAGAAGACAAGCAGGCTGCCCTTGACGCTTTCGTCAGCCATCTGATGGATTTCAGCGGCAAAACCGGTTTCGATATTGAATATCGACTCAAACTACGCAGCGGCGAATACCGATGGTTTCAGGCGCGTGGTCAGACGAAGCGCGCTACCGACGGTACGCCGCTCCGCGCTGTCGGCGCGCTTATTGATATTCAGGGCCGTCGCGATCGATTGCTTCATGAAGAGAATGAGATCAAACGCAACGTGCAGACAGCCGAAACCGCTAAAGAAATTGCCGAACTGGTCTCTGAGAACGGCAATATCGCCGCCCAGATTAAACTCATTTCGCTCAACGCCAGTATTGAAGCCGCAAGGGCGGGCATGCACGGGCGAGGGTTTTCCGTTATCGCCAGCGCTATCAGGGGACTGGCCGAACGAACCGCGGATATTACCGGGCAAATCTCCCGACTTCAGATGCGTATAAGGAACTCCGCCACGCGCACCGATTCGCCTCACGAGCATTAAGCCTCAGCCTTAATGAGCGTTTGTTCCGGACAGGCCTGTGGGCCTGTTCCGTTCATGCTGCTGGCTGAAAGCGTAGAGGATGCGGAAACTGGACGAATACGCACGGAATATGGCAGCGATCAGGCGCAGGGCTATTTTTATGCGCGGCCAATGGCAGATAAGNCGCTGGACGCATGGCTGCGGTGGANGCGAGACGCGCAGCCTGAATGAGTGCGGTCAGGCGCGTTGCGCTTGCAGAGTCAGAGAGAGACANATTCATCGGGCGATAAGCGGCAGTCAGGAGGANGCTNGCTTCTANGGCGCGCGAAAAAAGCATAAATAAGCCTGCCGCCTGAGCGGCAGGTATATTTCAGAACGAGATCATCTTGCCTGGGGCAATCTTTGTCGTAATCCCTAACAGGGTTTTAGCGAGCGGGATGGCGACCGGCGCCAGCGCGCGACCTATCATCAGCGGCGTATGTTTGATGGTGGTCAGCATGGCGAAATCTTTATTGGCTCTGACGATATCATCTTTAATCGCTTTGCCGATCCTGACCGTTTGCGCGATGCCGTGGCCGCTCCAGCCATGAACCGAATAAATATTGCCGTTTCTTCTGCAATCCGTGGCCCCATTCAGGGTTAAGTCGGTGGTGCCGCTCCAGGCGAAATCGAGTTCGATGTCGTCTCGTTCAGGGAAAACGGCGCGTATTCGCGAGGTTAAATACTCCACTGTTCTGCTGTCATCCCAGCGCAGACCCGTTCCCTGGCCGCCGAATAAGATCCTTTCATTGCGTACGGGACGATAATAATCGATCTGCAGCTGGGTATCGTAAACGGGCTTTCCCGTGGGAAGCAGCGTTTTAGAACCGCCTGCTACAGGAGACGTGACGCCGACATAGGTATAAAAGGGTATCGTGGTTTCTTTGTTTTCGTCGAGAAGCTTATGGGTGGCGTCATGTACGGCAATCACCACGCCTTTTTTGGCGAGAATGACCCCTTCAGGCGTAATCACTCGGGTACCGCTGCTGGTTTTCTCAATTTTAATCACCTCGCTATGTTCATAGACGCTGCCACCATTTTTCAGGAAACCATACACCAGCCCACGATTCAGGGCTAATGAGTGCACCTGGCCGCCCAGGTTATCTAACACGCCGCCATAATATAAGTCAGAGTTGATATGTTCCTGCAGCTCATAGCTGCCGAGCACGTTGACATTATTTTCGCCAAGGAATTTTCTGGCATCAACGCCCTGTACCAGTGCATTCATATGTCCGGGATGAACGGCGGCGGTGATATGGCCATGATGACGATCGAAATTTAAATCGTAGCGCTGTGCGATTTCATCAATCAGCGACATGGCTTCCGTCGACGTAAAATGCCACAGGCGTTTCGCCTCTTCGAAGCTGAGATGCTCAATCATCGACTCGGCTTCCCAGCGCGCCAGGCCTGGCGTAAGCTGTCCGCCATTTCTGCCAGAGGCGCCAGAACCGATGGTGTTCTTTTCCAGCAGAATGGTATCAATACCCGCTTCAGAAAGATGAAGCGCGGTTGATGCGCCAAGCAGCCCGCCACCGATCACTACGAGTTCACACTCTTCCTCTTTTTTTAAAGAGGGAAAGTCGATCCAGGGTGCAAGTGTCGACTCGTAGTAATTTGCGGGGTTTCCAGGATCGCTGATCTGCGTATCCTCTTTATTTCGCACCCAGTTCCAGTCTGCATCTGGGTCGGCCTGACTCATCATGGTAATTTTCGCGTCAGATATTAATTGCGGCTTGATTAACGTTTTATTTCCACTCATATGTTTTCTCGGTAAGTAGCGTGTACCACAGGAGACTTCACTGTGAATGCAAAACCTGTTTATTCAGAGATAGCGACTTCTTTTTTGGTAAAACTACAGTAAAGGATCCAGCCGAGACCTAAGGTTGCCCAGGTCAGGCCCAATATAAAGGCATCAAAGCTTAAGTTAATCCACATTACTGCGACGCAGCCCAGACCCGCCAGCGGCAACAAAATATTGTGGAATAACCTCTTTATGCCAACAGTCTCTTTTTTAATAATGGCAAAGTGTATGATGACGGATAAATTAACTGCGCTAAAGGCCACTAACGCGCCAAAGCTGATTAAGGAGACGGCGGTATCGAGCTGAATAAAAATCGCGGTCAGCGATATCAGGCCGATCAATAAAATACAGTAAACGGGGTTTTTATTTACAGGATGCAGGTAGCCGAAAAAGCGGTGCGTCAGGTTGTTGTTTTTGCCCATGATATGCAACAGCCTGGCGGCGCTCGCGTGGGAAGCCAGCGCTGAAGCAAAGGTATTGAGCAGAATGGCGATAAGAAACAGCGTTTGAAACAGTTTGCCGCCTACGTTCAATACGATTTCCGGCAGCGCTTCCATGGGGTTTTTAAACTGCGAGTTGTCCGGGAAGTAGAGCTGGATAAACCATGCGGCGACAAAAAAGATAAAGCCTCCGCTGAGCGCCGTATAAAACACCGCTTTAGGGATGGTGCTGACCGGGCTTTTGGTTTCATCCGTGAGCGTCGTAACGGCATCGAAGCCAAGAAAGGAGAAGCAGAGCACCGCCGCGCCGCTGATCAACGGGATAATGCTGTTATGCCCGTTGAACAGCGGCTGAGTAGTAAAGATATGGCTGTCGCCATAATCCCTGAGGAGATTATGGATGACGAAATAGATAAAGACGCCCATAAGAATGACCGGAATGCCAACAAATATGAAGTTCGCATTTGCCAGCGTTTTAATATTGCAGCAGTTAACGAAGGTAACCAGCGAGGTGAACACTAAAATAGAGAGCCAGACAGGCACCTCAGGCAGCAGAGTCTGTAAATAGATCCCCGCCAGCAATGAGTTTATCATCGGCAGGAAAACATAATCCAGCAGGGAAGACCAGCCGACGATAAATCCGGTTTTATTGCCGCACACCTTTCTCGCATAGGTGTAAGCCGATCCCGACGAGGGATGCAGACGAACCATTCTGCCATAGCTAATTGCCGTCAATAATACCGCGGCCAGCGCCAGCAGATAAGCCAGCGGCACTCTTCCTTCCGTTATATTTGAAACGATCCCAAAAGTGTCAAATACCGTCATCGGTGTCATATAAGCGATGCCGATAATGACAACCTGCCATAATGAGAGGCAGGCGCTATTTGTCTCTTTTAATCTCATAGCAATATCTCACTCGAAATTTCAGTTGAATGACTTTTAACCTCTGATGCATTTAGCAATTAGAAAGATGCGCAACGTAGTGAACCGGGCCTGTCTCTTAGCGTGTCCGGTTTAGGGTGTTAAAAATTCATCATGTCTGCTATTCCAGCATGTTCGCTATGGGCAACCAGCTCCTCACAGCGGGAGTGAGAATGATTTAGCCTCTCTGCTGGTTTATCAGGTCAGCTGCAAATCCTGATATGACAATATATAAAACATAATATTATATATGTATATGGTTGGTGTCACAAAAATGTTAAATTTGTCTTATCGCGATGTAATGTAAGCCATTTTAGATTCATGCCGCATCGCTGTTGCCTTTCTCGCCCATGAATACCGATTATTCAGACAGTTAGCGGAGTGAGGTGGAGTGGAGCGAGCCAGATGAGCGCAGGCACAGTCACTTCTTCAGGCTCGGAGGATAAAGCGCACTGAAGCATTGCTGATGTGGCCGCCGCTTCAGCGCCAGCGGTAAAAAACGCCTGTCGAAAGCTTACGCCTGCTGCGCTTCTTTGATTAGCGCGGCCAGCCTGTGGAACTGGGTATGAATTTCGCTCTCCTCCATGCTGGCGAAGCCCAGCAATAAGCCTGACTGGCTTTTTTCGCCGGCATAATAACTCGACAGGGCGCGCACCAGGATCCCCTGGCGATTGGCGCGCTGCGCCAGCGTGACGTCGTCCACGCCTGCGGGCAGTTGCAAAATCAAATGCAGCCCGGCATTGCTGTTGTACTGGCCTAAAAAACCGCCGCCTAATTCGTCGTTGATTAAATTGACCAGCACCTGCCTACGTCGGCTGTATAACTGGCGCATTTTCCGTATGTGCGCCGCGTAATAGCCTTCCCGGATAAAATCGGCCAGCGCTGCCTGCGTCAGCTGATGTCCGCCGCGATAGAGCTCGCTATGCATTCTTTTCAGCGGCGTTTTCAGCTGCTCAGGCAAAACCATATAGCCGAGCCGGAGTGCGGGATAGAGGGTTTTACTGAAGGTGCCTACGTAAATTACCGGGCTGTTGGCCTCCAGACCCTGTAACGCGGGAATAGGCTGGCCGGCAAAGCGAAACTCGCTGTCATAGTCATCTTCCACGATCCAGCTATGGGTTTTGCGTGCCTGCGCCAACAGTTGCTGCCTGCGGCTCAGGCTCATCACCGACCCCAGAGGATACTGGTGAGAGGGCGTAACAAAGATCAGCTCAGGCGGGACGCTCATCTCGCCGTTGGGGATCAGCCCCTGTTCGTCCACCGGCATGGTGACGATCTCAACGCCGTTCATACGCAGGATATTTTTAATTCCCCAGTAGCCAGGCTCCTCTGTCCAGGCGCGGTCTCCCGGATTGCAGAGCGAGCGCGTCACCAGATCGAGCGCCTGATGAATGCCTTCGGTAATCAGGATCTGATCCGGCGTGCACTGGACGCCGCGCGCCGTGCGCAGGTAATCGGTCAGAGCGGCTTTAAGCACCTCGGAGCCGCCCGTGGTGTCATAGGTTAAAAGCGCCGGCGACAGCTGACGAGCCTGACGGTCGTAGAATTTTTTCAGCACGCGGTGAGGGAAGTTCGCGACGTCGGGCACGCCGGGTAAAAAGGCTCCCCACTGTCTGGGGCTTGCGCTGGCGTGCTCCAGTAACAGCAGGCCGCGCTCCGACAGCAGGGAATAGTCCTCAGCGGGCGCCTTATCCTGACTCACGGCAGGCCGGCACTCTAAATTATCGAGCACGCTGTGTGTGACGACCGTTCCGCTGCCCGCACGAGAGGAGATATAGCCCTCCGCCTGCAGCTGCTCATACACCCGCAATACCGTATTGCGCGACAGCTCAAGCTCACTGGCCAGATCGCGAGTCGGTGGCATGCGCGAAGAGGGCGTCAGATTGCCCGAAAGAATGGCGTTGCAAATGGCGATATACAATCGCTTATGCAGCTTTCCTTCCGTGCCGTTAAAAAATGCTTGTCTGATCACATCTCCAGCAAGTGAGTGCATTTGGATCCTGCAAATAAAATGATTTGGCTCTCGAATAAGGTACCAAACGCTGACAGATTGTCCCCAAGAGTTCAAATAAATTGTGANNNGAAGGGG
>Ga0058692_1001022_pt1 | contig 10984 bp, 10 predicted proteins | sample AgamicAtAmrz_FD_55216 | JGI IMG/M metagenome (GOLD analysis project Ga0058692, IMG submission 55216) | Agave microbial communities from Guanajuato, Mexico - At.Am.rz | ecosystem: Host-associated > Plants > Roots > Rhizosphere | place: Guanajato, Mexico | collected 2012-06-07 | reverse complement strand
CACTTGTCTTTTCAGCATTCGCGGCACTGGTGCTGGCGCTTTACGGCTATTGGCGGCTTCAAAGGCAACGGCAAGAGCGAGACTAAACCGTTTCCCAGCCGTCCTTTTCCGCCGCCCGGTAGATGGCGTCGATGAAAAGCTGGTTCTTCCTTGAGCTTTCCAACGTGACGACGTCGCCCTCACCTTTCGCCGCACGGGCAAAGGCCTCCGCTTCCAGCTTGTACTGACGGCTGTCCTGAAACCGGAAGATTTGCGAGACGTTATGGGTCTGATTGGTTAACTCGATCTCTTCCGCACCCCACCGATTGGCGTTGAAGGGCGACTTTACCTCGATGTAACCGTCCGTGCCATGGAAGACCATGAGCTGGCGGGAGGCGAGTTGTGTCGCCAGATAGAAGCTCAGTTCAAAACCGCCAAAATCGGCCCTGACGCTAGCGTAGATATCCGTGCCGAATTCACTGTCGCGTTCGACGGTCGCTTGCACACGTTTTGGTTCCGCACCGGTGACAAAACGCGTCACGATCGTCGGGTAGACGCCGATATCCGGCAGGGCGCCGCCGCCCAGTTCGGGAATATTACGCATATTACCGGGATCGCGGTTGAAGTAGGTGAAAGCGCCCTGCACATGTTTCAGCGAACCAATTGCGCCCGAAGCCAGCAGTTCTTTCACTTTCGCCCAGACCGGAGCGTAGGCCACCATGAAGGCCTCGGATACGATAACGCCGTTACGGTCGCGCGCGGCGATAAGGGCGTCTATCTCCTCGGCCTTTAATGAAATCGGCTTTTCGCAAAGAACATGCTTGCCGGCATCAGCCGCCCTGACGGTCCATTCCACATGCTGCGAGGTGGGAAGCGGAATATAAACCGCATCGATGACATCAGAAGCCAGCATTTCTTCATAGGAGCCGAAAGCGTAGGGCACTGAAAAGCGATCGGCCACCGCGCGCGCTTTGGCAGGATCGCGGCTGGCGATGGCGCTGACCACACAGTTCTGTGCATCCTGTATTGCCGGAATAACGTGGTCCTGAGCGATTTTCGCCGTTGAGATTATTCCGAAGCGCAGCATTCCGTTCTCCCGTTCTGTCATTCCTGGAAACTTAGCACCGCCACACACTCTGGCAAGCCGCGGCAGCGCGACTGATAAAGAATGGCCGGATTTGTCCGGTCATTGTCGGTCTGGCTGCTTTTATACGTACATCAAAAGGGAAATGATGCTAGACATGAACCCAACGGAGAACCGTGAAATGTCCTCTTCCAACACCGCGCTGCTTGTCATCGACGTTCAGGAATCCTTTCGTCACGCCCCCTACTTTGATGAGAGCGGCCTCACGCTTTATCTTGAGAAACAGCAGGCGCTCATCGATGGCGCCAAAGCTGCTGGTATTCCCGTTGTGCAGATCTTCCATGTCGATGGTGACAAGGCCTTCTCAAAAGACAGCGGTTACATCCGTGCACTTGAGGGCGTAAGAATTACCCCAGATGTCACCTTTCACAAGAACCGCCATTCGGCCTTTGCCGGCACCGGTCTTGAAATCTGGCTGACTGAGAAGGGCATCAACCGATTGATCGTCTCCGGCATCCGTACCGAGCAATGCTGCGAAACCACCACCCGGCACGCTTCCGATCTTGGTTACAAAGTCGACTACGTCAGCGAAGCGACGCTGACTTTCCCGATGACACATGCTTCCGGCACCGTTTTCAGTGCGGAAGATATCCGCAAGCGAACCGAACTGGTGCTGGCTGGCCGCTTCGCGCGCATCGCAACTGTCAGCGACGTGCTTGCAACCATCAAAGAGGCCACCTGATGGATGAGGGCGGCACCCGCGTCATTCCCTTTTATACGCTTGTGCCGCCACATGCGCTGTTGCTCGATATAGCCGGCCCGCTTGAGGTGATCCGTTATGCCAACGGGGAACAGCGCGACATTCATTTTGACTGCCGGTACATTGCTGCGAGCGACGAACAACAAACTTCCATTGGCCTTGCGCTTGCCCGGCTTGAGAGCTTGCCGGCGAGGTTGCCGGAAAATGCTCTTCTACTGATCTCCGGGAGCACATCACGCTTTGACAGTGATCCGGAGACGCAGCGTGAGCGGCAGGCGCTGGCGACATGGCTGCGCCGTGCAGTGCGTCCCGACACCACGGTGATTTCCATTTGCTCCGGCGCGCTTCTGGCGGGCGAAGCGGGCCTTTTCGACGGCCGCAACTGCACGACCCATGCCGACTGTATAGAGGGGCTACGCCGCATTGCGCCATTGTCACAGGTGGCCGAAAACCGCCTTTTCGTCGAGGACGGCAACCGTTTCTCCAGCGCCGGTATTTCCACCGGCATCGACCTGATGCTGCATGTGGTCTCCCGGCTGACATCGCCTGCGGTTGCGGCACGCATCGCCAAAACCATGGTGGTTTATCTCAGGCGTAGCGGTAACGATCCGCAAATCTCCCCCTGGCTCACAGGCCGCAACCACATCCATCCCGCCATTCACCGGGTGCAGGACCGCGTGATGGCCGAACCGGCGCAGGACTGGTCGCTGGAGCGGCTAGCGGATATCGCCGCGCTCAGCGAAAGGCATCTCTCACGTCTGTTTCGCGAGCATGCCGGCATCAGCGTCATCGATTATGTCAACCTGATGCGGGTCAACCTCGCCCGTGATATTCTCGCAAACAGCCGCCTTGATATGGAGGCCATTGCCGAACGGGCGGGTTTTGCCTCCGCGCGGCATTTGCGGCGGGTCTGGCAGCAGCATAACCGGTATCCGCCCAGCCACTATCGCGGCTTTCACGCCTGATAATCTCGGACCTCCCGCAGCCTGATGATTGCCATCAAAGGAATTGAATGGTTATGCCGGCGGGCAGTTGCTAACCTTGCGATAAGACAGCAACAGGAGCATTCCCCGTGGAAAAACGAAGCCTCGGCCGCACCGGCCTCTCCATCGCCCCCATCGTCTTCGGCGGCAACGTGTTTGGCTGGACAGCGGATGAAAAGACGTCCTTTGCCCTGCTTGACGCCTTTTTTGATGCGGGGTTCAACGCCATCGACACNGCNGATGTCTATTCCGCTTGGGTGGATGGGCATGTGGGCGGTGAATCCGAGGCCATCATCGGCAAGTGGCTGAANCAATCCGGCGTCAGGCGCGAGGACGCGGTGATCGTCACCAAGGTNGGTTTCGACAATCGCGGCCAGAAGACCGGTCTNAGTGCCAAGTGGATCGCCGAAGCNGTCGAAGCTTCGCTGAAGCGGCTTCAGACTGATTATATCGACCTTTACCTCGCGCATAAGCCGGATGCCGACGTGCCGCTGGAAGAAACACTTGCCGCNTTCGCAAAACTGANGGAACAGGGAAAAATTCGCGCCATAGGCTGCTCCAACTATTCCGCGNGCCAGCTTCAGGATGCGCTGGACACGGCAGNAAAAAATAATCTTCCGCGTTACGACGTGNTGCAGCCGGAATACAANCTCTATAACCGCAAGGATTTCGAAGGCCCGCTTGCCGAGCTTTGCCAGAAGGAAGAGATTGGCGTCATCAATTATTACAGCCTAGCGGCCGGCTTTCTGACCGGGAAATATCGTGCCAAGGCCGATACAGAGGGCGTCGCCCGCAGCTATCGCGTGGGCGAATATGTCAATGCCCGTGGCCTTGCCGTNCTGGGGGCCATGGATGCGGTGGCAGTCGAAACGGGGGCCAAGCTTGCAGATATTGCNCTGGCCTGGCTGTTGAGAAAGAAGGCGATAACCGCGCCCATCGCCAGCGCCACCAGCCTGTCCCAGCTCGAAAGCTTCAAACGCGCCGTCGAGTTGAACCTGACGGATGAGATGATGACGCTTCTCGACAAGGCGGGTGCATAAATGGAGCTTGTAATTCGCGATGCGCAGCCGGCTGACCGGGCGGAATGGCTGCGCCTGTGGAACGACTATCTCGCCTTTTACGATGTCGATCTNGCCGACGAGGTAACCGACCATACNTGGGAGCGCATTCTCGACCCCGCCTCNCGCGTTTCGATGCGGGTGGCAATGCTTGGCGACCGCATGGCCGGTTTCGCCATTCACCACTTCCATGATTCCACNTGGGTGAAAACGCCTGACTGCTATCTGGAAGACCTTTTTGTCGATGGCGAAATCCGCGGTAAGGGGACGGGCCGGGCGCTGATGGACGACCTTATCGCTATCTGCAAGGAAAAGGGCTGGTCCAGGCTTTACTGGAACACCGGCGAGGACAATCACCGCGCCCAGAAGCTCTACGACAGCTACGTGAAAAACGACGGCCATATCCGCTATCGCATCACCTTCTGATCACCCCCGGAAGCGGAAGAAATCCACGAAGGCCCTCAGCGCCGGACGCATCTGCCGGCGCGAGGGGTAATAGATGTAAAATCCATCAAACGGCGCGCACCAATCCTCGAGAACGCGGATCAGCCTGCCCTCCCTTATATCGTCTTCGACACGCTGTTCAAAAACGAAGGCAAGCCCTGCNCCGTCTATCGCCGCCCGGCGAATGAGACTCTGGTCCGACAGGATCAGCGGCCCCTGAACGTCGACCACAAGCGCTTTGCCATTTTTCTCCAGCTCCCAGCGATAGATCAATCCACTCGCAAAACGCCGGCGGATGCAGCGATGCCGGATGAGGTCCCTCGGATCACGGGGAGGCGGATTTTCCGCAAAATAGGACGGTGCGCCGACAATCGCGCCACGCCAGGCCCCGCTCGCTTTCACGGCGATCATATCTGCATCGAGATGTTCCCCGAGACGAAGCCCGGCATCGAAACCTTTTGCGACAATATCTTCAAAGCGATCATCGGTCGAAATTTCGAGGGAGATTTCGGGATAGAGCCGCAGGAATTCCCCCAGCCGGGGCACAATAAGATCTTCAGCGGCAAGTCTGGGGAGAGTNATGCGCAAAGGACCTGCGGGTCGACCGCCCTGTTCGGCAAGGGTATCGATGACGGCGTCGATATCGGCAAGCGCCGGACCCAAGGTTTCGAGAAGCCGCTTTCCNTCCTCTGTCGGAGAAACGCTGCGGGTGGTACGGTGAAGTAGCCGCAGGCCCAGGCTCGCCTCCAGCGACGAGACCGCATGGCTGACGGCGGAAGGGGCAATGCCGAGTTCGGCAGCCGCCTTGCGAAAGCTCCGGCCTTCGGCAACGGCGGAGAGAACGGCCAGTTGGGAGAGTTGCACACGGTTCATTGTTCTAAATTATAGAACAACCCACGCGGATTTGCAGCGATTATTTTTCCTGCTCTCATTCGCTATGTTCCCATCACGCCCTGATGACGGGCGGTTCCTTATGGAAGGACGAACAGATGAAAAGCAGAACCCTTGGAGACAATCTGACCGTATCGGCGCTCGGCCTCGGTTGCATGGGAATGACCCATGCCTATAGCCCGACGGGCGATGAAAGCAGTGCGATCGCGACGCTGCATCGCGCTGTTGACCTCGGCGTTACATTTTTCGATACGGCGGAAGTTTATGGGCCCTACACGAACGAAATTCTCCTCGGCAAGGGCCTGCAGCCTTATCGTGACAGGGTGGTGATTGCCACCAAGTTCGGCTTCAAGATTGATGGCAGCAAACCCGCGGGCCAGATGATGGTGGGAACGGACGGTCGACCGGAAAATGTTCGTGCCGTCGCCGAAGCCTCCCTCAAGCGCCTCGACGTTGACGCCATCGACCTCTTTTACCAGCACCGTGTCGACCCCGATGTGCCAATCGAAGAAACTGTGGGGGCGATGGCGGAACTGGTGAAGCAGGGCAAGGTAAAACATCTCGGCCTTTCCGAAGCCAGTGCCGAAACGCTTCGAAAAGCCCACGCCACCCACCCGATTGCCGCCATTCAGAGCGAGTACTCGCTGTGGACCCGCGACCCGGAAGAAAATGGCGTGCTGGATACCTGCCGTGAGCTTGGCATCGGTTTCGTACCGTTCAGCCCGCTTGGGCGCGGTGCGCTGACCGGAGCGCTGAAATCGCTGGACGGACTTGCAGCCGATGATTTCCGGCGTGGCCTGCCGCGTTTCCAGGGTGAAAACTTCGACGCGAACCTGGCGCTGGTCAGACTTCTGGAAGACATGGCTGCCGAAAAGGGTGTGACTGCCGGGCAACTGGCATTGGCCTGGGTGTTGGCGCAGGGGGATTTCATCGTACCGATCCCGGGCACCACGAAGATTGCCAATCTGGAGAAAAACGTCGCGGCCGCTGATGTGTCCCTGACGCCGGAAGAAGTCGAAAGCCTTGGCGCGTTGCTGGCTCCGTCCAAGGTTGCGGGCGAACGTTATCCCGAACGCATGTCACAGATGGCCAATCGTTAAAAAACAAAAAGCCGCGGTGGTTGCCGCGGCTTTTTTCAATCTGTTATCCGACGTCAGGCGCGCAGAACGCCGCCTGTCGATTTCTCGACATTGCCGACGATCTTGGCCGTCAAGGCTTCGAAATCCTCATCGGTCAGAGTTTTGTCGACCGGTTGAATCTGCACTTCGATGGCGACCGACTTGCGGTTTTCTCCGAGCGATGCGCCTTCGAAAATATCGAAGACATTGACGCCTGTGATCAGTTTGCGATCAGCGCTCGTTGCCGCCTTGATGATCGCCCCCGCCTCTACGGCCTTGTCAACCACGAAGGCGAAGTCGCGCTTGACCGCCTGGAAGGGGGAGAGTTCGAGCGCAGGCTTGGTGCGGGTGGCTTTCTTCTTCGGCTCCTGCATGGCGTCGAGATAAATCTCGAAACCGCAATAGACACCCGACACATCCAGCTCGGACAGTGTTTTCGGATGGAATTCACCGAAGTAACCAAGCACGACCTTCGGGCCCATCTTGATGGTGCCGGAGCGGCCGGGATGATACCAGGCAGGCCCGCCGGCCTCGATCTGGACATTGGCCATGGGGAGGCCGCAGGCTTCCAGCACCGTCAGTGCATCCGCCTTTGCGTCGTAGACATCCACGGGCTTGCCGCCGCCCTTGGACGCATTGGACCACATGCGGCCGCTGCCAGCGAGCGAGGCCGTGCCACGGCGAACACCGCCAGCAACACGGCGCTGCGTCTCAGGCGTGTCGCCTTCATAGGTGCCGGAGACCTCGAAGATTGCGACGTCACCATAGCCCTTGTCGGCATTGCGCTGTGCGGCGGTCAGCAGGCCCGGCAGCAGCGAGGGCCGCATATCCGACATATCGGCCGCAATCGGGTTGGCGAGCTTCAGCGCCGGCGAGCCGCCGCCGAATAGCTTCGCCTGCGCTTCCGGGATGAAGGACCAAGTGACGGCCTCCAGCATGCCGCGGCTTGCCAGCGCACGGCGCGCGGTGCGCGTGCGGACCTGCAGCGTGGTCAGGATGCGACCGTTGACGGCACCGAAGCTTTCCAGCGGCTCGGGTTTGATATTGTCAACGCCATGAATGCGCATGACCTCTTCAACCAGATCAGCCTTGCCGTCGACATCCGGGCGCCAGGACGGCACAGTGACGGACACGCGCTCGCCCGTTCCCTCGACCCCAAAACCCAGGCCCTTGAGGATGGCCAGGCTCTCTTCGGCCGAGACTTCGAGCCCCGTCAGCCGCTTCACTTCCGCAAGCGGGAAATCCACGACCTTGGGCTGATATCCCTTGTAACCAACGACCCTGGCTTCGCCGGCAACGCCGCCGCAGAGCTCCAGAACCAGTTCGGTGGTCCGCTCCAGGCCCGGAACCATGTATTCCGGATCGACACCGCGCTCGAAACGGTAGCGCGCATCGGTGATGATGCCGAGCGAACGGCCNGTCTTGGCAATGTTGATCGGGTCCCAGAGGGCGGATTCGATCAGCACGTCGACGGTGTTTTCGTCGCAGCCGGAATGTTCGCCACCCATCACGCCGCCGATAGACTCGAGGCCCTTTTCATCGGCGATGACGACATTGTTCGGGCCGAGCTTATATTCACGCTGATCGAGCGCGAGGATCGTCTCACCCTCCTTTGCGCGGCGAACGGTCAGATCACCCTTGACCTTGGCGGCGTCGAAGACGTGCATCGGCCGGCCCTGATCGAAGGTCATGTAGTTGGTGATATCAACAAGCGCATTGATCGGACGCAGGCCGATCGCCAGAAGACGCTGCCGCATCCATTTCGGGCTGGGGCCGTTCTTCACACCGCGCACGATGCGTAGCGAGAAGCCAGGGCAGAGGGCGGGATCGTCCAGTTCCAGCTTCACATCGACGGGCGTTGCGCCTTCCACCTTGAAGGAGGGTGCAGGCTTTGTCTTCAGCTTGCCGAGACCGGAGGCCGCGAGATCACGCGCAATGCCGTAGATCGAGGTGCAGTCCGGACGATTGGGCGTGAGATTGATCTCGATGACAGGATCATCGAGGCCGGCATATGATGCGAAGGAAGTACCGACGGGCGCATCCGCCGGCAGGTCAATGATGCCGTCGTGATCGTCGGAAATGTTGAGCTCCTTTTCGGAGCACATCATGCCATGGCTTTCCACACCGCGGATCTTCCCGATGGCGAGCGTGACATCGATGCCCGGGACATAGGTGCCGGGACGTGCGAGCGCACCGACGAGGCCAGCGCGCGCATTCGGTGCACCGCAGACGATCTGCACCGGCTTGCCGTCACCGGCATCGACCATCAGCACTTTCAGGCGGTCGGCCTCCGGGTGCTTTTCAGCGGAAACCACCTTGGCAATGACGAAGGGCTTGTAGGCCGCTTTGTCGTCAACATCCTCGACCTCAAGGCCAATCGCCGTCAACCGCTCGCAGATCTCGTCCAGCGTCGCATCGGTATCGAGATGCTCTTTCAGCCAGGAAAGAGTGAATTTCATGTCTTTGCTCCTTGGCTAACCGGATTAAACGCTCAGACCGCCGAACAGCGTCGGCATGTCGAGCGGACGGAACCCGTAATGGTTCATCCAGCGGACATCGGCGTTGAAGAAATCGCGCAGATCGGGCATGCCGTATTTAAGCATGGCGATGCGGTCGAGACCCATGCCCCAGGCAAAGCCCTGATATTCATCCGGATCCAGCCCGCCGGCGCGCAGCACGTTTGGGTGCACCATGCCGCAGCCGAGAATTTCCATCCAGTCCTTGCCCTCGCCGAACTTGACGATGGGGCCGGAACGGTCGCACTGGATATCCACCTCGAAGCTTGGCTCCGTGAACGGGAAGAAGGACGGGCGGAAGCGCATGACGACGCTGTCGACCTCGAAGAAGGCCTTGCAGAACTCCTCAAGAATCCAGCGCAGATTGCCGACATGCGCCTTCTTGTCGATGACAAGACCTTCGACCTGATGGAACATCGGCGAATGGGTGGCATCGGAATCCTGGCGATAAGTCTTGCCGGGGATGACGATGCGGATCGGCGGCTTCTGGCTCTCCATGGTGCGGATCTGCACCGGTGAGGTGTGGGTGCGCAGCACCTTACGCTCGCCTTTTTCGTCCGGCTGGAAGAAGAAGGTATCGTGCATCTCGCGGGCCGGGTGGCCTTCCGGGAAGTTCAGTGCCGTGAAGTTGTAATAGTCAGTCTCGATGTCAGGACCTTCGGCGATGGAGAAACCCATATCCGCGAAGATGGCAGTGATTTCGTCGACGATCTGACTGATGGGATGAATGCGGCCGCGCTCTGCCGGAGACTGGCGGACGGGCAGGCTGACGTCCACCGTTTCGGCCTTGAGACGCGCGGCGATGGCGGCGTCTTTCAGCGCGTTCTTGCGCTCGCCGATAAGGTCGGTAATTTCGGTCTTGAGCTGATTAATGGCGGCGCCGCGGGTCTGGCGCTCCTCCGGGCTCATGCTGCCAAGCGTCTTCAGAAGCTCCGAAACCGAGCCCTTCTTGCCAAGCGCGGAGACGCGCACGGCTTCGATGGCCGGTTCATCGGCAGCGGCGGCGATCTCCGACATCAATTGCGATTTCAAGGTATCAAGTTCAGTCATCTTTTCCTGCCTTGCCGGATTTTTTAACAGCGGCGTCGGTGTTCACAGCATTCATCAGATAGTCGGTCGCCATGATAAAGCGTCGCAGATCACTACCCATCCGCACGCGCCCGATCAACCGGGCAAGCGGTAAAAAACGCCCGAGATGCGGGTCAAGCGGGTTAATTCTTCCAGTGCGCGGGGCGGAGCATTTTCGAGCCAGCGCGAAAAGGCGGCGTCGCGGGTTTTGGGGGCATCATTGGCGCGCGTGGCCACCTGCAGAAACAGCAGCCAGATATCACGAGCCTGCGCCGTTTCCAGCGGCATGACATCCTGAGGGCGCTCCTCGAAATCCATGAAACCGATACGGCCATCCTTCAAGAAGAAGTCTCGTACATGCGGGCGGCCGTGGCAGAGGCCTGCGGCATGCAGCTCGCCAAGTGCTTCTGCGGATTTAACAAGCAGGGCGTCATGCTCGATCGGATCGGAGGCCTTCAGGGCATCCATGCGCTCCATGAGCGTCGGGCCTACATCTCCCAGCACCACGGCCGTGCGGGATGAGTAGATCAGCGGCGGAACCGGGAAGCCGCGCTGCTGGAACTGCTGCAAGGTTTCGAGTTCCCGCTGCATGAGGCCCGCGCCATCACGCGGTTCGGAAGGGCGAAGAAAAGCGTAGGGCAGGAGTTTTGACAGCAGCTTCTGAATTTTCATCCACCACGTCACACGCTCCGTGCCCTGCCGTTTGATCCACACCGTCAGCTGCGAGAGTTCAACCTTCTGAATGCGACGGTCACTTTTCAGGAGGACACGCATCACGGTTGCGATGTCATCGTCGTCGAGATGAACGCGGAAACCTTCCGCTTCCACAACCTCACTTTTATTGACCTGCATTTCGTCCACCAAAGGTTTCGCTTCAAACGGCGTGAATACTCCAAGTCTTCTAAATTTCTAAATTAAAAAACGCCGATAGAAATGTATGGCAGCTGAAAAGAAAAAACCCGCGCCGGTTGCCCGACGCGGGTTCAAATGAACAACAGATTGTCCGCGCCGTAATTACTTTACAGCGGTTTCAAACTCGTTGGCCGTACCAGCATCCTTGAGGTACTCAAGCGCCTTCTTCGC
>Ga0058692_1001021_pt1 | contig 10985 bp, 7 predicted proteins | sample AgamicAtAmrz_FD_55216 | JGI IMG/M metagenome (GOLD analysis project Ga0058692, IMG submission 55216) | Agave microbial communities from Guanajuato, Mexico - At.Am.rz | ecosystem: Host-associated > Plants > Roots > Rhizosphere | place: Guanajato, Mexico | collected 2012-06-07 | reverse complement strand
CGAAACAGAATGCTGTCGAAGATATCCCCGGGCGTGCTGGTTTCCCCTATCTGGAACTGTCCTTTCAGAAACTGGATATCGCGACTCAGGGTGGTACTCAAAGAAGAAAAGGCATGCTTGCCGCTGCTTTTGGTGGCGGTGCTGTAATTACGCAGGCGCCACGGGCCGAAATTGAGCCCGCTCTGCACATTAAGGTAAAACTGATCCTGCGTTTCCCCCTGCTTTGTCCAGTTGCGAGCACCATTAAAGCTGTAATTTAGCAACGCAGCGGGAATACCCTGATCCCAACGAGCGGGATCGACCCTTCCACGCACCCGGGTTTCCAGCGCAGACTGAGGAATGGAGATATCCAGCCTTTGCTTATCGAAATCCAGACTCGCCTTCGCATCAGGTATAAAGTCGCCTGGGTTAGTAATAATAGTGTTTGCCGGAAGCGCAGCTAATTCTGAAAAGGCGCTGATTCGGACGCCCAGCTTCTTTAACATCGACCGATTGAGTTCAGGCGATAGCCCCAGACCATTGATGGCCACAAAAGAGATATTATCTGTGCAGACATACTCATGATTAAGCCATATTTGAACCCGATAGGTTCCAGGTAATTGCTCTCCTCGTTCAAAACGGCTGAGGTCGATGCTTTTTGCCGCTGAGCTCGTTTTTTCAAGCGCATCCGCCATAAAATAGAGCTCACCCGCTCTTGCGGGAGAGAGAGCGGAAATAAAAAACGCGATGGCTGAAAACCGGGCAACCGTATTAGGGCGCATGCCTGAGGAAAATAAATATCGGGTGTCAAAAACAGTCTTCACTTTGCTTTCCTGCTCGTGTGACATGGCTGATACTGTTTGTGGATTAGGGTAACGCCTGACGCGCTTCTTCCGTGACGCCACCAAAATCATTTATGGCCTTCCAGGCCACCTCTCGCCCGCTGCCAGCAACCGTCACCGACGCGAAGGGTGCAATCATAGGCGGCTGTTTAATACGCTTTCCTCCCAACGTTAAGGCGTAGAGCGAGATAAAATAGGGCGAACCGTTGGTTATCACCGTCTGACTGCCCTTTTGCTTAAAGCTTAAATTTCTCCAGGCCTCGTTCGCGTTATCCGTTTTCAATTCTGCGGGACGATAGAAAAGCTTTATCCGCGTTTTAACGGCAATCAGCAGCCGGTTTTGCTCTGATTTCTCCATAGCAGGAATGGATTTAACGTTTAGCCAGAAGACGGATTCACGATTATTCGGCAGCGGTTTTTCACCGGTATAAATAACCCTGAGGGTGTTCTCATGCCCTCCGTCCAGACGAAACAGCGGCGGGGTAACAATAAAAGGTACTTTCTCGGAGGATTTTTCATCCAGTTCAACCCATGACTGAATAAGATAGGGAACTGAACTTTTACTGTTGGTCACTGAAATGAATGCTTCTTTTTCCGCGCCGTTATAAATCAAACGCGTGCCGCCAACGGTAATGCTGGCCTGCACAGTGTGAGTAAAAAAAGACGCCGCCAGCAAAAAAATAGCGCGAATGAACAGGCTCATTTATTAGCTCCAAAATGCCATCAGGAGAGAGACGGGCGTGCGCATGCACGCCCTGGGTATTACTGATAGGTGATAGTGAAATCTGATGTTGCGTTCGCAGTACCGGCCACAACCGTCGCCTTAGTGGCTTTATATTTCGCCACGAACGTCATGGTGTTGCTGTTTGCAGCGACGGCGGGCGACCCTGCGGAAGAGGTATCCAGCGTCAGGCTTTTAGACTGCGTGGCCAGCGGAACAGGCGTGACGCCATCCTCTTCATAAAGCGCGACACCCACCCCCTGCGCCGTCTGATCGCTGCTTAACGCCAGAATGTCAGAATCGATCGCGTCTGCCGTACCATCAAACTTAACGGAGGCAGAGGTTACCGCGGCCGGACAGTTGTTCAGCACAATGCTAAAACGCGTTGCTGCGGCTACCTGACCGACCCCAGTGAATGCGCTTTTAGGGATCTTGCCCAGGTTAACGGTCTGGGTGGCTGTGCTGGTATCAACAGTACAGGCCGAATCCAGAATCTCTCCGGTGAAATTAATGGTGCCGTCGGCCGCATGCGCTGCGAATGCGCTGCCCGTAACGACTGCCGCCGCCATCAGGTTGCGAATAGCATAAGTTAACTTTTTTTGCATAGGTCTATGTCCTCCGTATTGAATATATCTGCAGCGATGACATCTCGACGCAGAAAAAAGAAAATTCAGACAACCAAATTCACTTTCAACATATTTAAAAATTGAAATAAAAAACCCTGGCGTAACAGGGCAGGCAGCGCGAGCGCCTGCAATTCAAAATAGCAAAACCTTTATTTTTAAAAACGACTCGAAGTTAGAAGCGCAATTAACTGCTTCATCTCCAGACTGGTACCAAGAGAAAGCCGCTTTCTTAAGTAAAGCATTTTGTTAATATCACTCTTATTTTCGCAAACATAGTGACTATTTATCGGATCATAAACCGCCGTTAGAAACCTCATATGATCTTTCGATAACATGACAGACAACTGATGGTATAACGCCTCTTTCAATCCGTAATATTTTCCTGCCACCGGAAATCTGGAGGCCTGATCGCATACCTGATTGAGTTCCTTGATGGTTGTCACCAGCCAAAACAGTTTCAAATAATTATTTTCGGCTATCTCCTCAGGCGCAATAAAATAAATGTTCTTTATTCCTCCCCGAGCGCTTAACTGCGAGTAAATCCAGCGTATGTTTTCTCCGCACTCATGTAGGGTGTCGATAATAACGCAGGGTTTATCAAAAACCGTCGCGCAGACTAAAAATTCAAGTCGATTATCAAAAAAATATACCTGCCTGTCTTTAGCAGAGAGCGACGTTATCGCTTGTCGGATAGCAAAATTACGGGTAAATACCAGTACTGTCGTCAACGTCTATTCCTTTTGTAATAAAAAAAACACTTAACTAAGGCGAGGTTTTGACAACATATACGCGTTCCAGAACATCTTTCTCTACTTTATAGGCCTTTCCATTCAGCCTTAAAAAAGGATATCTTTCAAATCCCACACTATTAAATGCGAACTGAATTTTTTTTATCATGGAGAGCAAATATGATTTCGAGCAGCGCAGACCGTAATCTTCAAAGACATGCACAATAATGTCATTATCGTACACTACTCCGGCGTCCATTCCGGCAAGTAAATATTCGAATAGTCTGGCCTTTGTTGCTCCAAATCTTTTTATACGCCCATTTTTAATATTGATTAGCGTTCTGGTAGAAATTCGGTATTCCAGACTTTGAAATATATTGTATCCATAGAGAACCTTGTCAGAGACAAAAGGCATAATGACTCCTTAGGGGGTAACTATCCCATATCTATGACACCTTTTCCGTATGCGGGTGATAAGCTCACAGCCACCTGATACGTTAAAAATATTATTTCAATGAAGAAAGTGTGACAATGAGACAATTTTATAAAAAATAAAAACCAAAAAATAACAAAAACAGAACACAATAATCTGTCTTTATACAAATGGCAGATTTAAATCCCAAATGAAAACAAAATGTTATCTCCAGAAGAGTTGTTTTTACAAAAAATTAACCATAGATAATTTATCTAAATATTTCCTCATCTTGGTTAAAAATGCTAAAGATAAAAAATAAAACAACAAAATCAATTATTTAAATTGAATGCAGAAGTTTCTTAAATATTATCTTAACCAATGTAATTTAGGAATAGTCAGGACAATTCTTTAATCTCTGCTATAAACCCGCATACACAAATAAATTTAATTTTACAACCTACCCTATTTTGCACATTACCAGCCTCAAAAAACAACCATAAAACCATTGAAAAACAAAAAGATGTAAAAACAGGGCTCTTGATCAAATCCAGCAAAACGGCACTATTTCTGCATAATTAATCTGAATCAAAACCTGCGATTCATTTAACCTGAAGCATTATTAATCTTGCGACGTACCTCTGGGGCATAAGGATATTTACTGGTGACAGCAACTACTCCTTTATGAGTATTTTGGCGCTTAGTCACTTAAAACAATTAANAATGTCGCAATAATAACTTCGCGGGAGAAAGGCGTTAAAACCAGGCCGGATAATAAAGAGCCCTATAATGGAGAATGAGGTGATGGCCAGATGCTCAAAACAGCAGCGCCGCATAAAATATGCGGCGCTGCTGAATCAGAAGCCCACTCCCGTACAGTTAACGCCCTGNCTGTTATTCAACCAGTCAAGGACGCACTGGTTATTGCCTTTGTCGAGATAGTTGAATTTAACGCTAAACTGATTNGTGGCCANAATAGCGTCTACGGTCGGCACCCAGGTGCCATACTCTCCCGCGACGGCATACTGAGTNCCGTTTTTCCAGGGCTGGCTGAACCAGTTATCCGTTACGGTAATGGGGCCGCGCTCAGGCTGTCCTCGTACGCCGATTGAGGAGCGGTTATTTGTGCCGTACCGTCCGTAGTCGAACCAGTTTTGCGTCACCTCCATAAATGCGCCGGCAATGCCTTCTGGTTGGTACAGGTGCATATCAAACTGATGGAAAGCTCCGCGTTCGCCGCCGTTAAGCACCAGATTATGGTGCGCTGCATAGCCTTCGCCCGATCGGCCGTTTCCGGCAATCGAATGTCGGTTGCTGTTGAAGACGTTACAGGCGACTTCCGCGGTTGCGTTGCCATTTTGCGTCACCACCCCATAGCCGAGCCCCGATTTAATATTGTCATGAATGTAGCTGTGATGGACGCGTACGTCAGTGGCCGTTTTCACGCTTACCGCCGCCCATGGCCAGCCCCACATCTCCATATTGTCCACTTCGACATTGTGGCTGCCCGGCACGGTCTGAATGCCGATAGTGGAATTATTGGTGACGGTGCCTTTATAGGGTCCTTCATAGCGAAGGCCCGATATGCGCGTGTTGCTGTCCATCGCGATAATAGGGAATTCATTTTTCAGCTCGCTTATATAGGGAATGCTGAGGCGCGCCCCGTCGCTGCCGTTCAGGCCGCGATCGCTGAAAATGGTGGTTCCGCTTTTGACAAACAGCGCGTTTTGCTGGACCGGCAGCTCAATTTCGACGTCGCCGGGAAGGTAGATATAAGCGGTGCCGGCATCGACCAGCTTTTTCAGCGTGGCGTAATCCCGAGCTTCCTGATAGCTAACGCTGTTTTTATCAATCTGCTGCGCATAGCCGCTTCCGCCTCCAACGACCGAGCACTGCCCGCTGGCATCGAGCAGATGGGTAGTCACCACGACGTTTAGCTCCAGCGGAGCGGAGACGTGACCTTTTTTATCCACCGCGCTAATCCTGACGGGATAGCGATTTTCGCCGCCGACCACAAAGCCAGGCAGCGTCAGTCGAAAGACGCCCTCCTTCTCGTTAATCGCGCCACCCGTCGCCCTGAAAGCGGAAGCGTCAATCTCATAGCGCGCAATGCCGTACAAACTCTGCACCTCCGGCGTCACCACTACGGTAGTGCTTTCGGGGCCGGTTACGGCGGTATCGGCGGTGATGGAGAACGGCGCCTGGCTGACGGAAATAGTCATGGTCACAGGTTCGCTGCTATTCCCCAGGGCATCTTTACCCGTGACGATAATGGCGTAGTGGTTACTCTCTGTTGCCCGCCACTCAGGCATAACGAAGTGAAAGTCCGGCGGGGTTCCGGTGATTTTTCCTCCCGCGGCGATAAACTCTTCTGCGCTGAACTGAACTTCACTCGCCGTTGCGCCTTCAGAGACTACGTTAATCGCTGCGTCCACCGTCTGCTGTTCGGTTCCCGTTAGCGTACCTGGCGCCGTTACTGCGATATTGACGGGTTGTACCTCCAGAGTCAGGCTTACCGGTTTTGACGAACGGCCCTGCTTATCCCAGGCGATAGCGGTCAGGGTATAGCGGTTATTGCCCTCTTTTTTCCACAAGGGCAAAGTGAAACGAAAGCTATTTGCGCCATCCTGGATAATTTTGCCTCCGGCATTAAAAAAGGCGTCGCCCTGCCACTCGATTCGGTCAATGCCTGCCTGAGCGCTGGTCTGTGGCGTCACCACAATTTGATCGCCCGATTTTCCCGTCAGGCTATCGTCGAGCACCATGTTAATGCTCGACGAGGCCACCGAAATGCGGGTCGTCACCGGCAAGGAGCGGTGGTTCTGGTCGTCAGCCGCAGTAACCGTAATCGCATACTGGTTGGCGCCTCCATCCGACCATGCCGGCAGCGTGAGCCACAGCTTATCTTTTTCGACGTCGACTTTTCCTCCGCTGGCGATAAATTCCGGCGCTTCCCACTCCAGCCGCGTCACGGTGGATTTTGCCTCTACCTTCAGCGGCAGCGCGATGCGTGTGCCTTCAGCGCCCGAAAGCTGTTGCGGCAGCGCCAGTACGATTGAGCGAGGCTCAACGACAATCGTTGCCGAAGCGGTATTGGAAATATTTCCCTCGCTGTCGGTTACCGTTACTTCCACTGGATAACGGTTTTCACCGCCAGCGCGATAGGGCGGCAGCGCCGCCTCATAGTTCAGGCTCGGGCTATCTGCTTTTACCGGCCGCGTTTGAATAAACTTACCGCCAGCAGCCAGGAAGGCGGGCGCCTTCCACTCAACTTTACTTATGCTCTCTTCGCTGCGCACATTGAGCCCTGTCGCCAGGGTCTGGCCCTCTTCCCCTTTGAGATCTCCAGCCAGCGAGATTTTGACGTTCATCGGCAGCACCTCTACTTCAACGCGGAACGGTGCCGACAGATTGCCCTTTTCATCTGCCGCGCGTCCTTCAAGCTGATAGCGATTGGTACCGACAGGTCGCCATTCGGGCAGCGAGAGCAGATAGACGCCGTTTTCATACGCCACGCTGCCGCCTGCGGCGAAAAAATCATCGCCCCGCCAGCCAATTCCGGTAACGGTATAGCGTGAAGAGATATTCAGGTTGAGCGCCAGCTTGCTGCTTTCGATGCCCGATACCTTCTGGCTGGCGGCAATAGAAAACAGACGATCCTTTTTATATTCCAGAACGATAAAGTTGTTTCGGTCCACCAGATCGTAGCGGGATCCTGCCAGCGTACGGTTAAAGCGGACACGGTCGGGATCGAGCTGGGTCTTAAGCGGCGTTCCGAACTGCCAGGAGAGGTTAAGCCCTACAGAGAATTCATCTCGACCGCCACGCGTATTAAGCGTTTTTTGCATCGAGATGCCCACCAGCGGCACGGGGGTATAACTGACGCCAACGGTAAACAACTGAGGGTTCTTTTGCAGATCGTCCGGTCCAAAAACGCCGACCCGATCGCCATAATAACGCGCCCAGGAGAGCTTGCCGCCCAGCTGAGGTAAAGAGGGAAGCCACGCCTCCGTTCGGATATCAAAACCGTTCGCAACGCGCTCGTGATAATCGGTAAAATCCTGCGACCTTTTCCAGTCGCTAAGGCGGAAATATCCGTTGGCAGAGACGCGGAAAAAATCGCGGCCATATTCAAGACCGGTCCCCAGACGCTTATGCTTACGGCTGATGTCATAGTCATAAAAAACGCTGGCGCCAAGCAGGGTGTTATCTGAGGGCCAGAATCGATAACCGAGCCCGATATTCGTCATCGTTCTGCCGTCAATGCGCCTTATACCTGTCTGAGAAAACAGCAGATGGCGGCGATTTTCGTTAAGAGGAAATAAAAAATCGAACTCGCTGCCGTCAAAATGCGAGCTGCTGAGATTGAGTCTGGCGCGGGCGGTGCCGAAAGAGGCCAGACTTTGCTGAACGGCAGAGCTAAACAGGCCGGAGGCCATGGTTCCTCCAACGGCGCCGAGACGATCCGCTGAAGCATCCTGGCCGAGCATCTGCGCCAGTTTGGCGCCTGCGCCCGCTCTCGCCTGCAGGCTCTTTTCTTCGCTGTGCTGCTGCTGCGTCTGGAAGGCGCGATAAACGCTCTCCCTCACCGTTAGCGACTCGTTGCGGGGGTCGTTAGCGCCGCCGACAGCTAGTCCTGGTTGAATAAATAAGACAATATAAAGTCCATGCTTACGCTTAAGACGAGGCGGGTAGCAAGCCACCATGCTGATAATAACTCCATTAAATAAAAGGCGTTCTCAAGCTGGGAAAAAAGGATATTTGAGAGCCATTAAGATTATTTTAAAAATAAGCGCTTCTTTGTATAAATAACCACCAAGAGAATGATTCTTATAATTTTAATATTTCAGGCAATTCTTAACAATCAGATAATTCATCACGTAAAATCCTATATCGATTAAATAAGATGCAGTCTGGTTTGCCGGGCATACCTGAATTAATAATGCTCTCTTCAGAACAGGCCTTGCGTATTTAGGATTATTTTAAAGGAGGAGGATTTTCAGGTGGAAATGATCTATTTTTGTGGGTAGAAAACATTTATTGCTAAATTTTTTCGTCGTAACTCTAAATATGTTCTCTAATCCGTGCCCATTTTTGCACGCGCTTCTGTCTATTTAAGCGCTATTTTTATCCCCACATAGCTTTACCGGCTGGCTAATAAGCGGGCGAAGTCAAAGAAAAACGTTACTTTGCGATTTACGACAGTCGCGCGGACTGCAGCCAAACCAGCGCCGGAACGCGCGGGAGAAGGCGCTGACTTCAGAATAGCCCAGTAACAGCGCCATTTCTGACACCGACAGATGGTGTTGCTTCAGATAGTGGGTCGCCATTTCCTTGCGCACGCTGTCGACCAGGGCGGAAAAACAGGTCTGCTCATCGCGCAGCCGCCGCTGTAATGACCAGGCGGATAACCCCTGTTTCTCGGCGATCATTTCCAGCGAGGGCTCGCCGCTCAGTAACTGAAGGTGGATGTCGGTGCGGGTTTGATTAACGGTGTCCTGATTTACCGCTGGCGGGCTGAGCCGACGGATCGCATCCTGCATAACCAGCAGCAGCATGGGATCGTGATCCGGCATTTTGCGGCTTAGATCCGTTTTAGCCACGATCATCGAGTTAAAGGGCTGATCAAAATAAACCGGCGCATCGAAGACTTTACAGTGTTCATGCCAGTGTTCAGGGCGCGGATGCTCAAAGTGGACTTCTCGCGGCGCCCAGTGCCGTCCTGCCGCGTGGCGAATCAGGTTAAGAAACATACCTAACGTCAATTCAGCATCCTGGCGGCGCAGCAGAATCGCGCCGTGACGCACCTGATAATCGAGTTGCCAGCAGTCGCCGTGCTCCGTCAGACGGATACAGGTATTGTGCTGATGCCAGGGAAACGCATTGACTACGTTGCGCAGCGCCTGTTCCAGCGTGGCCGAACATAAGCCGATATAGCCGATCAGTCCCAGAGACTGCGGGCGGAACTGATGGCCATACTGCAAACCGAAATTGTCCACGCCCACCTGGCTGGCGGCTTCCTCCAGCACACGGCAGTAATTCACCAGATCCAGACTCAGCGTCGGGCAGGCGAGCGTATCAGGATCGATGCCGCTGATGCCAAAAATGCGGTCCACATCGCCGCCCTGAGCGTTAATGAAATCNCCCAGTCCTGTCGCGGCGGCCGACAGGACGCCACGGTGCTGGNTTCCTGCGCTGGATAAGNCTGTGAGCGCCACCTCTGGAAATCTGCTGGTCATGATGTTTTCCGCCTGAAACTGAACATCTGTTATTTCTGCAAAAAACATACCAGCCGTCAGGCGCGTGATAACAGCGACTTAGCGCCGCCTCAGAATAGATTGCACTGCAATCATCCATTCAGGCACCGCCGGAGTGCGCTAAACGCCAATCGGCAAACGGGCGCCTTCGAGGTAGCGATGGCACAGGCGCACCGTGTCGTTGGCCCAACCGCTGCCCAGGCTGCGGGCCATCTCCGTTTCGCTGTGGGAGGCCACCCAGGCCGTCAGCTGGATGCGGCGTTGAATCAGCAGCGAGGGGATCATAGCCAGCTCTTTATCGCTGACGTGCGCCACCTGCTCATAGCCGTTTAACCAGTTTTCCACCCACTGCGGCGCGCTCGGATGGTGTTCGACAAAGCTGATGGCAGCGGCAAGATCGTGCAGATACCAGCCCATTCCGCAGTCATCAAAATCAATGACCCGCGTTTCGCCTTTGTGAACCAGCAGATTCGTCAGCCGCAGGTCGGCATGAATCAAACCATAGCGATCGGGCGACTGGCCAAATGCCGCCATCTCGCGTCTCACATGAGCCAGCGTCTCTTCAACGACCGCGTGTTGCGACCGCGCCAGGCCAGCGACATCCCGCCAGTCGCCCCAGTGGCCAGTGGGAGACACCATGGTGTGATGATCCCAGACGAGACGGCGAAAGCCCTGCGGCTTTTGCCAGCGTCGGCTGTGGTGGTGTAGCTGCGCGGTGATGCGGCCTAGCTGGCGAAATGCCGCCGGATCGACCGCATCGGTAAGCATATCGCCCTCTATCCAGTGAAACAGCACGGCATAACGTTCGCCGCCGTCAGGCAGAGGAAGCGTCTGAATCCGGTTACCCTGTCCGTCGCTGATGGCAACCGGTACACAGATTTCAACAGCCTGAAGGGCGTCCAGCCAGTGAAGCTCGCTTTCAATATCCTGCTTAGCGTGGTAGTCACCCCGATGAATACGCAACGCATAGCGGCTCTGCGGCGTGCTGACAGACAGGGTCACGTTCTCAGAACGGCACAGCAATCTGACCTCAGCGTGCAGACAGCCGGGATAGGCCTGCAATGCCTGATGGGCAAGCTGAAGAATGGCGTCGTTACTCAAGGTGTCATATTGCTTAATGCTCATATCTGGCTCCCTCTCTCTGCGTGTGGCTTCAGCATGGCGCTGAACCTTCCCTGCACGCTTGACAGGAGAGCAGGCAAAAATTGACTTCAGCAGAGTAACGACGGCCTGAGCTGGGGCGACTTGACCCCAGCCGACGAATTTCTGTTTTCTGCGGTCAAGTTTTTCTGTTAGCGCTGTGTCCATCATCTACCCGACAGCTTTTAAGGCATCGCTTTTCACTTTACGCAGACGGGGAACGCAGTGATGAAAGAGAAACTGAAACCCACCCTGGGCACCCTGCAACTCTGGGGTATCG
>Ga0058692_1001020_pt1 | contig 10987 bp, 8 predicted proteins | sample AgamicAtAmrz_FD_55216 | JGI IMG/M metagenome (GOLD analysis project Ga0058692, IMG submission 55216) | Agave microbial communities from Guanajuato, Mexico - At.Am.rz | ecosystem: Host-associated > Plants > Roots > Rhizosphere | place: Guanajato, Mexico | collected 2012-06-07 | reverse complement strand
CAGTCGCTGGTGGAGCAGGTCTATTTTGATTCCGCGTTTCTGCCGCGCGTGAAGCTGATCGCCAGCCAGATGAAGCCGGGCCGTGGTGGCCGGGTATTAGCCATGCGCTGTCTCGGCCATGAAAAAGTGGCGCAGCTCGAGGAAAAAATCGGTACGCCGCTGCAGCTGTACAGCGGCTACAGCGACAGCAAGCAGGATAACCCGCTGCTGTTTTTCTGCCAGCACCGCTGGCGCGTGACGCCGCGCGGTGAACTGCAACAGCTGGAGTGAATCGCAGCTGGATTCCGTCTATAATGCGCCGCCTTGTTAATCCGCAGGAGTTGCCCGTTGAACCCACAAACTGATGAATACTGGATGCGCCACGCGCTTGAACTGGCGCGGCGTGCGTGGGAGCAGGGCGAAGTGCCGGTCGGTGCGGTACTGGTGCAGGGTGACAGAGTGATTGGCGAGGGCTGGAACCGGCCGATTAGCCAGTGCGATCCCACCGCGCATGCCGAGATTATGGCGCTGCGTCAGGGCGGAAAAGTGATTGATAATTACCGGCTGCTCGACACCACCTTATACGTGACGCTGGAGCCGTGCGTGATGTGTGCGGGTGCCATGGTGCACAGCCGGATTACCCGTCTGGTCTATGGCGCGAAGGATGAGAAAACCGGTGCCGCCGGTTCGCTGCTGGATGTGATCGGCCATCCGGGCATGAATCATCAGATCGAGATTGCGCATGGCGTGCTGGCCGGGGAGTGCGCCACGCTGCTGAGCGACTTCTTCCGTATGCGCCGCGAACAGAAACGTGCGCAGCGGCAGGCGCTGCGCGCCGATTAGTTCATCGCAATCTTTGGTTCGACGGCCGGATAACCGGCACCGAGTTCCGCTTCCAGCGCCGACTGCTGCGCCAGCCGTTTCTCCTGCTCCTGCAGATAGCCTACCAGGCTGATCTGATACTTACGGATGTTCTCAACGTAGTTATAAGCTTCGTGGCCGCGCGCATAGCCGTAAGTGGTCTGCGCGTAATAGCGCTTCTGGCTCAGCATCGGCAGGCGCAGCTTAACGTCGGCCCAGCTGTCCGGATTGCCACCCTGTTTAAGCGTCAGCCGGCGTGCATCCAGCATATGTGCGTAGCCCATGTTATAGGCCGCCAGCGCAAACCAGATGCGTTCATCTTCCGGAATGGTCTCCGGCACTTTTTCCATCATGCGCCGCAGGTATTCGCTGCCACCGCGAATGCTCTGTTCCGGATCGAGACGATCGTTCACGTCGAGGCTGTCAGCGGTATTGCGCGTCAGCATCATCATGCCGCGCACGCCGGTGGGCGAGGTCGCCTGCGGATTCCAGTGCGACTCCTGGTAGGAAATCGCCGCCAGCAGGCGCCAGTCGATACTGGACGCGTACTTCTCAAACAGCGGCTTGATATCCGGCAGCGTGTTATCAATTGCGCGCAGGAAGGTGCGGGTATCGACATAATCAAAGGTGCCGACGTGGCCGAGATACTTCTCTTCCAGCCGCGCCATGGTGCCTTCTTCCCCCATCTGACTGTAGAAGTCGAGCATGGCGGCGTTCAGGCTATCGTCATCGTTACGTGGCAGATACCAGGTCACCGGCTCTTCATCGGTAATATCAAACGCCACCGCCAGCTGTGGATGGATGCGCTGCAGCAGGCCGATGGTCACCGAATCCCCCACGGTATAGTCAAGCTTGCCGTCGGCAACCGCTTCCAGCAGCGCTTTCTGGCCCATATCGGTGGAAATGGCCCAGTCGAGATCGGGATAGCTGTCCGCTTTGGCGGAACGTAACGTTGACAGATAGGCTGAACCGGACTGCACAATCAGCCGGCCTTTCAGATCACCAAGGTTTTTGGGCCGCGGCTTGTCGATGCGATACACCAGCTGCTGCGACACGGAATAGTAGCTCGGGCCACTCTGATAACGGCTGAGGCGCTCGCTGTTGTAGATCAGCCCGGCGGCCAGCAGGTCGGCTTTGCCGTCGTCGAGATCGTCAAACAGGTCGCCGAGGTTGGGCCGCACCGTGACTTCCAGCTTCACGCCAAGATAATCGGCGAAGCGCTTCGCCAGCTCGTAGTCCATACCGGCTGGTGCATTATTGATGGTGTAGTAAGTCAGCGGCGAGTTGACGGTACTGATGCGCAACACTCCCCGCGATTTGATCTGTGATAACGCGTCTTTTCCGCCCCCGTACCAGGGGATGGACGGCCACAGCGCCAGCGCAAGCAGCACGGTGATCAGACCGATAAACAGATAATTTAATTTCAGGCGTTTCAAATAGTTGTCTCGTAATGGCTCACAGGCCTCTGTCTTTTAAAGGCAGTATTTATGTTGTTTTGCACTCCCAGAGCGAGGGGCATTTTGCGCAACAAAGCGCAACAGGGCAACTTATATAGCAAGATTTGCGCAAAATTCAGGCAAATCCTGAGGCTCAGTTTTTCTGCGCAAACGGTTTCGTAACCCGTGCCATTTCTCTATAATACCGCCCGTTTTCCCTGTTGCGCCCCATGAAGCGTCGCCCGGCGCTTCGAAGACGAGAGATCTTTAATGATGGAAATTCTGCGTGGTTCGCCCGCTCTGTCGGCATTTCGTGTAAACAAACTGCTGACCCGCTTTCAGGACGCTCATCTGCCGGTGAGTGATATTTACGCCGAGTACGTCCATTTCGCCGATGTCAGCGCACCGCTCAGCGCGGAACAGCAAGCCCGCCTGCAGCGTCTGCTGAAATACGGTCCTTCTCTCGCCGAACATGCGCCACAAGGGCGTCTGTTGCTGGTGACGCCGCGTCCCGGCACCATTTCTCCCTGGTCATCGAAAGCCACCGATATCGCCCACAACTGCGANCTGCCACAGGTATTGCGCCTGGAGCGCGGTCTGGCCTTCTATGTACAGGCNCCGCAGCTGACTGACGCGCAGTGGCAGCNNCTGGCCAGCCTGCTGCACGACCGCATGATGGAAACCGTGTTNACGGAGCTCAGCGCGGCAGAACAGCTGTTCGCGCATCATGAGCCGCAGCCGCTGAAAAGCGTAGACGTGCTGGGCGGAGGGCGCGAGGCGCTGGAGCAGGCTAACCGTACGCTCGGCCTGGCGCTGGCCGATGACGAAATTGATTACCTGCTTGATGCCTTCACCAGACTGGGCCGCAATCCGAACGACATCGAGCTCTATATGTTCGCTCAGGCGAACTCCGAGCACTGTCGTCACAAGATTTTTAACGCCGACTGGATTATCGACGGCGAAAAACAGCCGAAGTCGCTGTTTAAAATGATTAAAAACACCTTTGAGCAGCATCCGGAACACGTCCTGTCGGCGTATAAAGACAATGCCGCGGTGATGGAAGGCTCCGAGGTCGGGCGTTTCTACGCGGATGCGCAGCAGGGCGAATACGAGTTCCATCAGGAAGCCGCGCATATCCTGATGAAGGTGGAAACCCACAACCACCCGACGGCCATTTCACCATGGCCGGGCGCCGCCACCGGTTCCGGCGGGGAAATCCGTGACGAAGGTGCCACCGGACGCGGCGCGAAGCCGAAAGCGGGTCTGGTCGGCTTCTCGGTTTCCAACCTGCGTATTCCCGGCTTTGAACAGCCGTGGGAAGAGGATTTCGGCAAGCCGGATCGCATTGTTACCGCGCTGGATATCATGACCGAAGGCCCGTTAGGCGGCGCCGCGTTTAACAACGAATTTGGTCGCCCGGCGCTGAACGGCTATTTCCGTACTTATGAAGAGCAGGTCAACAGCCACAACGGCGTTGAGCTGCGCGGCTATCACAAGCCGATCATGCTGGCCGGCGGCATTGGTAACATCCGCGCCGATCACGTGCAGAAGGGTGAGATCGTGGTTGGCGCGAAGCTGATCGTGCTGGGCGGTCCGGCGATGAATATCGGCCTTGGCGGCGGCGCGGCGTCCTCGATGGCGTCCGGCCAGTCGGATGCCGATCTCGACTTCGCCTCGGTGCAGCGTGACAACCCGGAGATGGAGCGTCGCTGTCAGGAAGTGATTGACCGCTGCTGGCAGCTGGGCGAAGCCAACCCGATTCTGTTTATTCACGACGTCGGTGCCGGTGGCCTGTCTAACGCCATGCCGGAGCTGGTGAGCGACGGTGGCCGCGGCGGCAACTTCAACCTGCGCGACATCCTCAGCGATGAACCAGGCATGAGCCCGCTGGAAGTGTGGTGTAACGAGTCGCAGGAGCGTTATGTGCTGGCGGTTGCGCCGGACAAACTGGCGCTGTTCGATGAGCTGTGCCAGCGCGAACGTGCGCCGTACGCGGTGATTGGTGAAGCGACCGAAGAGCAGCACCTGAACCTTGCCGACAGCCACTTCGATAACAAACCGATCGACATGCCGCTCGACGTGCTGCTGGGTAAAACGCCAAAAATGACGCGCGACGTGGCCAGCCAGCAGGCGAAAGGTGATGCGCTGGTGCGGGACGGCATTACCATTGCCGATGCGGTAAACCGTGTGCTGCACCTGCCAACCGTGGCGGAAAAACCTTCCTGGTGACCATCGGTGACCGCAGCGTAACCGGCATGGTGGCGCGCGATCAGATGGTCGGGCCGTGGCAGATCCCGGTGGCGAACTGCGCCGTGACCACCGCCAGCCTTGACAGCTACCACGGTGAAGCGTTTGCCATGGGCGAACGTGCGCCGGTAGCGCTGCTTGATTTCGCTGCGTCCGGCCGCCTGGCGGTGGGCGAAGCGCTGACCAACCTGGCCGCGACCGCGATCGGTTCGCTGAAGCGCGTGAAGCTGTCGGCAAACTGGATGGCTGCAGCCGGTCACCCGGGCGAAGACGCTGGCCTGTACGCCGCGGTGAAAGCGGTGGGCGAAGAGCTGTGCCCGGCGCTGGGGATCACCATTCCGGTGGGTAAAGACTCCATGTCGATGAAAACCCGCTGGCAGCAGGGCACTGAACAGCGCGAAATGACCTCGCCGCTGTCGCTGGTCATTACGGCTTTTGCACGCGTTGAAGATGTGCGTCGCACCGTGACGCCACAGCTGCAGCCGGAAGGCGACAACCTGCTGCTGCTGGTGGACCTCGGCAACGGTGCTAACACCCTCGGCGCCACGGCGCTGTCGCAGGTGTATCGCCAGCTGGGCGACAAACCGGCCGACGTGCGCGATGCCGCGCAGCTGGCTGGCTTCTTCAATGCAATTCAGACGCTGGTCAGCGAGCAGAAACTGCTGGCTTACCACGACCGCTCGGATGGCGGTCTGCTGGTCACGCTGGCTGAAATGGCCTTCACCGGCCACTGCGGTGTTGAGGCGGATATCGCCGCGCTGGGCAGCGATGCGCTGGCAGCACTGTTTACGGAAGAGCTGGGCGCCGTACTGCAGATTAACGCTGCCGACCGCGCGGCCGTGGAAAAAGTGTTTGCCGATCACGGTCTGAGCAGCAATGTTCACGTCATCGGTAAAGCGCTGCCGGGCGACCGTTTTGTTATCCGCTCCGGCGACAGCGCGGTGTACAGCGAAAGCCGTACCACCCTGCGTACCTGGTGGGCTGAAACCACCTGGCAGATGCAGCGCCTGCGCGATAACCCGGCCTGTGCCGATCAGGAACATGAAGCGAAGAAAGACGATAACGATCCTGGCCTGAACGTGCAGCTGACCTTCCGTCCGGAAGAGGATGTGGCGGCACCGATGATCGCCACCGGCGCGCGTCCGCGCGTTGCCGTGCTGCGCGAGCAGGGCGTGAACTCGCACGTTGAGATGGCCGCTGCCTTCCACCGCGCAGGCTTTACCGCGGTTGACGTGCACATGAGCGATCTGCTGGCGGGCCGTCGTGGTCTGGAGGAGTTCCACGCGCTGGTCGCCTGTGGCGGCTTCTCCTACGGCGACGTGCTGGGTGCGGGCGAAGGCTGGGCGAAATCGATTCTGTTCAACAGCCGCGTGCGTGACGAGTTTGAAAACTTCTTCCATCGTCCGCAGACGCTGGCGCTGGGCGTGTGTAACGGCTGCCAGATGATGTCGAATCTGCGTGAACTGATTCCGGGCAGCGAGCTGTGGCCACGCTTTGTGCGTAACCAGTCCGAGCGCTTTGAAGCACGCTTCAGCCTGGTGGAAGTGGCCGCCAGCCCGTCACTGCTGCTGGACGGCATGGTCGGTTCTCGCATGCCGATTGCCGTCTCGCACGGTGAAGGTTTTGTTGAAGTACGTGACGGTGCGCATCTGGCTGAGCTGGAAGCGAAAGGGCTGGTGGCGCTGCGCTTCGTCGATAACTTCGGTAAAGTCACCGAGACCTATCCGGCGAACCCGAACGGCTCACCAAACGGCATCACCGCCGTGACCAACGAAAGCGGTCGCGTCACTATCATGATGCCGCATCCGGAGCGCGTGTTCCGCACCGTCAGCAATTCGTGGCATCCGGCGGAGTGGGGCGAAGACAGCCCGTGGATGCGATTTTCCGCAACGCGCGCAAGCAGCTGGGTTAAACCTGAATCCTGTCTCTTACCGGTGCCCATTCACGGGCACCGTGCAAAGGCCGCTCAACGCGGCCTTTTTTATTTTTTGTCGCGTGGGCACTGCTCTCGATCCGCTGTGATTCCCTGACATCTGTGGCATGTCGGAAAATGACGACAATCCCATAACTGAACTGTCGCTAAAAGGTGACATTTAAATCGTTGTTTTTTATGGGCGCGAAGTTAGCGCGTTAAAGCCGTTGCTAATGGCGACACTTTTTCCAGACCAGCCGGTCCGAAAGCGTCGTTAATTCCCTCTCTGAGCTGGCAGTGTGCTGATTAACAAGGCTATTTATTTTCTGGCACGATAGTTGCTATACTCATTACGTTGCTCATTCTCCTGTCTATGATTGCCCCGCACTGCGGTTGAGCTCATAAAATACCGAATGACGCACCAAACGGAGCCTGCCGTCCACCCAACCGATAATCGCTTGCTTTGCAACGTTATCAGGCACCGGACGCAACGTTGAGTTAGGCTCCACCTATTTTGCAGGCGATGCTGCGGCGTCGCTCTCACGGCAGGCCAAAAGGCCTGCCGTTTTCGTTTTCAGCCTTTCTAACCTTGCCGGACTTCGCTAGCATGCCTGCAACTCACCTCAAAGGAAGCGCGGTTGTGAAGAGATGGCGTCTGTTTCCCCGATCCCTGCGGCAACTGGTTTTAATGGCCTTTCTGCTGGTGCTGCTGCCGCTGCTGGTGCTGGCATGGCAGGCGTGGGAAAGCCTGTCGGCGCTGAGCGATCAGGCGGCGGACACCAACCGCAACACCTTCACCGACGTGCGTCGCAGCGAGGCGATGGCGCGCACGGCGCTGGAGCTGGAGCGTAGCTATCGCCAGTATTGCGTGCTGGGCGATGCCAGTCTGGCACGCCTGTATCAAACGCAGTGGAGCCGCTACGGCCAGATGCTCAGCAGCCATGCCGCCAGCCTGCCCGATTTGCCAACGTTCAAAATATTGCAGAGCGCGCTGCCGCAGCTGGAAAAGCTGCAGTGTGATAACGGCAATCTGCTGGCACCGGCGGCGAGCGCGCTGGAGGCATTCTCCGCCGCCAACACCCGCATGGTGCAGGCCACGCGTGAAGTGGTGTTTTCACGCGGCCTGCAGCTGCAGCGCGAAATTGCCGATCGCGGCCAGTTTTTTGGCTGGCAGGCGCTGATACTGTTTTTGATCAGTCTGGTGCTGGTGCTGCTGTTCACCGGCATGATTATCGGCCCGGTTAAGCGCGTCGAACGCATGATCAACCGGCTGGGCGAGGGGAAAACGCTGGGCAATAGCGTCAGTTTTCGCGGGCCGCGCGAAATTCGCTCGCTGGGACAGCGCATTGTCTGGCTCAGCGAACGTCTTAGCTGGCTGGAGGCACAGCGGCATGAGTTTCTGCGCCACCTGTCGCACGAACTCAAAACGCCGCTGGCCAGCCTGCGCGAAGGCACCGAACTGCTGGCCGACCAGGTTGCCGGCCCGCTCAATGCGGAGCAGCAGGAAGTTGTCGCCATTCTCGATACCAGCAGCCGTCATCTGCAGCGGCTGATTGAACAGCTGCTCGACTACAATCGCCGGCTGGCGGACAGCCCAATGCGGCTGGAACCGGTGGCTATCGACGCTATCATTGATAGCGTCGTCAGGGTGCACTCACTGCCCGCCAGCGCGCGCCAGATGCACACGCATATCGATCTGCAGGCCCGCTATTGTCTGGCGGAACCGACGCTGTTGCAGCGGGTGATTGATAACCTCTACTCGAACGCCGTGAACTACGGTAGCGAATCCGGTAACATCTGGCTGCAGAGCCAGCAGAAGGGCAACCAGGTGTGGATTGAGGTGGCGAACACCGGCACGCCGATTCCGGCTGAAGAGCAGGCGATGATCTTTGAGCCCTTTTATCAGGGGAGCCAGCAGCGCAAAGGGCCGGTGAAAGGCAGCGGGCTGGGATTAAGCATCGCCAAAGATTGCCTGCGCAGGATGCAGGGTGATTTGCAGTTGGTCACGCGCACGGACGCGGACGTCTGTTTTCGTATCATTTTGACTACCAGCGCCGGGAATGCCTGATTAATGAAACTCACATCCAGCCGATTTCTCGTCGGCGNACTGATNGCCATCGGCCTGAGCGCCTGTCAGGCNCCNCCNCAGAGCAGTACGCCGCGCGGTGCGGTGAACCTGCCGGAGCCGGACGTGCGCCTGGCGGATTATCTGGCNACCGATTGCCAGAATGTCTGGCAGATTGAAGCACCGGCGGCCATGAGCAATCCACTTTACTGGCAGCGCGCTATCGACTGCGGTGAGCGGCTGTCGGCGGCCGAAGCGCGGGCGGAAGCGCGGCGCTGGCCAGTACAGAACTGGGCGCGCGCCTTTAAGCAGGGCATCCTGCTGGCGAACGGCAACGTGACGCCGGTGGAGCGCCGTCAGTACGTTGATACGCTCGACAGCTACAGCGCGGATTATCCGGCGGCGGTGCGTCCGCTGCTGCAGCTGTGGCGCAGTAACCAGGCCGCGCAGCTGGAGCTGAGCGAGGCGCGCGGCCGCTACGCCGCGCTGCAGCAAAGCAATGACGCCGAACTGGATCGCCTGCGTCAGCAGCAAACGCAACTGCGGCAAACGCTGGACGATACCCAGCGTAAACTGCAGCGACTGACTGACATCGAGCGTCAGCTGTCATCGCGCAAAGCGCCGGACAGCGGCGACAGCACGCACGGTGCCAGCGATGCCCAAAGCGAGGAGCAGTAACCATGAAACAGGCCGCACGCTTACTGCTGGTGGATGACGATCCGGGCTTACTCAAGCTGCTCGGTATGCGTCTCAGCAGTGAAGGCTATCAGGTAGCGACCGCGGCCAGCGGGCCGGAAGCCCTGCGTCATCTGCAGAAAGAGAAAGTCGATTTGGTGATCAGCGATCTGCGCATGGATGAAATGGATGGCCTGGCGCTGTTTGCTGAAATCCAGAAGCGCCATACCGGACTGCCGGTCATCATCCTGACCGCGCACGGCTCGATTCCGGACGCGGTAGCCGCCACGCAGCAGGGCGTGTTCAGCTTTCTGACCAAACCGGTCGATCGCGATGCGCTATACAAAGCGATTGACGAAGCACTGGCGCAGCGCGCGCCGGTCAGCGATGACGGCTGGCGCGAAGCGATCGTCACGCGTAATCCGCTGATGCTGCGGCTGCTGGAGCAGGCGCACATGGTGGCGCAATCTGACGTCAGTATATTGATCAACGGCCAGAGCGGCACCGGCAAAGAGGTGCTGGCGCAGGCGATTCATGCTGCCAGTCCGCGCGCCGGCAAACCTTTCATTGCCATCAACTGCGGCGCGCTGCCGGAACAGCTGCTGGAGTCTGAGCTGTTTGGCCACGCCAAAGGCGCCTTCACCGGTGCCGTAAGTGCGCGCGAAGGGCTGTTTCAGGCGGCGGAAGGCGGCACGCTGTTTCTCGATGAGATTGGCGACATGCCGCAGGCGCTGCAGGTGAAGCTTCTCCGCGTGCTGCAGGAGCGCAAAGTGCGTCCGCTGGGCAGCAACCGCGATCTGACATCAACGTGCGCATCATCTCTGCCACGCACCGCGATCTGCCGAAGGCGATGGAGAAGAAAAGCTTCCGCGAAGATCTCTACTATCGTCTCAACGTGGTGAATCTCAGGATCCCGGCGCTGCACGAACGCGCCGAAGACATCCCGCTGCTGGCCAACCATCTGCTGCGCCAGTCGGCCGATCGCCACAAACCGTTTGTGCGCAGCTTCTCGGTCGATGCGATGAAACGGCTGGTGAGTGCCAGCTGGCCGGGAAATGTGCGCCAGCTGGTCAACGTGATTGAGCAGTGCGTGGCGCTTACTACGTCGCCGGTGATTGGTGACGCGCTGGTAGAGCAGGCGCTGGCTGGCGAGAACACGGCGCTACCGACCTTTGTCGAAGCACGCAACCAGTTTGAGCTTAACTATCTGCGCAAACTGCTGCAGATGACCAAAGGTAATGTGACGCATGCGGCGCGTCTGGCTGGACGCAACCGTACCGAGTTTTATAAGCTGCTGTCGCGCCACGAACTGGACGCCAGCGAATTTAAAGAGTAGCTTGCTGCGGCAGCGTCAGGAACACTTATACTCATAGTTACCCGTCCATCATGGAGGGAGCGAAAAAAGGATCTGTGATGAAAAAGATCGATGCAATTATCAAACCATTCAAACTCGATGATGTGCGTGAAGCCTTAGCGGAAGTGGGCATCACCGGGATGACGGTTAGCGAAGTGAAAGGCTTCGGACGTCAGAAAGGCCACACCGAGCTGTACCGCGGTGCCGAATACATGGTCGATTTTCTGCCAAAAGTGAAAATCGAGATGGTGGTGGGCGATGATATCGTCGATACCTGCGTAGAAACCATCATGAAAACCGCGCAGACCGGTAAAATCGGCGACGGCAAAATCTTTGTCTTTGACGTGGCGCGCGTCGTGCGTATTCGTACCGGCGAGGAAGACGAAGAGGCCATCTGAGCCCTTCGCTCCTCACCAGACACAAAGCCTGCCGCGTGCAGGCTTTTTCATTTACAGCAC
>Ga0058692_1001018_pt1 | contig 11001 bp, 9 predicted proteins | sample AgamicAtAmrz_FD_55216 | JGI IMG/M metagenome (GOLD analysis project Ga0058692, IMG submission 55216) | Agave microbial communities from Guanajuato, Mexico - At.Am.rz | ecosystem: Host-associated > Plants > Roots > Rhizosphere | place: Guanajato, Mexico | collected 2012-06-07 | reverse complement strand
CTGACGATGGAAAAAAAACCATCGTAGCGAGTATCGCGTGCAATAATTTCTACATCGTTTTTTGTGAAAGTCACAGGGGATTTTTTTTCACCCGCCATCATCTGGTTCCTTATGCAGATTGGGATGGAGCGAAGAAAAGCCAACCCTTGTGCTCCGTCCGAGTGGTTCTTTCTGAATTATTTACGTAAATTAGGGGGAGAAGGCACGTTCAGCCAACTTATCTCTGACGCCGCCTCTGTAGAATCGGCGATTATTTTTTGGCTTACCTGCAGCACACTCTCTGTGCATTTGCTGCAACACAAGGAATGCAAATGAAAAAACTGCTCCCACTTTTTATTGGACTGAGCCTGGGCGGTTTCAGCCTTGCCAGCCAGGCAGAAAACCTGTTGCAGGTCTACCAGCAGGCGCGCCTCAGCAACCCGGATCTGCGTGCTTCAGCCGCCGATCGCGACGCTGCNTTTGAGAAAATTAACGAAGCGCGTAGCCCGTTGCTGCCGCAGCTGGGTCTGGGTGCAGATTATACCTATAACAGCGGCTATCGCGACAACAGCGGTCTCCATTCCAACACGACCAGCGCCTCGCTGCAATTAACGCANACGATTTTCGACATGTCGAAATGGCGTGCGCTGACGCTGCAGGAAAAAACGGCCGGCATTCAGGACGTTACTTATCAGGTAGCGCAGCAGGATCTGATCCTGAACACCGCAACCGCCTATTTCAACGTGCTGAAGGCCATTGATACGCTTTCTTACACTGAAGCGCAGAAACAGTCGATCTACCGCGAGCTGGATCAGACCACCCAGCGTTTTAACGTCGGTCTGGTGGCCATCACCGATGTGCAGAACGCCCGTGCTCAATACGACAGCGTGCTGGCCAACGAAGTAACCGCGCGTAACGACCTGGATAACGCGGTGGAATCGCTGCGTCAGATCACCGGCATGGATTATCTGTCGCTGGCGTCACTGAATATCGATCGTTTCAAAACGGCGCGTCCGGAAGCGGTATCCAATTTGCTGAAACAGGCTGAGAGCCGTAACCTCAACCTGCTGTCTGCCCGTCTGAGCCAGGATCTGGCGCGTGAGCAGATTCGCTCCGCCGAGTCCGGCCACATGCCGACGCTGGATCTGACCGCTTCTACCGGTCTGTCGAACAGCAAATACGGCGGCAGCCGCGCTAATCAGAGCGCCGGTACCACCGACTCGATCACCGGCTCCAACCAGGTTGGCCTGAGCTTCTCACTGCCTCTGTACAGCGGCGGTTCAGTGACCTCGCAGGTGAAACAGGCGCAGTATAACTTTGTCGCCGCCAGCGAGCAGCTGGAAGGCGCGCACCGTAGCGCGATCCAGACCGTCCGTTCTTCGTTCAACAACGTGAACGCTTCGATCAGCAGCATCGACGCTTACAAACAGTCGGTAATCTCGGCGCAGAGCTCATTAGATGCCTCGGAAGCCGGTTATCAGGTGGGTACGCGTACCATCGTTGATGTGTTAGACGCGACCACCACGCTGTTTAACGCTAAACAGCAGCTGTCGAATGCGCGTTACAGCTACCTGATCAACCAGCTGAACATCAAATATGCGCTGGGCACGCTGAACGAGCAGGATCTGCAGCAGCTGAACAGCACGCTGGGCAAAGAAGTGACGACCTCGCCAGAAGTGGTCGCGCCGGAAAACAGCCAGCAGGCCGCGCGCGTGGATAACGGTCCGAAAGCGACCTCCGCTTCCGCCGCCGCTCAGGCCCGTCCGGCCGCGGCACGTAACAGTGCCAATCCTTTCGCTAATTAAGCCTTCAAGGGGCCGCTTGCGGCCCCTTTCGCATTCAAACGTATAACAACGTAAAGATCCCCTTGCCACCCGGCTTCCCGCTTCATTTTCCACCACTCATCACCTATCCTAAGCCCCACCTTTGGGCACAGGATGAAGATAATGAAACGGACAAAAAATATTCGTCATGCCGCTTTCCGTAAAAGCTGGCAGGCACGCCATTTAACGCCGGTCGCACTGGCGGTCACCGCCGTGTTTATGCTGGCAGGCTGCGAACAGAGCGATGAAACGGTTTCGATGTACCAGAACGCCGATGATTGTGCGAAAGCCAATCCGGGCCAGAGCGCCCAGTGCACCACCGCTTACAACAACGCGCTGAAAGAGGCTGAGCGCACCGCGCCAAAATACGCCACGCGTGAAGATTGCGTCGCGGAATTCGGCGAAAACCAGTGTCAGCAAACCCCGGCACAGGCGGGCGTCGGTACCACGGCGAACAACGCTGAAGCGCAGCAGAGCGGCAGCTTCTGGATGCCTCTGATGGCCGGCTACATGATGGGTCGTCTGATGGGCGGCGGTGCCGGCTTTGCGCAGCAGCCGCTGTTCTCGCCAAAAACCCCTAACAGCCCGGCTAACGGCCAGTTTGTTGATGCTTCCGGTAAGAACTACGGTGCGGCCACCTCGGGCCGGACGGTAAACGTGCCGAAAACCGCGCTGGCGCCAAAACCGGCCACTACGTCCACCATCACCCGTGGCGGCTTTGGTGAGACGGTAGCCAAACAGAACACCATGCAGCGCAGCAGTGCCACCAGCACCGGCAGCCGCTCGCTGGGAGGCTAAGCCCGCGCATGCAACGTATTGCTATCAGCGAACGTCCGAACTGGCGCGAAAAGGCGACCGAGTACGGCTTTCAGTTTCACACCATGTATGGCGAACCCTACTGGTGCGAAGACGCTTATTACCAGTTTACGCTGGCGCAAATTGAACAGCTGGAAGCGGCCACCGCGGAACTGCACCAGATGTGCCTGCAGGCGGTAGAAAAAGTGGTGAACAGCGAAGCGCTGCTCACCCGTTTCTGCATTCCGAAACACACCTGGGATTTTGTGCGCGAATCCTGGCAGCAGCGTCAGCCGTCGCTCTATTCACGTCTCGATCTGGCGTGGGATGGCACAGGCGAGATCAAGCTGCTGGAGAACAACGCCGATACGCCAACCTCGCTGTACGAAGCGGCGTTTTTCCAGTGGATCTGGCTGGAGGATCAGCTCAACGCCGGCAACCTGCCGCAAGGCAGCGATCAATTCAACAGCCTGCAGGAGCAGCTGATTGAGCGCTTCGCCACGCTGCACCAGCAGCACGGTTTTAACTGGCTGCACTTTGCCTGCTGCCGCGATACGGAAGAGGATCGCGCCACGGTACAGTATCTGCAGGATTGCGCCACTGAAGCCGGTCTGCCGAGTGAATTTCTCTACATTGATGAGATCGGGCTGGGCGAAAAAGGTCAGTTTACCGATCAGCACGATCAGGTGATCAGCAACCTGTTCAAGCTCTATCCGTGGGAATTCATGCTGCGCGAGATGTTCTCGACCAAGCTGGCCGATGCCGGCGTGCGCTGGCTGGAGCCGGCGTGGAAAAGCATTCTCTCCAACAAAGCGCTGTTACCGCTGTTGTGGGAGATGTTCCCCAACCATCCTAACCTGCTGCCCGCCTGGTTTGCCGATGATGCCAGCGCGCCGCAGATGGAAAAATATGTGGTGAAACCGCTGTTTTCCCGCGAAGGTGCCAATATCACCATCGTGGAAAACGGTCAGGAAATCGCGCGCGCCGACGGCCCCTATGGCGAAGAGGGCATGATCGTCCAGCAGTTCTGGCCGCTGCCGAAGTTTGGTGACAGCTATACGCTGATTGGCAGCTGGCTGATTGACGATCAGCCTGCCGGTATCGGTCTGCGNGAAGATCGTGCGCTGATCACNCAGGATCTGTCGCGTTTCTATCCGCANACCTTTATTGAGTAACGCACGTGCCGCCCGGTCTGCGGGCGGCNCAGGTGTCAGCCAACCTGCACTGACAGCATACTGATCGANCCCATCTCCATGCCTTCCACCGGGATGCTCACCGCCTCACCTTCAGCTCGCGCNCCGAGAATATACAGCAGCGGCAGATAGTGCTCCGGCGTCGGGTTAGCCAGCTGCGCGCCTTCATGCTGCTGAAAATTCACCAGCGGATGCTGCACCGCCTCGCCCTCGTAGTCCAGATTATCGCGCACAAACTGGTTGAAGCTCTCCGCCCACGGATAAGCGCTTTCCGCGCCCTGCCAGCGAATCATGCGCAGGTTATGCACCACGTTGCCACTGGCCACCAGCATCACGCCTTCGTCACGCAGCGCCGCCAGTTTACGTCCCAGCGCAAAATGCCACGCCGCCGGCTGGGTGCCATCAATACTGAGCTGAATCAGCGGAATGTCTGCCTGTGGATACATCTTCGCCAGCACGCCCCACGAGCCGTGATCAAAGCCCCACTGCTGATCGGCCTGCACCGCCACCGGCGCCAGCAGATCGATAACGCGCTGTGCCAGCGCTGGCGAACCCGGCGCCGGATAGCGCACGTCGAACAGCGCCTGCGGGAAGCCTCCAAAATCATGGATGGTGCGCGGATTGCTCATCGCCGTCACCGCCGTGCCGCGCGTGTACCAGTGCGCCGAGATGGCGAGAATAGCGCGCGGACGCGGCAGGGTTTCGCCCAGCTGCTGCCATACGCGGGTATAACGGTTGTCTTCTAATACGTTCATCGGGCTGCCGTGGCCGAGAAACAGAGCGGGCATGCGGGTCATTATTCATCCTCTGGCGTCGGGATCGCGTTAATGACTGTCACGATACGCGCTTTCGCCAGGGGAAAAACGCTGATAAGCGTGATGATGTTTATCAGCAAATTTGAACAAGATTTTGCCGACATAACTTTACGCTAAATAACTCGATATTTTATGGGGTTAACTATATTGTAACTGGTAATCATTATCATTAAGGAGCCCATCATGTCAGTACCTTTGCTGCTAACCATCCTGGCTGGCGGTGCCACCTTCGTCGGCGCGATTTTTGGCGTGCTCGGTCAGAAGCCGTCGAACCGCGTACTGGCCTTTGCGCTCGGCTTTGCCGCCGGCATCATGCTGCTGATTTCCCTGATGGAGATGCTGCCCGCCGCGCTGCATGCGGAAGGGATGTCGCCGGTGCTTGGCTACGGCATGTTCATGCTCGGCTTACTGGGTTATTTCGCCATGGATCGCCTGCTGCCGCACCAGCATCCGCAGGANCTGATGGCGGTCAATCGCCGCCCCACCAACCTGAAACGNACCGCGATCCTGCTGACGCTCGGTATCAGCCTGCATAACTTTCCCGAAGGCATTGCCACCTTTGTCACNGCCAGCAGCGANATGGAACTGGGGCTGGGCATCGCGCTGGCCGTCGCGATCCANAATATTCCNGAAGGGCTGGCGGTGGCCGGACCGATGTACGCCGCCACCGGCTCGAAAGCCAAAGCGCTGTTCTGGGCCTGCCTGTCCGGCATGGCGGAGATTCTTGGCGGCATTATCGCCTTTCTACTGCTGGGGCCGGCGGTCTCACCGGTGATGATTGCGGCCATCATGGCGGCGGTGGCGGGCATTATGGTGGCGCTGTCCGTGGATGAACTGATGCCGCTGGCGCGCGAAATCGACCCGCATAACAACCCCAGCTACGGCGTACTGTGCGGCATGACGGTGATGGGCCTGAGCCTGACGTTGCTGCAAACCAGCGGGGTAGGCTGACACGCGATTCGTCTCATTCACCACCACTTCGGCCTTAACTCTCAACGACTTAGACTTGTTAAGGCGTAGTCGAGACGGGTCTTGTTAACACCCGACGGCGGGCTCATTACACTCCACGCGACTCTTAGAAAGCAGTGGAGTGTTATGTTAATTCAGGGAGCCATTTTATGCCTGGCGATGAATATCTATCATGAAGCGCGCGGCGAACCGGTAAAGGGACAGATTGCCGTCGGCACTGTCACCATGAACCGGGCTAACTGGGACGTCAAAGAGATCTGTCCGGTGGTGTACGCACCCAAACAGTTCTCCTGGACGTCTCTGCACAAACATCCCCATCGCCATCCGCCGCAGCATGACAAAAGCTGGCAGCGCGCGCAGCGCCTGGCCCAGCGGATTGTCGAGGGTAAGCTGGCGGATGTGACAAAGGGCGCGACCTTCTTTCATGCGCACAGCGCCAGACCGGCGTGGCGCCACGCCTTCCAGCGTACCGTGGTGATAGGCAATCACGTTTTTTACGCCAGCCGTTAATCATAAAAAAAGGCCGGATGCATCACATCCGGCCTTATTTATTTCACGTCGGCTTAGCTGGCCTGACGGGTTTCATGCTGGCGGCGCCAGGCCACCAGGTCTTCAATGGTCACCACCGGCATGGCGTGCTGCTTCGCAAACGCAATCACTTCCGGCGCGTGCGCCATGCTGCCGTCATCATTGGTCAGTTCGCACAGCACACCCGCAGGTTTGAAGCCCGCCAGCGTCACCAGATCGAGCGTCGCTTCGGTGTGGCCGCCGCGCGCCAGCACGCCGCCATCGCGCGCGCGCAGCGGGAATACGTGGCCGGGACGATTCAGATCGGACGGTTTAGCGTCATCGGCAATCGCCGCGCGGATGGTGGTAATACGGTCGGAGGCCGATACGCCGGTCGTCACGCCGCTGGCCGCTTCAATAGTCACGGTAAAACCGGTGCCGTAAGAGCTGGTGTTGTTCTCTACCATCATCGGCAGATCCAGCTGCTGGCGGCGCGCTTCGTTAATGCACAGGCAGACAATGCCGCTGCCGTGACGAATGCTCAGCGCCATCTGTTCAACGGTCATGGTTTCGGCGGCGAAGATCATATCGCCTTCGTTTTCGCGATTTTCATCGTCCAGCACCATCACGCCGCGCCCGTTGCGCAGCGCATCGATGGCGCGTTCTACACGCTGTTCCGGCGTGCCAAATTCAGAAAGAAGCGTCTGATTCATGGTAAAAAAACCTTATTAATAAAATATGAGTTACCAGAACCAGGGCGAGCTTAGGAGTGCGTAGAAAACACATGGCAATAACGTGACGCGGGCGCAGCCCGGCTGATGTCGTTACCCTCTCCCATCCGGACTTTAACCGTCGGCCCCGGAATTACACCGGATCTGCTGACCTTTCACTGTACAGCGAAAGCGCTCGCGGGCTTTCAGCCNAAGCTGATTTACCGCCGGTGGGGAATTTCGCCCCGCCCTGAGAATAAGCGAAATTACTATAGCGCCAATCACCTGGTCGGGCAATCAACAAAAGTGCAAATGCTTTTGCACTTCATGCGTTGCGGATTTCGGGTTTAACCTTTTCGTTTCTGGCATTACACTTAATGNTTGATGAGTCGGAACACGCGCTGTTATCAGCCACCGTAACCAGGAAACAACCATGATCGACACGAAAAAAATTGAACAACTGGCGCGCCAGGTGCACGAAGCGATGCCAAAAGGTATTCGCGACTTTGGCGACGATGTGGAAAAGAAAATTCGTCAGGTATTGCAGGCGCAGTTAACCCGCATGGATCTGGTTAATCGTGAAGAGTTTGACGTGCAGACCCAGGTGCTGCTGCGCACGCGTGAAAAACTGGCNGCGCTGGAGCANCGTCTGGCGAAGCTGGAGAGNGAAAGTCCGGCGGCCCCGGCTCCGGCNGTGATCACGCCAGATCCGGCAGGNAAAATCGATACGCCTCAGTAAGGTTTACGCGGCGGGAGTTCGCTCCCGCCGGCTACGTGTTTACTGATTGCGAATGGTTTTGATGATGTTGGTGGTGGAGATACCGTCTTCAAAGTTGAGCACGCGCACGTCACCGCCGTTGGCCCACACCTCTTTACTGCCCGCGATATCTTCCGGCTTATAATCACCGCCTTTCACCAGCAGATCCGGCAGCACTTCGGCAATCAGCCGCTGTGGCGTATCCTCTTCAAACAGCACCACCCAGTCTACGGCTTCCAGCGCACCCAGCACGATCATGCGGTTTTCCTGCGGGTTCACCGGGCGGGTTTCGCCCTTAAGACGTTTGGTGGAAGCATCGCTGTTGACCGCCACGATCAGGCGATCGCCCAGTTTGCGCGCGTTGGCCAGATAAGAGACATGGCCGGCGTGCAGAATGTCGAACACGCCGTTGGTCATCACCACTTTCTCACCGCGCTGGCGCGCCTGCGCCACCGCCACTTTCAGCTCGGCTTCGGTCATCACGCCAAAGCCGCTGTCCGGCCGCGCGTGGATCGCATTCTCCAGCTCCACGGTACTGACGGTTGAAGTCCCGAGCTTGCCGACCACCACGCCAGCCGCAGCGTTGGCGAGGAAGCAGGCATCTTCCAGACTTTCACCGGCAGCCAGCACTGCGGCCAGCACGCCGATCACCGTATCGCCGGCACCGGTCACGTCATACACTTCCTGCGCCTGAGTGGGCAGATGCAGCGGCGCTTTGCCCGGCTGCAGCAGCGTCATCCCGTTTTCCGAACGCGTCACCAGCAGCGCGGAGAGATCGTAATCGGCGATCAGTTGCATACCGCGGCTGACAATCTCCTCTTCGCTTTTGCACTTGCCCACCACCGCTTCGAACTCGGACAGATTGGGCGTCAGCAGCGTCGCGCCGCGATAGCGTTCAAAATCGGTGCCTTTCGGGTCGATCAGTACCGGCACCTGCGCCGCACGCGCCAGCTGAATCATGGTCTGCACGCTGCTCAGCGCGCCTTTGGCATAGTCAGACAGCACCAGCGCGCCCGCCTGTGCCAGCGACTGACGCAGGCGATCGTGAATCGGCTGCGGATCGACCTGCTCAAAGCCCTCTTCAAAGTCGAGGCGAATCAGCTGCTGGTTGCGCGACAGCACGCGCAGTTTGGTGATGGTCGGATGGCTATCGAGGGCGACGAAATCGCACTCAACCTTCACCTGCGCCAGCGTTTCGCGCAGCACGCGCGCAGCGTCATCTGCACCGGTCAGGCCGATAAGGCGCGAGTCCGCACCGAGTGCAGCGATATTCATCGCCACGTTGGCCGCGCCGCCCGGACGCTCTTCAATGGTATCCACTTTGACCACCGGCACCGGGGCTTCCGGTGAGATCCGGCTGGTCGGGCCGTACCAGTAGCGGTCTAACATCACATCGCCGACAACCAGCACAGCGGCCTTGCCAAACGCGGGCAGTGTTACTTTCATGCAGAGACTCCAGACTTCAACGTTCAGTCAAAATAATGCGCGGATAATAGCATAGAAGCCGCCAGGCTCACTGCTCCGTGTCATCCGCGTCGCTCGCGGCCAGCCAGCGCTGCCAGCTGGCGTGCACCACGGCGCGTTCGTCAGCGAACGATGCCGGATCGACATGACCCGGCAGTTCCTGCAGCGCCAGATGGTGCAGCGCATCGCGCAGCGTGACGTAAGCGTGCGTCAGCGCCTGCGCTTCCTCATCAGCCATGATGCCGTGGCGCGCCATCAGTTCGAAAATGCGCACGTTATCCGACCAGCGCGTCAGCGCCGGCTGGCTGGCGGCGTAACCTAAGACCAGATACTGCGCAATGAATTCAATATCGGTGATACCGCCCTCATCGGTTTTAATCTCCCAGCGGCCTTTGTGCTTGTTACTGAGGTGCGCACGCATTTTCTCACGCATCTCACGCACTTCGGTTTGCAGCTTCGCGCCTTCACGCGGCAGGCACAGAATACCGCGCCGGATCGCATCGAAGCGCTCACACAGCGCCGGTTCGCCAAACACGATGCGCGCGCGCACCAGCGCCTGATGTTCCCACGTCCAGGCTTCATGGCGCTGATAGTCGTCAAAGGCGGCAAAGGTGCTGACCAGCATGCCGGCCGCGCCAGAGGGGCGCAGGCGCGCGTCCACCTCATACAAAATGCCGGACGAGGTGCGGGTGCTGAACAGATGCATGACGCGCTGGGCGAGACGCAGGTAAAACTGACGCCCGTCGATAACGCGTTCACCGTCGGTTTCGGCATCGTCCGGACAGTCATGCAGAAACACCAGATCGAGATCCGAACTGTAACCCAGTTCCCAGCCGCCCAGTTTGCCGTAGCCGACCACGGCAAAGCCGCGCTCGCTGTCGCTGGTGAGGTGCGAAGGGCGACCATAGCGCTGCACCATCATCTGCCACGCCTGCTGCACCACCGATTCAATGATCGCTTCCGCCAGCCAGGTTAAGTGATCGCTCACTTTCATCACCGGCAGGGTTCCGGCGATGTCGGCGGCGGCGATACGCAAATGCTGTGCCTGCTTGAACTGGCGCAGCGCTTCCAGCTGCTGCTCTTCATCATCGGTGGGAATGCGCAGCAGATACTGGCGCAGTTCGTCACGATAGGCATCGGTGGCGGTGGGCTGATACAGCGTGGCCGGATCGAGCAGTTCATCCAGCAGCAGCGGATAGCGCGCCAGCTGGCTGGCAATCATCGGCGAAGCGCCACACAGGCGAATCAGATGGCGCAGCGCGCCGTGATACTCGGTCAGCAACTCGAGATAGGTGCTGCGCGTTAATACGCCAAGCAGCAGCGGCGTCAGGCGTGCCAGCACCACATCGGCGTCGTCACGTGCGCACACTTCGCTTAGCAGGCGCGGCATTAATTGATCGAGCGCCAGCCGGCCGCGCGGACCGATGGTGCGGCGACTGACATCCTGACGGAAATCATTCAGCGCCCGATACAGCGCATGGCGCTGTTCCGCCTGCAGCTGCGGTACCACCGGCAGCAAATCGCTCTCTTCCAGCGCGTCCTGCCACAGGCTGGCGAACTCCGCCAGCTGCGGCTGATCGTCGACATCCGGCGCATCATCGCCTATCAGCTCGTCGAAAATGTGGCGCACGCCGGCCATGTGCTGTTCCAGCTGTGTCAGCAGCGTCGACCAGTCCGCCATGCCCATCGCCCAGGCCAGGCGCTGGCGGTCGAGCGGATTTTCCGGCAGCGTCTGCGTCTGCTCATCGTTGATGCTCTGCAGCAGATTCTCCAGCCGGCGTAAAAACAGGTAGGCGGCGCGCAGATGATCAACCTGCTCCGGTGTTAACAGTGCCAGCTCACCGATGGCCTGCAGCGTCGGCAGCAGCGAACGCAGCTGAAGTGAGCGCTCACGTCCTCCTCGAATCAGCTGAAACACCTGGACGATGAATTCGGTTTCGCGAATGCCGCCGGCGCCGAGTTTGATGTTGTCCTTCAGGCCGCGCCGCC
>Ga0058692_1001017_pt1 | contig 11006 bp, 9 predicted proteins | sample AgamicAtAmrz_FD_55216 | JGI IMG/M metagenome (GOLD analysis project Ga0058692, IMG submission 55216) | Agave microbial communities from Guanajuato, Mexico - At.Am.rz | ecosystem: Host-associated > Plants > Roots > Rhizosphere | place: Guanajato, Mexico | collected 2012-06-07 | reverse complement strand
CTTTGGATTCATTAAACCACTTAACGTTACCTTTAATCTTAGACATCAAAATTACCTTTACATGAAAAAACGACACAAATGCTGTGTCGGGTATCAGTACATCAATTGTGGCGACCTTTGTCCAGTCGTTATTCGCTAAAAAGTGATAAATGTCGCTAAGTTTTGTTCTTTGACGCTTTATTCCGCATTTTTTGTACTGCTTAAGAACTGTGCAGAGCATCATCCGCTGGCCAAATCAGAACTGAAAGCGCATCCACGCGAAGTAAACGTTTCCGTTATTGTAAGTTCCTGGGATGTAGGTCATCTGGAATGTTGCCGGTCCATAGCCAATTGAAGCCAGCGGTAACAGCACCGGAATCGGAATGTAATGCCAGTTATCGCGCGCAGTCACGCCTGCGGTGTAACCGAGCCCGAGACGAAAATTATCATCCGCCAGTGGTCGCCAGGTTTTCTCCCAGCCATAGCCGCCAATCGGTTCCCATTTGTTAAACGAATCTTTAAAGGCCATCAGGTACAAGCCGTGCCAGTTGCCTTTCTCATCCCAGCGATCCTGACCAAATCCGGCGCCCCATGGGCGTTCGTTATAACGGTCGGTTTTCTCCTTGTCATAAGCAAAACGCGCATGCCAGGTAATAGCCGGTACATAGAGATCGTAATGCTCTGGCGCTTGCCAGGTTTGCTTTACGTTGTCGGTAAAATCGGAGAACCAGGACTGCTGGGCTGCGTGCGTCAGGGAAACCACCGAAAACTGACAAAATATAGCGAAGAGTGTGAAAATTTTATTTTTAACAGACACCGTATGCATTCCATTTTACATATTGACGTATAGTCTGTAGCAGGATATCTGAATAAACTCTTAACGAAATCAGATTAATTCTGAAAACATAGCGAAAATTCCTTATTCCGCTAATCATTTTCAGGTTAAATACAATATGTTACGCCGCAACAATATTGCGGCGTACATTTTCTTAGCGTCGACGATGCAACAAGTAATACACCGCCGGAATGACCAGCATCGACAGTAATGGCGCAGTGACCATACCGCCGATCATCGGCGCAGCGATACGGCTCATGACCTCTGATCCGCTGCCACTGCCCCACATGATGGGCAACAATCCTGCCATAATAGTCGCGACAGTCATCACCTTCGGCCGCACACGCAATACGGCCCCCTCATGAATTGCCCGCAGCAACATCTTATTTCCTCCCTGCGGATCGCATTGACGATATTTATCCAGTGCGTGGTTCAGATAGAGCACCATAATAACGCCGAACTCCGCCGCAACACCGGACAGCGCAATAAATCCAACGGCCCCGGCAACGGATAAGTTATATCCCAGTAGCCACAATAACCAGACACCGCCAATCAATGAGAAGGGTAATGTCCCCATTATTAACAGGGCATCGGTGACACGTTTGAAGGTAATAAACAGCAAGACAAAGATAATCATTAACGTTACCGGCAAGACGATCTTCAGCTTCGCCGTTGCACGCTCCAGATATTCAAACTGACCGGACCACGACAGTGTCACACCTTGCGGTAGCTTAACCTGCTGCACCACTCGCTGCTGCATCTCTTCAACGGCGGATTTTAAATCTCGTCCGCGCAGATCGACGTAAATCCAGTTGGACAGGCGCGCATTTTCGCTTTTCAGCATCGGTGGCCCTTCCGTAACTACGATATCGGCCAGCTCACCAAGTGCAATCTGGCTGCCATTCTCGGTTATTACGGGTAATGTGCGCAGATCATCGACGTTATCGCGTATTTCACGCGGATAACGCACATTAATCGGGAAGCGTTCACGACCTTGCAGCACTTCGCCAATATTTTCCCCACCCACCAACGTGGAAACCAGTGATTGCAGCTCTTTCACCGAAACGCCATAACGCGCGGCCTGCGCCCGGTTGATGTTGATATCGACATAGCGCCCGCCCGCCAGCCTTTCCGCCAGTGCCGAAGTCACTCCCGGCACGGTTTTCACAACCTGCTCGATTTGCTGCGCCACGCGCTCGATATCGGCGATGTTATTACCGTTCACCTTTATGCCGACCGGGCTTTTAATACCGGTCGCCAACATATCCAGGCGGTTACGGATCGGCGGTACCCAGACATTCGCAATCCCCGGAATACTCACGGTCTTATCCAGCTCATCAACCAGTTTCTCCGGCGTCATTCCAGGGCGCCACTGGTCACGCGGTTTAAAGCGGATGGTCGTTTCCACCATGGTGAGCGGCGCAGGATCCGTTGCCGTCTCCGCCCTTCCCGCTTTACCAAACACGCTTTCCACTTCCGGCACGCTTTTGATCAGCCGATCGGTTTGCTGCAACAAACGGCTGGCTTCACGGGCGGAAATCCCCGGTAGCGTCGAGGGCATATACAATAAATCGCCTTCATCGAGCGGCGGCATAAACTCACTGCCCAGACGACTTAACGGCCACAGCGTCGCCACCAGCAACAGCAGCGCAATGCCCAGCGTCGCTTTCGGCCATGCCAGCACTTTATCCAGTAGCGGCTCGTACAGACGGATCAGAAAGCGGTTAATCGGATTTGCTTTTTCATCGGGGATTTTGCCGCGAATAAACAACCCCATCAGCACCGGTACAAGCGTGATCCCAAGCCCTGCCGCAACCGCCATCGCCCAGCTTTTGGTAAATGCCAGCGGGGAAAACATGCGCCCTTCCTGCGCTTCTAGCGAAAACACCGGAATAAATGACAGCGTGATGATCAACAGGCTGCAAAACAGAGCAGGACCAACTTCCACCGCCGCCCGCTCTGAACAGCGCCAGTAATCAGCACTCGTCGGTTGACGATCGGGGTTATCATGTCGCCACTGCTCCATCACCTTATGCATGTTCTCGATCATCACAATCGCGGCATCCACCATGGCGCCAATGGCGATGGCAATCCCTCCAAGCGACATTATGTTGGCGTTGATGCCCTGATAGTGCATCACAATAAACGCGCCAAGAATCCCCAGCGGCAACGAGACGATGGCCACCAGCGCAGAGCGGAAGTGGAACAAGAACAGCGTACAAACCAGAGCAACAACGATAAACTCTTCAATCAGTTTATGGGTGAGCGTCTCAACCGCATGCTCAATCAGCGTTGAACGGTCATAAACCGGTACGATCTCCACCCCGGCGGGCAGCGTTTTCTGTATTTCACCCAATTTGGCTTTAACGGCGTGGATAGTATCCAGCGCATTTTTGCCGTAACGCATGACGATAATACCGCCTGCAACTTCCCCTTCGCCGTTGTACTCCGCCACGCCGCGTCGTAGTTCCGGCCCCAACCGCACCGTCGCCACATCTGAAAGCATCACCGGCACGCCCTCGCGGCTGGCGATCACTATCTGACGAAAATCCGACAACTGCCGCAAATAGCCGGTTGTACGCACCATGAACTCGGCTTCGCCCATCTCCAGCAGCGCGCCGCCGCTCTCCTGGTTCGCCGCCTGCACCGCATTGACAATCTGTTCATGGGTAATATTCAGCGCCCGCATTCGTGCCGGATCCGGCACAATCTGATACTGACGTACCATCCCGCCAACACTGGCAACTTCCGCCACGTTCGGCACCGTTTTTAGCTCGAACTTCAGCGTCCAGTCCTGTAAAGCGCGTAGATCCGCCAGATTGTGCTTACCGCTGCGATCAACCAGCGCATACTCATAAATCCAGCCAACGCCGGTAGCATCCGGCCCCAGCCCGACGTTCACCCCGGCAGGCAGCGAGAACTGGATCTGGCTTAGATTCTCCAGCACCCGCGATCGCGCCCAGTAGAGATCGGTATCGTCCTCGAATAAAACATACACATAGGAATCGCCGAACATCGAATAGCCACGTACCGTTTTTGCGCCCGGCACGGAAAGCATGGCAGTGGTGAGCGGATAGGTGACCTGGTCTTCAATAATTTGCGGCGCTTTGCCCGGATAGCTGGCGCGAATAATCACCTGCACATCCGACAAATCCGGTAGTGCATCGAGCGGTGCGCGTTGAACCGCCCAGATCCCCCAGCCGGTCAGCACCAGAGCGGCCAGCAGGATCAACAAGCGGTTGCGCAGCGAGGCACGAATAACGGCAGCGATCATTTCATCTCCTCCTGCATCGGCATCAGGTGAGTGATAACTGCGCCCTCTTCATCATCCAGTACAAAGCTGAACATCACTGTCTCGCCCGGCTTGACACTGGGATCGGGTTGTTTGAGCACGAAGTCCATCGTCATCGCTCCCCAGTTCAGTGCCGGAATGGGTTGGTGCGACAGGGTAATACTGCCTGCTTCGATGGCTTTCACCACGCCGGTTCCTTCATAAGTCTCGACTTTTTTCGCCGCTGGCTGTTGTTGCGCCTGCTGTTCCGGCAATGCACTGCGCAAACTGGCTTCCGAATCAATCAGGAACTGGCCGGAAGTGACCACGTTGTCACCTTCCTTGACGCCGGACAGCACTTCAGTCCAGCCTTGCGCCGTGCGCCCGGTCGTCACGTTTGCCGCCTGGAAGTGGCCATCGCCCGTAGCCAGCAGCACACGGCTGGCAGCCCCCGTTGCAATCAGCGCCTCTTCCGGGATCGCCAGCACTGCCGGTTGCCGTGCAGATTCCGGCTGCGTCACGGTGAGAAACATACCGGGTTTGAGTTTTTGCTGCGGATTATCGAGCACAATGCGCGCTTTCAGCGTACGGGTGGTGGTCTCCAGTTGCGGCAACAATTCGCTGACGCGGCCATGAAACTGCTCGCCCGGCCAGCTTGCAGAAGTTGCTATCACTTCGCTGCCTGCACTGAGCGCCTGTGCCTGGCTTTGCGGATAATCGACAACCAGCCACACCGGATCGAGGCTGGCGAGCTCAAACAGGGTTTGCGTGGCGGCCACTTGTGCGCCTTCACGGGAATCCAGCTTGACCACGTAACCGTCGCGATCGGCGCGCAGCGTCAGGCGGGTTTGTGGTTTCCCACTGCGCTCGACAGCGCGGATAATCGCTTCCGGCATAAACTGCAATGCCAGACGTTCGCGGGCAGCGCGCGTCAGTTCGCCATCGCCCAGGTGGCGTACCGCCAGATACTCCTGCTGAGAAGTCGTCCATTGCGGGATCCACAACTGTGCCAGCGCTTCGCCTTTTTTCACCCACTGCTGCGGCGCACGGACAAACAGTTTTTCTACCACGCCCGCCGCCGGAGAAGGCACGCTCTGGATGCTGCGTTCATCGGTGGTTACGGTGGCAAATGCAGAGAAGGCGCTACCGAGAACGCGTTTTTCCACTTTTGCCGTGGTCATGCCGAGATTCTGCTGCTGCTGCGCACTTACGCTCACACCGCCGCTGGCCGGGGCTTCATCGGCATAACGTGGTTTGAGTGGCATATCCATAAACGGTGATTTTCCGGGTTTGTCAAAACGCTGATCCGGCACCATCGGGTCGTACCAGTAAAGCACTTTGCGTTCCTGCGCTTGTTCGCCGGATGCGGCAGGCGCGGTGTGTTGCCGCCCGATAAAATAGCCTGCGCCCGCTGCGACACATGCGGCGATCGCGACAGCCAAGAGGGTCTTCTTCATCACATCAACTCCTGCGGGATCAACCAACGGATCGCGGCCCATTTCTGCGCCATCTCTTTCTCGGCCTGATTAACGGCCAGCTCGCTGTCGAGGACGTTACGGCGCGCTTCCAGCAGCGCCGACAAATCCGACTGCCCGGAACGATACTGGGCTGCCAGCAAGGTGGCGCGCTGACGCACCATCGGCAGCACTTCATCGCGCTGGCGCATCCACAGCGTTTGCGCCGCGTTGTACTCAGCAATCAGGGAATGCAGTTGCGCCATATGATCCCGCTCGGCCAGCGCCAGTTGATCGTTGGCCTGCATGGTGCGCGAGACATCCGCAGCGTGATCTTTATCCTGACGATGGGACTGGAACAGCGGCAGGTCGACGGTGAACATCACCCCGGCCATATCCTCGTAACCTTCAGCGCGACGTCCGTACCACACTTCAACTTCCACATCCGGAATGGCCGCAATCGCTGACTCCGCCGAACGCGCTTTCGCGCTGTTGGCGGCGCTGGCGGCAGCGACAATGTCAGGATGCTGAGCAATGCCCTGCTCCAGCGTTTTTTCATCGGCAGGCAAGCGTTGATAACGAGGAAGATCGCCAGAAACGGCAGTCACCGTCTCGCCGGTAAGCTGCATCAAGCGGGTTTGCGCCAGTTGCACATCACGTTCGGCGAGGGTGACTTTGTCGCGCATCGCGCTTAAGCCCACGCGAAATGCCAGCACGCTGTCCGGCGCGGCATTACCTGCGCCGACGCTGGCGCGCTGTGCGCCCTGCTGGCGTTCCGTTTCTGCCAGCAGCTTACGCGCGGTTTGCAGCGCCTGTTCTGACAACGCCAGATCGAGCCACGCCTGCGCGGTATCACGCTGTAAATTAGCGCGCACCACNGNGGATTTGGCACTGACGCTCTGCGCTTCGGCCAGCAGGGTTTCGGCTTTGCGGTCGCGTTTTTCCGCGCTGACNTACTGCTGCATGATGCCGATCCGCTGCATAGTCATTCCCTCACGGGTTAAGCGGCGGTCATTGTTGCCCTGCACCGGCACGTTTTCGATACCAAATTTCAGTTTTGGATCCGGCAACTGGCGGGCGGAATCCGCCATCGCATCCAGTGCCTGCGCTTCATTACGGTTGGCGGAAAGTTCGGCAGAGTAGCGTTCTGCGGCGGCCAGGGATTGCGTCAGCGTCAATGGCTCCGCCTGCACGGCGGAGCACATCAGTCCGAGCAATACCCCACCGAGCCGCAGGCTCAGTGAGTATCGTTTCATTGTCGCTCCCGGTTATTTTTGTGGCGTCAATGAAACGAGCTGGTAACCGCTCTCACTCTGAACAAAGGTGAAGCTCACCTCGTCGCCCACTTTTACCGCAGGCAACGCGCTGCCCTGCGCCAGTGCAAATTGCATGGTCATTGGCGGCCAGTTCAGCGCCGGAATAGCAGCGTGAGCGATGGAAACAGAATCGGCGGTGAGTTTTTTGATGGTACCCTGGCTCTGGTATTCCTGAGCCTGAGCCTGCATTGCCGCATGTTGCGACATATCGTGCATGCCGTGCATCGCATGCATATCTTCCGCCTGAACAGCGGAAACGGAGAACAACAGCACGCCAGACAGCATGCACAGTACATAAGAACGCATAATAAGACTCCTGTTAATCATAAATTAAATAAAATTCAATGAATTAACAGTTGTCTACTCCCTGAACCGGCAAAAACGGATCGTTGCCGGCGGGCCTGCGGCGGGCGGGGTTAATGACCAACCCTCATCGACGACGGGGGAACAAACCGGCGTAACTTCAGCCAGCGTCAGTGAAACCGGCAGCGCCACCAGAGGCGGGTGGCCGCTATCCTTCTGTGCTGCATCCGGCACGCAATGCTTTTCGCACAGCGGGGATTTCATCATGTCCATACGCGGTGTCGTATCCGACATCATCATATGGCTTATGTGCTGGGTTACTGCTCGCGATTCGTCAACCTGCAAGTCGCAGTGATGAGAAGCAATCGCCACCTGACTCTGGATTAATAGCCAGCCGAACGCCATCAGCAGCATCAACAGATGCCGCTTCATAAAGCGAATTCGGTATAGCCATTCAGCGTGCATAAAACACCAGGTCCGTGGGAAATTAACGGCGAGTATAAGCAGCACTATTTTTATTTTTAAAGATATTTTTAGCAAATTTACGTCTGGCGCTGTATTGAAACCTAAATAACCAAACTAATTAACTAGTTTTTATCATTTAAAATACAAAATTATCGTAATGCATTCGCTTAACTTATCAACCAGCCATTATTTATTCTGTAGATTGATAGCAAATTCCCGCGATATTTCCCTCAACATCACGCTTCATTGATTTTAATCATCTACGAACCGCACGTTATTCGGCACATTGCGTTGCTGATTTTTTTACTTACTTATCTTTCAGGTCAACCTCCGGGACCAATAACATGACTTTAACATTGATCGAACTGCTGATCGGCGTGGTGGTGATTGTCGGCGTTGCGCGCTATATCATCAAAGGCTATTCCGCCACCGGCGTGCTGTTTGTCGGCGGTCTGGCGTTATTAATCGTCAGTGCGCTGATGGGGCACAAAATATTACCTGGTAGCGCCACCAGTACCGGTTACAGCGCCACGGATATTGTCGAATACATTAAAATCCTGCTGATGAGCCGCGGCGGCGATCTCGGCATGATGATCATGATGCTGTGCGGCTTTGCCGCCTATATGACGCACATTGGTGCGAACGATATGGTGGTCAAGCTGGCTTCGCGCCCGCTGCGTTTTATCAACTCACCTTATTTGCTGATGATTGCCGCGTACTTCGTTGCCTGCCTGATGTCATTGGCGGTGTCGTCCGCCACGGGCCTCGGCGTGCTGCTGATGGCAACGCTGTTCCCGGTGATGGTCAACGTCGGGATCAGTCGCGGTGCGGCAGCGGCGATTTGCGCCTCGCCAGCGGCAATTATTCTCTCGCCCACTTCCGGCGATGTAGTGCTGGCCGCGAAAGCCGCCGAAATGCCGCTGATCGATTTTGCCTTCAAAACCACACTGCCAATCTCGATTGCGGCGATTATCGCCATGGCAATCGCGCACTACTTCTGGCAGCGCTTTCTCGATAAAAAAGAGCACATTGTCAGCGAAATGCTGGATGTGAAAGACATCACCACCACGGCGCCGACGTTTTACGCCATTCTGCCGTTTACGCCAATTATCGGCGTGCTGATTTTCGACGGTAAATGGGGCCCGGAACTGCACATCATCACCATTCTGGTGATCTGTATGTTGCTGGCAGCAGCGCTGGAATTTTTACGCAGCTTTAATACGCAAAAAGTCTTCTCCGGGCTGGAAGTGGCATATCGCGGTATGGCCGACGCCTTCGCAGGCGTGGTGATGCTGTTGGTCGCCGCCGGGGTTTTCGCCCAGGGCTTGAGCACCATCGGCTTTATCCAGAGTCTGATCTCCATCGCCACCTCTTTCGGTTCGGCAAGCATTATTCTGATGCTGGTACTGGTGATCCTCACCATGCTGGCAGCAATGACCACCGGTTCCGGTAATGCGCCATTTTACGCCTTTGTCGAGATGATCCCGAAACTGGCCCATGAATCCGGCATCAACCCGGCGTATCTGTCGATCCCGATGTTGCAGGCATCCAACCTCGGTCGCACCATCTCTCCGGTTTCCGGCGTGGTGGTTGCGGTAGCCGGGATGGCGAATATTTCACCGTTTGAAGTGGTAAAACGTACGTCAGTTCCGGTGATCGTTGGCCTGATTGTGGTGATTATTGCTACTGAATTTCTGGTTCCGGGGGTTGCGGTTCATTAATCAACAATAAACGCCACTTATGAAAAAGCGCCTGCCCGGCGCTTTTTTTATGCTTTAATAACTCATAGTAATTACCCGGACTCACCCATCAGGAAATGAAATGATTAAAAAGGGACTCTCCATCGGCCTGTGCGTTGCCGCCATCCAGCTCTCTTCTGCGTACGCAGCACCGCTCCAGCCCGAACAATATGGTGATTTCGATCGCTATGTGCTGGCACTATCCTGGCAGACCGGATTTTGCCAGAGCTTGCATGACCGCGGGCGTAGCGAACCCGATGAATGCCGTCTGCAAAAAGAGCCCGCCAATAAAGCGGATTACCTGACGGTACACGGTCTGTGGCCAGCTCTGCCGAAATCCATCGCCGTGCGCGGCGTCGACGATCGTCGCTGGATGCGTTACGGCTGTGCTACCCGCCCGGTTCCCAATATGCCGGAAGCCAGAGCCAGCCAGAAATGCGCCGCAGCGGAAACCGGTTTATCGCTCGAAGTGGCGAATAAACTGAATGCCGTCATGCCCGGTGCAGGCAGCAATACCTGCCTTGAGCGTTATGAATATGCCAAACACGGCGTCTGTTTCGGATTCGATCCGGATGACTATTTCGGTGCGATGGTGCGCCTGAACACCGAAATCAAAGCCAGCCCGCTCGGCGTTTTCCTCGCAGAAAATTACGGAAAAACCGTTACCCGCGATGCATTCAACGCAGCCGTCGCCAAAGCCTACGGCGAGCAAAGCGTGAAAGCGGTGAAGTTGACCTGTAGCGGCAACCCGGCGTGGCTGACGGAGATGCAAATCGCCATCAAAGCTGATGCCATCAATGCCCCGCTGGTCAGCGGTTCCCTTTTGCCGCAGCCGCATCCCGGTAACTGCGGGAACAGTTTTGTGATTGATAAGGCGGGTTACTGAGCCGACGATCGGAACATTCATAATTCCGGCAAATGTGCGCCGCATCACTTCACACCGGGCCGCGCTCTCAGTATCATCCGTTGTAGACAAACCCTCGCTGCCCGTCGGCGAGGGTTTTTCTTTGGATCAATCAAACGACATGGAGTAACTGATGTCCAGACCTGCCATTATGATTAATGAGCGAGACGCCGAGCGTCTTGACCGGTTGCTGGAGCAACCTGATTATGCCAGCCTGCCGGTCGCGGATGCGTTGAATGATGAGCTGGATCGCGCTCAGATGTGCGCGCCGGAAGCGATGCCGCACAATGTAGTAACAATGAACAGCACGGTGAAATTCCGCGAACTGAAAAGTGGTGAAGAGCGGGTGCGCACGCTGGTGTATCCGGCGCAAATGACCGACAGCGCCACGCAGCTTTCCGTGCTGGCACCGGTTGGCGCTGCGCTGCTCGGTTTACGGGTGGGTGACAGCATTCACTGGCAGTTGCCGGGCGGCACCACCACCGATCTTGAAGTGCTTGAGCTGCTTTATCAGCCCGAAGCAGCAGGCGATTTCCGGCTTTAATTCCCGCTGCTTTTTCCGCAGAGGATGCGCCCGCATCCTCTTTCCGTTCCCGCCATCATATTCTTCATATTTGCCATATACGCAGCAAAAAATTCACGCCCTTTATGGTTCAATCAGCACAACATAACCCACAGGGAGAAGCGTTTATGTATCAGACCATTATTATGCCGGTTGATGTTTTCGAAATGGCGCTGAG
>Ga0058692_1001012_pt1 | contig 11063 bp, 7 predicted proteins | sample AgamicAtAmrz_FD_55216 | JGI IMG/M metagenome (GOLD analysis project Ga0058692, IMG submission 55216) | Agave microbial communities from Guanajuato, Mexico - At.Am.rz | ecosystem: Host-associated > Plants > Roots > Rhizosphere | place: Guanajato, Mexico | collected 2012-06-07 | reverse complement strand
ATCATTCACTATGACGTGAGTAATGGATGTATTTTATTGTCAGACGTTAGAAAGATTTATCCGCAGCTAAAACTATTTAGCGCGCCACACGGGCACTCGGTTAATGAAACTTTTGCCTGGATCACCCCTTTAGATAAAAACGGTAATGCAACAGCTTTCGCCTTTCCTTATGCCGAACCGGCCTGTCTTAAGAGCATGACGGTGCGAAATTTTGCCGATGACGTATAACTCCAGCGCGATTTGTAACACTTAACCGTCGACATTCAATCGCTTTTTATAGATTCATTCACCACCTGTGATGTATTTTGATGCGTGNAATTAAAACATCATAAGAATCAACTTAGGTTGTCAGGGAAAGAGTATGTCATATCACCGTCGCGCCTTTGGCAACGTGCCATATTACGCTGCTTTATTAACATGCCTGTTATTTACACTCCCTCATGCTTCAGCCGCGATTCAGCTTAACCAGTACGATAAGTTAGACATGGTGGAAGGCATTACTGCCGACAAAGCCGTCGTTGCACAGCTTAAAAAGCTGCTGGGAAATGAGTACGACACTTTCATTTCTAATTTCGATGTTTATGGCGAGCCGCACCATACTGCGAAGGGGGGCCTGTTTGTTTCTGGCTGGATGCAGCATCTTGCTCAGGAGAACGCCTCGGCGTTCGTTATCTATCCTGATGGCCGTTTGTCGGCAGCATGGGTTTTGCCTGACGATAGTGTTGTGAACTACCGGACTAATCATCCCAATGACGGCATCGACAAGGATATTCAACAGTGGGCAAGCCAGCTCGAGGGAAAAACGCTCCCGGATATGGCGCCTCAGGCTACAAGTTTCTCCGGCACATGGCAGGGCAAGGACAATGATGCCTCAACGCTAAGCCTGAAGTTAACGCAGACAGGCAGCAAGGTGATTGGGACTTACTGTTACATCACACAGCAGGGGAATCGTATTGATTGCGCTGAGGAGGATAAACCTAACCTTCTTGGCTCGGTGAAAAATAACGTTGCGACAATCAGCTTCGATTCAAACTTTGGTGCCGTGAATGGTCAGGCGACATTAAAACTCGAGGGAAGTACGCTTCGCTGGACTATGACGCGAACGCCGGTGAATGGCGAATATTACGCGCCTGAACAGTTTGACCTGAGCAAAGAGGATGTACCGGCGGGTGCGACGACCCGTTTATTACAAACCGCAAAGTTTACCCTCTTTGTCCGCAACAATTGCGGGGCATTCTTGAAGCCGTGCGACGACGTGCTCTATAACGGCGTGCGCAACAGCGATAACACCACGATTAGCCTGAAGGGGAAAACGCTGCAGGACAGTGCAAACAACGTTACCGGCGCCGAATTCCATAATGGCAACATAACCTATCGCGTTGATTATCAGCCGCCGGGCTTAGTGGTGATGCAGGGCGCAAAGGTGCTGGTTAATCAGCCAGCCAAATGGCTGAACTAATGACTCAACGGAACAAAATAATGACCGGACGTTTATCCCTTGCAGCGCTGCTGCTGAGTTTTACCGCTGTGGCCGGGGCACAGCAGGGCCTTGAGGAGCCTGATTTCACGGTAACGCTGAATCAGCAGCCCGTTTCACTGGGCCAGCCATGGAGTGATAAACTTCAGGCATCGCTGGGTAAGAGCAGTGACGACAGCTTTGTCGGTGAAGTTCCTTTTGGCGACGGTAACTACAAATTTTATCGTCACGTATTTAATGATTTTGATGTCTATAGCGCAAATCTGTGGTGGGACAGCCAGAGCCGAGATTTTGATAGCTATATCGTTGCGCAGATAACCCTGCGAGGAGCGACATCGCATACCGCGCGCGGCATTGCTCCAGGTAGCAGCGAAGACAATGTCACAGAGCTTTATGGGCCGGGTGAAAAAGAGAGTAGCGACGGGGCAGAATGGATTGGCTACCAGCGCGATAACAAGCGGATCTCTTTCGAGATCGTAAAAGGCAAAGTGAACTCCATTAACATCAATTACGTTGACGATAGGCAGTAACTGCGCTCCGCGATAAAAGCCCCCGCCAGGTTTCCCTGCCGGGGGCTTTTTCGTTATTACTGTTTACAGCCCGCGCACTGCTTGTTCTGGATCTGCTGGAAGAAGTCATTCCCTTTATCATCCACCAGAATAAACGCCGGGAAGTTCTCCACCTCGATCTTCCAGATCGCCTCCATACCCAGCTCCGGGTACGCAACACACTCCAGGCTCTTAATGCTCTGCTGCGCCAGTACGGCAGCCGGGCCGCCAATACTTCCCAGATAGAAACCGCCATGTCTGGCACAGGCATCGGTGACCTGCTGGCTGCGGTTGCCTTTTGCCAGCATGATCATGCTCGCGCCATGAGATTGCAGCAGGTCTACGTAGGAGTCCATCCGCCCTGCGGTAGTTGGGCCAAGCGAACCGGAGGCATAACCTTCTGGCGTTTTTGCCGGACCAGCGTAGTAGATTGGGTGATCTTTCACGTACTGCGGTAGCTCTTCGCCATTATCAATCAGCTCTTTCAGCTTCGCGTGGGCAATATCGCGCGCCACAATAATCGTGCCGTTGAGCGAAACGCGAGTCGATACCGGGAAAGCAGAGAGCTGGGCGAGTATCGCTTTCATCGGCTGGTTGAGATCGATTTTCGCCACATCGCCTTCACCCTGCTGGCGCAGCTCTTCCGGAATATACTGCGCCGGATTCGACTCCATTTTCTCAATCCAGATCCCGTCGCGGTTGATCTTCGCTTTGATATTACGGTCGGCGGAGCAGGAGACGCCCATACCAATAGGGCAGGAGGCACCGTGGCGCGGCAGGCGGATCACGCGGATATCATGCGCAAAGTACTTCCCGCCAAACTGCGCGCCAAGTCCGAGGTTTTGCGCCTCTTCCATCAATGCCCGTTCCAGTTCAACGTCACGAAATGCCTGACCGTGCTCATTCCCTTCGGTCGGCAGGCCATCGTAGTAGCGGGTCGACGCCAGTTTCACGGTTTTCAGCGTTGATTCAGCCGAGGTTCCACCAATCACAAAGGCGATATGGTAGGGCGGGCAGGCCGCGGTGCCCAGAGTGCGCATCTTCTCGACCAGATAGTTTTTCAGTTTCGCCGGGGTGATCAGCGCCTTGGTCTCCTGATAGAGATAGGTTTTATTCGCCGAACCACCGCCCTTGGCGATGCACAAGAATTTATACTCGTCGCCGTCGACGCTATAGAGATCGATCTGCGCGGGCAGGTTAGTGCCGGTATTGACCTCTTTGTACATATCCAGCGGCGCATTCTGCGAATAGCGCAGGTTATCTTCGGTATAGGTGTTATAAACCCCACGCGCCAGCGCGGCTTCATCGCCGCCGCCGGTCCAGACACGCTGACCTTTTTTACCCATGATAATCGCCGTACCGGTATCCTGGCAGGTAGGCAGCACGCCTTTGGCCGCGATTTCGGAATTACGCAGAAATTGCAGGGCGACATACTTGTCGTTCTCACTTGCCTGCGGGTCGGTCAGAATGGCGGCAACCTGTTTCTGATGGGAGGGGCGCAGCATAAACGCGGCATCGTGGAAGGCCTGCTGTGCCAGCAGCGTTAACGCCTCTGGCTCGACTTTCAGTACCTGCTCACCTTCAAACTCTGCGACAGAGACATGTTCGCGGCTCAGCAGATAGTATTCCGTCTCATCTTTTGCCAGCGGGAACGGATCCTGATAAACAAACGGTTTGTTCGACATAGCTCATTACTCCACAAAAATAAAACCGCCGGGAAAACCCGACGGTTATGAATCAGAACATCATGGTAATCCACGGATAGCCAATCAACAGCAGAGCGGCGAGGAAGATGGCACCGAAGATGGTACCGAGACGCCAGTAATCTTTAGTCGGCAGGTAGCCGCTGCCGTAGTAAATCGGGCTTGGNCCAGTGCCGTATGGNGTGATGATACCCATGACACCCAGCGAGGTGCAGAGCACCAGCACAACNACTTCCATATTGATGCCAGGAATGGTCGCNGCNATGGTCAGCATCGCCGGCAGCAGCGCNGTGGTGTGTGCNGTGGTGCTGGCGAAGAGATAGTGCAGCAGATAGAACGCCAGCAGCAGAGCGATGGTTGCCATGCCCGGAGAGATGCCGCTCATCAGCAGTCCGCCCTCTTTGCCCAGCCAGGCAATAAAGCCGGTGGATGAGAGGCCATCAGCCAGCGCGACCAGCGTGGCGAACCAGACAAAGGTATTCCAGGCCGGTTTATTGCTGGTGATATCGTTCCAGCTCAGAACCCCGGTCCACAGCATTAGCACCACAACCAGCAGGGCGGCGAGTGCCGGTTCAATAAAGTCGGCGGCAAAAATCCACATCAGCAGCGCACAGCAGACAAAGACCAGCAGCAGAATTTCATTACGGGACATCCTGCCCAGCTTCTCCAGCTCGCGGCTCGCCCACAGCGGGACCTCATCGTTTACTTTCACTTCAGGCGGGTAGAACCAGTACGCCAGCAGCGGCATAGTCAGAATCAGCAGCAGGCCCAGCGGCAGGAAGGCGATAAACCAGGTGCCCCAGGAGATATTAATCCCAACAATGCTTTTCACCAGCGCCAGTGCCAGCAGGTTAGGTGCAAGAGCGGAAAGGAACATGGAGCTGGTGATACAGGCTGCGGTGATCGCCACCCACATCAGGTAAGAACCAATGCGGCGCGCGCTCGGATCGTTCGGTTTTGAACCATACAGAGGCGGTAGATTGGCAATAATTGGATAGATTGTCCCGCCGCTGCGCGCGGTGTTTGATGGGGTAAACGGGGCCAGCAGCAGATCGGCGAAGGTGATGGCATAGCCGAGCGTCAGGCTGCGGCGACCCAGATATTTAACGAGGATCAGCGCCAGGCGGCGACCAAACTGGGTCTTATCGTAACCGGCAGCAAACATAAATGCGCCGAAGATAAGCCAGACGGTAGAGTTGCCGAAACCGCTGACCGCCCATTTAAAGGACTGGCCCGCCAGCTTGAATTTCGGATCCGCCAGCTGTTCCGGACTGAAAAGCACCCACTGACTACAGAGCGCGATTACTACCACGCCGGTCATGCCGATCACAGCACCCGGCAGCGGCTCGAAGATCAGGCCGACAATCACGCCAACGAAGATAGCAAAATAGTGCCATGCGTAGGGCGGTAAGCCTTCCGGCACCGGAACGAACAGTAACAGTATGGCCACGATAATGGGGAGTGCCATCATCACCAGGCGGTTTTTATTACCGGCCTTTGCGCGCTCTGCAGTAGCAGAAGCTGGGGTTGGAGTTTTCTCTTTCATAGTGAGCATCTACAAGTAGTTAAGAATTCGGAGCGATCGCGGAGTAGAGTGTGATTTATTTAGTTTCGAAAGATACTTTAGTTATTAAAATCATCTTCTCTTATTCCGCTGATCTTTATTTATCGCAAAACTGGTTGGCAATAAATAACAAAATAAGTCTATTTCTATATTGCCCCTGATGATGGGATTTCTATTGATTAAGATCAATAAAACGAAAAGAGATGTGCTTTTTTTAATATCTGGAATACCCACTATTAATGATGTGGTTAATTTCCAGAAAACTGAAGAAATGTTAAATGTTTGTATTGAAAATCAAGGTTTCTACGCTATCGTTGTTTTTTAAGTAATTGATATTAAGGTATTTTTATTGGTGTCATCTCGTCGTGCAAGATCTCGTAAGGTAATGATTATGTTACCGGTAATTATAAAAATGTGAACGCAATATTTAAAAATGATAATACAGTGGAGGTAGGTCTGTTATTGCAGGGGTTAAATAGTTTAATAACTAACGTAATTAATTTAGTAAATAAAATTCACGGTATATTAATTACACGACACCAGGATTAATAACCAGAACGAAAATAGATCCGTCACCGAATTCAAGATTTATCAATTTTAGATGTGGAGTTTATTATGACCAGCAACGAACGTATTCTCAGCCCGTTTACATTGCCAAACGGCGTAGAACTGAAAAACCGTTTGTTAATGGCGCCAATGACCACCTGCACAGGTTATTTTGACGGTACTGTTACTAGCGAATTAGTGGAGTATTACCGCGCACGTTCAGGGGCTATTGGCACCATTATTGTGGAGTGTTGCTTTGTCGACGATCTCGGTCTCGCTTTTCCAGGGGCGATTGGGATTAATAGCGATGAAAAAATCGCCGGGCTGGCAAAAATTGCCGCCGCCATTCGGGAAAAAGGTTCAAAAGCCATTCTGCAGATTTACCATGGCGGGCGCATGGTGGAGCCGAAATTAATCGGCGGACGCACACCGATTGCGCCAAGCGCGATTGCCGCGCCGCGCGAAGGTGCCGCAACGCCGGTAGCGATGAGCGCTGCGGAAGTTGAAAGCATGATTGCCAAATTTGGCGAAGCGGTACGTCGCGCCATCCTGGCAGGCTTCGACGGCGTAGAGATTCATGGCGCTAACACTTATCTCATTCAGCAATTCTTCTCTCCCCACTCCAACCAGCGTGACGATGAGTGGGGCGGCAGCCGCGAAAACCGAGCCAGGTTCCCGCTGGCCGTGCTGGATATTGCTCACAAGATGGCACGGCAGTATGCAGATGACGCGTTTATCATTGGCTACCGCTTCTCACCGGAAGAGCTGGAAGTCCCCGGCATCCGTTTTGATGACACAATGTTCCTGCTGGAGAAGCTGGCCGCTCGCGGTCTCGACTATCTGCACTTCTCCGTGGGTGCAGCGCTGCGCTCCTCCATTAATGAGACGAGCGATCCGACGCCGCTGATCGATAAATATTGCGCGTTGCGCTCCGAAACGCTGGCGCAGATCCCGGTAATGGGCGTTGGCGGCATCGTCAACGCGGCAGATGCGGAAGAGGGGCTGGATCACGGTTACGATCTGATGGCGGTAGGCCGCGCCTGCATCGCCTATCCGGATTGGGCTTCACGCATTGCCAACGGTGAAACCCTTGAGCTCTTTATGGATAGCACCCAGCGTGAAGCCCTGAACATCCCCGAGCCGCTTTGGCGCTTCTCGCTGGTAGAAGCGATGATCCGCGATATGAGCATGGGCGCGGCGAAGTTCAAACCTGGCGTTTTTGCTGAAACAGTGCAGGACGACAGCAACACGCTGGTATTCAACGTCAGTCTTGAAACGGATTGTATTGCGGATATTACGCTGGCGGAAGGCCCTCTTGATGACGTCGAGTTTACCAGCAGCTTTGAAGAGATCCGCAGCCGTATCATCGATGCCAACTCTCCGCACGTGGACGCCATCTCCGGCGCAACCAGCCAGAGCGAGGCGGTGAAAAAAGCGGTGTCGAAAGCGATGGTCAAATCGAGCAAAGCGCGGATCGCGGAAGAGGGCGGTGATGCCAGCGCGCCGAAAAATTACGATGTGGTTGTTATCGGCAGCGGTGGTGCCGGCCTGGCTGCGGCAATTCAGGCGCACGATGAAGGTGCCAGCGTACTGATTGTCGAAAAAATGCCGACTATCGGCGGTAACACCATCAAAGCCTCGGCAGGAATGAACGCGGCAGAAACCCGCTTCCAGCGNGTAAAAGGCATTCAGGACAGTAAAGAGCTGTTCTACGCTGAAACCCTGAAAGGGGGCGGCGAGAAGAACGATCCTGCGCTGCTGCGCCGNTTTGTGGAACATGCGCCGGAAGCGATTGAGTGGCTGGCGCGTCGCGGCATTATGCTTAACGACATCACCACCACCGGNGGTATGAGCATTGACCGNACGCACCGTCCACGCGACGGATCGGCGGTTGGTGGCTACCTGATCAGCGGCCTGCTGCGCAACGTTACCAAACGCAATATCGACGTCATGCTGGATACCTCCGTCGAAGAGATCCTCTTTGACGCGGGTGAAGTACGCGGTGTACGCCTGCTGACCGAGGAGCAGGAGACACTGAATGTCGATGCGAAGAGCGTGATTGTTGCCACCGGTGGCTTCAGCGCCAACAGTGCGATGGTCGTGAAATATCGCCCCGATCTGGACGGCTTCGTCACCACCAACCATAAGGGCGCGACCGGTAGCGGGATTTCTCTGCTGGAACGCCTTGGCGCGGCCACCGTGGACATGGGCGAAATCCAGATCCACCCGACGGTTGAGCAAAACACCTCCTATCTGATTTCAGAATCGATTCGCGGCGGCGGGGCAATCCTGGTCAATCAGCAGGGCAACCGCTTCTTCAACGAGATGTCGACCCGCGATAAAGTTTCTGCGGCCATCATCGCGCTGCCGGAGCACTATGCTTACATTGTCTTTGATGAGCACGTCCGCGCGAAAAACAAAGCGGCGGATGAGTACATCGCCCGTGGTTTTGTTACCAGCGCCAGCTCACCACGTGAACTCGCGGATAAGCTGGGCATGGATTATCATGCCTTCCTCGCCACGCTGGANCGCTANAANGGCTTTGTTGAAAAACAGCATGATGATGATTTCGGGCGCACCACCGCACTGCGCGCACCGATTAACGAAGGCCCGTTCCACGCCATCCAGATAGCGCCAGGTGTGCATCACACTATGGGCGGCGTGACCATCAACACCGACACCCAGGTACTTAACAGCGAGCAGCAGGTTATTCCGGGGGCTTTCGCTGCGGGTGAAGTGGTAGGTGGCCTGCACGGTGGCAACCGCATCGGCGGCAACGCGGTGGCAGATATTATCGTCTTCGGTTCGCTGGCGGGGCATCAGGCCGCGCTGCGCGCAAAACGGTAACGCATTAACGCAAAATGGCTGCGCCTTATCAGGCCTCACTTTCCCTGGCCTGATAAGCGTAGTGCCACCAGTACGCAACAGAAGGAGTATGCAATGTCCGCTAACCCGAGCTGGCGCTACTCAGCCGTGCTGATGGGCTCGCCCATTCTGCTCACGCTCTTTGTCCACGATGAGGCGCTTGCCTCCCGCGTATTTGCCCTGATTAAGCGCTACGAAGATCTCTTCACCGTTAACCGCACCTACTCTGAAGTGATGGCAATCAATCACGCCGCAGGACGGCATCCGGTTGCCGTCAGCCGCACGGTTTTTGAGCTTATCAAATGTGCCAAAGCCGCCAGCATGATGCCGGGCAGCGCCTTTAATCTGGCCATTGGCCCGCTGGTGAAACTGTGGCGAATCGGGTTTAAGGGTGACCGGGTGCCGGAGGCGGATGCGATCGCCGCGCGGCTACGCATCACGCGCGTGCAGGACGTGGTTCTTGATGATGCCGCGGGCAGCGTTTTTCTTGCGCAGGCCGGGATGGAGATCGATCTCGGCGCGATTGCCAAAGGGTTTATTGCCGACAGGGTGCGCGACTTTCTGCACCAGCAGGGGGTGAGCGAAGGATTAATCAATCTTGGCGGCAACGTGCAGACGCTGGGGACGCCGCAGGGGCGGTGGTCAGTCGGCGTGAAAAAGCCGTTCGCACAGGCGGATGCCCTGATTGGCACGCTTGAGGTTGCCAACCAGTCGGTAGTCACCTCCGGCACCTATGAGCGCTATTTCGAGCAGGATGGTCGACGCTGGCACCATATCCTCGATCCGCGCAGCGGCTACCCGCTGGAAAATGAACTCGACAGCGTGACCATCATCTCCAGCGACTCACTTGATGGCGATATCTGGACCACGCTTATCTTCGGCCTCGGCGTCGAGAAAGGGTGTGAGCTTCTGAAGCAGCGCGAGGATATTGAAGCCCTTTTCGTCACTAAAAAACGCCAAGTGATCCTCTCCTCGCAGCGCCAGTTCCGCTACACCCACGCTGACGACAGCTACCGGTTTATTGACTGTACTGCTTGAGCAGGCTGTACTGCTCTGCAATAAGCTGATAGCGATAGACCGGCCGACCGGTCGCACCATAGTGGATGGTGGTATAGAGAATATTGATCTGCGCGAGCCAGATCAGATATTTACGGCAGGAGACGCGGGAGATATTGACCGCATTCGCCAGCTCATCCGTCGAAAATTCAATCCCCGGATGGGCATCGATCCACTGGCAAATGGTGCGCAGGGTCTGGGCAGTGAGCCCCTTCGGCAGCTTGCGGGTGTCTGCAACTTCCGGCGCGCCGCCGTGCAGCAGGCGATCAACATCCGACTGCTCATAGTAGGGGTGCGCATCCATCAGCTTGCGCTTCTCGCGCCAGCCAGTGAGCGCCTCTTCAAAACGCGGGAACTGGAACGGCTTAATCAGATAGTCAACCACACCGTAGTGCAGTGACGTCTGAATGGTGGCAGCATCGGCGGAAGAGGTGATCATAATCACGTCTATCGCCCGCCCGCTGGCACGAATAATCGGCAGCAGATCGAGACCGCTGTCCTGCTGCATATAGACATCCAGCAGCACCAGATCGATCTCAAGCAGCGGATTGTTCACCATCTCCTCGGCCTGACGCAGCGTTGACGCCGTGCCGCAGCACTGAAAACCGGCTATCTGCGCCACATACATGCGGTTCAGCTCGGCAACCATGGCATCATCGTCAACAATTAATACATTTATCACGCGTTCTTCCTTTCACTATCCCACGGGAGATGGACAAAAAATTGGGTAAACACACCGGGTTCAGATTCCACGCTCAAGGTGCCGCCAAGTTCAGCCAGCTGCTGGCTGGCGAGGAAAAGCCCGACGCCGCGGTTTTCACCCTTGGTGGAGAAGCCTTTGCGAAAGATAGCGTCGATATTGCCCGGCGCAATACCCGGCCCGTCATCGCTTACTTCACCTGCCAGCCAGCCATCCTGGTAATGCAGGAATAGCCCGACTTCACCCTCCTGCTGGCCGCTCATCGCATCCAGCGCATTTTCAATCAGATTACCAAGCACGGTAACCAGCACCGTCACCTGTTTCTCATTCGGGTTATCCGGCACGTGGCTCTCATCGGCCAGCGTCAGGGTAAAACCGCACTCCTTGGCGCGGTTAATTTTACCGAGCAGAAAACCGGCCACTACCGGCGACTTGATCTGATGCTGGATCGCGCCGATATCACTCTGGTAGTTCTGGGCCGTTTGCAGCACATACTCCTGCAGCTTGTCATAGCGCTTCATATTTAACAGACCGAGGATGACATGCAACTTGTTCATGAATTCGTGCGAGGTGGTTCGCAAGGCATCGACATAATTGACCATCC
>Ga0058692_1001009_pt1 | contig 11079 bp, 9 predicted proteins | sample AgamicAtAmrz_FD_55216 | JGI IMG/M metagenome (GOLD analysis project Ga0058692, IMG submission 55216) | Agave microbial communities from Guanajuato, Mexico - At.Am.rz | ecosystem: Host-associated > Plants > Roots > Rhizosphere | place: Guanajato, Mexico | collected 2012-06-07 | reverse complement strand
GAGTGCCCATAGGCCACATCAGAAACTTTTAGCTTAACCAGATCACAGCCCCGAAGTTTACTGTCCAGAGCCATGTTAAACAGAGCTAAATCGCGTATTTTTCCTTCCAGCTCAAGTCTGATACGGATTCCCCAGATATGAGAGATCTGAAGAGGCCGTTTTTGGCCAATAATACGGCCCTTGTTCCATGGGAATGTTGTCATGCTCAATCTCCTTTGGGTTAGGAGATGTGATTATGGTTGTCCAATATGAGCGAGCAGCGGACATGATATGCAGCAGCGATTTCGCTCAAAATTCAATCGTTCTGTAAAGGGTATGATTAAAATTTATCTGTGTCATACATGGAATAAGACTAATAAATATACATATAAGACCAGCTCAATTGCCTGATGTTGAAGGTATTTTCACTGTCAGAACATCAGTCGCCGAAAATCATCTGAGCCGTAAAAAGATGCGGGAGATGGGCATCGCCGAAAATACCGTGAGCAATATGATCAAAGAGGGTCGTTGCGCATGGGTTGCGACAGATGATGATGAAGTAGTGGGTTTTTCGATGATTTTAAGGGAGAAAGGCTCTATTTATGGTCTTTTTGTACTTCCTGCATATGAAGGCAGAGGCATCGGTCGCAGACTTACAAAGATTGCTGAACAAGAGTTGTCAATCATCACGAAGTTGCCAGGCTGGAAACAGATAAAAACAGCCGTGCGGCCAATTTCTATATGCAACTCGGCTGGGATAATAAGACAACATTAGATGGCGCCTTTATTCGATTAGAGAAGCATCGTGCTAGTTGACCTTCTATAGCTCTTATAGAGCTCCACTTTTGGCAGGCAGCAGCCAGTCAGTGGACCGGCATGTTTGTTATGAGCAAAAAGCTGACATTTACATGCTGACCTATTGCTGACCTTCAGTCAGTTGCGACAGAGTCAATGGATTATTAAAAAGGAAGGGATTTAATATTAAACAATATTATGCGCGTATACATATGACATGACCGCTTGATAAGTCCGTTGTGGGATAGCTCAGGTAAAAAAGGTGATTGCTTCAGTATCCATTCCAGGCACAACGCTCATCTTTCCGATTCAAGAGCACGAATACCGGTTTTCACAACGGGGCCAAGCATCATCATCATAGCGAATTTAAGCATGAGGGAAGCTTTTGTTGCTCAGGCTGGGCAAAACCTGTGTCAGACATGCCTGCATAAAGTGCTGTAACAGTGATACCGTTAAAGGGGCTCAATTAATCGCAGCATAAAATTAAACTCTGTTTCGTTGGTTGTGACAGTCAGAAATCCAGTCTGCCTGAGGAAATGTTCCAGGCGATGATCATGGTCAGTGAGTGCCACAATAGGTTTGTTGTTAATTGCCTGAATCAACATCGCCATCCTGACACAGTCTGGATGGCGGAATAAAAACCGTAACTGCTGGACGGAAATCTCCGGGATTAGCGAAATAACAGTATGAACAGAACGCAGGCGCAGGCTCTGCGAGATTGAATTTAAATTACAATGAGAGGGGCTGAGGATAATTATCTCTGTTTCCTCTGAAAGAGACTGGCAGTCATCCAGCGTCCAACAGGGAAATNCTGTTGCCAGTTTCTGAACGCGACTACAGCCAGAAGGATAAAGAAAAACCTGCATTTCAGGCATGGTGCGGAAGATTGCCATGATGATGCTTTCAGATAATGCATTGAGACCTATAAACCCTATCCTGCGCATATATCACCCGGGCGACAGCCCCAGACCATTTTTGATCAGTAAAAAAGTTCTGCCTTTGATGCAGGCATAGCTGGTTTAATATCCTTTCAAATATCAGGGTGCATTATCGTTCATCTCAGGTGGCTCCCACCCTCCTCCAAGTGCCCGGAAAGCGGCTACCGCTGCACGCGCGCTTTCGGTCTGAGCCTGTGCTCTTGCGTCTGAAGCCTGAAGAAGATTTTCATCATCATGTAAAACGTCGATCAGGCTTGCGGTCCCCTGTTTCCATGCAATAAATGACGATTGGCGGGCATCGGACAGTGCGGTTACCCCTCTGGATAGAGTGGCGGTTTGCATTTCACTGTTGATCAGAGACGAGAAAGCATTTTCAACCTCCTCGCTGGCACGTAATACCGTCAGGCGATAAGCGGCAAGCGTTTCCGCCTCACGTCCCTTCGACTGGTCTATCTGCGCGTTAATACGGCCGAAATCGAAAAGCCGCCAGCGCAGCCCCAGCACACCGGCAGCCTGACTGGCCCCGCCCGAGAAAAGATCACTGCTCGACACGGACGTTACGCTGCCGAGCAAGGCACCGAGGGTAAACTTCGGATAATACTCACTCACGGCCACGCCTATACGCGCATTTGCGGCCGCAAGATTACGCTCTGCAACGATAATGTCAGGCCGGCGGCGTAACAGGTCGGCTGGCGTGCCTGTAGAGGTTAACTGCGGAGCTTGCGGTATGGCTGCCGGCACCGCTAGCTGCCTGCGGTGTGTCCCCGGCGGCGTTCCAAGCATTACGTCCAGCGCATTCATTGCGCCATCAAGTCCTGTCCGAAGAACCGGCACGGTTGCCTGTACCTGTGCCAGAGCCCCTTCAGCCTGACGAACCTGATACACGGGTGCCAGTCCTTCAGTCTGAAGCAGTTTCACCTTTTCAAGTAACTGCTGCTGGGTCAGAACCTGTTTTTCAGCAATGTCCAGCCTGGCCTGTAATCCACGCAGGGTGATATAAATATCAGCCGTCTGAGCGGCCACAGCAAGGCGGGTGGCGACTACCCCCGCTTCTGAGGCCTGATAGTCAGCAAGAGCAGCCTCGTGGTCGCGACGCAGACCGCCAAAAAGGTCAATTTCCCAGCCAGCATTGAGATCGGCTTCATAGCTGTTACCGTAACGGTTGTAATCCGGCCTGGAGCTAAGAACCTGCCCAAGGGGTGTTTCAGCTGACTGATACGCGCGAGCAGCCTGACCACTGACGTTTCCTGATGGCAACAGTGCGGCTGTGGCCGCGCCCAGGCCGGCGCGCGCCTGCGTCATCCGGGCGGTCGCCTGAGCGAGGTCGAGATTTTGCGCCAGGGCGTCTGTAACGAGCTTACTCAAGAGAGGATCGTTAAATCCTTCCCACCAGACGGCAAAACTGGCGGGCCGGGACGCACTTCTGCTCAGGAGCGCGGACTCACTGACATAACGTTTTGCAAGCGGTGCATCCGGGCGATGATAATCTGGCCCAACGGCGCACCCGGCCAGTAAACTGGCGCTCAACATCAGTGTAAAAGGACGTATGAGAAACAAGGAATATTCCTTGAGATATATTTAAGTTGTGACTAAATTATCAAAAAGTCACTCTCTGTCAATCGACGTTTGTTACGCTAAGCTGGAAAAATGAATAAACACATAACTGCTCACCCCTCCCGGGGGCCTTCAGAACATATTATCCGCGACCAGGTGGTTGCTGCGGCGACAGAGCACTTCGGGCATTTCGGTTATGAAAAAACCACCGTATCCGATTTGGCAAAAGCCATAGGATTTTCTAAGGCATACATCTATAAATTTTTTGATTCTAAACAGGCAATTGGAGAGCAAATCTGTGCTAACCGCCTGGGTATGATAATGGAGATTGTCAACGCCGCGATTGCCGATTCGCCGACGTCATCTGAAAAAATGAGGCAGTTGCTGAGGGCGCTGACAGAGTCCGGAAGCGATCTGTTCTTTCACGACCGCAAGCTCTATGACATCGCAGCCGTTGCCGCCCGCGATAACTGGCCATCAGCCGCAGCTCATGAGAAGCGCATTCAGCAACTCATTGAAAATATTATTATTGAAGGGCGAAACTCAGGAGAGTTTGAGCGGAAAACGCCCCTTGACGAAGCAACGCAGGCTATTTTTCTTGTCATGAGACCCTACATCAGCCCCGTTCAGTTGCAGTACAACCTTGATACGGCTGCCTCCGCTGCCGCCCTTCTTTCCTCACTCATCTTACGCAGCCTGGCACCCTGATTTTGTGACTATTGACATTTTTGGTCACGAGAATAAGAATGCGGTTACTTTCCTTTTAATTTTTCAGGTAACCCATGTCCAGGATCAAACCTGCCACCCTGGCTGTATGTCTGTTGCCGTTGGCCCTGGTGGCCTGCGGTGACAATTCTGCCACCAACGATCCACGTACTCTGCCTCCCCTTGTAAGGGCGATTAACGTGGGGACAGCGAATGCTACCTACCGTTCATTTACCGGCGTTGTTGTCGCCCGTACACAGAGCGACCTGGGCTTCAGGGTGCAAGGCAAAATCCTTGAACGCCTGGTGGATGCGGGTGAGACAGTTAAACGTGGACAGCCGCTGATGCGCCTCGACCCTGTCGATCTCAGCCTTCAGGCCCAGGCGCAGCAGCAGACGGTCATGGCCGCGCGCGCGCGCGCCAGACAGGCTTCTCAGGATGAAGCGCGTTACCGCGGCCTGGTAGCAGCAGGCGCTGTCTCAGCATCCGCCTACGATCAGATAAAGGCCGCTGCAGACACGGCAAGAGCCGATCTCAGCGCAGCCCAGGCGCAGGCAAATGTGGCACAGAATGCCAGGAGCTATGCCGTGCTTGTGGCTGACGCCGATGGTGTCGTGATGGATACGCTCGCTGAGCCAGGCCAGGTGGTCAGTGCGGGTCAGCCGGTGGTCAGACTCGCCCGTGCGGGGCAGCGTGAAGCCCTTGTCCAGCTGCCTGAAACACTCAGACCCGCGCCTCAAAGCGAGGCTGAAGCGACGCTGTATGGCGATAAAAATCAGTTCGTTAATGCTCGGCTGCGCGTGCTTTCAGATGCAGCCGATCCGTTGACACGTACCTTTGAAGCGCGTTATGTGCTTGAGGGCGCTCTGGCCAGTGCGCCACTGGGTTCTACCGTCACGCTGCGCATCGCTGACGGCAACGCTTCCCATAAGGTGATGCAGGTCCCCCTTTCTGCACTCTTTGACCCGGGCAAAGGCCCAGGAGTATGGATGATTACCGGTCAGCCCGCTCAGGTAACCTGGCGCGCGGTGCGGGTAGAGGGGCTGAGTGACGATATGGCAAACGTCACCAGCGGAATCGGTGCCGGTGATAAGGTCGTTGCGCTTGGTGCTCATCTGCTGCATGACGGCGAAACCGTTCGCGTTGCGCTTCAGGGGGATGGCAGCATTGCCGGAGGCCAGCCGCATGAGTAACCCCCGTTTCAATCTCTCCGCGCTCGCTGTTCGGGAGCGTTCGATTACCTTATTCCTGATCATCCTTATCACGGTCGCAGGCATCCTCTCTTTTTTTGGGCTGGGACGGGCAGAAGATCCGCCGTTTACCGTTAAACAGATGACAATCATCACCGCGTGGCCTGGCGCAACGGCGCAGGAAATGCAGGATCAGGTTGCTGAGCCACTCGAAAAGCGGCTGCAGGAGCTTAAGTGGTATGACCGGACGGAAACCTACACCCGCNCAGGAATGGCATTCACCATGCTGTCGCTGCAGGACAGCACGCCACCTTCCCAGGTACAGGAAGAGTTTTATCAGGCGCGTAAAAAGCTGGGAGACGAGGCCAAAAACCTGCCTGCTGGCGTCATGGGACCTCTGTTCAATGACGAGTTTTCAGACGTCACCTTTTCCCTTTTTGCGCTGAAAGCGAAAGGTGAGCCTCAGCGTTTACTGGTGCGTGATGCAGAGTCACTGCGCCAGCGGCTTCTTCATGTGCCCGGCGTAAAAAAGGTCAACATCATTGGCGAGCAGACAGAACGCATCTTTGTCTCTTTTTCCCATGACAGACTGGCCACGCTGGGCGTGTCGTCCCAGGACATCTTTTCAGCGCTGAATAACCAGAATGTCCTGACGCCAGCGGGCTCAATTGATACTCATGGCCCCCAGGTGTTTATCCGCCTTGACGGTGCTTTTAACAAACTGGAACAGATTCGAAAAACGCCCGTCGTTGTGAATGGCAGAACGCTGTTGCTGTCTGACATTGCCACCGTTCAACGGGGGTATGAGGATCCTGCGACTTTCCTGATCCGTAATCAGGGAGAGCCTACTCTACTGCTGGGTATTATCATGCGGGAGGGGTGGAACGGGCTTGAACTGGGCAAATCGCTTGATGCGGAAGTGGCCAGCATCAACGCGTCTATGCCGCTGGGCATGACGCTGACGAAAGTCACCGATCAGTCAGTTAACATCAGTTCTGCAGTCGATGAATTTATGCTCAAGTTCTTTGTCGCGCTGCTTGTGGTCATGGTGGTCTGCTTTGTCAGCATGGGCTGGCGTGTGGGCGTAGTGGTGGCCGCTGCCGTACCTCTGACGCTGGCGGTCGTTTTCATGGTCATGGAGGCATCAGGTAAAAACTTTGACCGCATAACCCTGGGATCACTGATTCTGGCGCTGGGACTTCTGGTGGATGATGCCATCATTGCGATTGAAATGATGGTAGTAAAAATAGAGGAAGGTTACGATCGCATCAAAGCCTCAGCCTACGCATGGAGTCATACTGCCGCCCCAATGCTGGCAGGTACGCTGGTGACGGTCGTCGGCTTTATGCCTAACGGCTTTGCTCAGTCTACCGCCGGTGAATATACCAGTAACATGTTCTGGATAGTGGGTATTGCTCTGATCGCCTCATGGGTGGTGGCCGTGGTCTTCACTCCCTATCTGGGCGTGAAAATGCTGCCTGAGATAAAAACGGTATCTGGTGGCCACGCTGCAATCTACGATACACCGCGCTACAACCGTTTTCGCCGGTTGCTGGTTCGCGTCATCGCCCGGAAATGGATCGTTGCCGGGGCAGTTATCATTATCTTTACTGTTGCCATTCTCGGCATGGGTCTGGTCAAGAAACAATTCTTCCCGACATCCGATCGTCCCGAGGTGTTAATTGAGGTTCAGATGCCTTACGGCACCTCTATTGAACAGACCAGCGCGACTACGGCGAAAATCGAGGGCTGGCTGAAAAAGCAGCCAGAGGCAAAAATTGTCACCGCCTACATCGGGCAGGGTTCACCCCGCTTCTATCTGGCGATGGCACCTGAACTTCCCGATCCCTCCTTTGCGAAAATTGTTGTCCTGACCGACAGTCAGGATGCGCGCGATATTCTCAAGCACCGGCTGCGTGAAGCTGTCGCCGCCGGACTGGCTCCTCAGGCGCGCGTTCGCGTAACCCAGCTGGTCTTTGGTCCGTACTCCCCTTATCCGGTAGCTTATCGGGTCATGGGGCCCAATCCGGATAAACTGCGTGAGATTGCAGGCGAAGTAGAGGCAGTCATGCAGGCCAGCCCCCTGATGAGGACCGTGAATACAGACTGGGGCCAGCGCGTGCCTACGCTGCACTTTTCACTCAATCAGGATCGACTGCACGCAGTAGGGCTGACGTCAAGTTCCGTTGCTCAGCAACTCCAGTTCCTGCTCTCTGGCGTGCCCATCACCTCCGTCCGTGAAGATATTCGTTCGGTGCAGGTGATGGCGCGCGCAGCGGGCGATATCAGGCTCGACCCCGCTAAGATAGCCGGATTTACCCTGGTAGGCTCATCAGGCCAGCGTATTCCGCTCTCCCAGGCAGGAGACATTGAGGTAAGGATGGAAGATCCGGTGCTGCGGCGTCGCGATCGCACCCCGACTATTACCGTCAGGGGGGATATTGCCGACAGCATGCAGCCGCCTGATGTTTCTACGGCAATTCTGAAACAGTTACAGCCCGTTATCGCTAAGCTTCCGGCTGGTTACCGTATTGAGCAGGGAGGCCCTATTGAGGAGTCAGGTAAAGCGACGAAAGCCATGGCTCCGCTGTTCCCTATTATGATTGCCATAACGCTGCTGATCATTATTCTGCAAGTGCGCTCCATGTCAGCGATGGTGATGGTGCTTCTCACTGCGCCACTGGGGCTAATTGGCGTTGTACCGACGCTGCTGCTTTTCAGTCAGCCGTTTGGAATAAATGCGCTAGTAGGACTGATCGCGCTGTCGGGGATCCTGATGCGCAACACCTTAATCCTGATAGGGCAAATCCATCACAATGAGCATGAAGGGCTGACACCTTTTGATTCAGTCGTGGAAGCAACGGTTCAGCGTGCTCGCCCCGTCTTGCTGACGGCAATGGCCGCCATCCTGGCATTTATACCGCTTACGCATTCTGTTTTCTGGGGAACGCTGGCTTACACGCTGATTGGCGGAACATTTGCCGGCACCATTGTTACGCTGGTTTTCCTGCCTGCTATGTATGCCATCTGGTTCAGAATACGCCCCGAAAATCAGAAAAACAGAGAAGGTAACGCTGCAAAATAACCGTTATCCGCAGGGGACCGACTCTCCCCTGCGCGACGGTTTATACCGTGACGCGATGCAAACAAGAACATGAGGTTTTTATCATGAATCAGAATCATTCCGGACGAATTGTCATCACCGGCTGCGGTATTGTCAGCCCCTTGGGATGCGGTACGGAGACAGTCTGGCGCCGGCTTATTGAGGGCCGGTCAGGGATAACGCGCCTTTCTCCTGAAATCAGCGAGGGCACCGGCGTATCCGTTGCCGGACGGGTTCCATCACTTGCAGAGGACCCTGACGCAGGTTACGAGCCGGAGCGGTATATAAATCCTAAAGAGCGCAAAAAAATGGACCGCTTCATTGAGTTTGCCCTTATTGCGGCTCAGGAAGCCCTGACACAGGCGGGATGGCAGCCGGATAATGAACGCGCGCGCGAGCGGACTGCAACTGTCATTGCATCCGGCGTGGGAGGATTTGGCGCCATTGCGGACGCAGTGAGAACGACTGATGCACGTGGGCCACGCCGGTTATCACCTTTCACTGCACCCTCTTTTCTTGCCAACATGGCTGCAGGGCATGTCTCTATTCAGCATGGCTTCCGGGGGCCTATCGGCGCGCCGATAACGGCATGCGCTGCAGGTGTGCAGGCCATCGGTGATGCGGCGAGGCTGATTAAAACTGGCGAAGCCGATATTGCGGTTTGCGGGGGCACAGAAGCCGCAATAGACCGCGTAACGCTGGGATGTTTTGCAGCAGCACGCGCCCTTTCCACAAATAGTGGCGATGAGCCTGGCGAAGCCTCAAGACCTTTTGACACCGATCGGGACGGATTTGTGATGGCAGAAGGTGCCGGCATACTGGTCATCGAGTCTTTAGAACATGCTCTTAGCCGGGGCGCAACGCCTCTGGCTGAAATGGTGGGGTATGGCACCAGCGCTGATGCCTGGCACCTTACTGCCGGCCCTGAAGACGGAAGCGGTGCCCGCAGAGCCATTGAGCTTGCCCTGAACCAGGCAGGTGTGAGCGCTGATAATGTTCAACATATTAATGCCCATGCTACCTCAACCCTGGTGGGTGATAAAGGTGAACTCTCGGCCATCCGTTCCGTATTTGGTAAATTCAGTAAAGTTGCTATAAGTTCGACAAAGTCGGCTACCGGGCATCTGCTGGGTGCGGCTGGCGGTATAGAAGCTATCTTTACCGTGCTGGCTCTGCGTGACCAGGTGATTCCGCCAACGCTGAATTTGCACCATCCGGATAAGATGGCTGAGGGGCTGAACCTGGTGGCGTTACACTCCCGGCGTTCTGCTATCCAGCATGCCTTATCGAATGGATTTGGTTTTGGTGGTGTAAATGCCAGCGTGCTTTTTCGCCGGTGGGATACAATCTGATTCAAAATCAAATTACTATGCTAAGGTCCGCTTCTGGCACAAAGCGGACGTTCAGCATGCATTTTTACCAAGTACCAACATCGCCATGGTCAGTATGTGGAAGCTTGTAACCCTTCACTCGCCCCACTTTTGTATGCCCCCATGATCCATACCTTTTTTTGAAAGTACCTGCTTAGTCCAGTGCTGACGCGGGTTTGAGCATAGCCCCCACTTTCTGGGTGTATACAGGGACAAAGTTGGGGCAAAAGGGAGAGCGCCCTCACCGCCCGCACCTGCCCCCCACTTATTCCCCTACATTCTTCTGAGAGTGAATGACAATATTTTCGCCGTCTACGGAAGCCCGCCCTACTGCTGCCTGTAAAAAATGTGCCATGCATCTAAAAACCTGAGATTAAAAGTGGAACTGAATAATTACAGGTGTACAAGGATAGCCGTCTTTAATTCGGCCGCAGTAAACTCAGGCGCAGGAGGGAATCGTGGTTCATAAAATATCCATAGCTGTTCTGGCATCGTTAGTACTCCACACAACGGCAGCAAGTGACCAGCTACCAGAACAATATAAACTCCAGCTAAAGCCAGCAGCTGCTTCAACTGCCTGTCAGTTGAACTGGCTAAAAGCAATGCCAAACTTAACTGCTGATGGGTTTACAGCGTCAAAGCATCATTCATATTGCCGAGAAAAATACATCAAATGTATCCATAACTATGGCAGCAGAAAGGCTGGTCCCAGTACGACACAGTGTGGCGCATGGAGGGACTATTGTAATGCCCAGGGTGTCTGGCCTGGTCCGCACTACCTTTTCAAAAAGAAGGAAAAAAATGATGAACTTCAAAACTTCCATTGATATCGATGAAGCAATCTGCCAGGAGATGATCCTGAAGGAATGCACTCATGAATGGACGGTTGTTACTTATGTTGTTGCCGACGTAATGACAGAGACCTTGGAAAAGTACGGGAAAATGGAAGGCGATCTCGCTATAGAAGAAAGGCTGAAATATCTCTCCTCTATCGGTCTGATTGAGATCGATGACCCCAGCCAGCGCTACGGGCGGTACAACGTCAGGCTCTCAAAAACATACAGAACAAAGCAATCATGAACTATCATCGCTGCCAGTGATGCCCTCAATATCAGGTGTAGCTGACAGTTCTTCAGCTTACTTTTCGTATGCTCGGCGTTTAGGCTACTCGGTGTCCTTCATCCCGGTGCAGTTTGGTATGAGCATGACCGGCTTCTCCTCGCACTTCATCTGCAGCTCTGCTGCACAGCCGCCCGTGCAATGCAGAGGAAATTTACCATTTCATTTCAGACAGTTAACTATGTAGTGCTGCACTGATGAATAGTGAAAATTTTTCAGCTATCCGCGGGGCCGCCGCCTCGTGGACGGGGTACCCCTCCGGGAGGACCCGCTCATTATTCCCTGCCCTGACACTGCCATAATAATCGGCCATCATCTGGCCAGCT
>Ga0058692_1000999_pt1 | contig 11113 bp, 14 predicted proteins | sample AgamicAtAmrz_FD_55216 | JGI IMG/M metagenome (GOLD analysis project Ga0058692, IMG submission 55216) | Agave microbial communities from Guanajuato, Mexico - At.Am.rz | ecosystem: Host-associated > Plants > Roots > Rhizosphere | place: Guanajato, Mexico | collected 2012-06-07 | reverse complement strand
GGCGACTACCGGAGCTGACCGTTGGAGCCGAAGAGAATGCAGGACAACAAGGCCGTCAATCTGCCGCTGGTTCGCCGTCTGGAAGCCGTCAGCTTCCGGGCATGGCCTGCCTCGTCGGTGATTTATGACGGTAGCTGGCAAATCCGCCTGACGGGTTCGCACCCCTCCAAGCGCATCAACTGCGTGGTGCCGCTCGATCCGTCCGATTACGGAAACAGCGCGGTGCGGCTGGAAAAGGCACGCAAGCGGTTCGAAGATTTCGGCCGACCGCTGGTGGTGCGCGAAACGACGCTGATGCCGCCGCAGCTGAGAGAATTTCTCTCGAATGACGATTGGTCCGTTTTCGAAGAGGTCACGGTCATGACGGCCGATCTCTCCGGAATGGAACTGCCCGAAACGCTGGTCAGTCTGCCGAGCCACGATATCGGCCGTTTTATCGAGGCGAGCATCAAGGTCAGCGATGGCGACCCGGCGCTCCGTCCGGCGATTGCGGAAATCGTCAGCTCCATCAAGCCGGCGCTCGGCCTCTTCATCAATGAGGAAGTGGAAGGCAATCCGCTCGCGACGGTGATCTGCGTGCAGGATAACGATCTCGCCGGCATTCTCTCGCTCGACGTTATAAAATCGCAGCGTAAAAAGGGTCTCGGCACGCAGATCCTGTCATCCGCGTTGCGCTGGGCCAGNATAAGCGGCGCAAAAACCGCCTGGCTGCAGGTGGTTTCCACCAATGCGCCGGCGATCGCCCTTTATCAAAAATTCGGCTTCTCCGAGGCTTATCGTTATCGCTACTGGCGCAAGGGAACCGGCGAATGAGCGAGGCAGGCAAAAAAATCCTGCTGGTCGCCGCCTGCGCCCTTCTCGATCAGGATGGCCGCATTCTTCTGGCGCAGCGTCCGGAAGGCAAGTCGCTTGCGGGCCTGTGGGAATTTCCGGGCGGCAAGGTGGAGCATGGCGAGACGCCGGAGGAAACCCTTGTCCGTGAACTGGACGAGGAGCTGGGCATCAAAACCAAGGTCGCCTGCCTCGCACCGCTGACATTTGCCAGCCATACCTATGAGACCTTTCACCTCCTGATGCCGCTTTACGTGTGCCGCCGTTATGAGGGCATTGCGCATGGCCGGGAAGGGCAGGCGATCAAATGGGTGAAGCCGCAGGCCCTGCGCGATTACCCCATGCCGCCGGCCGATGAGCCGCTCATACCCTTCCTGCAGGACCTGCTATAAAATCGGGAAGCCTCCCGAGGTCCTCGCGTATTATCCCGTCACAGCTTCGTGAAAATGCCCCGTTTGCAGCGCTTTGCCGTGCCAAAACGGGGCTGTGTTAAGAGATCGTTCAGCACCCTCTGGCAGATTGTTAAGCTAAAGAAGCGGTAAACTGCGCGAGACGAGGTTGGTCATGAACGAGGATTTCTGGAAGACGGTGGAAGGTCGTCACTTGTATTCCGACAAATCCCGTCGCACCGGCGTGCTCAATGTGGCGCTGCTTTTCGGCACGGCGGTTATCGCGCTCTCGCTCATCGTCACTCCCATGCTTGCCGGAAAATCCTCCACGCGGGTGGCGCAGTTTCCTGACAATTACGACATGATCAGCACGGGCTCCATCAAGAAGACCGATGTGGGCAAGACCTATTCGATCCGTCGCAGCATCACCCAGCCGATGCCGGAAATGCCCTGCGTGGTCACGGGTTATAGCAACGAGAGCGGTTGCTGATCGTTTACCATCAAAGGTAACGCATTCCTCACATCGCCGACCTAGGATAGAGTTGATTTCAACAGGGTGGATGCCGGTTGTCGCAACGCACCGGATGGCGGATGGGGAATATCCTGTGCTGCATTTTTTTATCGATTTTTGCAAAAGCGAAGACGGCGCCACAGCGGTTGAATACGGCTTGATTGTCGGGCTGATTTCCGCCGCCCTCATCGCTGGCGCAGGCAGCATCAGCAGCAATATCAATGCCGTGTTTCAGTTCATCGTAGACACTTTGGCGAGTTGAAGNCTTTCGGCTGNTCGCTCAGGACAGCTTCACCTCGGTTGTCTTTAAGGCATCGGCAAGCCGCACCTTGGCGGAGCCGGGTTTCAGCGGCTTCTGCTGGCTTTCGTGCGGCGCCCAGCCNGATACATAGATGATGGAAAATGTCGCCCTTATCCGCCCGTCAGGATCGGAATATCGCTCNGCGTAAAGCTCCGCNGCGCGCAGGAAAAAGGCGCGGTTGAGCGGTTTTCTGCTGCGGCTTGCCAGCGGATTGGCCATGCCCATGGCGCGCAGGTCGCGCATCAGCGGGAANATCGAATCGTAACGCACCGTGTAGCTTTCCGCATCGGTCACGGGGAGCGCAAAGCCGGCGCGCTGCAAAAGCGCGCCGACATCACGCACATCGGCGAAGGGAATGACGCGCGGGCTGGCGCCTCCGGTCAGCTCCGCCTCGGCGGTNAGCAGCACGTCGCGCAGTTCCTGCAGGGTGCCGCTGCCGGGNATGGCGCCGAGAAACAGGCCGTCCGGTTTCAATGCCCGGCGGATCTGGATCAGCGCGCCGGGCGTGTCGTTGGTCAGATGCAGGGCAAGCGGGGAAACGATGAGGTTGGCGGAGGCCTCCTCAAGCGGCAGATGCTCCATGGAAGCCGCCTCGGGAATATTCGCATCCGTCGCAAAAGAGCTCTCGGTTTCGATACGGCGAATGCTATCCACCTTGCCGGTTTCCGCCAGCCGCCGGGCGGTGACGCCGGTGCCGCCGTGAAGTTCGATGGCGGTCTCGAACTGTCGCTCGACGATGGCAAGCCTGTCGGCCAGCTCTTCGGCCGCCATATCGAGAAGAAACAGGGCCTTGTCGTCGCGCCGGTTCCACGCCCGGCGACGGTTTTGTTCGATCAGGGCCTGGTCAAAGAGAATATCCATCGTCTTGCCTGCTCGGCCTCAAACGCCTTCGGGATCGGCGGGCCGTATCGTTGGTCTCATGCCGCTGGGGGCATCGTTTTCCCGGTGTCGGGAGGGAACTATCGCTCTCGCAAAGGCACCCGTTCGGCGGTAAAGTCAACCTCATGGGNGCTGGTGAAAGTCTGTTTTCGGGTTTGCTGTCGAAGTCTGCGGCCGTGCCGGCGGCGGCGGGAGNCATGTGGCGTGCGGTCTTTCGTATGGTCTACCCGCCAACCTGCGCGGGCTGCACCCGCATGACCGGCGACGAGGGCGCCTTATGCGCGGATTGCTGGCGGGATGTGGCCTTTATCGATCGCCCTTTTTGCGAGGTTCTGGGCATTCCCTTCGCGCGGGATCACGGAGAGGGTTTCGTGAGCGCGCAGGCGATTGCCGAACCGCCGCCTTTTGACCGGCTGCGCGCCGTCGCAAGCCATGAGGGAACCGCCCGCAAGCTGGTGCACCGGCTGAAATATCAGGACCGGACCGATCTCGCCCGCCTGATGGCGCTGTGGATGCTGAGGGCAAGCGACGGAACGGTGGATGCCTGCGATTGCATCGTGCCCGTTCCATTGCATCGCAACCGTTTCCTGCGCCGCCGCTTCAATCAATCCGCCGAACTGGCGCGGCATCTGGCCAAGGCCTCCGGCAAGCCCTTGCTTGCCGGCACGCTGCTGCGCGTGAAGCCGACAGAGCGGCAGGTGGGGCTTTCCGCGCTTGCCCGGCGGGACAATGTGCGCGGCGCTTTCGCGCTCGCGCCCGGCCGGGAAACCGATGTNCNTGGCAGGCGCGTGGTNCTGGTGGACGACGTCTACACCACCGGCGCGACGGTGGGTGCGGCAAGCCGCGCCCTGCGCAGGGCCGGTGCCGCGGATGTGACGGTTTTGACCTTTGCAATGGCCATTTCCGGGCCTATATGAAACCTGAATGACATGAGTTTATCGTGCGTTTTACCGCACGTTTGCGAGGGCTTTGAAAACATGGCACCGGTGACGATCTATACGCGGGATTTTTGTGGTTATTGCGCGCGCGCCAAGGCGCTGCTGGACAGCAAGGGCGTGGATTATGCCGAATATAACGCCACGACGACACCGGAATACCGGCAGGAAATGATCGAAAAATCGGGCGGAACGACGTTCCCGCAAATCTTCATCAATGGCCAGCATGTGGGCGGCTGCGACGATCTGCACGCGCTGGAGCGCGCCGGTAAACTGGACGCGCTGCTGGCCGCCTGATCGGCCGCGATTCTTGCGGGTATGGAGGATGTGATGAGTTTCAAGGCTGCCGCCATTCAGATGCGCTCCGGCGTCGATCCGGCAAGAAACGCCGCCGATATGGAACGGCTGGTGCGTGCGGCTGCGGCCGAGGGCGCCGTTTATGTGCAGACCCCGGAAATGACGGGCGCNATCCAGAAGGACAGNCAGGCGCTGCGCGCGCAACTGCGTGATGACGATGGCGANATCATCGTTGCGACGGCCGCCCGTCTNGCCCGCGAACTCGGAATTCATGTCCATATCGGTTCCACGGCCATTGCCCGCCCGGATGGCAAGATCGCCAATCGCGGTTTTCTCTTCGCGCCGGATGGTTCGCGCATCTGCAGCTATGACAAGATCCACATGTTCGATGTCGATCTCGACAATGGTGAAAGCTGGCGTGAAAGTGCTGCCTATCAACCCGGCGAAGTGGCGCGCATCGCCGAACTTCCGCTGGCGAAATTCGGCTTCGCAATCTGCTACGACGTCCGTTTCCCGCAGCTTTTCCGCGCGGAAGCGCTGGCAGGTGCGGAGGTTTTGACCGTTCCGGCGGCTTTCACCCGACAGACGGGGGAGGCGCACTGGGAAATCCTGCTGCGTGCCCGCGCCATCGAAAACGGCGCTTTTGTCATCGCCGCCGCGCAGGCCGGCGTGCATGAGGACGGGCGGGAGACCTTTGGCCATTCCATCATCATCGACCCGTGGGGCAAGGTTCTGGCCGTTGCCGGCGGCGCCGGAGAGGAAATCATCTTCGCCGACATCGACACGTCACTCGTTGCGGCTGCGCGTGGCAAGATTCCCAATCTGCGCAATGCCCGCGAGTTCGGTCTGGACACGGTTATTCCCCTGAAACCTGCCGGAGGTGAAGCGGCGTGATCCGTTATGCGCTGGCCTGTGAAAAGGGCCATGAGTTCGAAGGCTGGTTTGCCGGCAGCGACGATTTCGACGATCAGTTGCAGCGCGGTTTCCTGTCCTGTCCGGTCTGCAATTCCGTGCAGGTCTCAAAGCTGTTGATGGCGCCTTCGGTTTCCACCGCCCGCAAGAAAGACGAACGCCAGACGCTCGCCATGGATACCGCCCGAAAAGAGGCCCTTGCGAAAATCCGCGAGGCCGTTGCCAATATCCGCGCCAATGCGGAAGATGTCGGCGATAAATTTCCCGAAGAAGCCCGCAAGATCCACTATGGCGAAGCGGATGAGCGCGGCATCATCGGCAATGCCTCGGCGCAGGACGCCAAGGCCCTGCTGGACGAGGGTATCGAGATCGCGCCGCTGCCCGTTTTGCCCGACGACATCAACTGAACTTCTCTAGGACGACGTCATTCAAATAGCGTCCGGGGTTTACCCCTGCGCCGGCCGCTTCGCCAGCATCATGTAGTTGACATCCATATCCGGCGAAAGATTCCAGCGATCCTGGAGCACGTTGTAGAAGACGCCGGTGCGGTGGATGATATCCAGGCCGCTCGCCACCAGCGGCCGCTCGAGTTCTTCCGGGCGAACGAGCTTTTCATATTGGTGCGTGCCGCGCGGCAGCCAGCGCAGCACGTTTTCGGCGGCGAAGATCGCCAATGCCCGCGCTTTGAGCGTGCGGTTGATGGTGGCGGCGAACATCAGGCCGCCGGGGCGTACCATTTTCGCGCAGGTGGTGACGAAGAAATCGACATTGGCCACATGCTCGACCACCTCCATGTTGAGGATGACGTCGAAGGTTTCGCCGGCTTCCTGCAACTGCTCGGCGGTCAAGGCGCGGTAATCGACGCTGACCCCGCTTTCGCGGGCATGGGTGGAGGCGATGCCGATATTCTTTTCCGAGGGATCGGCGCCCACCACATCCGCGCCCATGCGTGCAACGGGTTCGGAGAGAAGGCCGCCGCCGCAGCCGATATCCAATATGCGCAGCCCTTCCAGCGGGCGGTGCACCTTCGGGTCGCGGCCGAAATTCTCGCAGATGCGGTTGCGGATATATTCGAGCCGCACCGGATTGAACTTGTGCAGCGGGCGGAACTTGCCGGTCGGGCTCCACCACTCCGCAGCCATCGCGGAGAAGCGATCCACTTCGCTCTGGTCGACGGTCGTCTGTGCGGTTTCGCTCATGGTTCTGCTCCATATTGCTGTTGCATTGAAGTCGGATGATTGCCCCCCGAAGTCAAGACCGGCGGTTCATTCGGGCGGCGATTTATCGGACGCCCATTGCCGCAGGTGGAACTGATGGGGCGTCTCATTTGTTTCATGCTGCGTTCTTGCAGAACCGCGTATTTTCCGATCGTGGCAGTATGCGGAACGCATACTCGTCCATCGAACATGGTGGATGCCGACAAGGGCAAAGCGGGCCTTTGCTTGAGGAGAAAGAAGTGAAGAAAAAACTGTTTGGCGCAATTGCGCTGGTGGCCATGCTCGCCGCGCCGGCACTTGCCGAAGCTGCGACGCGGGGTTTCGCCACCGCGAATGTGAATATGCGCTCCGGCCCGAGCACGGCCTATCCGGCCGTCGTGGTGATCCCGAATGGCGCGCCGCTCACCGTGCACGGCTGCTTGTCCGATACGCCGTGGTGCGATGTCTCGTTCGTGGGCGGCCGCGGCTGGGTGGCCGGGCGTTATATCGCCACGACCTACCGGCAGAACCGGGTCTATGTCGAACCGCGTTATTACCGCGATCTCGGCGTGCCGGTGATCACCTTCGAAGTCGGCCGTTATTGGGACCGCTATTATCGCGACCGCGACTTCTATCGCGAGCGCGACCGCTGGCGCCGTCCGCCGCCGTCCGGCGGTTACTGGAACGCCCCGCCTCCGAGTGCCGGCTGGGACCGCCCACGTCCGCGTGACGAGTGGCGTGACGGCCGCCGGGACGACTGGCGTGATGGTCGCCGCGACGAGTGGCGTGATCCCCGTCAGGGTGGCCCGAACGACGGCCGCTGGGAACGTCGCTACGGCGACTGGAATCAGGGTGACAGAAATCAGGACAGGCCGCGTCGCGACGACGACCGCCGCCGCTTCGAAGATGAAAACCGCGACCGCAACCGCCAGTTCAATCAGGATGATGGCCAGCGTCGCCCCGAGCGTCGTGTTCAACCTGAAGAACAACGACGTCCCGAAGGTCGCGCTCCGTCACAGGAGCAGGTTCGCCCGCCCGAGCCGGCACCCCGGAGCTATCGTGCGTGTGATCCGGCCGATACGGAATGCCTGTCGAGACAATAAAGCTCAGACTGGCGGGAATCGCCAGCTAAACATAATTGATGAAAAAAATGTCCCCGGTTTGTCGCCGGGGACATTGTCTCGTCTTGGAAGCACTTCGAGGATGTCTCCGTAAAGTTCCCNGTTTGGCGAGGCTGCATACCGCGCACTTTTCGGTTGCTTCCAGACTTTTGATCGATGTGTCGGTATGATCTTCCCGCTACTTCGCGGCGGCAGCCTTGCGGGCACGGGCCTTGGGTTTTGCCGGGGCTTCGGCATCCNGTGCGGCTTCTGCAGCAGCGGCCTTGGGAGCGGCCTTCTTGCGCGTTGCGGGTTTCGTCGCTTCCGATGTCTTCAGCAGCGAAAATTCATGNTTGGCCTGTTCCCAATGGTGCGCGTCGCGCCCATGGGGGTGGCCTTCCTTTTCCCAGAGTGTATATGCCCGTTTACTGATCCATTCGTGTTCCGAAACCTGCATGCTCGTCTCCCGTTGCTGTTTACAGCGCCTATGAGAAGGCGACATTCCGCTTTGGTCCGGCACACGCTCGACAGGAATCAATGCCGGCATTTCCAGGACCCATTACATGCCATGATTTTCCGGGCGTCAAGCAAACATGCTGCATTGCGAAATCGGATTTCCGGCATTTTCTCCCCGTTAAAGCGGTTTGAGCGAAAGACGTTCCCGCAGAACAAGATCAACGTTGCGTGATCGCGCCGGGGCCGCCAAGATGNCCGGATGAATGGGCAGCGGAGGAGGCGGTCTTGGAACAGAGAATGGAAGCGGATGCGCAGGTCATCGTCGAAAAACGGGGAGGGGCAGGCATCATTCGCCTCAACCGCCCGAAGGCCATCAACAGCCTGACCTTGCCNATGGTGCGCGACCTGTTTCAGGCGCTTCAGCGTTTCGAAGAGGATGCCGGTGTTTCCTGTGTGGTTCTTACAGGGGAAGGCGACAGGGGGCTTTGCGCCGGGGGCGATGTCCGCATCATTCACGATCTCGGCAAGGCGGGCGACCCGCAGGTGCTTGATTTCTGGCGGGAAGAATTTCCGCTCAACTATCGCATCGCCCGCTTCGGCAAACCCTATATCGCCCTGATGGACGGCATCGTCATGGGCGGCGGTGTCGGCATTTCAGCCCATGGCAGCCACCGCATCGTCACGGAGCGCACAAAACTCGCCATGCCGGAAACGGGCATCGGTTATTTCCCGGATGTCGGCGGCTCCTGGCTTTTGCCACGGGCGCCGGGCGAATGCGGCACCTGGCTGGGGTTGACGGGCAATGCCGTTACCGCTGCCGATGCCATCTACGCTGGTTTTGCCGACTATCTTGTTCCTTCGGACCGTCTCGACGGGTTGGTCCAAGACCTGTCGCAAGCGGCGGATACAGCCAGCATCGAAACGGTAATCACGGCGCACGCAGTCGAGGCCGGTGAAGGCGTTTTATCCATAAATCGGGATATCATCGATGCGACATTCCGTTTCGACACGGTCGAGGAGATTTTCGAGGCACTTGCGGCGCGCCAGGATGCGTTTTCGCGCGAAACCCTCGAGGTCCTGCAAAAACGCTCCCCCACCAGTCTGAAACTGACCCTGAAGCTGCTGCGCCTCGGCCGGGAAAGCGCGAGCCTCATCGAATGCCTGGAGCGGGAATNTGCCGCCGGTACGGAAATATTGCGCCAGCATGATTTTTACGAAGGCGTGCGNGCGGCGCTGGTCGACAAGGACCGCAATCCCCGCTGGCAACCGGCACGGCTGGAGGAGGTGAGGGAGGAGGACATTGCGCCTTATCTTGCCGCGCATTCCGGCAATCTGTTTCCAGATCATCGTCTTTAGGTCGGCGCAAAAGAAATCCGGCTTCTTGCCGTATATGAAATCATCGCCTGTGGAGCGGACATTCTTTGGGCGAAATTTCCAATCCGCGCGCCCGGAAAGCATCGCTGTTTCTCGCGGGCGTTGCCGCCGCCCGCTATGTTGAGCACCATTCGAATTGCCGGGGGTATTCATGAAACGTCTTCTCATTATNGGTACTGCCATTGCCGCTCTTTTTGCAGGNGCGGCGCAGGCGCAGTCTCCGACCACCATTCTCAACGCATCCTACGATGTCGCCCGCGAAGTTTTCGCGGCCGAGAACGAGGCGTTCATCAAGCTGCATCCGGGCGTCACCGTCGATCAGTCGCATGCCGGCACCTCCAAGCAGGCGCGCGCCATCGTCGAGGGTCTGGAAGCCGATGTCGTCACCTTCAATCAGGTCACCGATGTCGATTTTCTGGTGAAGCAGGGCTTCGTTTCCGCCGACTGGAAGAAGGATTTTGCGAACGACGCATCGCCCTTCTANTCCTTCCCGTCNTTCCTCGTGCGCGCCGGCAATCCCAAGGGTATCAAGGACTGGGACGATCTTGCCCGCGACGATGTGAAGATCGTTTTCCCCAATCCGAAGACCTCGGGTAACGCCCGTTACACCTATCTCGCCGCCACCGCTTACGCCAAGGAGAAGTTCAACGGCGACGACGCAAAGATTCAGGCATTCGTCAAGAAAATCTTCGACAATACGCCGGTGTTCGACACGGGAGGCCGCGCCGCCACCACCACCTTTGTTGAGCGTGAAATCGGCGACGTGCTGATCACCTTCGAAGCCGAGACCCGCGGCATCGCCAAGCAATATGGCGCAGACAAGGTGGAAGGCGTCGTGCCCTCCGTCAGCCTGCTGGCCGAATTTCCGGTCGCCGTGGTGGACAAGGTCGTCGACAAGCGCGGCTCGCGCGATCTGGCGAAGAGCTACCTCGATTTCCTCTATACCGAGGAAGGCCAGCGCATCGCCGCCGAATTCGGCCACCGTGTCCACAATGAAAAGGTCGTCGGCGAATTCAAGGACAAGTTCCCGGCGATTCGCCTCGTCAACGTCGATGATGTCTTCGGCGGCTGGGACAAAATCCAGAAAGAGCATTTTGCATCCGGCGCGACGCTTGATACGCTTTACGGCAGCCGTTAATCACAGCGATACGCAACAGGTAAAAGACCCGGCGGGAAACCGCCGGGTCGCTTTTTGATGAATGGGGGGCGGGGTTTGAAGCGGAATGTTCTGCCGGGGCTAAAATTGTCCCTTGGCGTTACCCTGACTTACGTTGCCATCATCGTGCTTCTGCCGCTCTCGGCGCTGGTGTTCAAGGCGGCAAGCCTCGGCCCTGCCGAATATTGGTCGATCATCTCCTCGCCGCGCGCCGTGGCCAGTTATCGTGTTACCGTGCTCTGCGCGCTCGCCGCCACGCTGTTCAACGTCATCTTCGGGCTGGCGCTCGCCTGGGTGCTGACGCGTTACCGCTTTCCCGGCTGGCGCATCGTCGACGCCATCGTCGATCTGCCTTTTGCGCTTCCGACCGCCGTTGCCGGCATTGCGCTGACGACACTGTTCGCAGGTAATGGCTGGTTCGGCTCGGTGCTTTCGCAATTCGGCATCAAGGTGGCCTACACGCCGCTTGGCATCATGGTGGCGATGGCCTTTACCAGCCTGCCCTTCATCGTGCGTACCGTGCAGCCGGTGCTGGAAGACCTCGATCCGGCGCTTGAGGAAGCGGCGCAATCGCTCGGCGGTTCCGATCTCGAAATTTTCCGCAAGATCATCCTGCCGCTGTTGACGCCGGCGTTGCTCGCCGGTCTGTCGCTCTCCTTCGCCCGCAGCCTCGGCGAATTCGGGGCGATCATCTTCATCGCCGGCAATCAGCCGTTTTCGACGGAAATCACGGCGCTGCTGATCTTCATCCGGCTGGAGGAATATGACTATCAGGC
>Ga0058692_1000989_pt1 | contig 11198 bp, 12 predicted proteins | sample AgamicAtAmrz_FD_55216 | JGI IMG/M metagenome (GOLD analysis project Ga0058692, IMG submission 55216) | Agave microbial communities from Guanajuato, Mexico - At.Am.rz | ecosystem: Host-associated > Plants > Roots > Rhizosphere | place: Guanajato, Mexico | collected 2012-06-07 | reverse complement strand
ATCGTTCAAAAACGGGAATGAATTCAGTGTTATTTTTTTTACGGGTTTCCATGCACTCGCCTCAAGCAATGACCGGCTAATGATAGTGGCGGCAAACAAATTTGCAATCATCACGGTCCGGATAACAAAAAACCGACGGGGAAACCGTCGGTTTTTGTGCAACCTGATGAAAATCGCTACTTAAGGCCCAGCTGCGGCAGCCAGGATTTCACCTGCGCCAGGTACTCGCTGCGCTCTTTACCGGTCAGGCCTTCCATGCGCGGCAGTTTCGCCGTTAATGGATTGACCGCCTGATTATTGATCCAGATTTCAAAATGCAGGTGCGGCCCGGTTGANCGNCCGGTATTACCGGACAAGCCGATACGGTCACCGCGCTTCACTTTCTGACCCGGCTTCACCAGCACTTTCTTCATGTGCATATAGCGCGTCATATACTGACGGCCATGACGAATGGCAACATAGTTACCGGCGGCACCACCATTTTTCGCCACGACGATCTCGCCATCCCCGACAGCCAGTACCGGCGTGCCGATCGGCAGTGCAAAGTCGACGCCCTTGTGCGGCGCAATACGCCCCGTCACAGGGTTCAGACGGCGCGGATTAAAGTTGGAGGAGACACGATACTGCTTAACCGTCGGGAAGCGCATAAAGCCGCGCGCNAGGCCGGAGCCGCTGCGATCGTAGAACTTGCCATCTTCGGCACGGAACGCGTAATAGTCTTTGCCCCCGCTGCGCAGGCGCACGCCCAGCAACTGGCTCTGNGCACTTTTACCGTCCAGCATTTCGCGCGACATGAGAACGCTGAACTGATCACCGGCACGCAGCTTGCGGAANTCCATCTGCCACTGCATCGCTTTGATGACGGCGCTTGCTTCAGCGCCGCTCAGTCCGGCCCGCATGGCACTGGCAGCAAAACTGCCACGCACTTCGCCCTGCATGACACTGTTGCGCCATTCNCCCTTCTGCATCTCCGCTTCCATCTTAAAGCCACCCTTCGGGGTGCGCTCATAGGTGCGGGTTTCACGACGGGAGATTTCCCAGCTCAGGGTTTTCAGACCNCCATCATCATCCAGCGTCCAGCTCAGCTGCTGACCCACCTGCAGATTTCGCAGNTCGCGGTCGCTCACCACCAGCGCATTGATGTCAGCGATNTCGATGCCATACTGATTCAGGGCGCTGCTCAGCGTATCGCCGGAAGAGACGGTGTAGTCATGCACGCCTGCCGTNTCCGGCNCGTCGGTGTCGACATCATCNGCAGGCAGCTCTTCGTCCGGTTCCGGTGTGCTCTGATCGATAGGCTCACTGGCTTCTGGCAGCAGCGTACGAAGTTCACTTTTGTCCAGCTCGATCGTTTTGACGATAGGCGTCACGTCATCGGTGGGATGGTAAACATAAGGCCGCCAGACAGCGACGGCCAGAGTGACTACAGTTAAAGAACCCAGCATTACGCGGTGGGGGCGCGGCAAATTATTAAATGCGAGGGCGACAGAGCGGGCTATCTGCTGCACTTTTACCTATTCCTCATGCTCCTTTCAGGCAGCTTTCATACTGGCCNGACAGCTGTGAGAGGAATTTCACATAGCTGTCTTTTGCCAGACTGATGTCTGTCCCCAGCGGGTCGAGCGTGCCTTTATGCACCTGCGTTCCGCGGGCAACAGCATCGATGACTGCTGGCCTGAATTGTGGCTCAGCAAAGACGCAGACCGCCTTTTGCTCAACCAACTGTGTTCGTATCTGGTGTAAACGCTGTGCGCCCGGCTGAATTTCAGGATTCACGGTAAAATGCCCGGCAGGCGAGAGACCGTAGTGCTTTTCAAAGTACGTGTAAGCGTCGTGAAAAACGAAATATCCTTTATTTCTGACCGGAGCAAGTTGTGCGCTAACGCGTTTGTCCGTGTCTGCCAACGCTACCTCAAACTGCTGGAGGTTGGCGTCAAGTTTGGCTTTATCTTGCGGCATAAGTTCCAATAATTTTCCATGGATTGCAACCGCGGTCTTGCGCGCGATCTCTGGCGACAACCACAGGTGCATATTAAACTCACCGTGATGATGGTGATGGGCACCGGCATCCTGTTCTTCAGAATTTTCCGCTGCGTGTTCATCTTCATCTTCACCGCCGCTAATCAATAACGGTTTTACGCCGTCGATGTCGACCATAGCGAGATTTTTTTTGGCCGGAAGTTCAGATGCAGACTTCGCCATAAACGCTTCCATTTCAGGGCCAACCCAGACGACTAAGTCCGCGTTTTTTAAGCGTTTTGCATCAGAGGGGCGCAGGGAATAATCGTGTTCAGAGGCACCATCTGGCAGCAGAACATCAACCGGGGTAACACCATCGGCAATGGCTGCGGCGATAAAACCGACCGGTTTTAATGAGGCGACGACGTTTGCCTCTGCAGGAAGGGTTAACGAAGCTGAAACAGCGAGGGCCGATAAGGCGAAAATTGCGCCTTTTTTATTATGTAACATATTGCGTCATTCCATCGTGACCATGAAGTGGAATGTGATATTATAACATTCTAAATTCTGTGCAACCTGTAAATACTATGACCTCACTTGTCACACTTGATAACGTTTCGATAAAATTTAACCAGCGCAACGTCTTATCGGGCGTCAGCCTGGCGTTGCAGCCTGGCCGTATTCTCACCCTGCTCGGGCCTAACGGCGCCGGTAANTCTACGCTCGTCCGTGTGGTGCTGGGTTTGCTCGCCCCCACCAGCGGGACGGTTCAGCGCCATGCCGATCTGCGTATTGGCTATGTGCCACAGAAACTGCATATCGATCCGACGCTGCCGGTGACCGTCGAACGCTTTATGCGACTGACCCGCGGCAGTAAACAGGCGGAGATCCTCCCTGCCCTGAAACGCGTGCAGGCGGGCCACTTACTCAACGCGCCGCTGCAAAAACTCTCCGGCGGCGAAACGCAGCGTGTGCTGCTGGCGCGCGCCCTTCTCAACCAGCCTCAGCTGCTGGTGCTGGACGAGCCGACGCAGGGGGTGGATGTCAACGGTCAGGTCGCCCTCTATGATCTGATCAATCAGCTGCGCGTTGAACTGAACTGCGGCGTGATGATGGTCTCTCACGACCTTCACCTGGTGATGGCCAAAACCGATGAAGTGCTCTGCCTGAATCACCACATCTGCTGTTCCGGTACCCCCGAAGCGGTGTCACAACATCCCGAATTTATCGCCATGTTTGGTCCGCGCGGTGCGCAGGAGCTGGCGATCTACCGTCACCATCATAATCACCGTCACGACCTTCAGGGACGTATCGTTTTACGCAAAGGACAGAGTTCATCATGATTGAGTTGTTATTACCGGGCTGGATAGGCGGCGTGATGTTAGCGCTGGCTGCCGGCCCGCTGGGTTCGTTTGTCGTCTGGCGCAAGATGTCCTACTTCGGTGACACTCTGGCACACGCCTCCCTGCTCGGGGTCGCGTTTGGCCTGCTGTTTAACGTTAATCCTTACTATGCGGTCATTCTGGTGACGGTCTGCCTGGCGCTGGGTCTGGTCTGGCTGGAACGGCGCCCCCATCTGGCGATCGACACGCTGCTGGGGATCATGGCGCACAGCGCGCTGTCACTGGGTCTGGTGGTCGTCAGCCTGATGAAGAATGTGCGCGTCGATCTGATGGCCTATCTGTTCGGCGATCTGCTGGCGGTGACGCCAGACGATCTCTGGATGATGGGCGGTGGCGTGGTGGTTGTGCTGCTGGTGATGGCATGGCAGTGGCGATTCGCTGCTGTCGATGACCATCAGCCCGGAGCTGGCGCAGGTGGATGGCGTCAATATTCAGCGCACCCGGCTGATCCTGATGCTGATCACCGCACTGACCATCGGCGTCGCGATGAAGTTCGTGGGGGCGCTGATTATCACGTCGCTGCTGATCATACCGGCGGCGACCGCCCGGCGTTTTGTTCGTTCGCCGGAAGGCATGGCAGCCGTCGCGGTGGTGATCGGGGTCATCGCTGTAACCGGCGGGCTGACCTTCTCCGCGTTCTATGATACGCCAGCCGGCCCGTCAGTGGTGCTGTGCGCCGCCATCCTGTTTATCTTCAGCATGGTGCGCAAGCCCGCCGTTTAATCTTCGCGCGTAATGCCGAAGTGACGATATGCATGCTGCGTGGCGAGACGGCCACGCGGTGTGCGCTGAATGAAGCCCTGCTGAATCAGGAAGGGTTCAATCACATCTTCGATGGTTTCGCGCTCTTCACCGATAGCGGCCGCCAGGTTGTCCAGTCCGACCGGCCCACCCATAAACTTATCAATAATGGCCAGCAGCAGCTTGCGGTCCATATAGTCGAAGCCTTCACTGTCCACATTGAGCATATCAAGCGCACTGCAGGAGACTTCACCGCTCATCTCACCGTTGGCCCGGACTTCGGCGAAGTCACGAACCCGGCGCAGCAGACGGTTGGCGATACGCGGCGTGCCGCGGGCGCGGCGGGCGATCTCTAACGCACCNTCGTCACTCAGCGCCAGACCGAGACAGGCGGCGCTGCGGCCCACGATGTGCTGCAGATCCTTAACCTGATAGAACTCCAGCCGCTGCACAATGCCAAAGCGGTCGCGCAGTGGCGAGGTCAGTGAGCCGGCACGGGTGGTGGCACCAATCAGGGTAAACGGCGGCAGGTCGAGCTTAATCGAACGNGCTGCCGGGCCTTCACCAATCATGATATCCAGCTGATAATCTTCCATCGCCGGATAGAGCACCTCTTCCACGACNGGCGAGAGGCGGTGGATTTCATCAATNAACAGCACGTCGTGCGGCTCAAGGTTGGTCAGCATCGCCGCCAGATCCCCGGCTTTTTCCAGTACCGGGCCCGAGGTGGTGCGCAGGTTAACNCCCATCTCNTTAGCGACGATGTTCGCCAGGGTGGTTTTACCCAGCCCCGGCGGACCGAAGATCAGCAGATGATCAAGCGCATCACCGCGCAGCTGNGCNGCCTTGATGAAAATCTCCATCTGCTCACGCACCTGTGGCTGTCCGACATACTCATTCAGCAGNTTTGGCCGGATGGCGCGATCNATAATCTCTTCTTCGTTAACGCTGGCAGCGGAGACCAGACGGTCGGCTTCTATCATCACTTACCTCAAATGGCGGCGCGTAGCGCTTCGCGGATCAGGGTTTCACAATCCGCATCCGGTCGACCGACTTTACTGATCATACGGCTCGCTTCCTGCGGTTTATAACCCAGTGATACCAGCGCTGCAACCGCTTCCGCTTCCGCATCGTTGGTTCCGCTTCCGGCCCTGGCGTGGTGAGTGTAAAGGCTGAATCACCGCCAAACAGGTCGCCGTGCATCCCTTTAAAGCGGTCCTTCATCTCCACCACCAGACGCTCGGCGGTCTTTTTACCCACGCCGGGCAGTTTCACCAGCGACGCGATCTCCTCTTTTTCCACCGCGGTCACAAACTGCTGCGCCGACATGCCGGAGAGGATCGCCAGCGCCAGTTTTGGCCCGACGCCATTCACTTTGATCAGTTCGCGGAACAGCGTGCGCTCCTGCTTGCTGTTAAAACCAAACAGCAGCTGGGCATCTTCGCGCACCACAAAGTGGGTAAAAATCACCGCTTCGTGCTGAAGTTCAGGCAACTCATAAAAACAGGTCATAGGCATGTAAATTTCATAGCCGACGCCGTGTGCCTCAAGCAGCACCAGTGGCGGCTGCTTTTCCAGAATGTTGCCCCGTAAACGACCTATCACCTGAATGCTTCCTTAACTTACGAATGTGGCGGATTTTATAACATAAAAAAGGCTGGATGAATATCCAGCCTGAGAGTGAGACGGTGCCGCGACCGTTAACCGGATCGCAATCGTCCGCGCGTGAGTACCAGCTTGCTGTCACTCATCCGCGTCGCATTCTGTGCCACGTGACAGTGCGTAATCGCAATGGCCAGGGCATCCGCGGCATCCGCCTGCGGGTTTGCCGGTAACTTCAGCAGGGTCCGCACCATGTGCTGCACCTGGCTTTTTTCGGCGCTGCCGATGCCAACCACCGTCTGCTTAACCTGACGGGCGGCATATTCAAACACCGGCAGGTCGTGGTTGACCGCTGCAACAATCGCCGCACCGCGAGCCTGACCCAGCTTCAGCGCCGAGTCAGCATTCTTTGCCATAAACACCTGTTCAATGGCGAAGTAATCGGGGGCGAACTGCGTGATGATTTCGCAGACGCCCGCATAAATCAGCTTCAGGCGGGCGGGAAGCTCGGCGGTGTTGGTGCGGATACAGCCGCTGCCCAGGTAGGTGAGCTGGCGGCCAGTCTGACGAATAACCCCATAACCGGTGATGCGTGAGCCGGGATCAATACCCAGGATAATCGACATTACGCCTCTCCGGTTGAAGCGGTGATGGCCAACGCCATTACAGCGTTTCCGCCACCTCGTCGGAGATTTCACCGTTGTGATAAACCTCCTGAACATCGTCGCAGTCTTCCAGCATGTCGATCAGACGCAGCAGTTTCGGTGCGGTTTCCGCATCCATTTCCGCTTTGGTGGTCGGGATCATCGAGACTTCTGCGGTATCCGCTTTCAGGCCGACGGCTTCCAGTGCATCACGCACGCTGCCCATCTCTTCCCATGCGGTGAAGACATCAATCGCGCCATCGTCGTAGCTGACCACATCTTCAGCACCCGCTTCCAGCGCCGCTTCCATGACCGCATCTTCATCCTGGCCTGGCGCATAGGAGATGACGCCTTTTTTGTTAAACAGGTAGGCCACGGAGCCGTCAGTTCCCAGGTTGCCGCCGGTTTTGGTGAAGGCGTGACGCACTTCGCCAACGGTACGGTTGCGGTTGTCACTGAGGCATTCAATCATAATGGCGGAGCCACCCGGACCGTAACCTTCATAGATGATGGTTTCCATGTTGGCGTTGTCATCGCCGCCCACACCGCGCGCGATGGCGCGATCCATGGTGTCACGCGTCATGTTGTTAGACAGCGCTTTATCCATCGCCGCACGCAGACGGGGGTTAGACCCCGGATCGCCGCCGCCCAGCTTGGCTGCCGTCACCAGTTCACGAATGATTTTGGTGAAGATTTTGCCGCGCTTCGCGTCCTGCGCCGCCTTACGGTGTTTGGTGTTAGCCCACTTACTGTGTCCTGCCATTTTCTCTTCTCTCCGATCTTTTACAGGGTGCGGGCGATCTGGCTGCGATCCTGTCCTCCGGCGTAGCTCAGACAGGTCGTAACCTGTCAGCCCGTGACGGGCGAGCCTGCGCGTCATCCTCGCGGTCAACCTGCCGCGGGTGCCCTCTTGCTGGCGGGGAACATTGTCGCGGCGGCGATGACGCCCGACTGTTTAATAGTGTGGTGTCGTTGTGTTAACACTCACCCGATTCAACTTATCATCTCTCCGTCGCCGGAATAGCGTGCGGCGACAGGTTTTCAGGCGAACTCTTCGATTGCCTGGCGGTTACTCCATGAACGGGTCAATGCTGCCGCCTCCGCCGCTGCCAGCCAGCGAAAGGCCAGATGCTCGGTCAGCCTCACATCGCGCTCCGCTGGCAGTTGCAGGCGAAACCAGTGCTCGTGATTATGGGTGACATCCGGTGCATAGCGATGGCGAAAATGGGGAAAGATTTCAAAGTCGATTTGACGCTGACAATCTTCCATCTCCAGACGCTCAGCCAGCACATCAATACCGACCTCTTCTTTCACTTCACGACAGGCGGTCGCCAGCGGAGACTCACCCGGCTCCAGGCTGCCGGTGACCGACTGCCAGAACGCGGGATCGTCACGCCGCTGCAGCATCAACACCCGGCCAGTATCACGCGCCGAAATCACTACCAGCACTGAAACCGGGTGTTTATAGCCCATTATTTATTCTCAGGCTTTTCTTTTTTAACCACCTGAATGCCCAGCTCCAGCAGGGAAGCCGGGTTCGCTTCGCTTGGCGCTTCGGTCATCATACAGGCGGCAGCCGTGGTTTTCGGGAAGGCGATTACGTCACGGATGTTGTCGGTGCCGGTCAGCAGCATGGTCAGACGGTCCAGACCAAACGCCAGGCCCGCATGCGGCGGCGTACCGAACTTCAGCGCGTCCAGCAGGAAGCCAAACTTCTCACGCTGCTCATGCTCTTCAATACCCAGAATGCTGAACACCGTCTGCTGCATGTTGCCGTTGTGGATACGCACAGAACCGCCGCCCACTTCGTAACCGTTGATCACCATGTCGTAGGCGTTCGCCACGGCACGGGTCGGATCGGCCGCCAGCTCTTCGGCGCTCATCTCTTTTGGCGCCGTGAACGGATGGTGCATCGCGGCCAGACCGCCCTCTTCGTCCTCTTCGAACATCGGGAAGTCGATTACCCACAGCGGTGCCCAGGCGTTCTCGTCGGTGAGGTTCAGCTCGCGACCTACCTTCAGGCGCAGGGCACCCAGTGCGTCAGCCACTACTTTAGCGCGGTCAGCACCAAAGAAGATGATGTCGCCATCCTGCGCGCCGGTACGGCTCAGGATGCCCTCAACGATCTCCGCATTCAGGAATTTGGCAACCGGGCTCTGCACGCCCTCCAGTCCATCGGCACGAACATTGACCTTCATCCACGCCAGGCCTTTCGCGCCGTAAATCTCGACAAACTTGCCATACTCATCAATCTGCTTACGGCTCAGCTGTGCACCGGTCGGCACGCGCAGCGCGGCGACGCGGCCTTTTTCATCGTTGGCCGGGCCAGAGAAGACCTGGAATTCGACGTTTTTCAGCAGGTCGCCTACGTCCACCAGCTCCATCGGGTTACGCAGGTCNGGCTTGTCGGAGCCGTAGCGGTGCATCGCTTCCGCAAAAGTCATCTGCGGAAACTCACCGAGATCCACACCCTTGACGTCCAGCCACAGGTTGCGAATCAGACGCTCCATGGTTTCACGCACCTGTGGCGCGGTCATGAATGAGGTTTCAACATCGATCTGGGTAAATTCAGGCTGACGATCGGCACGNAAATCTTCATCGCGGAAGCATTTCACGATCTGATAGTAGCGGTCAAAACCGGACATCATCAGCAGCTGTTTGAACAGCTGNGGTGACTGCGGCAACGCATAGAATTTACCTTTGTGAACCCGGCTTGGCACCAGATAGTCACGCGCACCTTCCGGTGTCGCTTTGGTCAGCATCGGGGTTTCAATATCCAGGAAGCCTTCGTCATCCATAAAGCGACGCACAAAGCTGGTGATGCGGGCGCGGGTTTTCAGACGAGCCACCATCTCCGGGCGACGCAGATCCAGATAGCGATACTTCAGGCGCGCTTCTTCGCTGTTGGTCTGATTAGAGTCCAGCGGCAGGGGTTCAGAGCGGTTGATGATGGTCAGTTCCTGGGCGAACACTTCCACTTCACCGGTCGCCATGTCGCTGTTTTTGTTCTTCTCATCACGCGCACGCACGGTACCGGTAATCTGGATGCAGAATTCGTTACGCAGTTCAGAAGCCAGCTTAAACGCGTCCTGACGATCGGGATCGAAGAACACCTGTACGATGCCTTCACGGTCGCGCATGTCGATAAAAATCAGACTGCCCAGATCGCGACGGCGGTTTACCCAGCCGCAAAGCGTGACTTGCTGACCCACATGAGACAGATTGAGCTGTCCGCAATATTCTGTACGCATAACACTATCCTTTTAACTTCGCCGCTGCAGCTGACAGCATCCGGCCGCGTTACCTGATGCGATGCTGTCGCAAAAATGGCGGCCATTATAATGGAAAAAGCCAGGCAGGATAAACATATCCGCGCCAAAGCACCGATTTCCTCTGTGCATTTGCCCCCCTGCCTGAGCCTGACAGATAATAGGGTATCTTAACCGGCCGCGAGGAGCGCGCGTGACACTGCGTATTGGCCTGCCCCAGTGGCAGCACTCACACTGGAAACGCTGGGGCATTGAAAGCCTGGCGGACTATGCCCGCTATTTCCATTGTGTGGAGGGAAACACCACGCTGTATGCGCTGCCGAATGCTGAAACGGTGATGCGCTGGCGCGACATGACGCATGAGGCATTTCGCTTCTGCTTTAAGTTTCCCAACACCATCAGCCATCAGGCGGCGCTGCAGCACAGCGACGATCTGCTGACCGATTTTCTGCGCCTGATGGAGCCGCTGGCCGATCGCATCGGTCAGTACTGGCTGCAGCTGCCTGCCAGCTTCTCCCCGCCGCAGCTCGATGACCTGTGGCGTTTTCTCGACAGCCTGCCACGCCGTTTTCACTACGGGGTGGAGGTGCGCCATCCCGCGTTCTTTGCCAAAGGCGAGGCGGAGCGGGCGCTGAACCGTGGCCTGCTGGCACGCGGCATCAATCGCGTGATGCTCGACAGCCGTCCGGTGCATGCTTCCACGTCACAGAGTCCGGCCGCGCTGGCCGCCCGCGCGCAGAAGCCGCGGGTGCCGCCCCACGCGCTGCGCACCGGATCACAGCCGATGGTGCGCTTTATCGGCAGCGACAGCGTGGAAGAGAGTGTGCCGCTGTTTCAAATCTGGCGCAGCAAACTGGCCGAGTGGCAGCAGCAGGGTGACGCCATGCTGTTTCTGCACACGCCCGATATGGGCCAGGTTTTTCCACTGGTGCAGGCGCTGTGGCCGCAGCTGCAACAGATCGATCCGGCCATCGGTGACGGGCCAGACTGGCCGCAGCAGGCATCACTGTTTTAAACGCCATACGGGACAGCGTGCCGAACGCTGGATAGAATAGCCCCTCTTCTGAATGCGTACCGGAGTGACAATGATAAGCGCGTTATATGTGGTACTGGGTGCCTTACTAATCATGAAATTCACGCTGGACGTCGTGCGTTTCCGCCGTTTTTATCGCGTGGCCTATGGCGACGGCGGCTATCACGACCTGAAAATGGCGATTCGCATTCACGGTAACGCCATTGAAACCATCCCTTTGGCGCTGCTGCTGCTGGTCGTGATGGAGATGAACGGCGCGGATATCTGGATGGTGCATCTCACCGCGCTGCTGTTTTTCATCGGCCGCTTTCTGCACGCCTGGGGATTACGCAACAGCGCAATGACCGGTCGCAAATATGGCATGATGCTGACGCTCTTTTCCCTCTGCGGCATGGTTATTTTTAACCTGATCTATCTCCCCTGGGATCTGGTGCTGTCGCTCCATTAAGCGGGGCGGGGTTAAGGGGTGCAGCCTGCCCCACTTTCTGCCAGAATAGCGCCCTTTCCGTCGTCTCTTCGGATTTTCGATATGTCTGACCGCGATCAA
>Ga0058692_1000986_pt1 | contig 11204 bp, 9 predicted proteins | sample AgamicAtAmrz_FD_55216 | JGI IMG/M metagenome (GOLD analysis project Ga0058692, IMG submission 55216) | Agave microbial communities from Guanajuato, Mexico - At.Am.rz | ecosystem: Host-associated > Plants > Roots > Rhizosphere | place: Guanajato, Mexico | collected 2012-06-07 | reverse complement strand
CGTGTTTCGGCAATTAATGCCGCCAGTGAGCGTCTGCTGCAGAAGCTGGATGTCTGGTCGACAATCCTTTCCCTGCGTGCCAGCCCCTATCACGGTATGGAAGTGTGGGAGAAGGACAGTTTTGGAGCTATTGCGTTTGATGATCAGCAGCAGGGCCTGTCGCATCTTGGCCACATCATCGAAAATCCGGTGATCCAGAGCGCGCTCTGGCAGCGCGCCAGCACCTGCAGTGACGTCACGCTGATGGCGCCTTCGCAGTTGCAGCAGGTGGCATTTGGTGACAATGAAGCCTTTATCACGCTGCAGGATGGCAGCATGCTAAGCGCGCGCTTAATGATTGCTGCTGATGGCGCAAACTCCTGGCTGCGCAACAAAGCGGATATTCCACTGACCTTCTGGGATTACGACCACCACGCGTTAGTGGCTAACGTTCGCACCGAACAACCTCACGACGCGGTGGCGCGTCAGGTGTTCCACGGCGACGGCATACTGGCGTTCCTGCCGATGCAGGACCCACACCTCAGCTCTATCGTCTGGTCGCTGTCGCCTCAGGAAACCAGCCGCCTGGAAACCATGCCGGACGCGCTGTTCAACCAGCAGCTCTCCGTGGCGTTTGATATGCGCCTCGGCCTCTGCCAGCTGGAAAGCGAGCGCAAAACGTTTCCGCTGGTGGCGCGCTACGCCCGCAACTTCGCGGCGCACCGTCTGGCGCTGGTCGGGGATGCGGCTCACACCATCCATCCGCTGGCAGGACAGGGGGTTAACCTGGGCTTCATGGACGCCGCAGAGCTGATCGGTGAGATCCGGCGTCTCCATCAGCAGGGCAAAGATATCGGTCAGCACCTCTATCTGCGCCGCTATGAGCGCAGCCGTAAACACAGCGCCGCCATGATGCTGGCGGGCATGCAGGGCTTCCGCGAAATGTTTGCGGGCAACAACCCAGCGAAAAAACTGCTGCGTGATGTCGGTCTGAAGCTGGCGGACCGTTTACCGGGCGTCAAACCGATGATGCTGAAACAGGCGATGGGCCTGACCGATTTGCCCGCCTGGCTTCGCTGAATCTGCCTCTCTGCTAAGCCAGCTTCTGCTGGCTTTTTTTATCTCTCAACCCTTCTGCACCACAAAAAGGCAACGCTGCACCAGCAGGGTTCCTCGTTTGATTTATTCTAATTTTGCGTGAGATTTCGCATTACTTTTTTTTATCCGGAAGCGCGCTGAAGGCGGGATCTTTTTAACAACCTGGACGTCGTGCCGCATAAATTTGCTGCGTATATTTAAATAGCCTGCATTTATTGCGCGATTAATCACAAAAATGCAGTTTATTATCCTGTCGCTTCCGATTCCTGGTTAGTCTGTGCCTCTGCTTTCGACCCCGATTTGCTTATGGTTAATCGCCAGATTCGGTGGTAACGTCAGCCTCAGGAGAACGTTTGCGTCGGCACAGTATGACGGCGCGCTTTTGTACTCATTCGCTTCTGCACAGGATGGTTATGACTCAGCAAACACCTCTGTTTGAACAGCATCAGGCCTGCGGTGCCCGCATGGTGGACTTTCATGGCTGGATGATGCCTTTGCACTACGGCTCCCAGATGGATGAACATCATGTCGTGCGCAGTGACGCCGGCATGTTTGATGTCTCCCACATGACCATTGTCGATCTGACCGGTCCGCGTACCCGCGAGTTTCTGCGCTACCTGCTGGCGAACGATGTCGCAAAACTGACCCAGCCCGGCAAGGCGCTCTACACCGGGATGCTCAATGCCTCGGGTGGCGTCATTGACGATTTAATTGTTTACTTTATGAGCGAGACGTTCTTCCGGCTGGTCGTGAACTCCGCGACCCGTGAGAAAGATCTCGCCTGGATAGCGCAGCACGCGCAGCACTACGGCATTACGCTGACCGAACGCGATGATCTGGCGCTGATTGCCGTGCAGGGTCCGCAGGCACAGCAGAAAGCGCAGACGCTGTTCAGCGAAGAGCAGCGTCAGGCCGTCGCAGGCATGAAGCCCTTTTTCGGCGTGCAGGCGGGCGATCTGTTTATCGCTACAACGGGTTACACCGGCGAAGCGGGATATGAGATTGCACTGCCCGCAGGCGAGGCGGCGGGGTTCTGGCAGCGCCTGCTGGCTGCAGGGGTGAAACCGGCCGGACTGGGCGCGCGCGACACCCTGCGTCTGGAAGCGGGGATGAACCTCTATGGTCAGGAGATGGATGAAGGTGTCTCACCGCTGGCCGCCAACATGGGCTGGACCGTCTGCTGGGAGCCAGCAGACCGCGATTTCATCGGCCGGGAAGCCCTGGAGCTACAGCGTGAACGCGGAACGGAAAAGCTGGTGGGACTGATCATGACGGAAAAAGGGGTGCTGCGTCACGGGCAGCCGGTGCGTTTCACGGATGAGCAGGGACAGCAGCAGGAAGGGATCATTACCAGCGGTTCTTTCTCACCGACCCTGGGTTACAGCATCGCCCTGGCGCGCGTCCCCGCTTCCGTCGGCAGCGCCGCCATCGTTGAGATCCGTAACCGCCAGATGCCGGTACAGGTCACCCGTCCCATTTTTGTCCGCGCCGGTAAGCCGGTCGCTCAGTAAATTTTATTCAGGAGAAATGGCCAATGAGCAATGTGCCGAATACGTTGAAATACCGCGACAGCCACGAATGGGTGCGCAAAGAAGAGGATGGCAGCTACACCGTGGGCATTACCGAACATGCGCAGGAGCTACTGGGCGACATGGTGTTTGTCGATCTGCCGGAAGTGGGCGCGACGTTCGCAGCCGGTGAAGAGTGTGCGGTAGCTGAATCCGTTAAAGCGGCTTCAGATATTTATGCGCCCCTCAGCGGTGAAATTGTGGCGGTCAACGACGCGCTGACCGACTCACCGGAGCAGGTTAACAGCGAGCCTTATGCCGGCGGCTGGTTATTCAAAATGAAAGCCAGCGACGCGTCCGAACTTGACTCGCTGCTGGATGCGGATGCCTATAAAGCCTCCATCGACGAGTAATCGTCAGGCGGCCTCCTGCAGAGGCCGCTGACTTCTGTTTGATCNCCGGTTCCCCAGCCCGATTCAGGATTTACTGCTAATGACTCAGACTCTCAGCCAGCTTGAACACAACGGTGCCTTTATTGAGCGCCATATCGGTCCTTCACCTGAGCAGCAGGCGCAGATGCTTGACGCGATTGGTGCCCGTTCGCTGGACGCGTTAATCGGCACCATTGTGCCTGCCGACATTCAACTGCCAGGCCCGCCTGCGGTAGGCGAAGCCGCCACTGAACAGCAGGCGCTGGCGGAACTGAAAGCCATCGCCAGCCAGAATCTGCGTTACAAATCCTGGATCGGCATGGGATACAGTGCNGTGATCACCCCGCCGGTGATCCTGCGTAACATGCTGGAGAATCCCGGCTGGTACACCGCTTACACCCCTTATCAGCCTGAGGTGTCGCAGGGCCGTCTGGAAGCACTGCTGAACTTCCAGCAGCTGACGCTGGATCTCACCGGCATGGATATCGCCTCTGCCTCACTGCTGGATGAAGCGACCGCCGCCGCCGAAGCGATGGCGATGGCAAAACGCGTCAGCAAGCTCAAAAACGCGAATAAATTTTTCATTGCCGATGATATTCATCCGCAGACGCTGGATGTGGTGCGAACCCGTGCAGAAACGTTCGGCTTTGAACTGATTATCGACCGTGCAGAGAAAGCGCCTGAGCATGACGATCTGTTTGGCGTGCTGCTGCAACAGGTGGGCACCACCGGTGAAGCGCACGACTACCGCGCTCTGATTGCCGCACTCAAAGCGCGCAAAGTGGTCGTCAGCGTGGCCGCCGACTTTATGTCGTTAGTCCTGCTGGAAGCGCCAGGTAAGCAGGGCGCGGACATCGTGTTTGGTTCGGCTCAGCGCTTCGGCGTACCGATGGGTTACGGCGGGCCTCACGCGGCGTTCTTCGCCAGCCGTGACGAGCATAAACGCTCTATGCCGGGCCGCATCATTGGTGTCTCGCGCGATGCCGCAGGCAACACGGCGTTGCGCATGGCGATGCAGACTCGCGAGCAGCATATCCGCCGCGAAAAGGCCAACTCCAACATCTGTACTTCACAGGTGCTGCTGGCCAACATTGCCGGTCTCTATGCGGTGTTCCACGGCCCGGCCGGACTTAAACGTATCGCCTCACGCATTCACCGCTTCACCACGATTCTGGCAGCCGGCCTGCAGCAGGGCGGCCTGACGCTGCGCCATCAGCACTGGTTCGATACGCTGACGGTCGAGGTGGCGGATAAAGCCGCCGTACTGAACCGCGCCCTGAGCTTTGGCGTTAACCTGCGCAGCGATATTCACAACGCGGTCGGCATCACGCTGGATGAAACCACCTGCCGCGAAGATATTCTGACGCTGTTCGCTATTCTGCTGGGTGACGATCAGCGTCCGGACCTGGACAAACTCGACAGCGAAGTCGCCAGCGAAGGCCACGCTATTCCAGCCGGTCTGCTGCGCCAGAGCGACATTCTGACTCATCCGGTCTTCAACCGTCATCACAGCGAAACTGAGATGATGCGCTACATGCACAGCCTGGAGAAAAAAGATCTGGCGCTGAACCAGGCGATGATCCCGCTCGGCTCCTGCACGATGAAGCTCAATGCCGCGGCGGAGATGATCCCGATCACCTGGCCGGAGTTTGCTGAGCTGCATCCTTTCTGCCCGGCTGAACAGGCCGCCGGTTATCTGCAGATGATCGGTCAGCTTTCACAGTGGCTGGTGCAACTCACCGGCTATGATGCGCTCTGTATGCAGCCCAACTCCGGGGCGCAGGGGGAGTACGCCGGACTGCTGGCGATCCGCCGCTATCATGAAAGTCGCGGCGAGGGGGATCGCCATCTCTGCCTGATCCCCAGCTCAGCCCACGGCACTAACCCGGCCTCTGCTCAGATGGCGGGTATGGATGTGGTGGTGGTGGCCTGTGATAAACAGGGCAACATCGATCTGGGTGACCTGCGCGAAAAAGCCGCTCAGGCAGGTGATAAACTCTCCTGCATCATGGTGACTTATCCCTCTACCCATGGCGTCTATGAAGAGACCATCCGCGAAGTGTGCCAGATTGTTCATCAGTATGGCGGTCAGGTCTACCTGGATGGCGCAAACATGAATGCGCAGGTCGGCATCACCACGCCGGGATATATCGGCGCGGATGTGTCGCATCTCAATCTGCACAAAACCTTCTGCATCCCGCACGGCGGTGGCGGTCCGGGTATGGGACCGATTGGCGTCAAGGCGCATCTGGCTCCGTTTGTGCCGGGTCACAGCGTGGTGCAGATTGACGGTGTGCTGACGCAGCAGGGCGCGGTCTCCGCTGCACCGTTTGGCAGCGCCTCCATCCTGCCTATCAGCTGGATGTACATTCGTATGATGGGAGCCGAGGGGCTGAAACAGGCCAGCTCGGTCGCTATCCTCAATGCTAACTACATCGCCAGCCGCCTGCAGTCCGCCTATCCGGTACTCTATACCGGCCGCGACGGCCGCGTGGCGCACGAATGTATTCTCGACATTCGTCCGCTGAAAGAGCAGACCGGCATCAGCGAGCTGGATATTGCCAAGCGCCTGATCGATTACGGCTTCCACGCGCCGACCATGTCCTTCCCGGTCGCGGGCACCCTGATGGTGGAGCCAACCGAGTCGGAGAGCAAAATCGAACTGGATCGCTTTATTGATGCGATGCTGGCGATCCGCATCGAGATTGACCGGGTGGCGGCCGGTGAATGGCCGCTGGACGACAACCCGCTGGTGAATGCACCGCACACCCAGCTGGAAATTGTCGGTGAGTGGTCTCACCCTTACAGCCGTGAACTGGCGGTCTTCCCGGCGGGCAGCCACAACAAGTACTGGCCGACGGTGAAGCGTCTTGACGATGTCTTTGGCGATCGCAATCTGTTCTGCTCCTGCGTACCGATCAGCGACTATCAGTAAATCGCGGCAGCAGAATCTCATCCCCAGGGGCCGGTTTCCGGCCCTTTTTTATGGAGAAACAGTATGAAACTGGCACTGGTTACGGGAGGCAGCCGCGGCATCGGACGGGCAACGTCGCGGCTGCTGGCCGCTCGCGGTTATCGGGTCGCGGTGAACTATCGCCAGCGCGAGGCAGAAGCGCAGGAGGTGGTCAGCCAAATCCGGCAGCAGGGCGGAGAAGCCTTTGCGATTCAGGCTGATATGCGGATGAAGAGGCGGTGAAGGCGATGTTTGCGCAGCTCGATCAGCAGGCGGAACCGCTGGCGCTGCTGGTGAACAACGCCGGTATTCTGTTTCAGCAGTGCCGCACCGAACAGCTGGATGCGGCGCGTCTGCAAAAGGTGTTTGCCACCAATGTTATCGGCACCTTTCTCTGCTGCCGGGAGGCGGTTAAGCGGATGGGTACCCATCATGGCGGCCAGGGCGGGGCGATCGTGAACGTTTCATCGGCGGCGTCACGCACCGGTGCACCGGGCGAATATGTCGATTACGCCGCTTCAAAAGGGGCGATGGATACCCTGACCAGAGGATTGTCGCTGGAAGTGGCGCAGCAGGGCATCCGGGTAAACGGTGTCCGGCCGGGCTTCATCTATACAGAGATGCATGCTGACGGCGGCGAGCCAGGCAGAGTAGACCGGCTTGCCAGTGCGATTCCGATGGGACGTGGCGGAGAAGCGGAGGAAATTGCGGAAGCGATCGTCTGGCTGGCCAGTGAAGCAGCCTCATACGTGACCGGCAGCATCATTGACGCTGCCGGTGGGCGCTGAGGCGTTTCGTCGCGGCGGCGGCGGGGCGCGTCAGAGGTTTTCGCCGTTGCTGGCGATAACCTGCTGATACCAGCCAAAGCTCTTCTTCTTCGCACGGGAAAAGTCGCCGCTGCCATCATCGTTTTTATTCACATGAATAAAGCCGTAACGCTTGTCGTACTGTCCGGTGGTGAACGAGACGCAGTCCAGGCAGCCCCACGGGGTGTAGCCCATTAACTCGACGCCATCATAGCTGACGGCTTTCTTCATCTCTTCGATGTGCGCGCGCAGATAGTCGATGCGGTAATCATCGTTAATCATCCCGTCGGCACCCGGCTTATCGATCGCGCCAAAGCCATTTTCCACAATAAACAGCGGCTTCTGATAACGTTCATAAAGGTCGTTCAGGGCATAGCGCAGGCCAACCGGATCGATCTGCCAGCCCCAGTCGGAGGCTTTCACATGCGGGTTTTTCACTACGCCTTCAAAGCCGGTAATCGGATCGTCAACGCCGCTGGCATCGGTCTTCACGGCGTTGCTCATGTAGTAGCTGAAGCCAACGTAGTCTGCGCAGCCCTGACGCAGCGTTTCGGCATCGTCAGCGTCCATCTGAATGTCATACCCTTTGCGTGCCCACTCTTTGAGGGTATAGGCCGGATAGTATCCGCGCATCTGCACATCACTGAACACGTAGCGCTGATGCATCGCTTCCTGCGCCATTACCACATCATCCGGATGGCAGGAGAACGGGTAGACCGGCACCATGGCGATCATGCAGCCAATCTGAAAGTCCGGATTGATGTCGTGCCCGAGTTTCACCACTTTTGCGCTGGCAACAAACTGATGGTGCATCACCTGATACATCACCTCTTCAGGCTTCTCATGTTCAGTGAAGATCACCCCTGAGCAGCAGTATCCAAACAGCGGATAACGCCAGTTGCGCTGGTTGTTGATCTCGTTAAAGGTCATCCAGTATTTCACTTTGTCTTTATAGCGCTTCAGCACCACTTCACTGAAGCGCACAAAGAAGTCGACCACTTTACGGTTATGCCAGCCGCCATACTCTTTAACCAGGTGATAAGGCATTTCGAAGTGAGAGAGGGTGATGACGGGTTCAATGCCATACTTCAGCAGTTCATCAAACAGGTCGTCATAGAATTGCAGGCCCGCTTCGTTGGGCTGCTGCTCATCCCCGTTCGGGAAGATGCGGGTCCAGGCAATGGAGGTGCGAAAACATCTGAAGCCCATCTCGGCAAACAGCGCGACATCCTCTTTATAGTGAGAGTAGAGCTCCACGCCCTGATGGTTCGGATAGAAATGGCCGGGCTGCACGCCATCGGTAATGACCCGATCAACACCATGTGAACCGCCGGTCAGCACGTCTGCAATGCTGACTCCTTTGCCGCCCTGATCCCAGCCGCCTTCAACCTGATGCGCTGCCACCGCGCCACCCCAGAGAAAGTCTTTGGGTAACTGCAATTCTGCACTCATGTTTCACTCCGTTCCGGATAAAGAAATTGCGATGAGTGTAGCAAGGCAATAATCAAAGTCACGATATAACACCGCGCGAGAAATGGCGTTTGTTACCTGTGAAAAACAGGCTGTTTTATTTTCGCAGCTGGCGGCCGATCGCCTCAATAATATAGGTTACCGGAACCTGTGTCGTAATGTCCGTGTTGTCAGCCAGACGAATAATCGGCACATGGTAGCAGAGGGTAAAATCGCCGATTTTCGCCAGCGAGCTGCTCTCCGTATTCGTTATCGCAATGATTCTGCACTTGTTCAGGCTGAACTGGCTGGCAATACGCAGGATCTCTTCGGTTTCACCGGAGACGGATAAAATAATCGCAATCGCGTTCTGATAGAGGTCGGGACTGATCGGATAATAGGGATCATCAATTGCGTGGCTGAATTTACCGAGGTTAGAGAAAAAGCGGGCGCCATATTTCGCCAGGCTGCCTGATGTGCCGACGCCAATAAAGAAAACCTGCTCAGCCTGAGCAATTTTCTGTGCGGCCTGAGCGATGAGCTGTTCAAACGCCGGATTGTTAATGCTGTTAAAGAAACTCAGCATCTCGCTCACCCCGGCGGTATTCAGCTGAGGCGTATGCTGCTGTTCGGCTAAGCGCAGACGAATGCGAAATTCTGACCAGCCTTCACAGTGCATCTTACGGCAGAAGCGCAGCACGGTGGTNGTGGAGACNCCCGCCTGCTCAGCCAGTTCGCGGATGGTCATATAACTGACGCCTTCACGATGTTTAATGATGAACTGATAGACCTGCATTTCCAGATCGTTAAGACGGGCGAGATCGCGGTGCGAAAACATGGATGACTCGTTGAACGGTTGACCTGGGGTCAGTNTATCAGATTCAGCAGCCGGTTTAACGGTTACAGAATTTCATAAGATAATTTTAGCGTACAGGNGTACACTGAAATCGTTATCAACCCGGCTGGAGAATATTATCACTGCGATTACGCTGTTCAGGACACACTTATGACCCCCACACTTTCTCACAAACCACGACCCGCANCGGACGACTGGTTCGGCGAAGAAATTGCCAACAGTATCAGTCATGGTCTGGGCTGTCTGTCAGGCATCGCTGGCCTGGTGCTGATGCTTCATCAGGCCATCGAACGCCAGGCGGATACCCTGACCTTTGTCAGCTACAGCCTTTATGGCGGCAGTATGATCCTGCTGTTTCTGGCTTCGACGCTCTATCANGCCATTCCCGATGGCCCGGTCCGGCCCTGGCTGAAAACGTTTGACCACTGCGCGATCTATCTGCTGATCGCCGGAACCTACACGCCGTTTCTGCTGGTGGGACTCAGGACGCCGCTGGCGTATGGATTAATGGCGGTAATCTGGGGGCTGGCGCTGGCCGGTATTCTGTTTAAGCTTACCATTGCCCATCGCTTTAAAGTGCTGTCGCTGGTGACCTATCTCTGTATGGGGTGGCTGTCGCTGATCGTGGTTTATCAGCTGGCCATGATTATGCCGCCAGCCTGTATCTGGCTGCTGGCAGCAGGCGGGATAATCTACTCGCTGGGGGTGATTTTCTATGTGGCACGCCGCATTCCCTACAATCATGCCATCTGGCATGGATTCGTACTGGGCGGCTCACTCTGTCATTTCTGCGCCATCTACTTCTATGTACGCTGACGCTTCGCGAATGTGGCCCTGACGTGACGTCAGGGCCAGAAGGTGACTCAGCTCTCATCCAGCGAATAGGGCAGGGGCTGCACCGTCAGATGNCCACCTTCATCGCCTTCAACCCGNAGCACGCTGTCCGGCTCCAGATCGTTGTTCAGCACCACCTGAATCCAGCTGGTGCCATCATCCAGCTGCACAGCCGCCAGCACGCTGCCGGTACGACGCCAGCGCTCACCCATCTGCAGCTCCAGCGGCGCGTTGGCTTCAGGCAGATGGCTTGCCTTACCCGCCAGCCAGTAAAGGGCGCGTTTGTTAGCACCGCGATATTTCGCCCGGGCCACCATCTCCTGTCCGGCATAGCAGCCTTTTTTAAAGCTGATGGCATCCAGCGCCTGCAGGTTGGTGGCCTGCGGAATAAACTGCACGCTGGTGGCGGGAACGATCACCGGAATACCGGCTTCGATATCCAGCGCCAGCCACTGCTGGCTGTCGTTGAACTGTGCATCCTCGCTGAGTTTCTGCTTCAGNACGTCGGCCTGGGCCGGTGATGTCACAATCAGAAAACGTTCGGCCGGATGCGCAAACCACAGCAGGGTAGTTTCACCCTGATGCACCACCGGCTTCTCGCTGTCAGGCAACGCCTCAAACAGGTTAGCCAGGGCAGCACGCGCCTGGAAACCAGCCACACCCAGCAGAAGTGCTTCATCGTCGGGCGTCATCGTGACTTTTGAAAACACCGCATATTTCTTCAGCTCGGCCAGCTGGGTGTCGCGCAGTTCGCGCCGGATCAGGTAGGCATACCCTTCACCGCGATGAAACAGACGCAGATTGCTCCACATTTTGCCTTTGGCGTCGCAGTGCGCGGCGGGGGAGTGATGATCGGCATCCAGCGCCGCGACATCCAGCGTTAACTGACCCTGCAGGTAGGCAGTGCTGTCCGCACCGGTAATCGAAACCAGTGCCCAGCTGTCCAGTGACATCAGGGTTAACGGCAGACGGGACGACGCGGCAGGCTGGCGCGGCGGTAAAGTAAAAGTGGGCATGGAGATATCCTGTGTAAGAAGGTTCATCCGGAACAATGTCTTCAATGTTAAAAGAGCCGCCTGGCAATGCAACCTGTTTACGGAAAACGNCGCACAAAAGGCGTGATAACCCTGCAAAGAGGCCGCCTGAAATGTGGCAGGTTGCACAGCATGCGACGCAGCGCCTGCGAGCCGTAGTAAACCAGGTTACACTAAGCGCCACGTTGTGAACTGTGGAAACTGATGCATGGATATTAATGATAAATCACGTATTCAGTGGGCCTGCCGTCGCGGC
>Ga0058692_1000985_pt1 | contig 11205 bp, 7 predicted proteins | sample AgamicAtAmrz_FD_55216 | JGI IMG/M metagenome (GOLD analysis project Ga0058692, IMG submission 55216) | Agave microbial communities from Guanajuato, Mexico - At.Am.rz | ecosystem: Host-associated > Plants > Roots > Rhizosphere | place: Guanajato, Mexico | collected 2012-06-07 | reverse complement strand
ACGGCAGTGGCAGGTGTCCGAATAAACTCCAATGAGGGTAATAAATAATGATGAAGCGCAACATTCTTGCAGTGGTTATCCCTGCTCTGTTAGCTGCTGGTGCAGCAAACGCAGCAGAAATTTATAATAAAGACGGCAACAAGCTGGATCTGTATGGTAAAGCGGTTGGTCTGCACTANTTCTCTGATAACGACGGCAACGACGGCGACAACACTTACGTACGTTTTGGCTTCAAGGGTGAAACTCAGATTAACGACCAGCTGACCGGTTACGGCCAGTGGGAATACAACGTTCAGGCTGACAACTCTGAAGGTTCAGACGCGCAGGACGGCAACCGTACTCGTCTGGGCTTTGCCGGTCTGAAATTCGGCGACGCGGGTTCAATCGACTACGGTCGTAACTACGGCGTTGTTTACGATGCAATCGGCTGGACCGATATGCTGCCAGAATTCGGCGGCGACTCTGGTTACTCAGACAACTTCATGAACGGTCGTAGCACCGGCCTGCTGACCTACCGCAACAAAAACTTCTTCGGCCTGGTTGATGGCTGGGACTTCGCGGCTCAGTATCAGGGTAAAAACGAGCGTGACGAAATCCGTCGCTCAAATGGCGATGGCTGGGGCCTGTCAACCTCTTACACCTCGCCGATCGGCCTGGGTGTTGTAGGCGCATACAGCAGCAGCGATCGTACCGACGCACAGGCTGGTGGCGTGGCTGACGGCACCGGCAACGTGGTTGGTCAGGGCAAACGTGCTGAGAACTGGGGCACAGCGGTTAAATATGACGCCAATAACGTCTACCTGGCGGCTTACTACGGTGAAACCCGTAACTCTACGCCGTTCACACTGACTACCACTACTGGCAACACCACTGCTTTCGCCAACAAAGCGCAGAACATCGAGCTGGTTGCACAGTATCAGTTCGACTTCGGTCTGCGTCCGTCTATCGCCTACGTGCAGTCTAAAGGCAAAGACATCGAAGGCGTGGGCGATGCTGACCTGATCAAATACATCGACGTGGGCGCAACCTACTACTTCAACAAAAACATGTCGACCTACGTTGACTATCAGATCAACCAGCTGGATGACAACAACCGCCTGGGTCTGAACACCGACGACACCGTAGCTGTAGGCCTGGTTTACCAGTTCTAAGTTATCGGTCGCAGAAAAAACGGAGCTTCGGCTCCGTTTTTTTATGCCTGAAATTCAGCTTATCGCTAAACCTCTCTCGGCTTAACTCTACGCATGTTGAAAGACCGCCAGCTGCTGACGATTTTTTGCGTTAACGGTTGGCAATGCACAGCGCTGACGTTAACCTGAAGGCTCTTTTCGTTAAAGTTCACGCTACTGGACACGACTCATGTTTGAATCTATCTCTGCGGCACCTGCCGATCCTATTCTCGGGCTGGCCGATCTGTTTCGCGCTGACGATCGTCCGCATAAAATTAACCTTGGCATCGGCGTTTATAAAGATGAAACCGGCAATACGCCAGTGCTGACCAGCGTTAAAAAAGCCGAGCAGTATCTGCTGGAAAACGAAACCACGAAAAACTATCTCAGCATTGATGGCCTTGCCGATTTTGCCCGCTGTACGCAGGAGCTGCTGTTTGGCGCAGACAATCCGCTGGTTGCTGCGGGTCGTGCGCGCACGGCGCAGACGCCTGGCGGCACCGGCGCGCTGCGCGTCGCGGCTGATTTCCTTGCTACCCAGACCAGCGTCAAACGCGTCTGGGTCAGCAATCCCAGCTGGCCGAACCATAAAAACGTCTTTAACGCCGCCGGTCTGGAAGTGTGCGAATACGCCTACTACGATGCGGAAAACCATACGCTCGACTTCGACGGCATGCTGGCCGCGCTTCAGGAAGCCAAAGCGGGCGACGTGGTGCTGTTCCACGGCTGCTGCCATAACCCGACCGGTATCGATCCAACAGCGGAGCAGTGGAGCCAGCTGGCGCAGCTTTCTCAGGCTAAGGGATGGCTGCCGCTGTTCGACTTCGCCTATCAGGGCTTTGCACGCGGTCTGAATGAAGATGCGGAGGGCCTGCGTATTTTTGCCGCCTCGCACCAGGAACTCATTGTTGCCAGCTCTTACTCCAAGAACTTTGGCCTGTACAACGAGCGCGTCGGTGCCATTACGCTGGTCGCTGCTGACGCCGCAACCGCAGACACCGCCTTCAGCCAGGTGAAATATACTATCCGCGCCAACTACTCAAACCCGCCAGCACATGGCGCAGCGGTAGTCGCGACCATTCTCAGCAACGACGCACTGCGCACCATCTGGGAACAGGAGCTGACCGATATGCGTCAGCGCATCCAGCGCATGCGCCAGCTGTTTGTGAATACGCTGGCGGAGAAAGGCGCGACGAATGATTTCAGCTTTATTATCCGCCAAAACGGCATGTTCTCATTTAGCGGGCTTACCAAAGATCAGGTTATCCGCCTGCGTGAAGAATTTGGTGTTTATGCGGTGAATTCAGGTCGCGTGAACGTCGCGGGCATGACGCCAGATAATATGTCGGCGCTGTGCGAGGCAATTGTTGCGGTGCTGTAAGCGTAACGTCTAAAGCAAAATGGGCCATTAAGGCCCATTTTTTATTGCAGGAACGGATTGCTGATGCGCTCGCGCCCCAGCGTTGANATNTCGCCGTGGCCGGGAACAAAAGTCACATCATCGCCTAGCGGCAGCAGCTTATCTTTAATTGAGGCAATCAAATCCTGATGGCTGCCTTGCGGGAAATCGGTACGCCCTACGCCGCCGTGGAAGATCACATCGCCAGAAATCACTAACCGGCCAGCGCGGTCGAAAAAGACGATATGGCCAGGCGTGTGCCCAGGCGTATGCAGAATTTCAAGTTTAACGTTGCCAACCTGCACGCTATCGCCCTCTTCCAGCCAGCGGTCCGGCGTGAAAGGCGCACACTCTGCCAGGCCAAACATACGGCTCTGCGTGGGCAGCGCCTCCAGCCAGAAAGCGTCCTGTTTTTGCGGCCCAACGATGGGCACCTGAAAGTGGGCAGCCATTTCCGCCGCTGCGCCCACATGATCCAGATGGCCGTGGGTCAGCAAGATTTGCGCAGGTTTCAGATTGAGCTGCTGGAGCGTCGCGATGATTTTTGCCGCATCGCCGCCCGGATCGACCAGAGCGGCGTCGCGAGTCGCCTCACACCAGATAACGGAACAGTTCTGCGCAAAGGCGGTAACAGGAATAATGTGGTAGTTCATAACGCTCCATGACCGGCGCACGCAGCGTTGCCGGCGTTGTTACCAGTGCCGTGCCGGCCCGGTATCAATATGAACGAAGTTGCTGCGAGGATAATATCCTACACCACCGGCGCGCATTGTTAAGGCCGCTTTGCGGATGTTATTCAGCGCGATGCCCTCAATATGAAAATCCATCGCCTGCCCTTTAGTGTGATAGCTGTGCTTCGCTACACCTGGGCCGCTTTCACGCAGCATATTATTTGTTGCGAGTGAACGGTAACCCGATATCAGCTGAATGGGTTTGCGCGTCTCCAGTAGTGCCTGAAGCCGGTAAATTTGATCGAACAGATGCGGATCGATGCTTTTTGTCAGATTGGCGCGATAATCACGGAAAAAGTGGTTCAGGCGAGCAAGCTCGCTTTTATCGTAACTTTTCCCATTAAAAAACTCAGTTTTAAGGGTTTCACCGGTATGAAGATTGCTTAACGTCAGCACGCGAGGACGCGATGTTGAAAGCGAAGCCATAGCTGCGTTGGGCAGCAGCGCCATCCCGGCCGCAGCCGTTCCGCCAAGAAGCAATTTGCGACGTGTAATATTAAAACTGGACATGAAAAACGGTTACCTGAGATTAAAGCCAACGAAATGTGCAAAAACCGCACAAGGCCGAACCATAACCGTCTGCCTGGGCAACGTCAACCCACCTTAAACAGGTTTGTGCGGCGATCCGCGCAGGGATCGCCATTTTGAAACATTTATCGCAGAGGATGCGAAGATTAACTGGGTTGGAAATCAACGATTAGAGTAGCAGCTGACCTGCACGCGCCAGGGCCTGACTGCCCGAACGGGCAGGATTATCATAATTGTAAATATCTGTTCGGAACTGTGGCTTGCCATCATCGGCGACCCAGGCAGTCAGATAGTACAAATTGACCGGAATGCGATGGCGGATCGGCACATAGCGCGTATCGCCTTGTTTTAACTGGTCTGAAATACGCGAGTCATTCCAGCCTGCATCCTGCAACAGTAATCCTGCCAGCTCTGATGCTTTGTTCACACGTACACAGCCCGAACTNAGCGCACGGATGTCACGCTGGAACAGCCCATGATTCGGCGTGTCATGTAGATAGATGGCATCTGAACTCGGCATATTGAATTTATAACGGCCCAGTGAATTAGTATTTCCCGGCGCCTGACGCAGGCGATAGGGGAATGACGAAGCGGACACCATGCTCCAGTCAATCATGCTGGGATCGATCACTTCTGCATCTGCGCTCCAGCCAGAAAGCAGCGTATAGCCGTGCTTATAGAGATAGCTCGGATCCTGCTTCACCTTAGGAATAATATCCTGGCGCACCAGCGTCGTCGGCACGTTCCACGGCGGATTAAGCACCACGTTGTTTAGCGCGCTGCGCATCAGCGGCGTTTTCCGATCGGGACGTCCGACAATCACGCGTGACGAAAGGATCTTGTTACCGTTGTTGTAGTAGGTCAGTGAAAAGTTAGGGATGTTGACCATGATGCCATTGTGCATATCGTCCGGCAGCAGGCGTAGACGCTGGATATTGAGCGCCAGCAGCGAGGCGCGCAGCTGCGGCGTCACGTTAAGCCATTCGCGCGTGCGTGGGCCAATAGCGCCATCGCTACCGAGGCCTTGCCACTGCTGGAAGCGTTTCACCGCATCCACCAGCGCCGCATCATAGACATTATCACTGCCAGCATCTGTCGTGCTGCTCTGAACGTTACCTGCCGCTTCTGGCGTCTGCGCGGCAAGATCGCCAACGCTGGTCGCAGAGGGGCTTACCGCTGCGGGCTGTGAACTCTGGCTGACCGGAACCCGAGCCGTCGGCACCGCATCGTCTGCGGGCGTCGGTGCGGTTGTCTGGGCGGAAAGCATACCGGTGCGCTGTAAAATCTGCCGCAGCGCAGGAACATCATCGCTGACCTGGCCAGGCCGCAGAGTTTCGCGGTTTTTCAGCTGCGGCCAGGGATGTGAATCGGTCAGTAGCTGTTTCAGCGCGGCATGCATGGGTGCATATTGCGGATGCTGCGGCACCAGCGAAGAGACAAAGGTCGCCGACGCGCCCGATAGCACGGCATTTTGCCACTGGTTTATCACCGACACCGACGGCAGGGTGAGTTTGTAAGGTACGTTGCTGTAGAGCCAGCTTTCGCCCTGAGCCGGAACGCTGGAGACAAATTGCAGATACCCTAGCATGGCGTCGCTGAGCACGATATCGCGCGCAAATCCGCTGATAGCCGGATCGGTCAGGCGATCGACCCAGCGGGTAAATTGCGGCTGTACTCCCGACATCGCCACTTCCGCCAGCTGCTGCTGAAACTGCTGTACCGCTGCACGATCCTGCCACATTGGTTGCATATTATGCGCCGCATAGAGCGACGCCAGCGACGCCAGATAAAATGGCGGTTCTTTTCCCGCAAGCGCCTGCAATATGCGCTGCTGGCTTTCACTTACAGAAATGGTTGCATGCGTAGTACCGGGCAATGCTGCAATAACCGCTGCCTGTGTAAAATGCAATGGTGAAAAAGCCAGCGCTAACGCCAGCATAGAAAGAACATATTTTTGTGTTTTATTGGTCAGCAACATCCCTGCCCCCTCATTTGTTTACCACGCAGCGTTTCCTGTATACGCTGCAACTGGGCTGCTACTCGTCTCCTGAGTATACAAATAAAAAACGGCATTTGCCTCACAGCGCAAATGCCGTTTACAGATTACCCAAAGCGGTAAATGTTGACCAGATTTAACCCTCTGAGTTTTCCGCCTCCAGACTGGCTTCTTCTTCGCTGTCGCGGCGCGTCGGCGCAGGATCGGCGGAGAATCCACGCAGGCCAACAACGTGAACGTGCTCAGTATTATTGAACACTTTACGGACCAGTTTATAAGTGGTGCCTTTTTCCGGACTGATATTTTCCGGCGCGGCAATCACCAGCTGCATCTCAAGACGTTCGCAGAGTTCAAACAGCGTAGCGATAGAACGGGCATCCAGACGAGCCGCTTCATCGAGGAACAGCAGGCGGCAAGGCGAAATATCTTTGCCGCGCAGCCGACGTGACTCCTCTTCCCAGCTCTGCACCACCATCACCAGGATCGACATCCCAGTACCGATCGCCTCACCGGTAGAGAGCGCGCCGCTCTCAGCACGCAGCCAGCCGTCGGAACCACGATTAACCTCAACCTCCATCTCCAGATAGTTGCGGTAGTCCAGCAGCTCTTCACCAATAGTCTGCGGCGTGCGCTGGCCCATATCAATCTGCGGATTCAGGCGCTGGTAGAGTTTCGCCAGNGCTTCTGAGAANGTCAGACGGTTGCTGTTAAACAGATCCTGATGCTGCTCGTGCTCTTCCGACAGCGTATCCAGCAGCGTCGCATGGGCCTCACGCACGTTCACGTTAAGACGCACGCTGCGCACCTGGCCAAAGCTCACCATTTGCAGCCCCTGGTTGAGCTGGCGGATACGGTTCTGCTCGCGCTGGATAGTTTTGCGAATGATGTTCGCCGCGCTGCGTGAACTAATCGCCAGCGTCTGCTCGCGCGCCGTCAGCTCTTCGGTCAGACGGTTCAGCTCAATCTCCATTTGCTCAATCGCCTCGACCGGGTCATCGGTGCGGATGATGTCCTGACGGATACGCTCGCGCAGATGCTGGTAAACGGCGATAAAGAACTGGATCTTGCGTTCCGGGCGTTTTGGATCTTCCGACAGGCGCAGAACATCGCGCAGGTGTTCGTTATCTGCCACCGCCAGGCGCAGCGCACCGAGCGCCTTATCCGACATAGAACGCAGCTCATCGCCGCTCAGATAGGCGAGCTCGCGGCGATGCAGTCGTCGCTCGACGCCATTTTCTTTCACCAGACGCAGTACCGTGCACCAGCCCGCTTTGGCGCTGACCACCTGCTCGCGAATGCGGTGGTAGTCACGCTCCAGCACGCGCAGCCGTTTTTGCAGGTTCTCCATCTCCGCTTCACAGAAGGTGAGCTGTTTTTCCAGCTGGTTGCGGCGCGCGCGGTTGTGGCTCAGGGCGGCATAAAGCTCGTCGCGGCGAATGCGCGCGCGCTCCTCCGCGCTGGCGTCGGCGTGCACGCCAATATCCTGCATCTCTTGCTGAAGCTCTTTCAGCATNTCGCGTTTGGTATCGTGCGAGCTTTTCAGCGATGCCAGCACCTGGCTGTACTGTGCCAGCTGTNCCCGCTGTTCGCGCAGACGTTCGCGCGCGCGGCTGCGCTCGCCTTCGGCCTGTTCCAGCTGGCGACGCAGCTTGTCGCTGAGATCGTTATTGCCNTTGAGCATGCCAGCGGAGTCGCCATAGCTGAAGTGGGCGCGACGCTGCACCACTTCGGTCAGGGCAAATGCCTGCTGGCGCGCGGTGCGCTGCTGCTGCTGGGCCTGCTGGTAATCCGCCTGCAACTGTTCATGCTGCTCAGGATCGCTCTGCAATACGCCAATCAGCGATTCCAGCTTCGTGAGTTTCGCGCCGTGCTGATGCAGGAAACGTGAGGCTTCTTGCGCGACCTCGACCTGTTCACGAATCTCATCACAGCGGTCAGCAAGGGTATCATCCAGCAGCAGACTGACGCGCGGCAGCAGACGGTTAAGCTGTGCCACGCCCTCTTTTGCCTGCTCATACTGCTGGCGCTGCTGCTGGTTATCACTTTCATGCTGGTTCAGCGCGCGCTCCAGCTCGGTGCGGCGGCCAGTAAACTGGCGAATCTGCGCTTCTGGATCTTCTTCGAAAGCGACCGCCAGATGGCTACCAATAAAACGGCTGAAGGACTGATGCAGGCGCTGCGTTTTTTGCACATCGAACGACAGCGTGGCGTAGCGTTCGGCCAGGCGATCGCGCTCAGTGTGCAGCTGCTCCAGCTGGTTTTCACGCGCAGCACGGCCAAAGAGCGGCACTTTCGGGAAGCGCGAATAGCGCCACTGACGCTCCGCCACCTTCACAACCACCGCGTTTTGCAGCTCTTCTACGGCGAACACGCTGTCATCAAACGACTGCGGATCGCCTTCGATCAGGTAGAGATCTTCCGGGCACTCTTCCAGACCGTCGAGCTGTTCACGTATCAGCGACAGATCCGGCACAACGATAGCGTGGCGTGACGGGCCGTAGAGCGCCGAGAAGTAAGGCGCATCTTCCAGCGTCACGTCGTCATAAATTTCGGAGAGCAGCACGCCACCGAAGCGCTCCGCCAGCTGCGTCAGGCGCGCATCTTCTGCACCGCCCGGCTGGCTAAGACGCTCAATTTTACGCTCGACGGCGCGTTTGCGCGCGGCGATGTCATCGCGCTCAACCGTGGTTTCGCGCTCGCGCTCCAGCAGTTGCTGCATAAATTCGGTGATCTGCTGGCTGTTTTCCAGCGCCTCGCCGGTCTGCTCGCTAAGCTGCGTCAGGATCTCCTGCGCCGCCAGCCAGTGCGGCGCGCGCGCGGTCAGGGTCGCAATGCGCTCGCGCAGCGATTCCAGCTCCTGACGCATTACCATACGGCGTTCGCCCGCATCGGCAACGCTGGCGCTGAGCTGTTCGATTTGCGCTTCCAGCTCGTTGTGCAGCCCTTCCAGCGCGTCGGCATCATAATGCGCGCCCTGGCGTTTGCAGAACTCTGCCAGCAGGCGCTCAGCATCGTGCTGTTCACGCAGGCGCTGTTCCAGCTCGTTCAGGCGCAGGCGCAGCGACGATAGCTGGTCGCCGTAGTGGCGCTGATTAGCGGCGTCACGCAGCAGCTCGCGGCCGGTTTGCCAGGCTTCCTGGCGCGGCACATTGCCAGCGATGCTGGTGACCAGCGCCAGCGCCTGTTCGAACTGGCTGTGCGCCGCTTCCGCCACGCTCAGCTTCTGTTCCAGACGCAGCAGGGTTTCCGTCGCTTCCTCTTCGGTTGCCTGGAAACGCGACTGCCATTCGTCGGCGTTGTCGATAGTCAGATCCGGCAGCTGGCACAGCGTGCGGGCGCGTTCAAGCGCCTGCAACGCTTGCTGATACTGGATAGCGCGCGTCTGCTGGACATCAAGCGCCTGCTGAAAATCAGCCAGCTGATTTTTCAGCTCGTCCACTTCCAGCTCTGCCGCTTCGGCGCGCGCTTCATTCTCTTCCTGGGCTTCACGCGCCTCGGCCACCACTTCGTTCTGCTCTTCCAGACGACTAGTCAGCTCGTCAAGATCGGCATCGTAACGCTCAATTTTTTCCTGCTGGCGCATCGCGGTCTGCACCAGATTCAGGTGGTCACTGGCAGCCTGATAGTCCGCCTCCAGATCGCTCTCCGCGCCGCCGTGCTCGGCAAGTTCGCGCGCCATCTCAATGTGGCGATACTGTTCTGATGCCAGCTGCTTGCGGCTGGTGAAGAGATCGCTGCGCAGCTGCAAGGCACTGTCGAGGTGAATGCGACGCTCGTTAGCGTGGCGCATATAGTCTGCCGACACATAGCTGGTCGCTTCGGAGATCAGGTGTTTAAACAGATCGCGATCCGACTGCGTCACGCGAATCGCTTCCAGCGTCATACGGTTCTCGCGCAGTGCCGCTTCCATATCCTGGAAAGCTTTGCGCACGCCGCTGTTTTCCGGCAGCAGATAGTCGCGCAGCGAGCGGGTAATGGCGCTGGAGATACCGCCGTAGAGCGACGCTTCAATCAGGCGATAGAATTTGCTGCGATCGCCGGCAGAGCGCAGGCGGCGCGGCACGATGCCGTGCTCAAACATCATCGCATGGTAGTCGGTGACCGAGCTGAACTGGCGGAACTGCACATCTTCCTGTGCTTCAACGCGCTCTTTAACTTCGCTCAGCGGCAGCACGCGCGCCTGGCGGCTGTTCATAATCTCGGTCAGCATATCGGTCGGCTGACTGTCCATCGGCAGCCCATGGATGCTGAAAGGTTTGATATCGACCTTTTTATCACGGCCCGCGACCTGTTGCAGACGCACGCCTGCAATCACGCGCTGGTGACGTGAGTTAATGACGTCGAGCACCGCGTAGCAGACGCCCGCGCGCAGCTTACCGTGCAGCCCTTTATCACGGGAACCGCTGGTCGCGCCAGCTTCGGTGGTGTTGCGGAAGTGAAGCAGCGTCAGATCCGGGATCAGCGCCGTGACAAACGCCGCCATGGTAGTGGATTTACCCGCGCCGTTGCCGCCCGACAGGGTGGTTACCAGCTCGTCGAGATCAAAGGTCCGGGCAAAAAAGCCGTTCCAGTTGATCAGGGTAAGCGAACGAAATTTTCCGCGTTCAATCATGCCTGTTCTTCCTCCGCGCTCTCACTCGCGTCGCTGTCAATATCATCCTGCTCTTTGGTGGCGCTGACGCTGTCGAGCGTCATCGCTTCGCCGTCGCGGATCAGGCGCAGCTGCGCCTCACGCGGATCGTCGCCGCTGCGCACGTCGGCACCAAAGCGGAACACCGACTCGGTAATGCGGAACTTGCTGCTGTCGTTGCCCATAAACCACACCATCCCCAGACGACGCAGGCGGCTCAGCGACGCACGCATTTTCTCCTGCAGCCTGGCGCGGTCGAGATCGGAACCGGTTGAGCGCTGGTTTACCAGTTTAAGCAGTTTGCTCTCATCGGCCAGCGTCAGCAGTTCGTCATAAAGCTCCTGCTGGGTAAAAATGCCTTCGTTCGCCAGGCGTTCCGGGCTGAGATAGAGATAACAAAGCAGTTTGCCGACCATCATATCCAGCTCGGAGAGCACCGAGCGCGGGATCAGCGTAGTGGAGCGCGGGCGCAGATAGAAAAATCCTTCCGGCGCGCGGATCAGCTCCACATGGTAACGGGCGTAAAACTCTTCCAGAAAGGTCTGGTAATCCATCAGAAAAGCATGTTGATCCAGCTCTTCGATGCCGATGTGACGGCCTGCACGCAACTGGCTGTCAAGCGCAGGAAAAATCGGATTCGCCAGTGCCTGTGCCAGCTTAAGCGGCATCACTTGTTCAATATTTGTCGATGACATGTGCCTGCACCTTGGCTCCGTAATCATTAATGGCCTGCCACTGTGCGGGCAAACCGG
>Ga0058692_1000982_pt1 | contig 11231 bp, 8 predicted proteins | sample AgamicAtAmrz_FD_55216 | JGI IMG/M metagenome (GOLD analysis project Ga0058692, IMG submission 55216) | Agave microbial communities from Guanajuato, Mexico - At.Am.rz | ecosystem: Host-associated > Plants > Roots > Rhizosphere | place: Guanajato, Mexico | collected 2012-06-07 | reverse complement strand
GATACTTTTACACGCTTTTTATCAACATGCGTGATCTCTGCTGCAAAAGTCAGATTAGTGCCATCAAAGAGTTCCAGACGCTGGCCTGCCGTCATCCGGAGGACCCGGCCCACATGGTTGGATGCATCTTCATCCAGAGTAATTTCACTGCCGATGTTCAGAGGCGCGGCGTGATAGATGCGAGGTATGCGCATAAGGTTCCTGAGACCGGACGCCGCGCTGCAGCGGCGTCATGGGAAAAGAGCTAGTGTAGGGCAGGGATTTTAGCGCTGGCAAGCCTGCTGCACATAAGGATTGTGATTGCCCTGCACCCTGGCAATCCGCTGGTCGCGTTCGCACTCCCACGGCGTGACAGGATAGAGCTTATCCCAGGCGGTAAACAGCTGCGTCTGCTGGCGTGAAATGCGCAGATGGTACTGGTCGCGCATATAGAAATAAGTGCGGGCAATCGCGCCCCGCGCCCGCGCAGGCGGCTCCGCCTGCTTCAGTTTAAAGTCGATCTTCATCTCACACTGACCATACTGCTTCTCGCTGCCGTTCCACTGACTGTAGGCGAAGTTGCCGCGGTCGCCATTCACTTCACCCACCGCAGGCTGCAGGTTGTGCAGATCGGTTTCGATGCGGCGATAGTCGGGGTCTTTGTTGCAGTTTTTGCGGCCACCGTCCTGCCAGCACTGGCGCTGATGTCCAAACTCCCACGCAGGCATCACATGTTCCCACTCAATGCGTGCGGCGCGATTCGCATTTTTGCGCACCTGATAGCCACAGCTGTTGAGATCGGGAATGCCCTTTTTTCCCTGCCACGTAATTTTACAGCCACAGTAAAAGGAGCCCGGTGCATCGGCGTTAATCGCCGCAGCAAAGGTTTTGGCCTGCTGAAAGTTATTCTGATGATAGTTATTCAGGTTGATAGCGTCAGCGGCAGGGGCAAACAGCAACGCCACCGCCAGACTTAAAATGCGAGACATATTCCAGCTTCTGTTCAGTACAAAAAAGGGCGGCAGGTTAACAGAATGTCCAATAGGGCGGAATGGGGATTAGTCTCAGGCTGGCACAAACTCGCCCGCGGTCAGCAGGCTTCCGCAGTGCACGCAGCGATACTCACTCTCTTTGCGCACCACCCGATTGTGGCGCCGCACCGTAAGCTGGTGCTGCTGGCACTGACAGCGATAGGCAAAGGTCTTGCTGCGCACGGAAGCGATCTCAAACTGATGGGTGCGCCGCGCCGGCACGCCCAGCACCTGCTCCATCATCCACTTCCACTCTTTGCCGTGCGGCGCAACGCGACCAAACTGTTTCCAGACCAGCAGATGCGCCAGCTCATGCGGCACCACTTCATCAATAAACGCCTGCTGATTTTCCAGCAGCAGCACCGGATTAATGCGGATTTCCCAGGCGGCCAGCCAGGCCGTGCCCGCCGCCGTGCCGCGCTGCTGGTAGAGCAGGGCAGGTTCCGGGTAGTCCGTTTTCAGGGCCTGATTGGCACGCGCAAGCGACTGGCGCAGCGAGCGCATCACCGCCTGCTGCAGGGCAATAGGGAGACGAGGTGTTTTCATGGCGTTCAGGATAATCATCGCTGCCCGGGAACTCAACATAACCCGCGAAAATGGCAGCAGCGTGGCTATAATCTGCCGCCCCGTTTACGGCACGGCAGGCGGCGGCCACAGGGTGGTCAGACGCGGCGCGGCAGCGGCGGAAATTTCCGGATTCAATATGGTTATCGGCGTTTTTAGAATATCCTATTGATAAGGTTCACTGCAGCGTGAACCGATGAGATGCGACAGGCACAGTGTACGGACAACGCAATGAAAAATAATAACATCAGGAAGCAGCGCATTGTGCTGGTGACCGATTTGATGGCAGGTCGCGGCGGTATGGAGAATGTGACCGGTCAGCTGATTACCGCGCTGAATGCAGAGGCCGGAACGGAAGCGGGGCTGTTTATTATCAACAGCGGCGAAGAGAGCCACTCCCGTGCCTGGACCGCCAACGCTGTTTTAGCCGAGAGCGTCTGCACGCTGCGCAACAAAAAGATAAAAAATCTGATTCATACGCTGCGAATGGCCGCCTTTTTTCGCCGCTATCAGCCCGATCATGTCCTGACCCTGAATACGATTCCCTGCCTGATGACGCGCCGCGCCATCAGCCTCTCCGGCCGTAAAATCATGCTGTCGAGCTGGATGCATCTGCCCCCGCGTGAACGTTACCGTCCCCACTATCTGCTGCGGGCCGATCACCATTTCGCCATCAGCCAGCAGATTAAACAGCAGCTGATGGATCTGGGTGCCCGCGATACAGACGTTGATGTGATCTATAACCCGGTAAAGCGCACTGAGGTGGTCATTGGCCGCCCGCAGGGGCTGAAGTTTCTCTATATCGGGCGCATCCACTTCCAGCGGCAGAAACAGCTGAAAGATCTGTTTGATGCCCTGCAGCAGGTCAGCGTCCCCTGGACGCTGGAGATGGTGGGAGATGGCGAGGATCTGGCGCAGTGCCAGCACTACGCGGCGCAGCTTGGGATTGCGGATCGCATCACCTGGCATGGCTGGCAGGAGAACGCCTGGGAGTATGTCCTCCACCACATCAGACAGGTCAGCTGTCTGCTCATGACCTCCAACTTTGAGGGGTTCCCGCTGATCCTGCTGGAGGCGATGTCGCGCGGCGTCTACTGTGTCTCATCCGACTGCATCAGCGGTCCGGCGGAAATTATTCAGAACGGTCACAATGGTCAGCTCTACCCTGTCAATGACAGCATGGCGCTGGCCGCTATTCTCAACGCCATGAGCGGGGATTTCCGTTTCCCTGACCATCAGGTTATTAAAGCGAGCATCACCGGTTTTTATGAGGAAAATTATATGAAGCACCTGATGACCGTGCTTAATCGCCTTACTGAGGTTAAGCATGACGAATAAAACCGAACGCAATGGATTAACGTTACTGGTTAATTTCTCCGTGATTGCGCTCTGCCTGGCACTCTCACTGAATATGTTTGTTACCGGTCTGCCGCAAAAAATATTCTACTTCGTCTCCTATCTCTCCGTTGCCTCCATACTCTATGGCCTGGTGCGCAGACGGATCGACTTCAGGGGAGAGGGCTTTTATCTCGCGCTGTTCGCTGTTCTGGTTATCTTTACCCTGATCCGTCTGTTCTGGGCCCTCCACGTTAAGGGGATTGAGACCGCCCCCTCAACCGATGCGATAACCAATATCGGCAACTACCTGCTGGGCGCGAAGCGGCTGTTGCTGGGCGCGTTTATTCTCCTCAGCCTGGCTATTTATGGCGATCGGGTTTCCCTGACCACGCTGCGTATCGGGAAAGTGCTCATTCTGATCGGACTGCTGATTACGCTGGGCTTCGGTATTCATGAGCATCTCTACACCGCGAACATCCGCATCAAACTCACGACTGAAGCGGCGTCGATGTCCTCCTACATGATTCTGTTTATCTACTGCGCCTGGCTGTGGCTGAGTCGTTTTGAGACGCATCGCTACTGGAAGGTTGCCGATGTGGTGGTGCTGGCTGTCACCTTCGCGCTGCTCTACCTGTGTGCGACCCGCGTGACCCTGATTGCGCTGATCGCCACAGGCCTGCTGTTTGTGGTGCAGAGTTACCGGCTGTCGCTGCTCACTAACTGGCGCGTCGGCACGCTGGCGGTGGGCGTCGTGGCGCTGCTGATCCTGATGACCAGTAACCGCTGGGTGGAAGGGGTGCAGGATATTGAGAACTTTGGCTCCAACAGCTCGACCTCGCTGGGTGCACGCGTGGCGATCTGGAGCGGAGCGATGAACTTTATTGAGCATCACAGCGGCTTCGCGAACGCCGGATGCGCGCACCACGGAGGCGCGCCAGTTCATCATCAAACACTATCCGCTCAATGTGGAAGGCTACACCAACGTCAAATACAACATGCACAACGAGTTTCTCGAAGTGACGACGTTACAGGGATGGCTGGGGACGCTGTCGCTGGCGCTGCTCTATCTGACGATGCTGGCGGGCTGGCTGAAGAAGTGCGATCTGCGCGGGGCGGCGCTGCCGATGCTGGCGCTGTTTATCACCGGGCTGACCGATTCGGTGCTGCCCTATAACCAGACTGCCACCATCTTTATCATGGCGCTGGCGCTCTGCTGCCTGCCGCGGCCGCGGCCGGACGTGCGGGTCACCCCGGTATGATAAGGGGCTGAACCAATAAAAAGGGCGGGGTTTCCTGAGAAACCCCGCCCTTTTTTTAGTGCTTAACGGTTAGTCGCGTGCACCGATGTCGCGCAGTTTTTTACCGGCCATCAGGTTACGTTCGATGTGTTCCAGCGAGACGTTTTTGGTCTCCGGAATCAGCATCAGCGTCAGCAGAATGAAGAACAGGTTAAGCAGCGCGTAGACCCAGAAGGTATTGGCGTTGCCCAGGGTATTCAGCATCGTCAGGAAGGTCGCACCCACGATCATGTTGGCGATCCAGTTGGTGGTGGTCGAGACGGTGATACCGAAATCGCGGCCTTTCAGCGGCTGAATTTCAGAACAGAGTACCCAGATCAGCGGACCGGCTGACATCGCGAAGCCAACGATGAACATCAGCAGCATGCCTACCGCGAAGTACTGTGCGCCCGGCGAGGTAATGCCAAAGTGCAGCATCGTTCCCAGCACGCCCATACCGGCAGCCATCACCATAAAGCCCAGAATCAGGGTCGGTTTACGGCCCCAGCGATCCACCAGACCAATGGCAATAAAGGTCGCCAGCACGTTGACCAGACCGACGATGACCGTACCCCACATCTGCTGCGTGGTGTTGGCGAAGCCGGCAATTTCAAAGATTTTAGGTGCGTAGTACATGATGACGTTCATACCGGTAAACTGCTGCATAACCTGCAACAGAATGCCGAGGTAGACGGCACGACGGAAGTGGCTGCTGCTGGTGAACAGACCCCAGCCAGACTGCTTGATCTTCAGGCTTTCACGAATCTCATCCAGCTCACGTTTTGCCTGCTCACTGGTGTCGCGCAGACGGTCCAGTACGCGTTGCGCATCACGGAAATTGCCACGCGCCGCCAGCCAGCGTGGGCTGTTTGGCAGGAAGAAGACACCGATCAGCAGCAGCAGGGCAGGGATGGTGATGACGCCCAGCATCCAGCGCCAGTTGCCGGTAAAGCTGAAGGCGGTATCAGACAGGTAAGCACCCAGAATCCCGATGGTGATCATCAGCTGATAGAGCGAAATCATACTGCCGCGAATTTTTTCTGGTGCGATTTCAGAAAGATAAAGCGGGGCGGTATAAGAGGCGACGCCGACTGCCAGACCCAGCAATACGCGGGCGCTGATCAGCATTTCCGGGTTTGGCGCCATCGCCGACCAGAGAGAACCGATAACGAACAGAATCGCACCGGCCATCAGGCTCTTTTTACGGCCCAGGCGGGAGGACATCCAGCCGCTGCCGATAGCCCCCACCGCAGCACCAAACATCATGGAACTGACGATCCACTCCTGCTGATGAGCGGTAACGTTGAAGTCCTTTGCGATAAACGGCAGGGCACCGGCAATCACGCCGATATCCAGACCGAACAGCAGACCCGCAAGGGCTGCCAGAAAGCAGACAAATAAGGTCATCGCCTTATTTGAAGTTCTGCTTTTGTGTGTATTGCCAGGCATTTTAGCCTCCAGGTTTATCCATCATTGTTTTTATCAATGTTAAAAAACCTTTTACGGGAAAAAAGTGAGTCTGATCACATCAGTGTAATCGCTTACACACGCTGAAACCCTGAAATTCAGCATATTTTACCCGTAAAGATTAATTAACCAGTGAGGTATAGCACTCATTAAGTTTCTGACAATGCTCTATTTATTGGCTATCAGACGACGCTGAAAATAACGCATTTTGAACAGAATAACCACGTGCGTTAAATCTTAAATGTCAGATAAACAAAGCATTTCAATTTGTAATCGTTAACATTTTGNTGTCAGAAAAAGCGCAATGAAGTGTAGCTGAGATTAGAAAACCTGCTGAGGGGCGGCGGGAAGGTCGGGCAGAAGCNTTTTATCCGNTCANAAGAGGGCAGGCCGGGAGTGCAAAACAGAGCGCAATCTGCTCGTGCTGCACGAAGGCAAAGCCACTGAAAAGGCAATAAAAAACCCTGCCGGCGTGGCAGGGTTTCATGATCAGCCGGAAAACTTACAGGCCAGCCGCTTCACGCAGCAGGGCGGCTTTATCGGTTTTTTCCCATGGGAAATGTTCGCGACCAAAGTGACCGTAAGCGGCGGTCTCTTTATAGATAGGGTGCANCAGATCCAGCATCTGAATCAGACCATANGGACGCAGGTCGAAGAATTCACGNACCAGCAGCGTCAGCTGTTCGGTCGCAATTTTCTCGGTGCCAAAGGTTTCCACCATGATGGAGGTCGGTTCAGCAACGCCGATCGCATAAGAGACCTGAATTTCACAACGGTCAGCCAGACCGGCTGCGACGATGTTTTTCGCGACATAACGCGCTGCATACGCTGCAGAGCGGTCAACTTTTGATGGATCTTTACCGGAAAACGCACCGCCACCGTGACGCGCCATGCCGCCGTAGGTGTCGACGATGATTTTACGACCGGTCAGACCGCAATCGCCCATCGGGCCGCCGATCACAAAGCGACCGGTCGGGTTGATGTGATATTTGGTTGAGGCGTTCAGCCACTCGGCAGGCAGAACCGGCTTGATGATCTCTTCCATCACCGCTTCCTGCAGATCTTTCTGGCTGATGGACTCCGCGTGCTGCGTTGACAGCACGACCGCATCGATGCCGACAATTTTGCCATCGTCATACTGGAAAGTGACCTGGCTCTTGGCATCCGGACGCAGCCACGGCAGGGCGCCGTTTTTACGCACTTCTGCCTGACGCTGTACCAGACGGTGCGCATAGGTCACCGGTGCAGGCATCAGAACGTCGGTTTCGTTGGTCGCATAACCGAACATCAGGCCCTGATCGCCCGCGCCCTGTTCCAGCGGATCGGTGCGGTCAACACCCTGATTGATATCCTGAGACTGTTTGCCAATCGCGCTCAATACGGCGCAGGAGTTGGCATCAAAGCCCATATCNGAATGAACATAGCCGATTTCGCGAACGGTGTTACGGGTGATCTCTTCGATATCGACCCAGGCGCTGGTGGTGATTTCACCACCAACCAGTACCATACCGGTTTTAACGTAGGTTTCGCAGGCCACACGCGCTTTTGGATCCTGTTCCAGGATCGCATCCAGCACGGCATCGGAAATCTGGTCGGCGATTTTATCGGGATGTCCTTCTGATACGGACTCGGACGTAAAAAGGTGTTTAGCCATTCTGTTCTTTACCTTAAATATGGTTTGAATTCGACTGCATAGCGCCAGTGAGGTTATCTGACCTGACGCCCCTTCAGGCAAAGCCGCGAGCAGTGAGGTTGTGTCAGCACAGCAGGCCAACACCGCCTGGATATTAACCTGTTTAGATGGAAAACCATCTGGACGGCTATTTTAGGATAGAGGATAAACCAATTACCAGCCCTTTTTCTGTTTCGGCATTTTACCTGTCAGCTTTATCGGCATAATTTGCTGACACTCCACGGAATTACCCGATAATCTTTTTGCTTTTTAGCGCCCGTAAACGGTATAAAACGCCGCTGCTTCGCTAGCCGCAGCAAGGATGACGCCACTGNGTGCGTCGCGCCCGTCAGACACCGGTCTGGCTTTCACCCTGGTTGTTCTCCATGTGCCCCTGGCATATGCGGAGGTGATACAAGTAATGAACCACGCTTTTTCTTCTCCCGGTTCTCTGCGCTCTGGCGCAACACTGGCGCGCTCCTGCCTCCCCTCTGTTTCTCTTTCCAGCCGACAATATCTGCGATGCGGTAATTTTACCGACACGAGCGCTGGCTAATCTTTACCTCTGTTCTCAGGGCTTTGTCTCCTCTCTGCGTCCACGCAGTGGAACGAGACCGGTTATCTATGGTCAATAAAGATCGGGTAAATGTTCTCTGTTTAAACGGATCTGGCCAGGGTGTTTTACACTTAACTCATATGCGTGAAGCGCGCTGACGGCAACGTCAGGTGAACAGGACATGACGTTTAATGGGGTATCTGCGTTTCAGATTAGCGGCCATAAAGCCGGTTAACAGTTTCATCTTTCAACGGAAAATTGAGGTTCGCGATGTCTGACGACATGAAGAATATCAAAGGTTCGTCAGCTGGCGAACAGGGTGCACTCCGCTCCATGCAGGAGGTTGCAATGAACGATCAGGACGCGAGCAAAATGTTGCGGACGTACAACATCGCCTGGTGGGGCAACAACTATTACGACGTCAACGAACTGGGCCACATCAGTGTCTGCCCGGATCCGGATCGCCCGGATGTGCGCGTCGATTTAGCCCGGCTGGTGAAAGAGCGCGAAGCACAGGGCCAGCGTCTGCCCGCGCTGTTCTGCTTCCCGCAGATCCTGCAACATCGTCTGCGCTCTATTAACGGCGCGTTCAAACGTGCGCGTGAATCCTACGGCTATACCGGTGACTACTTCCTGGTTTACCCGATTAAAGTCAACCAGCACAAACGCGTCATTGAATCCCTGACCCAGTGCGGTGAACCGCTGGGCCTGGAGGCTGGCTCGAAAGCGGAGCTGATGGCGGTGCTGGCACATGCGGGTCAGACCCGCACGGTGATCGTCTGTAACGGCTATAAAGACCGGGAATATATTCGTCTGGCGCTGATTGGCGAAAAGATGGGCCACAAGGTCTATCTGGTGCTGGAAAAAATGACCGAAGTGCGGCTGGTGCTGGAAGAGGCGGAGCGTCTGAACGTGGTGCCGCGTCTGGGTATCCGTGCTCGCCTGGCGTCACAGGGCTCCGGCAAGTGGCAGTCGAGCGGCGGCGAAAAGTCGAAGTTTGGCCTGTCAGCGACGCAGGTGCTGAAGCTGGTTGAGATTATGCGCGAAGCGGGCCGCATCGACAGCCTGCAGCTGCTGCATTTCCATCTCGGTTCACAGATGTCCAATATCCGCGATATCGCCACCGGTGTGCGTGAGTCGGCGCGTTTCTATGTCGAACTGGCGAAGCTGGGCGTAAACATCAAATGTTTCGACGTCGGCGGCGGTCTGGGTGTCGATTATGAAGGCACGCGCTCGCAGTCTGACTGTTCGGTCAACTATGGCCTCAACGAGTACGCTAACAACGTGATCTGGGGCATCGGGGCCGCCTGTGATGAGCACGGCCTGGAGCATCCGACGGTGATCACCGAGTCCGGTCGCGCCGTGACCGCACACCATACGGTGCTGGTTTCTAACATCATAGGCGTGGAGCGCAACGAGTTCAGCGAACCTGAAACGCCGGATGCCGATGCGCCGCGCCCGATTCTCAGCATGTGGGAAACCTGGCAGGAGATGCACGAGCCGGATACCCGCCGTTCGCTGCGTGAGTGGCTGCACGACAGCCAGATGGACCTGTTCGACATCCACACCGGTTACTCCTCCGGCACTTACGATCTTAAGCAGCGTTCATGGGCTGAGCAGCTCTATCTGAGCATCTGTCACTATATTCAGCAGCATCTCGATCCGAGCAACCGTGCGCATCGTCCGATCATCGACGAACTGCAGGAGCGAATGGCGGATAAGATCTACGTTAACTTCTCGCTGTTCCAGTCGATGCCGGATGCATGGGGTATCGATCAGCTCTTCCCGGTTCTGCCGCTGGAAGGGCTGAATAAGAAGCCGGAACGCCGCGCTGTGCTGCTCGACATTACCTGTGACTCTGACGGTACCATCGATCACTATGTGGATGGCGACGGTATCGCCACCACCATGCCGATGCCGGAATATGACCTGGATAACCCGCCGATGCTGGGCTTCTTCATGGTCGGGGCTTATCAGGAAATTCTGGGCAACATGCACAACCTGTTCGGTGACACCGAGGCGGTGGATGTCTACGCGCGCGAAAATGGCGAAGTGGAAGTGCAGCTGTCGGATGAGGGTGACACCGTGGCAGACATGCTGCGCTATGTGCAGCTTGATCCTAACCAGCTGATGTCGCTGTTCCGCAATCAGGTGCAGGCGTCCGATCTCGACGAAGAGCTTCGTGCCCAGTTCCTGGAAGAGTTTGAGAGCGGCCTCTACGGATACACCTATTTAGAAGATGAGTAATCGCATCGTTCAGCCCGCAATCGTATATTGCAGTTGCCGCTGACTATGCCGATAATCTGACTCACTCAATCCCTTCCTCGTCGGGCCTAACGACGCGGAGGGGATTTTTTTCATCTATATCTTAATGGCTTGCGGGCCTGGCCCGACTTACGCATAGAGAGAGCAATTATGTATAACACGCTTGGCAATCAGTACGACAACTCCCTGGTCTCTAACGCCTTCGGCTTCATGCGCTTTCCGCTGAACTTCCAGCCTTATGACAGCGACGCAGAGTGGGTGATTACCGGTGTACCGTTTGATGCTGCCACCTCTGGTCGTCCGGGCAGCCGCCTGGGGCCGGGCGCCATCCGCCAGATCTCCACCAACCTGGCCTGGGAAGGCTGCCGCTGGCCGTGGGATTTCGATCTGCGTCAGCGTCTGAACGTTGTCGACTGCGGCGATCTGGTTTACGCCTTCGGTGACTCACAGGATCTCTCCGATAAATTACAGGCTCACGCCGAAAAACTGCTGGCCAGTGGCAAGCGCATGATGACCTTTGGCGGCGACCACTACGTGACGCTGCCGCTGCTGCGCGCGCATGCGAAACATTTCGGCAAGATGGCGCTGGTGCACTTTGATGCCCACACCGACACCTACTCCAACGGCCCGACCTTTGACCACGGCACCATGTTCTTTACCGCGCCGAAAGAGGGGCTGATCGATCCTCAGCACTCGGTGCAGATCGGTATCCGAACCGAATTTGACCGAAGCCTGGGCTTCAACGTGCTGGATGCGGCGCAGGTCAATGATCGCAGCGTTGACGATATCCTCGCTGAAGTAAAACGCACCGTCGGCGATCTGCCGGTCTATCTCACCTTCGATATCGACTGTCTGGACCCGGCTCATGCACCTGGCACCGGCACGCCGGTCATTGGCGGCCTGACCACCGACAAAGCGACCAAACTGATCCGTGGCCTGCAGGGCATGAACATCGTGGGTATGGATCTGGTGGAAGTGGCACCGGGCTATGACCATGCGGATTTAACCGCGCTGGCCGCGGCGACGCTGGCGCTGGATATGCTGCATGTTCAGGCGGCCAACAAGGGCTGATTTGCCGCACC
>Ga0058692_1000977_pt1 | contig 11246 bp, 7 predicted proteins | sample AgamicAtAmrz_FD_55216 | JGI IMG/M metagenome (GOLD analysis project Ga0058692, IMG submission 55216) | Agave microbial communities from Guanajuato, Mexico - At.Am.rz | ecosystem: Host-associated > Plants > Roots > Rhizosphere | place: Guanajato, Mexico | collected 2012-06-07 | reverse complement strand
TTAAGGGTGAAAAGAACCCCATTCACCATATACCAGCCGTAATAGTAATAGATTTTTAAAGGATTGTTTTTATAGATAATTCTTAATAATTCGAGGTGCCATTTCGCCGCTTTATTTTTGTTACGCGACAGCGAATCGCCCAGCTCGTAGTAATTGACCAGCGTCTTCTGGATCACCCGGGCTTGTTTGTAGCGGAGGAACAGCTCATAGAGGAACAGGAAGTCTTCATGGCCTTTACGCTGGAAGAAGATGCCCTGTGGCGGACGACGGAAACACACCGAGGAGAAGCAGACGCGATACTGCTTCTTCACGAAGTTTTCCTGCTGCAGATAAGGTTTGTTGTAGTTGATGTCGTGATCGGCGGTTTTGGTTTTGTAGTGATAATGGGTGATCACAAAGTCGTCACCGGCGGCCAGCGCCGCGGCCTGCTCGGCCAGTTTCTCCGCGTGCCATTCGTCATCGCTGTCGAGAAACGCAATGATCTCCTCTTTGGCCGCGCGCAGGCCCACGTTGCGCGTTTCCGCCGCGCCGAGGTTGACCTCGTTGCTGAGGATAGTGATGCGCGCGTCCTGGCAGTGCTCGCGCACAAAAGCGAGTGAATCATCGGTGGATTTATCATTGACCAGGTAGAGATGCCAGTCGCTGTAGGTCTGATTCACGATCGACTCAACCGCACGCAGCACGGTGTTGCGCGCGTTGTACATCGGCATCACGATACCGATGGTGCCAACATGATTTGTCATTTGTATACCCGGAGTGTCAGGAACCGAAAAAATGCTCCCGCTGCGGGAGCAAGTGAAAGTCATAGATCGATCAGGAAACCGCTCTTCGCCCCGTGAAGCGCGACTTCAGCTTATCGACCAGGCGATTGATGAAGTAGGCGCGGTTATCACGGTTGGTGAGGAAGAAGTAGCGCGCAAAACTGACGCTGGCCAGCAGCGAATTGCCATCCATTTTGTAGCGCAGCGGCAGCTTGAACGCTTTGTAGGTATGGATATCGCGCGCCGTCAGGTGCGGCTTCATGGTGTCGAGCCAGAAGAAGGAGTACTTCACCGACTCGCCTTTGTGTTTGGAACCAAATTTGGTCACCAGATGGTAGGTCGCCAGCGGTTTGGCGATCATCACAAATTCGTAGCCCATGCGGTCGGCGCGGATGCAGAAGTCATAATCCTGATGGCGAATATAGCGCGCATCAAACTGGATTCTGGCGGCATCTTCGCGTTTCAGCACGATGGTACTGGTCTGGATAAAGCCGTAACAGCCAAACAGGTACTCCGCCACGGTCTCATTTTTGCCCGGCGGCTGCATCGGCATCACTTTGAGGAAGCTGCCGTCCTGATGAATATTGACCTGGCTGAAGATGACATAGCGCGATTTACCCTGCGCTTCCAGCTTGCGGATGGTATCGCACACTTCCAGCAGCTTGTCCGCGTGCCACTCGTCGTCGGCGTCGAGGAAGCTGATGAAGTCGCCCTGCGCCAGTTCAATACCTTTGTTGCGCGCGCCGGCACCGTTGAGTTTGACCTCAGACAGCTCCAGTTTGATGTCCAGATCCTGATAGCGCTCGCCGCGCACCACCTGCGCCAGTTCCGCGGCATCGGCGGATTTGTCATCCACGATGATGACTTCAAAGTTGCGATAGGTTTGCGCTTTGACGCAATCCAGCGTCGTGACAATCGATTTCGACGCGTTATAAGCGGGAATTACAATTGAGAAGCGGATGTCCTGCATTGCCAGCACCTCTTAAACAGCTGTTCCAGATTCAACGGTAACGCGAGCGGCCTGTAGAAAGGAATCGGCTTTGTTCTGAAAAATCATGCCGTTAGTATTCTTTTTCAATAAGACTTTTCGTACCGTCACGGAAATACCTAAGATTGTGCTGTGTGTATGTTGGATGGTGCAAAACGCACCGAAAAATTTAGTCGCCATGCATGGCGTTATGTTCGAGAAAGCGGTTTGCCGGTCGCCATGAATGGCGACCCTACAGCCTCGGGCACGGTTCTGACCGTCAGTGCATTTATGCGCACCAGCAAAGAGGTCAATTCTCCTGCACCGTCCACGTAGGGTGCGCATTTATGCGCACCTCGCTAACGCTTTTTAGCCATAAAAAGGGGCGGAAAATCCGCCCCCGATAGTGCTTAGCTTTTGCTCTCTTTGCCGTATTCGTAGTTGTAATAGTCGTAGCCATAACCATAGGCATTCGACGCTTTACGGACCACGGCGTTGAGGATGACGCCTTTAATCTCGATACCGTTCTGGGCGAAGCGCTTGTAGCTGACATCCAGCTCTTTGGTGGTGTTGGTTTCGAAACGCGCCACCATCAGCGAGGTACCGGCCAGCTTACCGATGATGGAAGCGTCGGTCACAGCCAGAATCGGCGGCGTATCGATCAGCACCAGGTCATAGTTCTTGCTCGCCCAGTCCAGCAGCTCCTGCATGCGACGATGCATCAGCAGCTCAGACGGGTTCGGTGGCACCTGACCGCGCGGCAGGAAGTCAAAACCGTACACGCCCTTCTGAATCATCGCCGGCGAGAACTCGCTCTTGCCTGACAGTACGTTAGACAGGCCGGTCTTGTTGTCCGCACCCAGCAGCTCGTGGGTATAGCCGCGACGCATATCACCATCGATGAACAGCACGCGCTGACCTGCTTTGGATACCAGCGTCGCCAGGTTGGCACAGATAAAGGTTTTACCAATACCCGGGCTGGCACCGGTGATCATCAGGATGTTGTTTTTCGCTTCCATCATGGCGAAGTGCAGGCTGGTGCGCAGGCTACGAATCGCTTCGATGGAGAGGTCAGTCGGGTTACCCAGCGCCAGCAGCGTGTTGTGCGGATCCGACTTCTCTTTGCTGCCGCGTCGCGCCAGCGCTTCGGTGTCTTTCTTACGCTGCCACTCGGAGAGCGGTACGCTGGCATAGACGTTCATGCCCAGCTCTTCCAGCTGCTCCGGGTTGTCGATACCGTGGTGGAACAGCGCTTTCAGCAGCACCAGACCAACCGACAGCATCAGACCAACAATCAGGCCCGCGACAATAATCAGCAGTTTCTTCGGTGCTACCGGGCTGGTGCTGGTTTCAGCACGGTCGATGATGCGCACATCACCCACGGTGCTGGCCTTGCTGATGCCCAGTTCCTGCTGACGGTTCAGCAGCTGCATGTAGATTTCCTGACCGGCCTGCACGTCACGCGTCAGACGCAGAATCTCCTGCTGGGTCTGCGGCATGGCCGAGATTTTCTTGTTCAGCTGCGCCTGTTCCGCTTCCAGCGTTTTGCGTTTTTCCAGCAGCGCGCGGTAGGTCGGGTGGTCTTTGGTGAACAGCTGGGAAACTTCGGCTTCACGGAAGGTCAGCTCGTTCAGCTGGCTCTGGACGCTAACGGACGAGTCGAGCGCCGATTTGGCTTCCAGCGACATGTCGACCGACTCGTTCTGACGACGGAAGGTGTTCAGCTTGTCTTCCGCATCGTCCAGCTTGGCACGCACGTTAGGCAGCTGGGTGCGCAGGAATTCGAGGCTCTTCTCCGCCTGCTCAGACTTACGCTCAACGTTCTGCAGCAGATAGTTGTTGACGATCTGGTTCAGCACGCGGCTCGCCTGCTCCTGATCTTCATCCTGGAACTCCAGGCCCAGCACGCCGGTGGTTTTGCCTTTATCGGCGACGGTCAGCGCGCCCAGTACGGTTTTAATCGCCTGCAGGTCGCTCAGCTTGGTGACGCTGAAGCTGGTGCCTTCGTCAGCCTGAATGCCGCTAACCAGCATGGTGACGTCGCCGTGCTGCTCCAGCTGACCGACGCGGCCTTTGAACAGCTCGTCGCCGTCTTTGCTCACGGTATAGGTCTGCGGACCGGTGACTTCCAGCTCAACGGTACGTTTGTCGATGCTGCGCGGAATTTCCAGGCGTGAAATGGCAATCTGCGCCGGCTTGTTGCCCATCAGGCGCGACAGACCTTTACCGATCACCGGGAAGTAGTTTTGCTGAATGACCGTGTCCAGACCGAGGTCGTTAACGGTTTTACCAATCACCATGCGGGATTCGATGATCTGAATCTCGGTGTCTGATGCTGGCGTGGTCGGAATCACATCCTGTAATTCGTTCAGCACCGAGGCGGTGTTTTTCTGCTCCACCTGCACCATAGCGTCCGCGCTATAGATTGGCGTAGCAAACAGTGTGTAGAGCGTTGCCATCAGCATAAAGAAAGCGGTGACCGCCACGATGATCCAGCGATGATCGATCAGCTGTCCCACAAGATGCGCCAGATCCCATCCATTCGAATCTTCTTTTGGCGCAGTCATAACCTTGTTTTTGATATTCATGGATATTCCCAACTATCGGCTTAGTACGTTAACCCATTTCTGGGTAGCGTTTTCCAGTAACCCGTAAACCTCTTCAAAGGCCTCACGGCTTTTTTTGTACGGATCCGCAATTTCCTGTTGGTTAAGCCAGTGGCCCAGCAGCATGGTCTTCCCCCGCGCGGCCGGATCGATGCGATTCACCTGCTCAACGTGGCGCTTCTCCATTACCAGAATCAGGTCAAAGTCACGGCACATGCTGGCCGTTAACTGCTGAGCCTCATGACCGTCCAGCGAGACGCCATGTTCAGCGGCGACGGCGCTGGCCGTCTTATCCGCCGGATGGCCCTTCAGGGCGCCAAGACCGGCAGAGGCGATACGGGTATGCGGAAGTGCGCGTTTAAACAGACGCTCCCCGGTGGGGGAGCGGCAAATGTTGCCGACGCAGACGACTAACACTGACTTAATCATGGTAAAACCTTAGTCCGACCAGTTGCGGAAACGCAGCGCTGCGGAGCTTGCATCGTCGATACCCACGATGGTCGGCAGCAGTCCGGAAATCACGCGGTTCCAGCGGGTGATTGGTGTTGCGGTGACGTAGACAATGTCGTACGGCTCCAGTTGGAATTCGGTGCCCATCACCATCGACGCCGCATCTTTGGTGTTCAGCTGATAGATGTTGGCGATCTTGGTGCGGTTAGCACCGCGAATCGGACGAATGACGAATACGCCGGTGGCGTCAGAGGTGGTTTGATCCATGCCCTGTGCGTTACCCAGCGCTTCAGCCAGCGTCATGCCGCTGCGGTCCATCTTCAGCGTGGTCTGCTGTTTCACTTCGCCCATCACGAAGATCTTCAGATCGTCGTTACGCGGTACGTAAAGGATATCGCCCGGATAGAGCAGATGGTTCTGGCTCAGGTCGCCGTTTTGCATCAGCGCCTGCAGCGAAATGCGCTGCTCGCGGCCGTTGTGCGTCAGCACCACGTTGCGCCAGTCGGCGTCAGCGGCAAGGCCACCCGCGGCGTTCACCGCATCCAGCACGGTCAGCGGCACGTTGGTGATCGGCTGCTGGCCGGAGGTGGTGACCGAACCGGTCACGTAGGCTTTCTGCGAACGGAACGCGGCCACGTTGACATCCACCTGCGGACTTTCAATGAACTGCGCCAGACGACGCGCGATTTCACTGCGGATTTCCGTCACGGTGCGGCCTGCAACGCGCACTTTACCGATGTACGGATAGAAGATGGTACCGTCTGCCTGCACCCAGTTACCGGTGTCGCTGGCGCTACGGTACTGACCGGCCGGCGTGGTCAGCTCAGGGTGATCCCATACGGTGACGTTCAGTACGTCGCCGATGCCAACGCGGTATTGATAGCTCTGAATCTCGTTCTGCAGCAGCGGGTTAGCCTGAGCAACCAGCGGCTTCGGACGCATCTGTTCAACCAGACGCGGCGTCAGAGGGAAGACGTTAACGTATTTGTCGATGTCAAAATTGCTATCCTGTTGCTCAATGACATCTTTTCCGCTAGTGGAAAGGTGCGAACCTGGTTCGATGGTGCACCCGGAGAGGAAAGTCGCGGATACCAGTAACGGTATCAATTTAGTTTTCATTATCATCTGGTTCTTCGCTATCAGTTAATGATTGATAGAGGCGAAAACGCCGCTGTGTAAGCGTCTAACAAAAATAAAGGCAAGGAATTAAACACTGAAACTGAGGTTCATTATCATTAGCTCCCTGGTTTATGTTGTCATCCTGNTTGCAGACGACTTCAATTAAAGTGGGTTATCGTTAAGCGGCTTAATAACCCGCTCTGTTCGGGCTCGATAATGGCAGTTATCAGTTACAGACACTCCCAGCACCGGCAGTTATCAGGCGGGAACGTTATTTCGTCCCCTGCCCTTGCTGTCTATCAATAAGCGCCGTCGCGTTTNAGTACCACGCCGACCGTCTTAAACAGAATCGCGATGTCATTCCACAGCGACCAGTTTTTGACATACCACGAATCGAAATAGACGCGCGTCTCATAGTCAACGTCGTTACGACCGCTGACCTGCCACAATCCCGTCATGCCTGGCTTTGCCATCAGGTAATAATCAACATCACCGGCATAACGGCAGAGTTCATCTTCAATCACCGGGCGCGGGCCAACGAGGCTCATGTCACCGCGCACGACGTTCCACAGCTGCGGCAGCTCATCCAGGCTGGTTTTACGGATGAAATGACCGACTTTGGTAATACGTGGATCGTTTTTCAGTTTGAAATCTTTGTCCCACTCGGCGCGGGCTACCGGGTCGGTGCGCAGCACCTCTTCCAGCACCTCTTTCGAGTTAATCACCATCGAGCGGAACTTCAGGCACTTGAACTTGCGGCCATTGAGACCCACACGTTCGTGACCGTAAATCGGTGGTCCGCCATCACGGCCAACCATGAAGCCGAGTACCAGCAGCGCAGGTGACAGCGCGATGATGATGCTGAGCGCGCCGACGATATCGAATGCCCGCTTCAGGACACGCGAGGTGCGTTTCGCCAGGTTGTTATTCACACGCAGAATCATCACTTCATGGCTGAAGATGTAAGCCATATCGGTGCCGTACAGCGGTACGCCGCGCAACGTCGGGATAACCGAGACCGAGCGACAGTTATGCATCGCCAGCATTTTCAGCCAGCGGTCGCGGTGCTGACTCTGCTCAAACTCAACCGCGACGATGAACTGGGTTTCGCTGTTGGTCAGCTGCCACAGCTCCTGCTCGTTATGCAGCACCGGTACACCGGAGATGCTGGCCTGCGGGCAGCTGCCATCGACGTCGAAGAAGGCGATCACATCAAAGCCCATCACCTCTTCGCTCTGCAGCGCCTGCCAGGCTTCCTGCGCGTTACGGTTGCTGCCAATAATAATGGTTTGCTTTTTCCACATACCGAAATGATTCAGTACGCGTTTGGAAATAGCGCGCGCCAGCGGAATCAGCACCAGCGCTAAAATCCACGTTAATACCCAGACAAAACGGGACATCTGCCATTGTGATAATGCTGAAATTGACAAATCGATGACAGAGAAAATGAGAATGGTACGAAAGATCTCTTTCAGCTCAAACCAGAAGGGTTTGCGATAGGTATAATGACGCAGGCGAACCCAGAACCAGCCTGTACAAATTAAGGACAGACAGACATGGGTGGCGATTTTTAAGTTGAGGTCTTTTTCAGAAATATCTGCCAGTGGAGAATCGGCGAACGAATTAATCAGCGCGAGTGCAATAAACAATGCCGCGTTGAAACAAATTAAATCCGAGCACGCCAGTAAAATTTTTGTCAGAAGACTTTTATATGTAAATTCATTATCGCGCATATTTGACTCTTTTATTTTATTTCCCTTAATCCCTAACGCCTAAGCCTGAGTAATTAATGAGCGATGCACTAACNAAACCAGCGAGACAAACTGCGGCGAACTCCCCGGCATTTAGGCCAATTCTCTTTCCAGTTAAGCAAGAAAATTGTGATAAATACCAACAGATTAGTCTGACTTCCTTTTGCCGCAAGGCCAGACAATTCTTAACCTGTGAAAACCACNTCAGGCACGCTACCGCCCTTGGCTGTCGCTGCCAATACCGCTTACAACACCCTATTTTTTGTCCGCGCTTTGTCGCCACGCCGGGAAATACCCGCCTTAACCCGTGCACGATCACAATTCACAACATTAAGAAGCTAAACAGCGCGCTATTAACAACATTGGCGCAGACATTTACTAACACGTTGCTATACTAGTTATTACTGGCTTGTTTACAAGTAGGCCCCGTCTTCCCTGCACTATTTTAGGAAAAAGACTACCAGCCATAAGTATTGATGCCAGCCCCGCCAGGCAATTTCACGCCAAATTTCAGAATAATTCGATACCCGTCTTCAGATTAGTCGCATTAAAAATGTACGCTTTTGCCGCTGGATAAGAATAAATAGTGGTCTTCATCCACACAGGATGTTTATCCATACTTTTCACTTATCGCCCGGCTGAACAAGGTAAGATTAATCCTAATAAGCCGCCAGCCCGCGACATCCGCGCGGCCGGGGCGTATTTGTACCCTGTCTGACGATTAACTATCATCAGACTAAGCTCATTTTTAGACATTATGGTGATGAAAGTATGTGGGAGTGGATCATCGATCCGTCGCTCTGGGCAGGATTAGTCACGCTAATCGTTCTTGAGCTGGTGCTGGGTATTGATAACCTGGTTTTCATTGCCATTTTGGTGGAGAAGCTGCCGCCGACGCTGCGCGACCGCGCGCGGGTGTTCGGCCTGCTGCTGGCGCTGGTATCACGGCTGGTGCTGCTGGCGTCGCTGTCGTGGCTGGTTACGCTGACCCAACCGCTGTTCACCCTCTTCCAGCACAGCTTCAGCGCACGCGACCTGCTGCTGCTGGGCGGCGGTATCTTCCTGTTGTTTAAAGCCACCACCGAACTGAACGCCCGGCTGGAGGGCAGCGACGAGGAATCGGGTCAAAATAACAGCGGTGCTAAATTCTGGCCGGTGGTGGCGCAAATCGTGGTGCTGGACGCCATCTTTTCACTTGATGCCGTCATTACCGCCGTCGGTATGGTCAACGACCTGCCGGTGATGATGATCGCCGTGACCATCGCCATCCTGTTAATGCTGCTGGCCAGCAAGCCGCTGACGCGCTTCGTTAACGGCCATCCGACCATTGTGATTCTCTGCCTGAGCTTTCTGCTGATGATCGGCTTTAGTCTGGTGGCAGAGGGTTTCGGCTTCGTCATCCCGAAAGGCTATCTGTACGCGGCCATTGGCTTCTCGATTGTGATTGAGATCTTTAACCAGCTGGCGCTGTTTAATCGCCGCCGTTTTCTTACCGCCGGACGACCGCTGCGCCAGCGCACCGCCGAAGCCGTGCTGCGCATTCTGCGCGGTGAAGCACAGCGCGCCGATCTGGATGCCGACACGGCATCGCTGCTGAGCGATAACCAGGGCGCAGCGCTGTTTAACCGTCAGGAGCGGCGCATGATCATGCGCGTGCTGGGTCTGGGTCAGCGCCAAATCAACAGCATCATGACGTCACGCCATGACGTCGAGCACATCGATCTGAGCGAAGACCCGCAGTCGATCATGGATAAACTCGACCGCAACCAGCATACGCGCCTGCTGATCACCGAACAGGGGCGCGAGCCGCTGGGCGTGGTGCATGTGATCGATCTGCTGCATCAGTCGCTGCACAGTAAATCGCTGGATTTGCGTGCGCTGATTCGCCAGCCGCTGGTGTTTCCCGAGCGCGTCACCCTGCTGCAGGCGCTGGAGCAGTTTCGCCATGCGCGCACCCATTTTGCCTTTGTGGTGGATGAGTTTGGTTCGGTGGAAGGCGTGGTGACGCTGAGCGACGTGATGGAGACCATCGCCGGCAACCTGCCCAATGAAGGGGAAGAGATTGATGCCCGTTACGATATTCAGCCCGCAGAGCATGGCGGCTGGATCGCCAACGGCCATATGCCGCTGGAAGATTTAGCGCTATATGTGGCGCTGCCGCTCGACGAGAGGCGCAATTACCATACGCTGGCGGGATTGCTGATGGATAGCCTGCAGCACGTGCCGGCCGAAGGTGAGGAGTTGCGCGTCGGGGATTATCTGCTGCGCACCCTGCAGGTGGAGAACCATCGGGTGCAAAAAGTCGAGATTGTGCCGGTCGCGCCCGCACCGTTTATTTAACCCGGTGCCGGGGCGTGATTTATCGCGTGTTGCTTAGCTGGTCGCCATAAATGGCGACCCTACACGGAAAGCATCGGTTTTTTGTAGGGTGCGCATTCATGCGCACCGGCATCGGGTTTTATTGCCGCGGTGCAGACTTCTGGCTATCCAGCCACTGATTGAGGCGCGTTTTGGCTTCGCCCTGCAACTGCTGGCGCACCACGTCATCCACCGGCAGCGAATACTGCAGATTGCCCCAGCTGCCGTACATGCGCAGCGGAATCGGCTGGCCGTTGAGGACTTTCGCCAGCCGGTCGTCGCCCTGCCAGCCGCGCAGAATCATATTAATGGTGACATCCAGCTGCTGCTTGACCACATCCACGTTGCCGTGGGTTTGCAGCGCCAGCCGGCTGCTGCCGCCCTGCAGATCCGGCAGCGTGACGTTGCCCTGCTTCAGGCTGATGCGCCCGCTTAACTGTTCAATTCCCTGATCATCCGGCTGATCGTTACTGACGCGATTGCTGACGCGCGCCACGGCGCGGCGCACCATCTGCTGTAAATTCAGCTGCGCCAGCTGCAGATTAGTGGCTTCCAGTTCTGCATTGCCCTGCCAGTTCTGTTTCGCCTCCGCCACGCTCAGCCCGGCACCGCTGATGTCGCCCTTGAGCGAGACCGTGCCCTGCAGCGAAGCCGGCAGTTCCAGCGCTTTAAGCAGCGGCGCGATGGCAATGCTGCTCAGCTCCGGCTGAAACGCCACCTGCGTGACCGGCTGACGGATATCCACCGAGCCGGGAATGGAAAAGTGGCCGTCACCAAATTTGCCCTGCAGCTTGTTGAGCGTCAGCAGCCCGCGCTGATTGCGGGCGTCAATTTGCAGATTGCTGAGCGTCAGACCGCGCCACACGCTGCTGTCAGCGTCGAGCGTCAGCTGCAAATCCATGCTATTGAGCGGCGAGTCGGCATTATTGTGCGCGCGCGGCTCAGCGATCACCGGCGTGCGCATCACGTTAGCCTGCTGCGTGGTGCTGTTATCGCTGGCGGGCGCGCTGGCCATCAGGTTATCCAGATTGAGNGAGGTCGCGTGCAGCGCGAGGTTGAGCTGCTGCGGCNGGGCCAGCCGGCCCTCAGCGCTGCCGTCGAGGGCGCTGTCGTTCGCGGTTAACTGCAGCTTNTTCAGCGCAAACTGCTGCTGGTCGCCATCCCACTGCGCCTGCCCGCTCAGCGTCCCTTTAATGCCCTGCGGCGGCAGGTTCGCGCCGTCCAGCGTGTAATC
>Ga0058692_1000967_pt1 | contig 11297 bp, 9 predicted proteins | sample AgamicAtAmrz_FD_55216 | JGI IMG/M metagenome (GOLD analysis project Ga0058692, IMG submission 55216) | Agave microbial communities from Guanajuato, Mexico - At.Am.rz | ecosystem: Host-associated > Plants > Roots > Rhizosphere | place: Guanajato, Mexico | collected 2012-06-07 | reverse complement strand
TCACGTCACCGGGTGCGACCTTGTCGCCTTCCTTGACCAGCCACTTGGCCAGATTGCCCTCTTCCATCGTCGGAGAAAGGGCAGGCATGGTGATGTTGATAGGCATCGAAACGCCTCCCCTTACTTGTAGCAGACGGTTTTGACGGCCTGGACGACTTCATCGACATTCGGAAGCGCCAGCTTCTCCAGATTGGCCGCGTAAGGCATCGGAACGTCCTTGCCGGCAATCGTCAGGATCGGCGCGTCGAGATAATCGAAAGCAGCGCGCTGGACCTGGTTGGAGATGAAGTCACCGACCGATGACTGCGGGAAGCCTTCTTCGACAGTGACGAGACGGCCTGTCTTTTTCACCGATTCGATAACGGTCGGCAGGTCCATCGGGCGGATGGTGCGCAGGTCGATCAGTTCGACGTCGATGCCGAGCTTTTCGAGTTCCGCAACAGCCTTCACCGCATACGTCATGCCGATGCCGAAGGAAACGATGGTTGCGTCCTTGCCCTTGCGATGAATGCGCGCCTTGCCGATCGGCAGCACGAAATCATCGAGCTTCGGCACTTCGAAGCTCTGGCCGTAGAGAATTTCGTTCTCGAGAAAGATGACNGGGTTCGGATCNCGGATGGCGGCCTTCAAAAGACCCTTCGCATCGGCAGCCGTATAGGGCATGACNACCTTGAGGCCNGGAATATGGCTGTACCATGCGGCGTAACATTGCGAGTGCTGGGCCGCAACGCGGGCAGCAGCACCCGAAGGACCACGGAACACCATCGGCGCGCCCATCTGGCCGCCCGACATGTACAGGGTCTTCGCTGCCGAGTTGACGATCTGGTCGATCGCCTGCATGGCGAAGTTGAAGGTCATGAATTCGACGATCGGCTTCAGGCCGGTCATGGCTGCGCCGACGCCGATGCCGGCAAAGCCGTGTTCGGTGATCGGGGTGTCGATGACGCGGCGCTCGCCGAATTCCTGCAGCAGGCCCTGGGTAATCTTGTAGGCGCCCTGATATTCGGCGACTTCTTCACCCATGATGAAGACTTTTTCATCGGCGCGCATTTCTTCGGCCATGGCGTCACGCAGCGCTTCACGCACCGTCGTCATCACCATTTCGGTGCCTTCCGGAATGTCCGGGTCAGCGGCAACNTCGATCTTGGGCGCTGCCGGAACCTTCGCGGCTTCCTTGGAAGCGCTCGGCTCTTCGGTCGCTTCGCGGGTNTTGCCNCCAGCGGCATCAGAACCGGAATTGGCAGCTTCGGCCTTCGGCTCTTCCTTCTTGGCAGAGGAAGAGATGTCGTCGGCGCTTTCGCCTTCCTGGATGAGCACGGCGATCGGGGTGTTGACCTTGACGCCTTCGGTGCCTGCATCGATCAGCAGCTTGCCGATGACGCCTTCATCCACGGCTTCCACTTCCATGGTCGCCTTGTCGGTTTCGATTTCCGCGATCACGTCGCCGGAGGTGACCTTGTCGCCTTCCTTTTTAAGCCATTTGGAAAGCGTGCCTTCCTCCATGGTCGGGGAAAGGGCGGGCATAAGAATTTCTACTGGCATGGGTTTCCCTTTCCCGATCAGAGCAGAATGTCGGTGTAGAGCTCGGAGACATCCGGCTCTGGGTCGTTCTGGGCGAAGTCGGCGCTGTCGGCGACGATATCACGGACATCCTTGTCGATGGCCTTGAGTTCGTCTTCGCTTGCCCAGCCCTGCTCCAGAAGCCGTGCCTTGACCTGCTCGATCGGGTCGTGTTCGGAGCGCATCTTCTGCACTTCGTCTTTCGAACGGTATTTCGCCGGGTCGGACATGGAGTGACCACGGTAACGGTAGGTCAGCATNTCCAGAATGATCGGACCCTTGCCGGAACGGCAATGTTCCAGCGCCTGATCGGCGGCGGCCTTGACGGCGCGCACATCCATGCCATCCACCTGAACGCCGGGGATGCCGAAGGACTGGCCGCGCAGCGAGTAGTTAGACTGGGCGGTAGCACGGGCGGTCGAGGTGCCCATGGCGTAACGGTTGTTCTCGACGATATAGATAATCGGCAGTTTCCAGAGAGCGGCCATGTTGAAGCTCTCGTAAACCTGGCCCTGGTTGGCGGCGCCGTCACCGAAATAGGTTACGGAGACATTGTCGTTGCCGCGATATTTGTTGGCGAAGGCGAGACCGGTTCCAAGGGAAACCTGCGCGCCGACGATGCCGTGGCCGCCGTAGAAGTGCTTCTCTTTCGAGAACATGTGCATCGAGCCGCCCTTGCCCTTCGACAGACCGCCGCGGCGGCCGGTCAATTCGGCCATGACGCCACGTGCGCTCATGCCGAGCGCCAGCATGTGGCCGTGGTCGCGGTAAGCGGTGATGACCTGATCGCCTTCCTTCTGCGACATCTGCATGCCGACAACAACGGCTTCCTGACCGATGTAGAGGTGACAGAAACCACCGATGAAGCCCATGCCGTAGAGCTGGCCGGCCTTTTCTTCGAAACGGCGGATGAGCAGCATTTCACGGTAAGCGTGAAGTTCGTCTTCTTTGGAGAAGTCGGGGCTGTTCTTTCCGGTGAATTCGGTTGCAGCCTTTGCCGTGGTCTTGCGGCCGGATACGGTCGCTGGTTTTCGCGGCGCCATTCATCCCTCCCTGAGTTGCCATTTGAATGGATAGAGTGGCGCGTACCATATGCAAGAAAATGCCATGCAGCAATGCTTTAAACGCATGGCACATATTCACGCTAAGATGCTGTGAATAAATCAGAAATGTTAAATTAACTCGATTTCGGTTAATTAGAAATATGTGTTCATGATGACGATTTCGTCCGTGCGGGACATATTCAGCTGGTAACGGGAAATCTCGTCGATCATGTCCCGCTCCAGCGAGCCATCGCTCATCAATTCCACCTGCCGCTCCAGCGCCACACGCGCCTGCGTCAGCTTTGCAAGCTCCGCAGTGCGGGTGATACGCTGCCGCTCCAGCCGCTCCGTGGCCTGAAGGCCGAAGTCGCCATGGATAGAATGATACCCGAAATAGGAAAGAAAAGCGATCGTGATGGCCGGAACGATCAAACGGCCGAATCGTCTCTTTTTATGATGTCTGGTCCACATGCCGGAGAGAAGCCTTAAAACGCATAACGTGAGTCTCGAGACTAAGGCGGATTGTTTAACTATCCGTTGACCTTAAATTGCGATCGGCAAATGGGCATGAAAAAAGCCCGCCGGAGGGCGGGCTAAGAACGGCAGCGACGTCAAAAGAACCCTCGTCATGCCGGACTTGATCCGGCATCCAGCCACAGCGCGTCTGCGCTGTGGGGAGAGTCTTTCGCGATCAAGGACTTGATCGCGCTAGACCCCGGATCAGGTCCGGGGTGACGGAATGCGGATGCTACCGCTCGCCTCTGAATGAGCCCGCCAAGGCGGCGGGCCGCATCACAAACCAATACTGCCGGGATTAACCGCGCAGAATCGAACGGCCGGCGTAGGCAGCCTGCGGACCCAGCATTTCTTCGATGCGGATCAGCTGGTTGTACTTCGCGAGCCGGTCGGAACGGGCAAGCGAGCCGGTCTTGATCTGACCGCAGTTCGTGGCGACCGCGAGATCGGCGATGGTGGAATCTTCCGTCTCTCCCGAACGATGCGACATGACGGCGGTGTAACCGGCCTTGTGCGCCGTCTCGACCGCATCCAGCGTCTCGGAGAGCGAACCGATCTGGTTGACCTTGACGAGGATGGAGTTTGCAACGCCCATCTTGATGCCGTCGCGAAGACGTGCGGAGTTGGTGACGAAAAGGTCGTCGCCGACGAGCTGGCACTTGTTGCCGATGAGATCGGTCAGCGTCTTCCAGCCTTCCCAGTCGTCTTCAGCCATGCCGTCTTCAATGGAAATGATCGGGTACTTGGCGACGAGTTCCGCCAGATATTCCGCCATTGCGCCCGATTCCAGCGTGCGGCCTTCGCCTTCGAGAACGTATTTTCCGTCCTTGAAGAATTCGGTCGATGCACAGTCAAGGCCGACAAACATGTCGTCGCCCGGACGGTAGCCAGCCTTTTCGATCGACTTCATGATGAAATCGAGTGCTGCCGGCGCGCTTTCGAGACCCGGTGCAAAACCGCCCTCATCGCCGACATTGGTGTTGTGGCCCTGTGCAGACAGTTCTTTTTTCAGCGTATGGAACACTTCCGAGCCCATGCGCACGGCTTCACGGATGTTTTCCGCGCCAACCGGCAGGATCATGAATTCCTGGAAATCGATCGGGTTGTCGGCATGCGCGCCGCCATTGATGATGTTCATCATCGGAACCGGCAGCAGATGCGCGTTCGGGCCGCCGACATAACGGTAAAGCGGCAGGCCGGAGGCTTCGGCGGCGGCCTTGGCGACGGCGAGCGATACGCCGAGGATGGCGTTGGCGCCGATGCGCGACTTGTTCGGCGTGCCGTCGAGCACGATCATCGTCTGGTCGATCTGGATCTGGTTTTCAGCGTCAAAACCGCCAATGGCGTCGAAGATTTCCGTATTGACGGCTTCGACTGCCTTTTCCACGCCCTTGCCGAGATAACGCTTGCCGCCATCGCGCAGCTCAACCGCCTCATGCGCGCCGGTGGAGGCGCCCGAAGGAACGGCGGCGCGGCCCATGGAGCCGTCTTCGAGGTAAACATCGACTTCAACGGTCGGGTTGCCGCGGCTGTCGAGGATTTCGCGCGCGATGATATCGGTAATGGCAGTCATGGTCTCTCCCTTGGGAATGGAACAGATATTTTCCGTCGCCTGTCTTAGACGATGGCGAAGAAATTACAATGACGGCAGGCCGTAGAAAGGGAACCACCGCCATTTAAAATCGATTGGCACGGCACCGCGCCCGCCGCTCAGGCTTTCGCGATGGCGTCGAAGGCCAGCAGCTTTTCGAGCAGTTTCGGCATATCCTTCAGGTGAACCATGTTCGGGCCGTCAGAAGGCGCGTTGTCCGGGTCCTCATGGGTCTCGATGAAGAGGCCTGCGACACCAACGGCGACAGCTGCGCGAGACAGCGTTTCGACAAATTCCCGCTGACCGCCGGTGGAACCGCCCTGCCCGCCCGGCTGCTGCACCGAGTGGGTGGCGTCGAAGACAACAGGTGCGCCGAGGGATGCCATGATCGGCAGAGAACGCATGTCGGAGACCAGCGTATTGTAGCCGAAGGACGCGCCGCGTTCGCACAGCAGCACATTGGGGTTGCCGCTTTCATTCAGTTTGGCGAGCACGTTCTTCATGTCCCATGGCGCCAGGAACTGGCCTTTCTTGACATTGATGACACGGCCGGTTTTTGCGGCGGCAACGAGAAGATCGGTCTGACGGCTGAGGAAGGCCGGGATCTGCAGCACATCCACCACTTCGGAAACGATGGCGCACTGTTCTTCGGTGTGAATGTCGGTCAGGACCGGAAAGCCGAATTCCTTCTTGAGATCGGCAAATATCTGCATGGCACTGTCCAGNCCGATGCCACGCTTGCCGGAAAGCGAGGTGCGGTTCGCCTTGTCGAANGATGACTTGTAAACGAGGCCGATTCCGAGCCCGTCACAAAGCTCCTTCAANACACCCGCAANCATGAAGGCGTGCTCCCGGCTTTCCATCTGGCAGGGGCCGGCGATCAGTGAAAAACGCTCGCTATTGCAAAAGGAAACCTTGCTGGCGCCCTGGCCGGCGGTGACTTTGAGATTGTTCGTGACGCTCATCTTTTTTCCTCGAAGGCGAAATCGACGCCCTGTCCGGGTGCTGCGGGCACCACCAGACGGCCGCCCGCTTCTGCGCTGGACACGCCATTAGCAGCAAGTACCGTCGCTGTCACGGCAAGATCGTCAACGGAAAAGACGACGCCCATGCCGCGCAGGCCCTCACCGTTTTTTCCCGCAGCCTTCGGGTCGACGCCAGAAAGGGCGGGTCTTTCACTCAGCCTCACCCTTGCATTGCCGGTTTCGAAAACGACATCACCATCCGGAGACACAACGCCTTTGCAGCCGAAAACCGTTTCTATCAAGTGGGTGTCACTCCGCTTACCGGAACACAGCACGATCTCGCGAAGGCCCAGAACTCCGTTCTGGTGACGTTCCAGTGCAGCGCGGTCCCCCGGCAGTGCCTGCAGGCGTTGACAACTGAAGAGGAAGAAATCCGCAGCCGATCCGCTTGCCGCGAAAGCAAGCCGGAACGCCGCCTCGCCTGACGATCCGTCCGGCATTTGCATGGGCCGTGAAAATTCGAAGACCTCGCCGGCCGATACGCCAGACGCCACGAACCTCCGGTGATCGGCACGAGCGTCAGCGGTGGAGGCCACAAGGGCAGAAAAACCTTCCTGTCCGTACGATCGCCGGAATGCCTGGTCCCTTCCGGTAAAAACATCGCCTCTCTCGACCGACGCGATATAGCTAACCCGGTCAGCAACTGTCAGAGGCTCCAGATAGGTGCCATCCCTGAAGAAGACGCAGGCATTCTCCGTGCCGAACGGATGGAGAGCCTGTGGCGCGACCGTAAAGCCAAGGGCCTTGAGTCGCGTGGCCGCTACCGCAAGGTCCCGAACGGGCAGAACGAGATGATCGACGCGATGCCTGTCAGCCATAAACCTTGCCTTTTTGACACGCCCGGCGCATATGCCGGGTATTGAAGCTGACAAAAGCACGAAGGGCGCCGGGAATGCAAATGACGGGCCTGCGCGTCTATGCCGGTATCGGCAAAGGCTGGAGTTCAAGAAAGCGACGGCATCCCGCCCGTCAGTCATCGTTTCCCGCTTCGGCGTTGTCCCTAAGATCAAATCACGATCAGAGACGCATCCTTCACGAAATTTTAGGGGATTGCGGAACACATATGGAACATATAGTGTTCGTTCTGTATTTGTTTCGCGACTTCAACGACGATTCTCAAGGGTGTTTTCCTCATGCTCACGCGCAAACAGCAGGAATTGCTTCTCTTCATTCATGAAAGAATGAAAGAGTCCGGCGTGCCGCCCTCCTTCGATGAAATGAAGGACGCACTCGATCTTGCCTCCAAATCCGGCATCCACCGGCTGATCACCGCTCTGGAAGAGCGAGGGTTCATTCGCCGGCTACCTAANAGGGCGCGAGCGCTTGAAGTGATCAAGCTGCCGGAGGCCTATGTGCCNGGNGCGAGGCCGCAACGGGGCTTCTCGCCGAGCGTTATTGAAGGCAGNCTCGGCAAGCCCAAGATGCCCGAGCCCGCCCCTGCNCCNAAGGCGCCNGCGAACGANATAGCAGGCGCGGCAACCGTGCCNGTCATGGGCCGGATCGCTGCCGGTGTGCCGATCTCAGCCATTCAGAACAATACGCATGACGTGGCGGTTCCGGTGGACATGCTTGGCTCGGGNGAACATTACGCGCTCGAGGTCAAGGGCGATTCGATGATCGAGGCCGGCATCTTCGATGGCGATACCGTCATCATTCGCAACGGNAACACCGCCAATCCCGGCGATATCATCGTGGCGCTGGTGGATGACGAGGAAGCGACGCTGAAGCGCTTCCGTCGCAAAGGCGCNTCGATCGCACTTGAAGCNGCAAACCCTGCCTATGANACCCGCATTTTCGGACCTGATCGGGTTAAAATCCAGGGCAAGCTGGTAGGGCTGATCCGCCGGTATCATTGATGCTGCTGCCGGTCCGGATAAGGCCGGAGCGGTCGATGAGCGATAAANCAGGCCTTCAAGATGAACGGCGCGTCATTCCACTCGAGTGATGCGCCTTTTCTTTTTAATGGCGGCGAAGGCGGCTTTGCCAGAGGACGTCGGCAGGGATGGCGCCCCACCCATCAATTGGCGTTATGGGAGCGATGGATTCTTTGCGATATTCCGGGCCGGGCCGCTGGTATAAAAACCCGCTTCACAGTCAGGAGACCCGCAATGTACGATCTTTATATCGCCAACAAGAATTACTCCTCCTGGTCGCTGAGGCCATGGGTCCTGATGCGCACGCTCGGTATCGCCTTCGAGGAGAAACTCGTCCCGTTTGGTGAAGGCGTGTCATTCTCCACCTTTTCCCCAACTGGCAAGGTGCCTTGCCTCGTCGATGATGGCGTGACGATTTGGGAGTCACTCTCGATTGCCGAATATCTTGCCGAACGTCATCAAGGGGTATGGGCAAGCGACAAGCATGCGAGAGCCTGGTCGCGGTCGGCAGCAAGCGAAATGCATGCGGGATTTTCGTCCCTTCGCAATCTCTACCCCATGTCCGTTGGCGTTCGTGTCAGACCGAACGTCAGCGATGCCGGGCTTGCGGCGGATATAAAGCGTGTCGATGCGTTGTGGAGCGAGGGCCTGTCGAATTTCGGCGGTCCCTATCTCGCCGGTCAGAAGTTCACGGCGGTGGATGCCTTCTACTGCCCTGTGGCATTCCGTTTCCAGACGTATGGCGCAGACCTTTCTCCTGCGGCAAAAGCCTATTGTGAGCGACTGCTCGCTCTGCCGTCCATGCGCGAATGGTATGAGGCGGGACTGAAGGAGACCTGGCGTGACGCGGCACATGAAGAGGAGATCGCCGGAATCGGCGAATTGACGACGGATCTACGCGCAAAGGCCTGACGATCCGTGCTGGCGGCGATCATTGCGACGCCGCCAGCAGACGGGTGATCGTTTCAGGCAATTCCCGGTCGAAACGTCCGGTTTTCCAGTCATAATATCGATGTTCACTCCACGGGCGGTTTGCGCCCGCGGTCGACGCCCGTAGCCGACCGACAACGCCGGGCTGATCGCTCCTCGCGAAGTCTATCTCCACGGAACCGATGCGCCGCAATATGTCGCGGTTGAGGAGTAACGCGCCCGAGCGACACTGTGCAAACGACGTTCTGCGGGAAACAATGACGATGTCGGCAATGTCACATGCCTTTCCGGCGAGGCGGCCGTCTTCCAGTACGATGATCCATTCGCCGCTTTCCGCACGCGCCACGCACCAGCGACCTGACTTGCATGTAAAAATTCCAGGCGCTGCATCCTTCAACGCAGCCNCCATGTCTCGTCCCACAGCCTTTATTTCGTCCCGCGTGAGCTTTGATTTCCTGGTGAGTGCGATGCCGGACGCGGTTGGAACGTCTTNTCTGAGGATAACGGGCGCGAGCGGTTTCTCCGGAAGCAGCAGCGCCCTTTGCCACTGGTCATAGATGAAGCCATGCGGCCGGGTTTTTGTGGCGTAAACCTTGTTCTCGTCCAGAAGCGCGACCAGAGAACCGTCTTCATGAACGAGGAGATCGGGCAGATCGCGCTGAGATGTCGCTGCCGAGAGGCCGAAGGCAAGCAGCAAAGGCGGAATGCCCAAAAGCGCAAGGCGGCTGCGCAGCAGGGTCAGCAGCAGGAAGCCAGCCGAGGCGATGCCGATGAACCAGCCATGCGGACGTCCGGTCGCGGCGCTGCCACCCCAGGAGGCGACTTCGTCCGCGACCTCTATGACCAGCGCCATGCCATGGCCCATGACCTTCAGGAATGGCGCGTCGAGCCCGAACGGCATCAGCAGCATGGCAATCAGACCGAAGGGCATGACGATCAGCGACATGAGCGGCGTGGCGGCGAGATTGGCAAAAAGTCCATAGGTGGTGACACGCTGGAAATGTTCGGCAGAATAGATTGCTGTCGAAAGCCCACCGATCAGCGACGTTGTGATAACGCCGCCGATCACGGCACCTGCCGTTTGCGCTACCGTCACCCAAGCCGGTTTTCGCCCTCTAAAAAGACGCTCGCGGTCAATGCGCCAGCGGCTCCAGGCCGCATAGGCAGAAACAAGCGCGATCGTTGCGGCAAAAGACATCTGAAAGCTTGGACCCATCACTTCCGACGGGGACAGCGCCAGTATCACGAGGGCGGAGAGCGCAACATTTCTCAGGCTGAGCGAGGGCTGATCGAAGAGCACCGCAATCAGCATCACGGACATCATCAGCCAGGCCCGCTCGGCGGAAACTGCGAAACCGGAAATCAGATAGTAGCAAAGTGTCATCAGGAGCGCTGCGAAGGCGGATATCTTCTTGACCGGCCATCGCTGGGCNAAGGCTGGGAACAGGCTGAATGCGAGCCTCATGCCGACAAAGAAGATGCCTGATGCCAANGCCATGTTGAGCCCGGATATGGCAACGATATGAGCCAGCCCCGAGACCCGCAGNGCCTCCATGGTTTTCGGCGATATGGCTTGTCTCTCATCGGTGACGATGGATGCAGCAAAGGCACCCGCATCGCCGCCGATCGTCGTGCGAATGCGCTCGGCGATGGCGGCACGCAGGCGATAAAGCCACATGTCGGCCATCTCCAGCCAACCCTCGGCCCCAAGGTCCGCCGTCGCCACCGCCTGGGGCGGCTGGTAAAAAAAGCCTGTCGCACCGATGCCCCGGAAATAAGATGAAAAGGCAAAGTCGTTCAATCCCGGCAAAGCCGGTCCGGACGGTGGAGAGAGCCGTGCCTTGCCGCGTATGGTCGCGCCGATCGGCATGGCGTCGCCGCCACCGCGCGCAAGGAGCGACACCCTCCCCGGCAGACGCGTTAGTGACGGTGCTTCAGTGGAGTGGAGCTGCACCAGATACCGCCAGTCGCCCCGCGCATCCACCTCCCGGCGCACCACCTTGCCGGTGAGCGTGGTGGTGACCGGCGTGTCCAGAAGGATGGTCGCCGCACGGCGGGTTTCCAGTTCCGCAAAAAGCATGCCGAGCAACAAGAGGGCGACAAGGCTGCACGCCCTTCCCACCGTATCAAGGCGGTATCGGTTGAGAAGCGCCAGTGGGGCCGCGACTAAAAATGCGACGATCAGAAGGGGCAAGGAAGGCGCGGTGTCGAGAGAAAACCAGAGGATCGCTCCGCAACCGATGACAACGGGTACGAAAAGAAAATCGTGCCCGAATGCGCGTTCTTCCGTCAGCCAGACGGCAACTTTTCGAGAAACGGAAACGCCGGGTTCGGGCCTGTCGACCAGAGGCGGCAGAACAGGGATCGCGACGGCGACGGTCCGCTGCAGCGGAAACAGGATATCCACCGTGCCGGGGGCGTTTCCCTGCATCGTTTCGGCATATCCGAAATGCTGTTTTTCCCCTTGACCAAGCATTCTGCGCCGCGCCCCTGCCGCACTGTAAACAGGTTTGCAGAGGGACGCCCGAGATTGCAATGCTTTCCTTTAACCGCGCGTTGACCGAGATTGAATTGCTTCGATCGACGAGGCCAAAAGCAACGCATTTGCGTTTGCCGCAATGCACAATTTGACCTTTGGATAGCTTGGCATCTGCGACAGGATCATATAGCTAATCGGTAGACGCTTAACCGCGGGGCGTGTCTCAACGCCCCCACCCGCATGTTTTCGGAGGATCAGTATGACGGAAAAAAGCGCTAC
>Ga0058692_1000966_pt1 | contig 11300 bp, 7 predicted proteins | sample AgamicAtAmrz_FD_55216 | JGI IMG/M metagenome (GOLD analysis project Ga0058692, IMG submission 55216) | Agave microbial communities from Guanajuato, Mexico - At.Am.rz | ecosystem: Host-associated > Plants > Roots > Rhizosphere | place: Guanajato, Mexico | collected 2012-06-07 | reverse complement strand
GCGGAACAGACGCCGCTGTCGATCACCGTGTTTGTCGATCTGATCAAAGACCTGCTGCCGCCGGGTGTGCTGAACGTGGTGCACGGGTTTGGTAAAGAGGCGGGTGAGGCGCTGGCGTCCCACGCCGGCATTGCCAAAGTTGCCTTTACCGGTTCTACCGCCACCGGCGGCCATATTCTGGAGCTTGCGGCGAAGAGCCTGATCCCCTCTACGGTCGAGCTGGGGGGGAAATCTCCCAATATATTCTTTGAAGATATCATGCAGGCGGAAGAGAGCTTTATTGAGAAAGCAGCCGAAGGCGTGGTGCTGGGCTTCCTGAACCAGGGCGAAGTCTGTACCTGCCCGTCACGGGCGCTGGTGCAGGAGTCGATATATGAGCCGTTCATGGCGGCCGTCATGAAGCGGGTGAAAACTATCAAACGGGGCGATCCGCTGGATACAGAGACGATGGTGGGAGCCCAGGCGTCACAGCAGCAGTTTGATAAAATCCTCTCCTATCTGGACGTGGCCCGGCAGGAGGGCGCGGAGGTGCTGGTGGGCGGAGGCGTCGAGAAACTGGATGATTCCCTCAACAGTGGCTACTACATTCAGCCGACCCTGCTGAAAGGCAACAACAGCATGCGGGTATTCCAGGAGGAGATCTTTGGCCCGGTTATCGGCATCACCACCTTTAAGGATGAAGCCGAAGCCGTCCGTATCGCCAACGACTCCATCTATGGGTTGGGGGCAGGAGTCTGGACCCGCGATATCAACCGCGCTTATCGGGTCGGCCGGGCAATCAAAGCCGGACGCGTCTGGACAAACTGCTATCACCTCTATCCGGCGCACGCGGCCTTTGGTGGCTATAAGAAATCGGGGATTGGGCGTGAGACCCACAAAATGATGCTGGATCACTATCAGCAGACCAAAAACCTGCTGGTCAGCTACAGTATCGAACCGCTCGGTTTTTTCTGAACCTGACGCGGGGAGCCGCTGCCTGCGGCTCTCATTCCTCTCCGTTATCACCGCTGAACCACGCTACGGCGTGGTTTTTGTACGATTAGAGGATGTAATGTGCCGGGTGATTTTTGCCTTCGGGAACCGTCAGACGGCCCGGTAAAGAACAATTAATCAGTCTGTTAAAAAATTTAACATGTTTATTTAACGCTTCGCTTACTTTTCCCTCCTCACGCCGGGTGCCTGGCTGCAACCAGGCACTACATCAATATATTAACGTATTGATAAAATGGAATTTATACGAATCCTCCTTTGCGAACCGACGCCCGATGCCTCTCTGCTTCCGGGGTACGAATCATTCTGATTTTTCCTTAATAGCGCCACTCATTACATGAGAGGTATTAATGCTGATTTCAGCCCTGTCATATTTTTGAGTAAAAATACTTCATATTAACGCAACTTGTTAAGATTACTCCTATGTAGATGGTTAAAAGTGAGGCAGATTTGTATTAACAAAATTAGTTAACTAAATCTGATGCTTTTTGCACCAAAACCGTGCCGTTGAATTTTCGTCAGTCTTATGTAAACTTGCAGCTAATATTTACAAATGGATTTTGGTTTCAGGCTCACGGGCAGGATTTTCCTGACTCGTGCGGTAGCTATGAGAGATCATGGATTGATAAAGTGTTTAAAATGAACAACTAACAGCGGTCAGGGAAGGGTGGCTGGTGCGGTCTGCTTAAACTTTCAGCGGCGTCTGAATTGTCAACGCGAAAGTTTTTCTGTCATGGATGGCTTAAGTAATCTCTGGATTTACCCTGCCTCAGGAATTTTGTCGGAAAGAAATAGATCAACAATTTGATCATTTGCATTCAGGCGTAATTTCTTCCCGTCTCTGCCTTAGCCTGCCGAAGTCGCTTTTCATACTTAATCTTTGTTGATCGTTTTTCAGCAGTGCAGACGCTAATTCAGCGCAATCTGCTTAATGATTGCTTTTTGGTCTGGTACTAATCAGCGGCCAGACATTTAACACCCTCCGATTTTCATTACTGACACCCGGCCCCCGGCCACTCTTCTAGGTACGAATGGAACACAACATGAAAAATATGGTGAAGCTCCGCATTGCATTAGGCCTGATGGTTGTTTTCTCTCTTGCGGGCTGTAAGACGCCCCCAAAAATGACGGATGACACGCTGGTGACCAGCACAGTCGATGGCGTGGCGATCAGCCACCGCTATGCGATTAAACCGCCAGCCCAGTTCACGCCGGTGAATCAGCCTTACCGTGCGCTCTATCCTGCCTCGGTAATGAGCCAGCCCAGCTTTGGCGGCAAAGTGGTTGAGACCCTGAAAAGCGGTGACAGCTACACCGTNATTGGTCAGGTAGAGAACAACTGGCTGGCGCTGGGTGAACCGGCTCAGGCCGCTGCGGAACCGGAAAAGGATGCCGCCAGCGCGAAAGAGGCGACGCCATCGGCTGCGCCACAGGCCTCCGTTAAGCTGGCAGGCTATGTGCCGTTCCGCGCCGTCGTGAAAAGCGAGCTTTACGATCAGACCGTGAAAGCCGATCAGCCAAAACGCCGTGCACGCAGCAGCAGCAAGAAGAAGACCTGCGTCGCGGTCAACGGTGACAGCACTGCCTGCCAGAACAGCAGCAGCGGAACCTGGATCATTAACTAATCGCACTGAGCAGGGAGGGCAGGATGATGATGACACGACAACTGCGCGCGGCGCTGATCGGCNTGATGGCCTGGCTGCTGGCAGGCTGCAGCAGCAGTACGCCGCCAGTGGCCTACTACAACCTGGATGTGCAGGCGCAGAACCAGGTTAACGGCGGTGCGCCGCTGAAAGTGCGGGTCATGTTACTGACCTCCGACGCGGATTTCATGTCGGCCGATTTCTACTCCCTGCAAAACCAGCCNGCGACCGCGCTGGGTAGTGCGCAACTGAATACGCAACAGTTCTTCCTGACGCCAGACCAGCGCAGCAAAACGCTGCGCATCCGGAGTCTGCCCGAGGCGCGCTTCATCGGCATCATGGCGGAATACCAGGCGCTGGATGGCAAAGTCTGGCGGCTGTCGCTGCCGGTCCCGGAAGGCGATGCCCCNGCATTCTGGGCGTTCTGGAAACGTAACGATGGCGAGCTGAATGCCCGCATCGTCGCGGGCGTTAACGGCCTACGAGTGGAAAAACAGTGATGCCTATGAACAGAGCCGAAAAGGTGGTCTGGACCGAGGGGATGTTTCTGCGTCCTCACCATTTCCAGCAGTCAGAAAATTATCTTCTCAGTACCCTGCGTGAATGGGGTCAGTCCCAGCGCCCCTTCACCTGGGGTTTTTACGATCTGGAGTTTGACGAGGCGCTGATGCGTCAGGGCAAACTGGCTCTGAGTGCCGCCAGCGGCTGCCTGCCGGACGGCACCTTCTTTGCGTTCAGTCAGCCCCGGCATGGCCCGGCACCGCTCGATCTGCCTGCCACGATTGACCGCAGCAAGGTCGTGCTGGCGATACCGGCCCGCCGCAACGGACGTGAGGCGGTTGCCTTCCAGGAGTCTCAGGATTCTCTGGCGCGCTATCTGGCCTGGGAAGCGGAAGTGGAAGATGACAACGCTCAGGCGGTGGGCAGCGCGACCGTGCAGTTTGGCAAACTGCGCCTGCGTCTGATGCTGGAGCAGGACCTGACCGCTGAGTGGACCGCAATGGGCGTAGCGCAGGTGATTGAAAAACGCAGCGACAACCATATCCGGCTCGACAGCGACTACATTCCACCGATGCTGACCCTCAACAGCAGCCGTGCGCTGCAGAACATGTTCAACGATCTGCACGGGCTGATCCAGCAACGCAGCCAGCAGCTGAGCCAGCGGGCGCCCGGCACAGGCCGCTTCAACAGCGCCGATATGGTCGATTTTATGCTGCTGGCGCTGCTCAATCGTCAGCTTGGCCTGCACAGCCATCTGCAGCATCTGCCGCTGCTTCATCCGGAGACGCTCTACAGCCACTGGGTGCAACTGGCGGCAGAACTCAGCACCTGGACGCCCGCCCGCGCCCCGGACGGGCTGCCGCTTTACGATCATGACGATCTGCAGGGCTGCTTCAGCCGCCTGTCACTGCTGCTGCGTCAGGGACTGTCACAGGTGATGGAGGAGAGCGCCATTCAGCTGCCGCTGATCCAGCGCTCACACGGCCTCAATGTCGCGACCGTGCCGGAAAGCAGCATGGTGCATGAGTTTGGCTTTGTGCTGGCGGTTAAAGCCAGCGTCCCCGCCGACACCCTGCAGACTCACTTCCCGGCGCAGATGAAAGTCGCGCCGGTCAGCAAAATCCGCGATCTGGTGCAGCTGCAGCTGCCGGGGCTGGCCCTGAGGGCAATGCCCGGCGCGCCGCCGCAGATCCCGTGGCATGCCGGTTACAACTATTTCGAACTGGATAAGAACAGCGAGCTATGGAAAGAGATGGAGCGCTCAGGCGCTTTTGCGCTGCACCTTGCCGGTGAGTTTCCGGGCCTGAACATGGAGTTCTGGGCCATCCGCAGTCAGTCAGAATAATAAACTGAGCACGCAGCATGATGCAGGAACACGAAAAATCACACAGCGACATTGCGCCNGATGCCAGCCATCAGAATGTGCTGGTCGCGGCGGCGAATCCCCTGATTAATGCCATTCCCCAGATCCGACATTCCGTCACCCATGACGACCCGGCCCAACTGCGCCAGCAGCTGATCGACCAGATCCGGCGCTTTGAACTGAGCTGCCAGCAGTCGGGGCTCGGCTATGAAGTGATTATCGGCGCGCGTTACTGCCTCTGCACGGCGCTGGATGAGGCGGCGGCGCTGACCCCCTGGGGCAGTCGCGGCGTCTGGACCAGCAACGGTCTGCTGGTCACCTTTCACAANGAAACCTGGGGCGGCGAAAAGTTTTTCCAGCTGCTGGCGAAGCTGTCACAGAACCCGCGTCGTCACATTCTGATGCTGGAACTGATCTACTTCTGTCTGGTGCTGGGATTCGAAGGGCGCTATCGGGTGCTGGACAACGGNCGCTCGCAGCTGGAGACCATTAAACAGCGGCTGCTGCAGATGATTAAAAGCGTNCGCGGCAGTTANGCNGCGGCGCTGTCACCGCACCCGACCGATCAGCCGGTNCTGCGCAAACTCTGGCGGCCNATGATTCCGCTGTGGGCCTGCGCGGCCGTGGCGGGGCTGGCTGCCTGCCTGTTTTATATCGTGCTCAACTGGCGTCTGGGCGATTACACCTCGCCGGTGCTGGCGCGTATCTACCAGACGGCCCTGCCGGAAGTGAAGATCGGTAATCCGGCGCCGCCTCCGCCTGCCACGCTGAACCTGCGCGCCTTCCTGAAACCGGAAATTGATGCCGGGCTGGTGGCGGTGCGCGACGAAGCGGACCGCAGCGTCGTGACGCTGAAAGGGGANGGGCTGTTTGCATCGGCGGCCACCGAGGTGCGCGGACGTTATACCGACGTCATCCGGCGTATCGCCGCCGCCATGAANAACGTCAGCGGCCAGATTCAGGTGATTGGCTACAGCGACAACGTGCCGATTCGCAGTGCGCGCTTCGCTTCCAACTTTGAACTCTCTCTGGCGCGTGCCGAGTCGGTGCAGAGCCTGCTGCAACAGCAGCTGGCGCAGCCCTCACGGGTGAAAGCGGAAGGGCGCGGTGAAAGCAATCCGCTGGTGCCAAACACCAGCGCAGAAAATCGTGCACGTAACCGTCGGGTTGAAATCACGCTGCTGGTAGCACCGGATGCGACCCATGCCGAACTTAACGGCCTGGCGAGAGGGAACTGATCCATGCTGAATATCCTGTTTGCGGTACTGACCAGCCGCCTTGCGTGGGGCTTTGTCGGCATCACCGCGCTCTCTTTTATCATCTGGGTCATCGGCCCGGTCTTCTCTATCGTGGATTCGCGTCCNCTTGAGCCGGAGCAGAATCGCATCATCAGTATTGCGCTGCTCTATCTGGTGTGGGGCCTGGGGCAGGCGATCCCGCGGTTCTATAACTTCTGGCTTAACCGCAAGCTGATGTCGAGCCTGGAAACCGGNAAGAGTGACGCCCNGGAAGCGGACCGGCAGCGGCTGACCAGCGAAGAGCAGGTGCTGGCAGGGCGCTTCTCAGAAGCCACAGAGATGCTGAAAAAGGCGCACTTCCAGCGTCACAGCAGCAAAGGGACACCGTTCTGGGCGCAGCGCTTTGGCCGCCAGTATCTCTANCANCTGCCGTGGTACATGATTATCGGCGCACCCGGTGCCGGTAAAACCACCGCGCTGGTCAACTCCGGCCTGCAGTTTCCGCTGGCGGATAAGTTCGGGAAGTCGGCGCTGCGCGGGATTGGCGGCACACGCAACTGCGACTGGTGGTTTACCAATGAAGCCGTGCTGCTCGACACGGCCGGGCGCTACAGCACCCAGGAGAGTCAGCAGGAGCGCGACGCCAGCGAATGGCACCACTTTCTCGGACTCCTGCGCAAATATCGCGGACGTCAGCCGATCAACGGCGTGGTCGTCACCCTCAGCGTCTCCGATCTGCTGACCCAGTCGCCTGAAGCGCTGCGCAACCAGGCGCTGGCTTTGCGTCAGCGCCTGATGGAGCTGCATGACCGTCTCGGCATCCGCTTCCCGGTCTATGTGCTGGTGACCAAGGCGGACCTGCTTAAAGGGTTCCGCAGCTACTTTGCCGCGCTGGATAAAGCGCAGCGTGAACAGGTGTGGGGGTTCACCTTCCCGTGGGCGCAGGCCTCCGCCGCCGATTTTGAGCTGAATAACCAGTTTCAGCAGGAGTACTCCCTGCTGCAGCAGCGGCTGGAAGCGGGGCTGGCGGATCGGCTGCTGACGGAGAGCGATGCGCAGGCGCGGGCCGAGAGCTATCTGTTCCCGCAGGAGTTTGCGGCACTGCGTCCGGTGCTGGCAGAGGCGCTCGACACGCTGTTTGCCCGCTCTGATTTTGAAACCCAGTTCGCCCCGCGCGGCATCTATTTTGCCAGCGGCACCCAGGAAGGTCTGCCGTTTGACCGGGTGATGGGGGAGCTGAACCGCGCACTCAATCTGCCGAACCAGCAGGCGGGTGAGTCGGGAAGCTGGGACCATGTCGATAAAGAGGCGCCGATCCCGCAGAACAAAGGGCAGAGCTTCTTCCTGAAAGGGGTGCTGGAAAATGTGATTTTCCAGGAGTCTGGCCTGGCGGGCAGTAACCGCTGGTGGGAGCTGCGCAACCGCGCCGGTCTGTGGTCGGGCTATCTGGCCCTGCTGGTGCTGTTACTGGTGGCTGGCGCGCTGTGGCTCACCAGCTACAGCAAAAACAAAGCCTATCTGCAGGAGATGGCTGCCAAAACGCCGCAGGTGGAGCAGCTGGGCGATCGGTTACAGCAGCAGGTCAATGGCGATCTGTTTGCGCTGGTGCCCTATCTCAACACCCTGTTGCACCTGCCGGAGAGCGCCGACTTCTCGCTCGACTCGCCACCGCTGACGCGCCGGATGGGGCTCTATCGCGGCACCGAGGTCAGCGATGCAACCCGGGCGCTCTATGACAAAGCGCTGAAGCAGCTGCTGTTGCCGCAGGTGGCACAGAACATCACCCGCTGGCTGCGCAATGACAATGGCAGCGACGCTGATTACAGCTATGAGGCGCTGAAGGCGTATCAGATGCTCTACCAGCCAAAGCATTACGATGGCAAGTTCCTGCAGGCGTGGCTGATGCTTAACCTCTCCCGCGAACTGCCGCAGAACGTCACCCAGCAGCAGGTCAAACAGCTGGCGTGGCATCTGCAACAGCTGCTGGAGACGCAGATCCAGTCGTCGCCTTACGCGAAGGATGAGGCGCTGGTCAGGCGCGAACAGACGCTGATTAACCAGATGCCGCTCTCACAGCGGGTCTATGGCCGACTGAAGCGGCTGCTGCAGCGCAACGGCACGCTACAGCCGGTCACGCTGTCGGCGCTGGGTGGGCCGCAGAGCGAGCTGGTGTTTTCACGCAAAAGCGGCAACTCGGTCAACGACGGGGTAGAGGGGCTCTACACGCCGGACGGCTACTGGCAGCAGGTGGATAAGCAGATCGCTCCGGTCACGCAGGCGCTCTATAAGGACGATCTCTGGGTGCTGGATGGGGCCGCGCCGCAGCAGAAAAGTGAGGAGATCGACCTCGCGGTGCGCCAGCTCTATGTGCAGGACTATATCCGCCAGTGGGAGCAGTTCCTCAGCGATATCCAGCTCAATAGCAGCGCCGATCTTTCACAGCGCATCAACACGGCGCGCCTGCTCTCTGGCAATCACTCACCGCTGCGCCAGATGGTCATCAACCTCAGTAAACTGCTGACGCTGAACCGGGCACAGCCTGATGAGAAAACCGCGCAGCCGCAGCAGCCGTCAGATAACAGCGCCACCCGCACGCTGGAAGCGCTGTTTACCTCGCCCGACGCCAGCGCCGCGCGGGGCCAGGCTGCCGCGCAGGCCGCACCGGAGCAGGCTGTGGCGTTGCACTTCGCGCCGATTCTGGAGCTGGCGCAGCCGTTACAGCAGGGCAGCAAGGTGCTGGCAGTCGATGATTTCCTGCATCAGATTGACGACCTTTATCGTTACCTCACGGCGGTGCAGGATGCCGCCAACAGCGGGATGCCGCCACCGGCCAGCGATGCCATCAGCCGTCTGCAGGCCAGCGCCGGTCGCCTGCCGGGGTCGCTGCAGAACATGGTTTCCAGCATGGCCGTGGGGGCCAGCAGCGATGCTCAGCGTCGCGACATGGATAACGTCCGCAAACGCATCACCATGGAGGTCGGCAGCTTCTGCCGTCAGGCGATTGCCGGTCGCTATCCGCTGGTGCGCTCTGCGCGTAGCGAGGTAACCCCCGATGACCTGGCCCGCATGTTTGCGCCAGGCAGCGGCATGATGGACAGCTTCTTCCGTGACAACCTGGCGAGCAAGGTGGACACCACCCGCGCAGCGTGGCGCTTTACGCCGGGCATCGACGGTAAAACTCTGCCAGGCGGCGAAGCCCTGCTGCGTCCTTTCCAGCAGGCGCAGTCGATTCGCGATGCCTTCTTTGCCAACGGCGCAACCACCCCAGGCTTCCGCGTGACGCTGCGCACCGTCAGGATGGACAACGATATTCTTAACCTGACGCTGGATGTGGATGGACAGATTCTGCGTTACAGCCACGGGCCGCAGGCGGTTCAGCTGGTCAGCTGGCCCGGTCCCGGCGGCACCAGCCAGGTGCGGATGCAGCTCGGTCTGACCAACGGCACCACGTCCACCCTGGTTACCAGCGGCTCGTGGGCGCTCAATCGCTTCTTCGACCGTGCCCGGGTGACCGCGGCTGGCGGACTGACCCGCGAAGCAACGTTCAGCGTGGAAGGCCATCAGGTGACGCTGTCGTTTACCCCTGGCAGCATTCGTAACCCGTTCCAGCTTCCCGGCTTTAGCTGCCCCTGAAACAGGATCCGACAATGACTCAATACGCTGCTCCCTGCTGGTACGGCAAACTGCCCAGCGCGGGTGACTTTGTAAAGCGCCGCTTTCCGGACGTGCTCTATCGCCAGTGGTCCAGCTGGTTTCAGGTGGGGCTGCACCACTGGCAGAGCAATCAGGAAGGCGATAACGCGCCTTCACGGCCGTTTCTCAATGCGCCGGTATGGAACTTTGTGGTTCCCCCGATGCTCGGCAGCCAGCTCATCCAGATGGGCTGCCTGATTGCCGCGCGTGACAGNGTGGGGCGTAACTACCCGCTCTGTGCGCTGCGTCATTTCACCCCGGCCGANTGGTCACCCGCGCTGCTGGCGCGTTCCGGTGANTGGTATCAGCAGGTGGGCAATACGCTGCTGCGGGTGGTGCAGGGCGGCGGCTCACCGGANCAGCTGGANCAGGCGCTGCTCAGTATCCCGCAGCCGCAGCCTCCTCAGGCGTCAGACGAATCGTCAGACATTCTCAACGTGATCGGGCATGGCGATACCCCTTCGACGCTGAACTGGACGCTGCCGGGCGAGAACTTTGACCCGCAGTTCTACACCAGCTTCTGGTGGACGAACCAGAGCGACGGGTTTCCGCTTTATACCCAGGTNCACAGCGGTAACTTCACCGCCCAGCTTTTTTCCCTGCTGTTTGATCCGGCCGGNGGGGCAAAGCCGGGACGAAACGGACTTTATCCCCCGATGTTTGAATCCTGAGGCGATACGCATGACGACCAATATTGAGGCTTTGCTGGCTCCGGTCAGCGACGACAATCCCGGTGGGGATAACCTGGAGTATCACGCCGATTTTCAGGCGATGGAGCAGGCCAGCGCCGGTAAAGCGGAGCAGCAGTTCGGCAGCACGATCATTCCGGCGGAACCGGCGGACTGGAACAAAGTGGAGAAACTGGCGATCGCGCTGCTGGAACGCAGCAAAGATCTGCGGGTGATGCTGGCGCTGACTCACGCCTGGACCGAGCTGAAAGGGCTGCCGGGCTACGCACAGGGNCTGAAACTGATTGAGCAGGCCTTACTGCTTTACTGGGAGCCGCTGTGGCCGCGGCTGGAAGAGTATGGCGAACAGGATCCTTTCTACCGCATCAACGCGCTGGCGCTGCTGGGTGACAAGTCGCCCCTGAGCAGCGCGGTGCGCCAGAGCTGGCTGCTGCGCTACCCCTCNGACGGGATCACGCTGCGTGATGCCGCTGCGCTGTGCGACGGCAGCAAAACGGAGGTGGCTGATTATCCGGGTGGCCTGCCGCGTCTGATCGACGAACTGGCGCGGGGCGATCAGCCCGACATTGAGGCGGTGCTGCAGATTCATGAGCGGCTGCAGACCATCTGCGAAACCGTGGCCGAACGGCTGGGCGACGCCGCCGTGCCGGAACTGACGCAGCTGCGCAGGCAGATTGCACTGATNGCCGAGCGCGGCGNGGCCACCGANCTCAGCGCCCTGGTCCCCACGGCAGCGGCGACGGAACAGCCGGCTGAAACCGCAGCAGCGCCTGCACCGGCGGCACCCCGTGCGGCGACTGACTGGCGCAGTGTGCAGATTGGCTCCCGCGCCGACGCTCAGCTGATGCTGGAAAAGGTAAAGCTCTATTTTACCCAGCACGAGCCGAGCCATCCGGCACCGCTGATGATCGACCGGGTTCAGCGTTTAATCGAACGCGACTTTCTGGAGATCATCCGNGAACTGGCCCCNGATGGGGTNCATCAGCTGGAAACCATTTTCGGCCGTCGCGATTAAGCAGACATAACGCACTCACACAGCGGGACCTGCGCGCCTGCTGTGACACTTTATCCGCGCATCATTAATGGAGAAAACCATGGCAACAAGCAAATCCAGTGGGCAGAAGTTCATTGCCCGCAATCGCGCGCCTCGCGTTCAGATTGAATATGACGTGGAAATTTATGG
>Ga0058692_1000965_pt1 | contig 11312 bp, 10 predicted proteins | sample AgamicAtAmrz_FD_55216 | JGI IMG/M metagenome (GOLD analysis project Ga0058692, IMG submission 55216) | Agave microbial communities from Guanajuato, Mexico - At.Am.rz | ecosystem: Host-associated > Plants > Roots > Rhizosphere | place: Guanajato, Mexico | collected 2012-06-07 | reverse complement strand
ATGACGATGTAGAGATGTATGAACGCGCGACGGAGGGGCTGCAAAGCCAGGCAAGTGAGTGGGTCAATATCGCACGTCTTTATCAGGCGGATGAGCAATGGAACCGCACGGCCGTCACCTCAGGAACCAGTGAGATTGCAATGAGAAACTTCTATGCCATGTGGCAGCATATGCTGGAGGAACATCATGTCTCCTGAACATGTTTATAAGCTGCTGACCGACCTGATCTATAACGAAGCCGAACTGCTGGACGAGCAAAATTACGATGCCTGGATGGCGCTTCTCTCTGAGGATTACAGCTGGTGGATGCCCCTGCGTCATGGTCAGCCTGATCCTTTAACCGAGTCTTCGCTGCTTTATGAGGATCGTTTTGTCACGCAACTACGCGTTAATCGCCTGCGCAGCGCGCGTAATTTTTCTCAACAGCCAAAGAGCCGCAGTCAGCACCTTTTGCAGCGGCCGGTGATTGCCTGGCGCGAAGGCGAGCTAAAGGCTGCGGCCGCTACTCAGGTCATCTATAGCGAAAGCCGCGGCGAGCAAGAGTGGCATTACGCTGCCCGCATTGAGCATGCGTTTCGTCTGGTGGAAGGGCAATGGCTAATCGCTGCGCGCAAAACGATTTTGCTTAATCTTGAACGTCCTCTCGACAGCCTCCAGTTGATCATCTGAGAACACCTATGACATCTCCATCACATGAAAACGGGGCGGCGCATGCTTTCCCCTATATTGATACGCTATTTGATTACGGTGATTTTCTTGCGCGAGCGCAGTCGCAGGGAGGCATCGGCCAGTGTCCAGAGAGCGAAAGCGCGCCTCGCGTCGCTATTATTGGCGCCGGCTTAAGCGGGTTGATCGCCGCGCGTGAATTGCTTCGGGCGGGAATACGCCACGTGACGCTGTTTGAAGCTGAGCAGGGCGGCTATGGCGGTCGACTGCTCAGCCAGCGCTTTGATCCTTCTATGCCGCACTATATTGCCGAAATGGGGGCTATGCGCTTTCCTCCCACGGAAGTCGGGCTGTTTCACTATTTAAACCATTTCGATATTAGTACCGCATCCGCTTTTCCAGACCCGGGCATTGTCGATACCGAAATCCACTATCAGGGACAGGCATTTGCCTGGCGCGCTGGCGCGCCGCCGCCCGCGCTGTTTCAGAAAGTCGATAAAGGATGGCGGTCGTTTATAAAAGAGGGTCTGACTCTGGATAACGGCAAGGTGGTGGTTGCGCCCGCCGCCATCACGCAGGCGCTGAAAGAGGGAAGGCTCGCAGACGCAAAAGAGGCGTGGCAATGTTATCTGGATCTGTTTGGCGACAGCTGTTTTTACTCGGCTCTGGTTCGCATTTTCACCGGCAAAAATCCGCCCGGCGGGGAGCCCTGGCTTAAACCCACCGATTTCGCCCTGTTTGGCTCGCTTGGCATCGGCTCCGGTGGTTTTCAGCCCGTTTTCCGCGCTTCTTTTATTGAGATCATGCGGCTGGTTGTCAATGGTCTGGAAGAGGATCAGCGGCTTGTGCCGGCAGGGATTGCTACGCTCACTCATCGCATGGGCGAAGAGCATATTGACGGGCAGCCGCTGTCGGGCCGCATCCGCTATCAAAAAGTCACGGCTATCGTAGAACGCGACGATAAGCTGTTCGACGTTGTGACCGCCGAGGGCGGTGCTACGCTGTTTGACCGCGTCATTGTTACGGTATCGACGCGCGCGATGCAGATCGCTTTAAAGCTCTCTCAGCGCCCGCAATGGCTCTCGCCAGAGGTCTCGCGAGCGATAAATGAGACGCATCTTATCGGTTCGTCGAAGCTTTTCTTGCTTACCCGCGACAAGTTTTGGCTAAAAGAGAAACTGCCGCACACCATTCTGACAGATACGCTCGCGAAAGGGGTCTACTGCCTTGACTATCAGCCAGGCGATCCCGACGGACACGGCGTCGTGCTCATCAGCTATACGTGGGAAGATGATTCGCACAAGCTGGTCACGCTGAAGGATAAAGAGACTCGTCTGGCAAGGCTTGTCGAGGAGCTCAGCCAGACCGCGCCAGATTTCGCCCGCCACCTTGTTCCAATGAATAACGATCCAAAATTTATTCTGGAGTATGACTGGCTGACCAATCCTCTCTCGATGGGGGCGTTCAAACTGAACTATCCGGGCGACGACCGTTATTCAGAAGCGCTCTTTTTCCAGTTCCAGAGTGCCGTCAAACCTGAGACCGACAGAGGAATATACCTCGCAGGATGCAGCTGCTCCTTTACCGGAGGGTGGGCGGAAGGGGCCGTACAGACCGGGATCAATGCCGCGTGCGCCGCTATCTCTAGTCTGGGTGGTTCGTTGATACCTTATAATCCGCTGCACGCCATGGCGCGCCATTTTCACTACTGAGAGCGACACGTTCATGCTGACTAAACAACCTGGCTCTTTGGCCGCTGAGGTGGCCTCGAATCGCCACCCGACCGGATTAAAAGAGAATCATCTGTACCGACTGGAACGCTACCGTGAAACGCTGTCGCTTAATGCATTTATTGCTTATGACCCACAGTGTTTGAACGGTGAAGCGGCACCTGCAGAGAGCACCCACGCGCCGCTTTTTGGACTGCCTTTTTCCTGTAAAGATAACATCAACGCTCGCGGATTCGCGACGACAGCAGGTACGCCGGGACTGGCCGATTTTCTGCCTGAAAAAGACGCTCCCGTTGTTGCACGCNTAATCGAGCAGGGTGCAGTGNTGTGCGGCAAAAATAATATGCATGAATTATCGTTTGGCGTGACCTCATGTAACGGCACCTGGGGCACGGTAGGCAATCCCGTTCATCCCGGACATCTTGCTGGCGGAAGCAGCGGGGGATGCGCGGCTGCCGTCGCTGCCGGCGCCAGCGCTTTCGCCGTCGGGACCGATACCGGGGGATCGGTGCGTATTCCGGCCTCGCTATGCGGTCTGTCAGGGTTCCGTCCGACCACCGGACGCTACTCGTCTGTCGGCATCGTGCCGGTTTCCCACACTCGGGATACGCCAGGCTTTATTGCGCCCGGCGTTTCCGATATCGTGCTGCTCGACGCCGCCCTCATGGGTGAAAAGCCGGTTGAGCCAGTTATGCCGCGCCGCGTGGGGATTCCTGAGCGCTTTCTGTGGCAGGAACTGGATATATCGGTAGAGAAGCGATGCCGGGAGGCTGTCGCCAGGCTTGAGGCTCAGGGCGTGGAGGTCATCAGACTTGATGACAGCCATCTTGGCGAACTCAATGCGTCAGTTCAGTTCGCCGTTCCGTTTTATGAGTTTTTTATCGATTTCCCTCGATTTCTGCTGGCGGAAGGGCTCGAATGGCGATTTCACTCCATTCTGGAACAGCTGAGCGATGACCAGGTACGTAATCTTCTTCAACGGCAGCTGCAGCAGTGCAGCGTTTCCTGGGATGACTATCTGGCAGGCCTGTGTACGACAGGCGATGTGCGCACTGCCTGGCAAGAGATGTTTTCTGAACATCAGCTTGATGTTTTACTTTACCCAACCGTGAGCTGCGCAGTGCCGCGCCTGACAGATGCGCACGATCCNGCTGTTTTTGAAAAACTGGTTCGCAATACNGATATCGCAAGCAGTGCAGGCGCGCCCAGTCTGACTTTGCCGGTTGGAAGAGCAGGCGAACTCTCCGTCGGTCTTTCTGTGGATGGTCTGCCAGGAGAGGATCGCCAGCTAATGAGTTATGCTCTGGCCGTCGCTCGCCTGGTGCAGGCTTAATATTTTTTATCGGAATACGTAATGACAGAAATAGCATTAACCCAGCGTCAGCCTTCAGTATGGTGGGGGGCGATGATTATCTGCGGGACGGTAGTTGGCGCCGGTATGTTTACGCTGCCAGTGGTCATGGCCGGCGCCTGGTTCGGCTGGTCGCTGCTGATACTGCTAGTAAGTTGGGGATGTATGCTGCTGTCGGGACTGCTGTTTCAGCATGCGAGCCGCTATTTTCCGCTCGGGTCTGGCTACGACACGTTAACCCGATCGCTGTTAGGACGCCGGTGGGCCGCGCTAAATGGCCTGAGTATCCTGTTTGTACTCGGCATCCTGACCTATGCCTATATTTCGGCCAGCGGGCCGGTCTATCAGCATTCGCTTAACAGCGCCGGTCTGCCTGTCTCCACCGCGGGCGCGAAAGCGATCCTGACGCTGTGCGTCGCCATCGTCGTCTGGCTGGGCACAAAAGGGGTCAGCAGGATCATGACCTTTTGCGTGCTGGCCAAACTTCTGCTGCTGGTAACGGTCTTCGGCGGGCTGCTCACGCAGGTCGATCTGCTTACGCTTGCCGACGCCGGCAACGGCGAGGGCGGCTACTGGCCCTATGCGTTCGGCGTCCTGCCGTTTTGTCTCGCCTCGTTTGGCTATCATGGCAATATCACGGGCCTGATAAGCTACTATGGCGGCGAGCAGAAGCAGGTCAGGCGCGCGCTGGTTTACGGCACCCTGATGTCGCTGATTATCTATCTGTTCTGGATTACCGGTACGATGGGCAATCTGCCGCGCGCCGCGTTTCCCGCCGTGGTGGCGGCTGGTGGAGATATCGCCGCGCTGCTCGCCGCTTTACGCGATCGCCTGCATGTCGGCGCGCTGAGCTTTATGATGACGCTGTTTTCCCATTTTGCGGTGATTGCTTCGTTTTTGGGCGTAACGGCTGGCCTTTTTGACTTTATCGCCGATCGCCTGAAGCTCGGCGATACGCCGTTGGCGCGCTTTAAGGTGGCTCTGCTGACCTTTGTGCCCGCGCTGAGTGCTTCATTATGGTTTCCAGACGGCTTTCTCGCCGCTATCGGCTTCGCCGGGCTGTTCGCCACGCTCTGGGCGGTGATTGTGCCGGCGTTACTCTATATCAAAGCGCGCAGGCGCTTTGCCAGTGAGGAAAAAGCAGGGGCGCTAAGCACCTTTGCGCCGGCGATAGTAATAGCTTTTGGCGTGTTGAATATTCTGGCCTGGACGCTGAGCTGGTTGAATATGTTGCCCAGATTTAGCGGATAGCGTTTTTAATAACGGGCCTGCTGCCGTTGTTGTCAGCCAGGCCGGTTACTTTCATTACCCACTAAATATCCATGCCATTTTCCAGCAGGTTGCGGGCGATCCTTATGCTCGCTTTCTGCTCGTCTTCGCGTAAACCTTCCAGACGGCCTTCCTGTTGAAAAGGGAGGGAGAGCAACCGTATAAGCACAGCATCCTGAGCATCAGTGATATCGCATTTAACATAATCATGATTATGCGCACTTTATTATATCAGGAGAGCATCCGACGTTGTGTCGGTTTTGTTTTGCTGAAACAGATTTCAACCAGCTTTTCGCCCCTGATATTAACGGGTTAAACCCGCTTCCTGTAACATGCCCAGCTGCATTGCATTTGATTTTATTTAAATGCAATATTCTTCTATTCATTACTTAACGCTAAGCATAAATGAAAATAAGCGCCCTGACTGAGCGACTCTCGCAGAAAATCGTTAGCCTGATCGATACCGGCAACATTGCACCGGGCGCGCACCTGAGCGTGCCTAAACTGGCCGAAACCTTTGACGTCTCGCGCTCGCCGGTACGCGAGGCGCTGGTCTATCTCGAACAAAAAGGCGTTCTGCAGCAAAAGCTTAATCGCGGCTTTTTTGTTAAAGAGGATTATGCGCCACAGCAGCATGACGAAGCGGCGCCTGCCGACGGCAGCGACCTGCCGGAATATTATCAGCTGGCGGAAGACTGGCTGCAGGACAATATCGACGCGGAAGTCACCGAACTCTATCTGATGAAGCGCTACAACCTGACCAAAAGCCAGCTCTCGACGCTGCTGGCGCGCGGCATCAGCGAGGGCTGGGTTGAGCGAAAACAGGGTTACGGCTGGCGTTTTTTGCCGGTGGCGAAAACCAAAGCGGCGCTGGAGCATATTTTTAGCTTTCGTATGGTGATTGAGCCGATGGCGATTCTGGAGCCGACCTTTAACGCGCCGCAGGAGAAGATCGACGAAATACGCCGCGAGCTGGAGATGCTGCTCGACAACGGCATTGAGCGACTCTCGCCAAAACAGCTGCAGCTTGCTGGCTACCGCTTTCACGAGACGGTAATCGCCTTCTCTAATAACCCCTTCTTCGAAATCTCGCTGCGCAACGTCAACCGCATGCGCATGCTTATGGACTACCGCATTATGGACGACCGCAGCCGCTATTACGCCGAGGTCAAAGACCACCTGCGCCTGCTGGGGCTGATTGAGTCGGGGCAGCGTATCGAAGCCTCATATATGATGAAGCAGCATCTGGCGGTGGCGCTGGAAAATAAAAAAATGCGCCGTATCAGCGCAGAAATCTGAATAAAAAACGGCTCATTTTCTGAGCCGTTTTTGCTTATGCCGCCGTTGAGTAGACAGGATAAAGCCCTAACAGCAAGCCTGTCCCCAGGAAGATCATGCAGAGCAGAAACGCCCATTTGAAGGTATATTTCTGATGATCGCTAAATTCGACGCCCGCCAGCCCCACCAGCAGATAGGTTGACGCCACCAGTGGACTGAGAAGATGCACCGGCTGGCCGACCAGCGAGGCGCGACCAATTTCGATCGGTTCAATGCCATAGGCTTTCGCCGCTTCCGCCAGCACAGGCAGCACACCGTAGTAAAAGGCGTCGTTCGACATGAAGAAAGTGCCCGGCAGGCTGATGAGCGCAGTGATCGGCGCCAGATAGGGTCCCCACGACTGCGGCAAAATAGCCAGTAGCGAACCGGACATCGCCGTCACCATGCCGGTGCCGGATAAAATTCCGGCGAAAATGCCCGCGGCGAGAAAGATCGAGGTCTGGTTAAGCGCCGCCGGCGCATGGGCGGCGATACGCTGACGCTGCGCATCCAGATGGGGATAGTTGATCAGCAGCGCCAGTGCGAAGGCGACCATAAACAGCACCGACAGCGGCAGTAGTTCCATCACCAGCGACGCCATAAGTATTAGCGTCAGGCCGGCGTTCAGCCAGAACAGTTTCGGCCGACGCAGCTCTTCGTTAACCTCATTAATCGCGGGCAGATAGCTCTCTGCGTCCTCTTCCACCACCGAGCCGTCGGTGCGAGTCTGAATGCTCAGTTTGCCCAGGCGACGACGCTCGCGAATGCCGATATACCACGCCAGCACCAGCACGCCGACAAAGCCGCACACCATCGACGGGATCAACGGAATAAAGAGATCGCTCGACTCCACTTTCAGCGAAGCCGCTACGCGCGCCAGCGGCCCGCCCCACGGCAGCAGATTGGTGATGCTGCCGGCCAGGAACACCACGCAGGTTAAAGAAAGTGGATCGAGGCGGATGCGTTTAAACAGCGGCAGCATCGCGGTGACGCAAATCATATAGGTGGTGGAGCCGTCGCCATCCAGAGAAACCATCGCCGCCAGCACCGCGCTGCACATAACCGCTTTCACCGGATCGCCATTAATAATCCGCAGGAAGAAGCGAATAATGGGATCGAATAAGCCGGTATCGAACATGGTGCTGAAATAAAGAATGGCGAAGATCACCATAATGGCGGTCGGCGCCACTTTCTTTAATCCCTCTATCATCATCTCGCCCATCTCGCCGCCGAAACCGGCAATTAACGCGAAGATAATAGGAATAATCGTCAGTGCGACCAGAGCAGAAAGCTTTTTAGTCATAATCAGGATCATAAAGACCACGATCATGCCGTAACCCAGCAAAGAGAGCATAAGAGCCTCCGGCGCCCTTATAAATAAAGGCGCGAGTAAAGTTGTCGTCGTTATATTTTTTTACAGCGCGGGAAAGTTAACTCATGTGCATACCGCCATTGACGGAGAAGTTCGCGCCAGTGGCGTAGCCCGATTCATCAGAGGCGAGCCAGGCGCAGATTGAGGCGATTTCCGACGGCGATCCCAGTCGCCGCACCGGAATCTCCTGCACGATCTTGTCGATCACCTGCACCGGCGTGACGGTTTTCAGCTTGCTGGTGGCGAGATAACCCGGCGACACGGTATTCACGGTGACGCCGCGCGCAGAGACCTCGCGCGCCAGCGCGCGGGTGAAACCGCGCACCGCATATTTTGCCGTGGAGTAATTCACCTGACCGACGGTACCGATTTGCGCGTTAAGCGAAGAGATATTGATAATGCGTCCCCAGCCGCGCGACATCATGCCGTCGATTACCTGACGCGTGACGTTAAACAGCGAATTCATATTGGTATCGATAACCGCTTGCCACTCCTGTGGCTGCATATCACGGAATAACGCATTACGCGCAGTGCCGGCATTATTAATTAGCACGTCTACTTCGCCGATCTCACGCCGGATCTTTTCAAAGGTTTTAACGGTGGAGTCCCAGTCGGCGACATTGCCTTCCGAGGCGATAAAGTCGAAGCCCAGTTTTTTATTATCATCCAGCCAGGCCTGTTTTCTTTTTGAATCAGGACCGCAACCGGCAATAACTTTAAAGCCGTCTTTTGCCAGCCGACGACAAATCGCCGTGCCGAGACTGCCCATTCCAGAGGTGACATACGCGATACGTTGGGTCATACCCTTACTCCCAGATGCATTTTTTTAACATTCGTTCACTTCGCGTTAACAGTAAGCGGCGTGCCCGCTTTTTCTGCAATCTGCCCGCGTCGAAAATGTGAACAGGATCGGCTAATTTATGCTTTTAAAGATATTTAAATGCAATAATGCAGTTTTTGCAGCACCACTCCCTGCTCCGTATCAGCACTATGAAAAGCGTATTAATGGCGACAGAGAAGGGTTTAACGCGCTGACAGGCAACTATCGTGATATCCATCACGACAAGGATTTTGCACTTATATTAATATAAATGCATAAATTTAGGGGGTTAGCATGATGTATGCCTATGTAGGTTGCCGCACATCCGCCTGGCGCGGCGCGCGCGGAAAAGGGATAGAGGTTTATCAGGTGCTGCCATCCGGTGAATGGCGGCTGATTCAGCGCGTCGAATCGGTGCAGGAGAACCCGTCATGGCTGACGCTGGATCCACTTCGCGATCGACTTTACGCGCTGCACGGCGACGGGGATGTGGTTGCGGTCTGGAAGCGCAATCAGGAGAGCGGCCTGCTGAGCCTGCTAACGCAACAGACCACGGGTCCGCGTCATGCACATCCCGATCTCGATCCGCAGCGGCGCAACAACCCGGTTGGCGCGGCGTTGACGCCTGATGGCCAACATCTGCTGATCGCCAACCACGAAGGGGGCAATATCGCAGCGCTCGCCATTGACGAACAGGGCCTACAGCCGCCTCACTCGCTGGCGCGCATTCCCGGCCACCCTGCCACGCCGGAAAGCCTCTCTCGACCGCATGAAATCGTCTTTGCGCCCAACAGCGATCTGTTCGCCGTGCCGATACAGGGACGTGCGGCGGGCAACGGCATTGATATGATCCGGCTTTATCGCTGGCATAAGGGTGAAGCGTGGCTGCTGGATGAAATCAGGCTCGCGCCTGGCAGCTGGCCGCGACACGTCGACTTTCATCCCAGCGGAAAATGGCTTTACTGCCTGAGCGAGCTGAGCAGCACGCTGACGGTACTGGAGGTGGATGCCCAGCGCGGCGCGCTAAGGCTAAAACAGACGCTGAGCGCGCTGCCGGAGGGCTATCTGACACGCAGCGACGCCAGCGAAATAGAGGTGCATCCCAGCGGCCGCTTTGTTTATGCAGCAAATCGCGGCCATGACAGCATCGGCGTGTTTGCGGTCGATGCACGCGACGGCACACTCAGCGTCATAGACTGGGTGGAATGCGGCGGCAAAACGCCCCGCTTCACCACGCTCTCGCCCGACGGACGCAGTTTCTTCAGCGCCAACGAGGAGTCCGATACCATTCAGGCGTTCGACGTCGATCTGCAAACCGGGCGGCTGCACAAGCGTCAGCAGACGATTGTCACGCCCAGCCCCACCTGCATCTGCTTCGCTAGCGCAGATTAACCACGCTGTCTGACGACTCCTCTTCCTGACCGCCCCGCCTGTTGGCGGCGGTCAGGCTTTCAATCAGGGTTTTTACCGACGGCGACGCCAGCGCGTGCGCCTTGACGCCTACCAGCAACTCCCGCCTCGCCCAGGGTTCAGCCAGCGGAATGGCGCGCACGCCGCTGTGCAGCGACGCAGGCGCGATCTCGTTGACTGGCAGGATAGCGATGCCGAGCTGCTGGCTGACCAGCTCTGCCATCGAAATAAAGCTGCTGACGCGCAGCCCGATGCTGAGCGTTCGTCCCAGCCTGCGCGCCTCGCGTGCCAGAATATGGCTCACGGCACTGTCGCGGTGCGGCCCCACTATTTTCTCATCCAGCAGATCGGCCAGCTGCAGTGACTTACGCGACGCGAGCGGATGATCGTGCCACACCAGCACGGAGAGCTGATCCTGCTGCCACGGCCAGACGTCGATGCCGGAGGCGGTGGTCCAGCTGGAGAAAATGCCCAGATCGGCGTTGCCTTCCAGCAGCCCCTGCACCACGCCGACGCCGGTCTGCTCTTCAATATCGATATCGGTTTGCGGATAGTGCGTCAGAAACTGGCTGATGGCGCGCGGCAGGCAGTGCATCAGCGCCGCTGAAATGGTGAAGATGCGAATATGCCCGCGGATGCCGGCGGCGTAATCGCTCAGCTCCTCTTCCATCTGTTCCAGATTGCGAAAAATCTGGCGCGCGTGATAGAGCAGCGAATGGCCCGCTGGCGTCAGCTCGATGCCGCGCGGCAGGCGCAGCATCAGCTGGGTACCCACCTGCTGCTCCAGTTCGGCGATGCGTTTGCTCACCGCCGATACCGCCGTATGCTTGCGCCGTGCGGCGTGGGTCAGGTTTTGCGTTTCCGCCACGGCGACAAAAAGAGATAACGAAACCAGATCGTAACGCATGGTCAGCCTTTCAGGGTTTGCTGGATAACAAAGGGCAAAATACCGCCGTGCAGCAGATAAGCAAGCTCCTGCTGTGAGTCAATCACCGCCGTCAGCGCAAACTCGCCGAGCAGCCTGCTATCTCGACTGACGCGCAGTTGCAGCGGCGTGCTGCCGGGCTGTAAATGGTCCAGCCCGATAAAGTCCAGCGTTTCGCTGCCGTCCATTTCCGGCAGACGCGCCGCCTCGCCCGCGCAGAAGTGCAGCGGCAGGATCCCCATGCCAATCAGATTAGTGCGATGGATGCGCTCAAAGCTCTCCGCCACGACCGCCTTAACGCCCATCAGCGCCTGCGCTTTCGCCGCCCAGTCGCGGCTGGAGCCGGCACCGTAACGTTCGCCGGCGAACACCACCAGCGGCACGCCGCGCGCCAGCCAGCTCTGCGCCGCTTCATAAGCGGGCAGGATCTGCTGACGATCGGCATCCCAGGC
>Ga0058692_1000959_pt1 | contig 11357 bp, 8 predicted proteins | sample AgamicAtAmrz_FD_55216 | JGI IMG/M metagenome (GOLD analysis project Ga0058692, IMG submission 55216) | Agave microbial communities from Guanajuato, Mexico - At.Am.rz | ecosystem: Host-associated > Plants > Roots > Rhizosphere | place: Guanajato, Mexico | collected 2012-06-07 | reverse complement strand
AGTACAACCAGAAACTGTCTGAGAAACGTGCTCAGTCAGTCGTAGATTACCTGGTTTCTAAAGGTATCCCTTCTAACAAGATCTCTGCACGTGGCATGGGTGAATCTAACCCAGTTACCGGCAACACCTGTGACAGCGTGAAAGGCCGTAACGCCCTGATCGACTGCCTGGCGCCGGACCGTCGCGTAGAAATCGACGTTAAAGGCATCAAAGACGTTGTAACTCAGCCACAGGCTTAAGTTAACACGTAATAAAAAACCCCGCTCAGGCGGGGTTTTTTTATGCCGGTAATAAAGGGATGTTCAGAGCTGGCCACCCTGCTCCACCTGCCCGGCTAGTCGTTTTCTGAACCTGATTTACCCAGAATCGCCTGCAGGTCCTGCTTCAGACTCGACATCTGCGTAGCATATTTCTCTTTGCGTTCCGCATCCTCGATCAGCTGAACAATGGTCTCAGAGAGGGTACAGCCGCGCCGCTGTGCCAGTCCGGCCAGTCGCTGCCAGACCAGATACTCCAGGTCGATCGATTTTTTTCGGGTATGCTGATGTTCTGCATTAAAATGGCGTTTCCGCCGTGCACGGATAGTCTGCTTCAGCCGGTTATCAAGATCGGCATGGATATGTTCAGCGATCCATTCATTCACCGTCACCGGATTATTTTCCATCGCCAGCAGTTTATCGACTGCCGCCTGCGCCGCACTCAATTCAAGGTGACGCGTGATCAGTTCACCTTCCCGATGTTTTTTCACCAGGTATTTCCACTTCCATCCACTTTCAAGATTTTCGAGTTGCTGGTATTTCATCGGAATCTCATCGTGATCACGTAACGAGCTAAGAATAACAGCTTTTTTCCCGGATGCAGCAACGAAAAACATGCTGTCAGCTTCACAACTTCACCAGGAAGTCTGCAGTGCTTAACCAGGGTGAATCCTGTATAATCTCGCTTTTCTTAAAACAGATAAATGCGATTATTTTGACCAGCACCCAACTTACGTGGCAGACCTTACAGCCGGATAGCGCACCATACCAATCCGTTTTCTCCCGAATTGCTGATGAAGAAACTGATGCTCTGGCAACGGTACAGCCCCGGTTGCTGAATGCGCTGGCGCATTTACATCATCAGTCGCAGGGATTCCCGTTACTGCTGGTTCGAAGCCAGGAGAATCGCGATTATCTGACCTTCATTGCCCAGGCCGCACAGCGGGTGATGCCCGACAGTACCACGCTGTACGGCGGTGATTACCATATCATGGGTGACATTATCACGCTCCAGCCGCCCTCCGATCCTCAGCGCCCGTTCACCAGTCAGGGTGGTATTCATTTTGCTGAATGGGTTGAGATGGAGCAGCTGTTTGGCTGCGTACGCCAGTATAAAGATCGCCTCCAGCCTGAGCCGGGCCTGATCCATCGCGCCAATGGCGGTACGCTGGTGCTCTCACTGCGAAGCCTGCTGACCCAGCCGATCCTCTGGTTGCGCCTGAAAAAAGCGATTGAGCAGGGCTACGTGGAGTGGACTTCCCAGGACGAGCGCCGGCCCCTGCCCGTCTCTGTTCCGCCTGTGCCGCTCAGGCTGAATCTGGTGCTGTGCGGAGACCGCGAGGTACTGGCCGATTTTCAGGAACTCGATCCTGAAGCGCATGAAATGGCAATTTATACCGAATTTGAAGAGAACATTCAGATTCTGGATGAAGATGACATGCTGGCCTGGTGTCGCTGGAACGAAGAGCTGGCGCGTCAGGCGGGTCTGCCGGTTCCGGAAGCGGACTTCTGGCCGGAACTGATTAAAGAGGGTGTCCGCTATAGCGGCGATCAGGAGACATTGCCCCTCTGTCCGCGCTGGCTGCAGCGCCAGATGCGCGAGTCAGCCCTGATGGGTGACACGCTCAATGCCGAAGCGCTTCGCGACGCACTGGAAGCCCGCTTATGGCGTGAGAACTATCTCAATGAGCGGATGCGGGATGAAATCCTGCTGCGACAGATTCTGATTGAAACCGAAGGCGAAGTGGTCGGTCAGATCAACGGCCTCTCGGTCGTTGAATATCCTGGCCATCCCCGCGCGTGGGGCGATCCGACACGGATTACCTGCGTCGTTCACCCCGGTGATGGGGAGTTCATGGATATTGAGCGGAAGGCGGAGCTAGGCGGCAATATCCACGCTAAGGGCATGATGATCATGCAGGCTTACCTGATTGCAGAGCTGGAGCTCGATCAGCAACTGCCCTTTTCAGCGTCAATGGTATTTGAGCAGTCATACTCTGAGGTTGATGGCGACAGCGCCTCTCTGGCCGAGCTCTGTGCATTGATCAGCGCGCTGGCTAACCAGCCAATCAATCAGCAGATTGCCGTCACCGGATCGGTTGATCAGTTCGGCAACGTCCAGCCGGTAGGCGGCCTGAATGAGAAGATTGAAGGTTTCTTCGAGATCTGCCATCAGCGTGAACTCACCGGCCAGCAGGGCGTCATTATCCCGGCCTGTAATGTGCGTCATCTCAGCCTCAGCCAGGCAGTGGTCAGTGCGGTAGAACAGGGCCGTTTCCACATCTGGGCTGTAGAACGTGCTGATGAGGCNCTGCCACTGCTGACCGGTAAAATATGGCGTACGGAAGATGGCGAGGGCGATTGCCTGCTGCANACCATCCAGGAACGCATCAGCCTGTTCAACCAGCCGGATGTCCCGCAACGTCCCTGGGCGCTGCGCTGGCTTAACTGGTTCAACCAGCGTTAATCCGATTTGCTCAGCGTACAACTGTTCGCTAATATTCGTGATTCACTAAAACAAGGCTTATTGAAAACATGGTAGATAAACGCGAATCCTATACCAAAGAAGATCTGATTCTGTCAGGTCGTGGTGAACTGTTTGGCGAAAATGGTCCGCCGCTTCCTTCCGGCAACATGCTGATGATGGACCGCGTGGTCAAAATGACCGAAGACGGCGGCAAATATGACAAAGGCTTTGTTGAAGCAGAACTGGATATCAATCCCGATCTCTGGTTCTTCGGCTGCCACTTTATCGGCGATCCGGTGATGCCAGGTTGCCTGGGTCTGGATGCCATGTGGCAGCTGGTAGGTTTCTATCTGGGCTGGCTGGGCGGCGAAGGTAAAGGTCGTGCGCTGGGCGTGGGTGAAGTGAAATTCACTGGTCAGGTCCTGCCGGACGCGAAGAAAGTCACCTACCGCATTCACTTCAAACGCGTGATCAACCGCAAGCTGGTGATGGGCGTGGCAGATGGCGAAGTGCTGGTTGACGGTAACCTGATCTACACCGCCAGCGATCTCAAAGTGGGTCTGTTTAAAGACACCGCGGCATTCTGAGCATTCTGCACAGAAACAAAAACCTCCGCGCCAGGCGGAGGTTATTTTCCTTTTTCAGTGACATCCGGTTATGCTGCTACCGACCTGTCCTCCATGGCTTGTCGCCAACCTCCCAACCAGTGAGACTTAGCGTCAATCAACTGATACGGACACATCTCTTTTGAGCGTCCAGTAATGCCTGCCTGATAACCACGTGAATGGGCGCGTTCGAGGCGGTCTCGTTTCTGTCTCTTCATACTCCGTGTCCCTCATGTAAGGTCTGTGGAATCTGGTGGAAAGAAAAGTGGTGAATTAATGTTCAACCACTCTTACGTTCTACCCCCTGCGCACCTAAAGATCAATGCGCAATCTTCATGCCACTGTCATAAATGTGACCTTAATCGGAAAAGAAAGCGCGGTTTTGTGATGGAGACGGCAACACTATCGCCCTGATTAAGCTAATAAAAAGCCCCTGAATCATGCCGTTATATCGCGACATTTCATCAGGGGCTTAGCTTATTTATTCATAATATTCTTAATTTAGCGCAACCACACTATTGGCGATCTGCTGCGCCGTCTGCTGCCAGCCGGTGGCCAGCGTTCTGACCATGGCATCGTAGCCATCTTCAGTTTGCGGCAGGACAATATTAAATGCCTGTTTGGTCAGACGGCCCTGATGCTCCAGCGTCCATTCACCGCTGACAATCGCCTTGCCGTCGTAGCGCCCCTGAAAGCCTGTAATAGTCACATTCAGCGTGTCGTGCTGCGCGCCCAGCGGCGATCCGGCTACCAGCCGCCCAGGCAGCGCCTTGCTCAGATTGGTGATCAGCGTCTGCTGCAGCTGCTGATCAAGCGGACTGGCCCAGAGGTTGTTGGCGGCAATGACATATTTGACGTCACTGGTCTGGTAGACCAGCCCGTTGCCGGCCAGATAATCCGGCACCGTCACCTGCTGCACCCACAGCATCGGCTGAGCTTCGTTCATCTGGCTGCTGCTGACCTGCATGGAAGCCGCCCCGGAGGGCAGCTGATACCAGGTATTGTCAACGCTGCTGCTGCATGCGCTCATCACCAGCGCGGCACAAAGTATCAATCCTTTTTTCACTGTTTCGCCCTCTTCGGCTGGGGATCCTGTCCCGGTTTCGCCTCAAATACCAGCGCATTGCTCTTGGTGTTGAGTGTCCTCAGTACCGGCTGAAGTTCACGCAGCACCTGATCCAGTCGTTGCATATCCCCGACCAGCTTACTGTAAGCAGGCGAACCNGGCTGCAGTCCTTTCATGCTGCGATTCAGCTCACGCAGCGTNTGCTGCAGATCTTCCGGCAGGGTCTTCATTGCCGGACTGGCGGTCACTTTGTTGATATTGTCGATAGTGCGCTGCAGATCGCGCATCGTCTTCTGACTCTCTTTCAGCGTACCGGTCGCTTCATTGACCATGCCGTTCAGAGGCAGGCTGTTGATCTTATCCAGGGCCGCCATCAGTTTCTGCTGAATCTGGCTCAGTCCGCCGCTGACGGTTGGGATCACTTCATANCCTGAGACTTTCTGCGGGCCTTTGTAGGCTGGCGCATTGTCATAGAAGTCGAGATCGACATAGAGCGCACCCGANAGCAGGTTGCCGGTTTTCAGCGTGGCACGCAGGCCNCGTTTCTTNCCATCCTGCAGATGCTGCTCCAGATCGAAATTCTCGCCCAGTCGGCTGATAAAGCGATCCGGCTCAATNCGAATCAGCACCGGAACGCGGTAATCGTTGTTCAGTGCCTGATCCAGACCCGCTTTCATCAGCGGTGCCTGTGACACGGTACCGAGGCGAATGCCGCGGAATTCAACCGGTGCACCAGCCTGCAGACCGCGAATGGAGTCTGAGAAGAAGAGCACATAGTCGACGTGATTGGTGTAGAGCGAATCCTGGATGCTGCGCTGATCGTCAAACAGATGATAGTCGGCATGATTTGTCGCCGCTTCACCCAGATCCCAGCCATCCGGCACATCGAAACTGACGCCGCCACTGAACAGCGTGGTCAGCGATCCCATTTCGACCCGCATGCCTGACGCGGACATATCCACGGCGATGCCGCTGTCTTTCCAGAANCGCACGTTGGTGGTCACCAGGCGGTCGTAAGGCGCGGCNATAAACAACTGATAGGTCATCATGCGTTTATCGGTGTCAAACGANCTGGTTTCCACTGTACCGACCCGGTAGCCGCGGAACAGAACCGGATCGCCCGGATTAAGCTGACCGGCTTTTTTGCTGTCCAGTATGATGCGGATNCCTTTNGCATCCGGTGGCGCCAGCGGCGGAGCATCCAGCAGCTTGTACTGCTCAGGTGCCTGGTTTTTCGTGCCGGGCTGCAGTTCGATGTAGGCGCCTGACAACAGCGTGCCAAGGCCGCTGATACCTTCACGGCCCACCTGCGGTTTCACGACCCAGAACACGCTGTCGCTGTGCAGCAGCTTGTCCATGCCCGCGTTCAGNCGCGCTTTAATTTCCACATGATGGAGATCGTCGCTNAGCACCGCGCTTTCCACCACACCGACATCCACGCTGCGGCTTTTAATGGTGGTTTTACCNGCCACAATGCCCTCAGCGTTTTCGGTAATTAATGTCACTTCCGGCCCCTGATGGCTGAAGTGATAGAAGAGGATCCATCCGCCGATAAGCAGCGTGACGATGGGGACAATCCAGACCGGCGACCAGCGCTTAATCTGTTCCACCTTTGCATGGCCGTGGTTAGTTTCCGTCAAGGCGCGACTCCTTCATTGTGTTTTCACGTGCACGATCCCAGAGTAATCGCGGGTCAAAGGTCATGGCAGCGATCATGGTGATGATCACCACCATCGCAAACAGAACTGCCCCCCACGCGGGATAAACATTCATTAATTGCCCCATACGCACCAGCGCAGAGAGCACGGCAATCACAAACACGTCGATCATCGACCAGCGGCCAACAAACTCGACCACTTCATAAATCTTATGCATTTTGTGGCTGTCCCGCCGTCCGCGTCCGCTGGCATCCCAGCAGAGCCAGCCAATTGCCAGCATTTTCAGCGTCGGCACCATGATGCTGGCGATAAANATCACCAGCGCCACCGGATAGGAGCCATCAGCCCACAGCACAATTACCCCCGCCATGATATTGGAGGGATAGGCGCTGCCCAGCGTCTCCGTGACCATAATCGGCATCAGGTTAGCCGGAATGTAGAGCAGCACCGANGTGAGCAGCAGCGCCAGCGTCCANTGCAGGCTGTGCTTACGCCGGGCCTGCGCCTGGACGCCACAACGCGGACAGACGGGCTNATCCGCAGGCAGAATGGCGGTGCAGCAGGGACAGGATCGCAGGCCCTGCGCCAGGCCACTGACGCCCACCTCGGGCGCATGCGGCAGTGCGGGNCGGGGTGAGAGGCGATCCCACAGCGCACGCCGATCGACGCACTGAAAGGCACGCAACTGCAGCAGACAGAACAGNACCCAGGGCCAGAAGCTGGTTTCCAGTCCGATTTCACCATAGGCCATCAGCTTNACGAAGCTGACCAGCACGCCAGCCATGAANATTTCTGACATGCCCCAGTTGCGCAGATGAAACAGGATTCGGGCGAGACCGACTCTGAGCGATGTGGGTAACGGTATCGGATTGACCAGCAGAAGGATGGTTATCATGCAGAAGGCGGGAACCGCCTGCACGAACAGCAGAAACAGCGTNGCGAGGCTGCTGTAATCTTCCGACACCATCACTCTGGGTATCTGCATCAGGGTGATCTGGCTGGTCAGCCCGGCCACCTTCATGGAGACGAATGGAAACAGGTTCGCCAGCACCAGCATAAACAGCGCTGCCAGCGCATAGCCCGTTGGTCGTTTACGCGGTTCATGCCAGTTCGCCGTCAGAGCAGTGTGGCAGCGCGGGCATGATGCCCGGCTGCCAACGGGAATGTCCGGCAGCCTGATCGTTAAATCGCACTGTGGACAGAGCATCCACGCGTTACTTTTCACTGCTGAACACATCCGTTAGCCCTGCCCTACGCGCCGTTTTTCAGTGACTCAAGCTCTTCCCAGCGCGCAAACGCGGTTTCCAGCTCCTGCTCGGTCTGAGCAAGATTATCCAGCACCGGTTGCGTCTGATCGTGTGGCTGACTGAAGAAGTCCGGATGACTCATCTTCGCCTGCAGTTCACCGATGCGCGCTTCAAGCTGCTCCAGTTTTTGCGGCAATTGTTCCAGCTCACGCGCCAGATTATAGCTGAGTTTATTCACATTACGCTTCGCCTCGCTCTTCTCTGCGGCGGGCTTTGCGGTGCTGGTTGCCGCTCTGGCTGGGGCTGAGGCCTTATGCTGCCGGTAGGCTGCACGCTGCTGTTGTGCATCGTGGTAGCCGCCAACAAACGTGCCAATCTCGCCATTCCCTTCGAAAATCCAGCACTCGGTCACGGTATTATCGACGAACTGACGATCGTGGCTGACCAGCAGTACCGTGCCCTGATAACCATCAATCAGCTCTTCCAGCAGTTCCAGCGTTTCGACGTCGAGGTCGTTAGTCGGTTCATCGAGAATCATCAGGTTGCTGGGACGCAGGAACAGACGCGCCAGCAGCAGGCGGTTACGTTCCCCGCCAGAGAGCGCGCGCACCGGGGTCATGGCCCGTTTCGGATGGAACAGGAAGTCCTGCAGATAACCCAGAACGTGGCGCGGTTTGCCGTTGACCAGGACTTCCTGCTTGCCTTCGGCCAGGTTGTCCATCACGGTGCGATCCGGGTCCAGCTCCGCACGGTGCTGGTCAAAGTAGGCCACTTCCAGCTTGGTGCCGGAATGCACGCGGCCATGATCGGCCTTAAGCTGTTGCAGCATCAGGCGCAGCAGTGTGGTTTTACCGCAGCCGTTTGGCCCGATCAAAGCAATCTTGTCGCCACGCTGTACCTGGGAAGAGAAGTCCTTCACCAGCACTTTGCCATCTACCGCGTAATCGACATTTTCCAGTTCAAAGACAATTTTGCCCGAGCGGGAGGCTTCGCCCACCTGCATGTTCGCTTTGCCCATCACTTCACGGCGTTCAGAACGCTCGCGACGCAGGGCTTTCAGCGCACGCACGCGACCTTCATTGCGGGTACGACGGGCTTTGATGCCCTGACGGATCCACACCTCTTCCTGCGCCAGCTTGCGGTCAAACTCCGCGTTCTGCATCTCTTCGACGCGCAGCGCTTCCTCTTTACCCGCCAGATACTGATCGTAGTTGCCCGGCCAGGAGACCAGTTTGCCGCGGTCAAGGTCGACGATCCGCGTCGCCATGTTGCGGATAAACGAACGGTCATGGGAGATAAAGACGATGCTGCCGCTGAAATTCTTCAGGAAGGTTTCCAGCCAGTCGATGGTTTCAATATCCAGGTGGTTCGTCGGTTCATCCAGCATCAGAACGCGCGGATTGCTCACCAGCGCACGGCCCAGCGCCGCTTTACGCAGCCAGCCACCCGAAAGCGATGAAAGCTCGGTATCGGGCTTCAGGCCAATCTGCTCCAGCACATCATGGATGCGGCTTTCCAGCTGCCACAGATTCTGATGGTCGAGAATGCTCTGCAGACGCGCCATCTCATTGAGGTTTTTATCGCTTGGATCGTCCATTACCAGATGGGAAATGGCGTGATAGGCTTTCAGATGCTCTGCCTGCTCTTCAACGCCTTCAGCCACGAAGTCATANACCGAACCGGTAATATTGCGTGGGGGGTCCTGTTGCAGACGTGCCACGACCAGGTCGGTTTCATAAATAATGCGACCATCATCCAGGGGCTGTTCNCCATTGATGATCTTCATCAGGGTGGATTTACCTGCACCGTTACGGCCGACCAGACAGACGCGCTCGTTCTCTTCGATATGCAGTTCNGTGTTGTCTANCAGCGGCGCATCGCTGAAGGAGAGATANGCGCCGTGGATACTGATTAATGACATGTAATCTTATTCCTTACCGGCGTGTGTGATCAGCCAGCAGTTGTGAATGTGTCGGTTGCGCGCGAAATCCTGCGACTGCGTTTTCTGGGTAATATCCTGCGCCTGCAGGCCCAGAGATTTCAGGCCATCCATGTCCATTTTAAAACCGCGTTTGTTGTTGGAGAACATGATGGTGCCGCCGCGACGCAGCAGGCGCTTCAGGTTACGCATCAGCATCATATGATCGCGCTGAACGTCGAAGCTCTCTTCCATACGCTTGGAGTTGGAGAAAGTTGGCGGATCGATAAAGATCAGGTCAAAATTCTCATCACTCTCATGCAGCCAGCTCAGGCAGTCCGCCTGCATCAGACGGTGCTGACGACCGGTCAGCCCGTTGAGACGCAGGTTGCGTTCCGCCCACTCCAGATAGGTGCGTGACATATCGACCGTGGTGGTCGAGCGTGCNCCGCCCAGACCGGCATGNACACTGGCGGTGCCGGTGTAAGCAAACAGNTTCAGGAAATCTTTNCCCTTGCTCATATTACCGAGCATTTTGCGGGCAATGCGGTGGTCGAGGAACAGACCGGTATCGAGATAGTCGGTCAGGTTCACCAGGAAACGCGCATTAAACTCTTTAACTTCGAAATAGTCGCCCTTCTCACTCAGCTTCTGATACTGCGCTTTGCCCTTCTGNCGTTCNCGGGTTTTCATAATCAGACGGTCTGCAGGCAACGCCAGTACGGTGAGCGTCGCACTGATCACATCGAACAGGCGCTGACGCGCTTTNTTGGGATCGATGGTTTTCGGTGGCGCATACTCCTGGATAATCACCCAGTCAGCGTAGCGNTCAACAGCCACGTTGTAGTCTGGCAGATCGGCATCGTAAATNCGGTAGCATTCAATGCCTTCCTGACGCGCCCACTTCTCCAGCTTNTTCACGTTTTTACGCAGACGGTTTGCGTAATCTTCCGCAATCTGCCCGGCGCTTTCGCTGCTGTTCACCGCNAGCTGATAGTTTTTCTGCACGCAATCCAGCGGGCCGTTTTTGGCTTTAAACTGACGGTCGGCGCGCAGCTGCAGNCANCTCAGCAGCTCAGGTGAAGCGCTGAACAGGGAAAGCTTCCAGCCGCCAAAATGCTGTTTCATCAGGCGTCCAAGCTGACTGTGCAGCGCGATCAGCGCCGGTTCGCTCTCNAGGCGTTCACCNTAAGGGGGGTTGCTCAGCACCGTGCCGTGAACCGCCGCATCNACCGGATTGGTCAGCTTCAGCAGATCCTGCTGNGCAAAGGTAAAGAGCTCTTCCACACCCGCNCGGCGNGCATTCGCCTGCGCCCACTCCAGCACCCGGCCGTTCGTNTCATAGCCNAAGAAGCGCGCCTGCGTATTCTCCGTGCCGGTGCGGGCACGATTNTGNGCTTCGTTTTTCACGTCCTGCCACAGCGCANCATTAAACTGGCTCCAGGCCATAAANCCCCAGTGNCGGCGCAGCAGGCCAGGCGCACGATCGCAGGCGATCAGCGCAGCTTCAATCAGCAGCGTACCTGAACCGCACATCGGATCGATCANCGGGGTGGATGGCTCCCAGCCAGAACGCAGCACAATCGCCGCCGCCAGATTCTCTTTTAACGGTGCCTGACCGGTCTGCTGGCGATAGCCACGCTGATGCAATGAACTGCCGCTCAGATCCAGCGCGATGCTGGCGCGATCGTCATTCAGCCAGACGTTGATACGGATATCCGCCTGCTCACGATCGACATTGGGACGCTCCAGATTCTTACGGGTAAAGCTGTCCACAATGGCGTCTTTGACTTTCAGCGCACCAAACTGGCTGTTGCGAATCGAGTCATTGGTGCCGCTGAAATGGACGACAAAGGTTTTGTCGCTGCCGAACATGGACGGCCAGTCCACGCCCTGCACACCCAGATAGAGATCGAGGTCGCTGTAGACGCCAAACTCTCCCAGCGGCAACAGGATGCGTGATGCTAAACGGCTCCACATCAGGCTTTGGTACATGACGCGATCGTCGGCTTCGTAGTGAACGCCTCCCTGCACCACTTGCAAATCCTGCGCGCCCAGCGCGTCCAGCTCACTTTTTAACAGCTCTTCGAGCCCACGCGCCGTGCTGGCAAACAGAGAATTCATATCGTCACTTTTTAA
>Ga0058692_1000957_pt1 | contig 11362 bp, 10 predicted proteins | sample AgamicAtAmrz_FD_55216 | JGI IMG/M metagenome (GOLD analysis project Ga0058692, IMG submission 55216) | Agave microbial communities from Guanajuato, Mexico - At.Am.rz | ecosystem: Host-associated > Plants > Roots > Rhizosphere | place: Guanajato, Mexico | collected 2012-06-07 | reverse complement strand
GTGCTGCTCGCCGCTTGCTTGAGCAGGTCTTCGGCGTCCGAGAGAACGGTTTTGATATCCGACATCAGTTTCTCCTTGTTGATTTCCGACATTGCAACTCCCTTCGTGCTGTCATGCTGCAGGTTCACATCGTAGCGAAACCCCTGCCTGCTGGCGAGCCGGGAAGACACACGGCGGCAGCGCAAGACTGCATGGTAAACGACTTGTAATCATGAACAGAGCGGCAAACGGGTTGAAAAGTTTCCACCGCGAACTGCCGTCCTGCCATGACGCCGGGTAAAAATGACAAAAAAGTATGAATATCAAACGGAATAATCGTTCGCACGACCCATTGCTTCCCGTAAGCTGATGGACTGCCCGCGCTGTCCAGCGCGCGGTTTCAACCAGCATCGTTCGAGGAGGGAACATCATGAGTCTGCGTCTTGGCGACATCGCACCGGATTTCGAGCAGGAATCGAGCCTGGGCACCATCAAGTTTCACGAGTGGCTCGGCAACAGCTGGGGTGTCCTGTTCTCCCATCCGGCCGACTACACGCCGGTGTGCACGACCGAACTCGGGCTGACCTCGAAACTGAAGGGCGAATTCGAGAAACGCAACGTGAAGGTGATCGCGCTGTCGGTCGACGGCGTCGAATCGCACAAGGGCTGGATCAACGACATCAACGAAACGCAGTCGACGGTCGTGGGCTTCCCGATCATCGCCGACGCGGATCGCAAGGTGTCGCAGCTGTACGACATGATTCACCCGAATGCGAACGAAACGCTGACGGTGCGTTCGCTGTTCGTGATCGACCCGAACAAGAAGGTGCGGCTCACGATCACCTATCCGGCCAGCACGGGCCGCAACTTCGACGAAGTGCTGCGCGTGATCGACTCGCTGCAACTGACCGACAATTACAAGGTCGCGACGCCCGGCAACTGGAAGGACGGCGACGACGTCGTGATCGTGCCGTCGCTGCAGGATCCGGAAGAGCTGAAGAAGCGCTTCCCGAAGGGCTTCAACGCGGTGCGTCCGTATCTGCGCCTGACGCCGCAGCCGAACAAGTAAGCATCGGCGGCCCGCGGCCGCGGCTGCGATGAAAAAAGCCCGCTCGGCAGTCATGCCGAGCGGGCTTTTGCTTGGGCGGCGTGCGCGGCATCGCTGCCGCGTGCGTCATGGCCGGATCATCAGAAGAATGCCTGGATGCCTGTCTGCGCGCGGCCGAGGATCAGCGCGTGGATGTCGTGCGTGCCTTCGTACGTGTTGACCACTTCGAGGTTCACGAGGTGACGTGCGACGCCGAATTCGTCGGAGATGCCATTGCCGCCGAGCATGTCGCGCGCGAGGCGGGCGATGTCGAGCGCCTTGCCGCATGAATTGCGCTTCATGATCGACGTGATCTCGACGGCGGCCGTGCCTTCGTCCTTCATCCGGCCGAGGCGCAGCACGCCTTGCAGGCCGAGCGTGATTTCGGTCTGCATGTCGGCGAGCTTCTTCTGGATCAACTGGTTCGCGGCGAGCGGCCGGCCGAACTGCTGGCGATCGAGCACGTACTGGCGCGCGGTGTGCCAGCAGGACTCGGCCGCGCCGAGCGCGCCCCACGCGATCCCGTAGCGCGCCGAGTTCAGGCAGGTGAACGGGCCGCGCAAGCCGCTCACGTTCGGCATCAGGTTCTCTTCGGGCACGAACACCTCGTCGAGGACGATCTCGCCGGTGATCGATGCGCGCAGCCCGACCTTGCCGTGGATCGCCGGCGCCGACAGGCCTTTCCAGCCCTTCTCGAGGATGAAGCCGCGGATCGCGTCCTTGCCGTTCTCTTCCAGCTTCGCCCATACGACGAACACGTCGGCGATCGGCGAGTTGGTGATCCACATCTTCGCGCCGGACAGCGCGTAGCCGCCCGGCACCTTCTTCGCGCGCGTGACCATGCTGCCCGGATCGGAGCCGTGGTTCGGCTCGGTCAGGCCGAAGCAGCCGATCCATTCGCCGGTCGCGAGCTTCGGCAGGTATTTCTGCTTCTGCGCGTCGGAGCCGAATTCGAAGATCGGCACCATCACGAGCGACGACTGCACGGACATCATCGACCGGTAACCGGAATCGACGCGCTCGACTTCGCGCGCGATCAGCCCGTAGCTCACGTAGTTGAGGCCGGGGCCGCCGTATTCCTCGGGAATCGTCGGGCCGAGCAGGCCGAGCTCGCCCATCTCGCGAAAGATGGCCGCGTCGGTGCGTTCGTGGCGGAACGCTTCGGTGACGCGCGGCGCGAGCTTGTCCTGTGCGTACGCCTGCGCGGCATCGCGGACCATTCGCTCTTCTTCGGTCAGTTGCTGGTCGAGCAGCAGCGGATCGTCCCAATGAAAAGTTGCAGCACTCATCGTCTCATCTCCTGTCGGCCCGAGTTGGCGCTTCAGCGCTTACTCGGGCCCCATGCTTTGCGGTCGGTCGGAGCGGGTGCTTGGCGCCGGCTCCGAGCCCGTGATTTTCGGTCGGGCAGCGGTCGCGCTTCAGCGCTTGCTCCGGGCTGATGCCTGAAGTTCGCTTGACTTGCGTTCCGCTGTGCGGAACAATGTTTTGCAAATCGACCTCAGTGTAGCACCGGATGACACTTTCAACCATCGACGACACCACGATCGACGAGCGCAAGTTTGTCGTCGCGCTCGCGCGCGGGCTCGACCTGCTGCGCGCCTTCCGGCCCGGCGAGACGATGCTGGGCAATCGCGATTTCGCGGAACGCACGGGGCTGCCGAAGGCGACGGTGAACCGGCTCGCCTATACGCTGACCGTGCTCGGCTATCTGCGCTACGACGAGACGCTCGGAAAGTATGCGCTGGACGCCGGCGTGCTGTCGCTCGGCTACGCGCTGCTGTCGGGCTCGGGCACGATCGATCTCGCGCGGCCGCACATGCAGGCGCTCGCGCGCGAGATCGGCGCGGCCGTGTCGCTCGGCTGCCGCGACGGGCTCGACATGATCTATCTGGAGACGATCCGCAGCGAGACCGCGCTGACGCTCGGGCTCGCGCCCGGTTCGCGGCTGTCGATGCTGACGAGCTCGATGGGGCGCGCGTACCTGGCCGTGCAGCCGGAGGACGTGCGCCGCGCGCTCTATGCCGAACTGCACCGCGCGGCCGGCGGCGCGGCCGACGCCGATGCGCTCGTCGCCGCCGCGCAGCAGGCGGTGGCCGAATTCTCGACGGGCGGTTGCTGCTATTCGTTCCGCGCGTGGCACGCGGACGTGAACGCGGCGGCCGTGCCGTTTCGCGAGCCGCGCGAGGGGCGCTGGCTGATCCTGAGCTGCAGCGGCCCGGCGTCGTCGATGGACGAGGCCGTGTTTCGCACGCAGGTCGGGCCGCAACTGAAGGCGCTCGCGCAGCGGCTCGGGCAGACGGTCTGAGAGCGACGAGCGCGCGGGTGCTGTGGTCGTGCGGCAACCAGCTCGTGCGCAACAGGTGGGGAAGCAGAGGCGGCGCGGCACCGTTGCGTATTGCGTGACGGGCGAACCGCGCTCATCATCGTTCGCCTGCTTCCCCGACGACGAGGTCTGCGATGGCGCACCCCGAACCGATGGAAGGCGGATGCGCGTGCGGCGCGATCCGCTACCGTATCGCCGGCGTTCCGACCGACGCCGGTTTCTGCCACTGCCGGCTCTGCCAGCGCACGACCGGCGCGGCGGTCGTCGCATCGGCATCGGTGCCGATCGACGCATTCGAATATCTGCGGGGCGAACCGACCGTCTACGCGTCGAGCGCCTGGGGCGAACGGCGCTTCTGCGGCCGTTGCGGCGCGCAGCTCGAATACCGGCGCTCTGACGCGCCGCAGACGGTCGAGATCAATTACGCGACGCTCGACGAACCGTCGAGGCTGCGTCCGGCGTGGCACGTCTGGTACGGCGATCGTTTCCCGGGCATCGAGATCGACGACGATCTACCGAAGTACGACGACGGTGGCAGGGAATAGGCGGCCCGTCGCGGGCAATGCGCCGGCGCCGGGCGGGTGCGCAAGCGCATTCGACCTTTCTGCATGAACGAACGAGGAACCGGCCGGCGTCGAGCGACGCTGAAACCTGATTCCCGAAGTAACCCGACACCGGATGCCGCCCCCGGCGCGGCACGCTCCCCGCGTGGCTGCTCCCTCCGCTCAGGCCGTCACGACCTTCGCGAACACCGGCCCCTGCATGAACCGCACGTCGTGCTGGCGCAGCAGCTCGCACTGCGTCTCGTCGACCACGCCGTCGAAGATCAGCGGAATCCGCACGCGCTGCGCGTAGGCGACGAGCGCCTTGACCATCCCGTCGCGCAATGCGATGCCCGCATCCATCTTGATGTAGTCGGGGCGCGCCATGTCCGATTCGACCGCGAGGATGCGGCCCGGGTCGGGCAGCTTGTCGGCGACCTTGAAGCCGTGATGCTGATAGCTGCGCGTCAGGTAGCCGAGGAACGTCTTGTGGGCGACCGCGACCGCCGGCAGCTCGATCACGATCCGCTCGGGCGGCAGCCCGAAGCGCTGCAGCACCGACGAGAAATGCTTGCCGTGGTCGTACTTCACGCTCTTGAGCAGCCGCTCGTGCACGCGCAGGAACAGCAGCCCGTGACGCTGCGCCCCGAAGAAATTGATCGCGTGCAGCGCGCGCGACAGGCGGTCGATCGCGACCAGCGTCTGGTCGTCGACGGCCGCGTCGACCGGGTCGTGCTGCGCGCCGGTGACGAGCGTGACGGCCTGGAAGCCGAGCTCGTCGCCGTAGCGCTCGATCGCGTCGGCGAACGACGTCGATTGCGGCGCGCCGGGCATCGTCACGTCGTAGATCGGCTCGTACGCGCTGGCGAGCGTGCGCTCGGGCAGATTCGCGCACGCGGTGCCGCCTTCGGCAAGCGCGAGGTGTTCCCGCAGATACGGCAGTTGCCCGGCACGGCTGACCAGCTCGGGGATGGTAGGCGGAATCATCGGCGTGAGAAGGAAAAATGGCGGCCGAAAGGGCCGCCTCGTTGACTTGATATTAGCAGCGCGCGCCGCACTCGGCTCGGCGTTTCATTCATATGGTTATCCCGTCCCCGAGCGAACGACTAGGGTTTACGTTGATTTCACTATTCGTAATTGGTTTTACTATTCGTAAATCCAAGATTTGTCGCCGATCAAGAAATGCGGCATGCGGGCGCCGCGAAACGGCGCCGTTCACGAATCAACAGGAAGCAAGGAGCGAGACGTGGCGGTTGTTGACAGGACAAGCGGGCAGGCGCGCCGCGAGGAGACGGACGGAGCGACGGGCGCGGCGGTGCGCGCACGGCGGGGTTGACGCGCGGATGGCGACCATGAGCATCGATTACCAGACGCTGAAGTTCGAGTACCGCGCCCGCGCGCACGACGCGGCCGTCCACCCGGTGATCGTCGTCGGCGCGGGCCCGGTGGGCCTGGCCGCCGCGATCGACCTCGCGCAGCAGGGCGTGCCGGTCGTGCTGCTCGACGACGACGACACGCTGTCGACCGGCTCGCGCGCGATCTGCTTCGCCAAGCGCACGCTCGAGATCTTCGACCGGCTCGGCTGCGGCGAGCGTTTCGTCGACAAGGGCGTGAGCTGGCACGTCGGCAAGGTGTTCCTGCAGGACGAGCAGCTTTACGCGTTCGATCTGCTGCCCGAGGAAGGGCATGCGCGTCCCGCGTTCATCAACCTGCAGCAGTACTACGTCGAAGGCTATCTGGCCGACCGCGCGTTCGAGCTGCCGAACATCGACATCCGCTGGAAGCACAAGGTGACGGGCGTCGACCAGTCGGCCGAACACGCGGTGCTGACGATCGAGACGCCGGACGGCGTCGCGACGCTGCGCGCGCAATACGTGATCGCGGCCGACGGCTCGCGCAGCCCGATGCGCGCGGCGATGGGCCTGGAAAGCCGCGGCCGCACGTTCAAGGACCGCTTCCTGATCGCCGACGTGAAGATGAAGGCGGAGTTTCCGACCGAGCGCTGGTTCTGGTTCGACCCGCCGTTTCACCGCAACCAGTCGGTGCTGCTGCACCGCCAGCCGGACAACGTGTGGCGCATCGACTTCCAGCTCGGCTGGGATGCCGACCCGGTCGCCGAGAAGCAGCCGGAGCGCGTGATCCCGCGGGTGCGCGCGCTACTCGGCGCGGACGTCGAGTTCGAGCTCGAGTGGGTGAGCGTCTATACGTTCCGCTGCCAGCGGATGGACACGTTCCGCCACGGCCGCGTGCTGTTCGCGGGCGATTCCGCGCACGGCGTGTCGCCGTTCGGCGCGCGCGGTGCGAACAGCGGCGTGCAGGACGCGGACAACCTCGCGTGGAAGCTGAAACTGGTGCTCGACGGCCGTGCGCACGACCGCCTGCTCGACACCTATGCGAGCGAGCGGGAGTTCGCGGCCGACGAGAACATCCGCAACTCGACGCGCTCGACCGATTTCATCACGCCGAAAAGCGCGGTGTCGCGGGTGTTCCGCGACGCGACGCTGAAGCTCGCGCGCGACTGCGAGTTCGCACGCAAGCTGGTGAACAGTGGGCGCCTGTCGGTGCCGGCCGTGCTGGCCGATTCGCCGCTCAACACGCCGGACCGCGGCGGCGACACGTTTGCGTGCGCGATGCAGCCGGGCGCGGCAGCGGCCGATGCGCCGGTGCGTGCGCAGGGCGCGTCGGGCTGGCTGCTGCAGCATCTGCGCGGCGGCTTCACCGGCGTGCTGTTCGGATTGCCGGGCGACGCGGCCGCGCTCGCGCAGGCCGTCGACGGGCTCGCGCTGCCGGTGCGGCCGGTGCTCGTCGTGCCGGCCGGGCACGCGCAGCCGGTGGCGGGCGTCGACGTCGTGGAGGACGTCGACGGGCTCGCCGCGCAGCGCTACGACGCGCAGCCCGGCACGTTCTACCTGCTGCGTCCCGACCAGCACGTCTGCGCCCGCACGCGCACGCTCGACCGTCAGGCGATCGCCGACGCACTGGCGCGCGCGAGCTGCGCACGCTGAATACGACAAAGACACCGGAGACACCGTCATGCCCCCACTCGATACCCGCCCGCGCCTGGCCGACCCCGATGCGTTCTACGAAGCGCTGATCGACATGCATCGCGACCTGTCGGATGCCGACAGCCAGCTCGTCAACGCGAAGCTGATCCTGTTGCTCGCGAACCAGGTCGGCGACGCCGACATGCTGCGCGAAGCGATGGCGCTCGCGCGCCAGGGCGTGACGCCGCCCGTGCATCCGGCCGCCGAGGTGGCGCAATGAGCGCGGCGGCCGATACGCGCGTGCTCGAAGTCGAGCGCGTGATCGACGAGACCCATCGCCCGGGTTTTCACTGGATGCTACTCGCGCTGTGCGGGCTGTGCCTCGTGATCGACGGTTTCGATGCGCAGGCGATGGGCTACGTCGCGCCGAGCGTGATCGCCGAATGGGGTGTGCCGAAGCAGGCGCTCGGGCCCGTGTTCGGCGCGAGCCTGTTCGGGATGCTGCTCGGCGCGCTCGGGCTGTCGGTGCTGGCCGACCGGATCGGGCGGCGCCCGGTGCTGATCGGCTCGACGCTGTTCTTCGCGGTGACGATGCTCGCGACGCCGTTCGCCGGTTCGATCCCCGCGCTGATGGCGCTGCGCTTCGTCACCGGTCTCGGTCTCGGCTGCATCATGCCGAACGCGATGGCGCTGGTCGGCGAGTTCAGCCCGGCCGCGCATCGCGTGAAGCGGATGATGATCGTGTCGTGCGGCTTCACGCTCGGCGCGGCGCTCGGCGGCTTCATCAGCGCGGCGCTGATTCCGGCGCTCGGCTGGCGTTCGGTGTTCTTCGTCGGCGGCGCGGTGCCGCTCGTGCTGACGATCGCGATGGTCGCGCGGCTGCCGGAGTCGCTGCAGTTCCTGGTGCTGAAAGGGCGCGTCGCGCAGGCGCGCGACTGGCTCGCGCGGTTCGCGCCGCAGGCCGGCATCGATGCGAATACGCGGCTCGTCGTGCGCGAACGCGCGGCAAGCGGCGCGCCGGTCGCCGAACTGTTCCGCCATGGCCGCCTGCCGGTCACGCTGCTGCTGTGGGCGATCAGCTTCATGAACCTGATCGATCTGTACTTCCTGTCGAACTGGCTACCGACCGTGATGCGCGAGGCCGGCTATTCGCCGGGCACGGCGGTGATCGTCGGCACGGTGCTGCAGACGGGCGGCGTAATCGGCACGCTGTCGCTCGGCTGGTTCATCGAACGTTACGGCTTCGTGCGCGTGCTGTTCGCCTGCTTCGCGTGCGCGGCCGTGTCGGTGGGGCTGATCGGCTCGGTCGCGCATGCGCTGCCGTGGCTGCTGGTCGTCGTTTTCGCGGGCGGGTTCTGCGTGGTCGGCGGGCAGCCGGCCGTGAACGCGCTCGCGGGCCAGTATTACCCGACGTCGCTGCGCTCGACGGGCATCGGCTGGAGCCTCGGCATCGGCCGGATCGGCTCGGTGCTCGGGCCGCTCGTCGGCGGGCAACTGATTGCGCTCAACTGGTCCAACGGTGCGCTGTTCCACGCGGCCGCGGTGCCCGTGCTGTGCTCGGCGCTGTTCGTGCTCGGCCTTGCGGGCGTCACGCGGCGCAGCGCTGCGCAGGCGCCGAACGCCGCCCTGAATTGATGGAGAAAGGAAAACGATGACGCTTGACCTGTCGAAACCGGCGACCGCCGGCTACCTGAGCGGTTTCGCGAACGAATTCGCGACCGAGGCGCTGCCCGGTGCACTGCCGCACGGCCGCAACTCGCCGCAGCGCGCGCCGTACGGACTGTACGCGGAGCAGCTGTCGGGCACCGCGTTCACCGCGCCGCGCGGCCACAACCGCCGCTCATGGCTGTACCGGATTCGCCCGGCTGCCGTGCACCGGCCGTTCGAGCCGTATGCGGGGGCGCAGCGGCTCGTGTCGGAATTCGGCGATTCGGCCGACGTGCCGCCGACGCCGCCGAACCAACTGCGCTGGGACCCGCTGCCGATGCCGGTCGAGCCGACCGATTTCATCGACGGCCTCGTGACGATGGCCGGCAACGGGTCGGCCGCCGCGATGAACGGCTGTGCGATCCACCTGTATGCGGCGAACCGCTCGATGCAGGACCGCTTCTTCTACAGCGCGGACGGCGAGCTGCTGATCGTGCCGCAGCAGGGGCGGCTGTTCATCGCGACGGAATTCGGCCGGCTCGATGTCGAGCCGTTCGAGATCGTGGTGATCCCGCGCGGCGTGCGTTTTGCCGTCGCGCTGCCGGACGGCGACGCGCGCGGCTACATCTGCGAGAACTTCGGTGCGCTGCTGCGCCTGCCGGATCTCGGCCCGATCGGCTCGAACGGGCTCGCGAACCCGCGCGATTTCCTGACGCCGCAGGCCGCGTACGAGGATCGCGAAGGCGCGTTCGAGCTGATCGCGAAGCTGAACGGCCGGCTCTGGCGCGCGGACATTGGCCATTCGCCGCTCGACGTCGTCGCGTGGCACGGCAACTACGCACCGTATAAGTACGATCTGCGGCTGTTCAACACGATCGGCTCGATCAGCTTCGACCATCCCGATCCGTCGATCTTCCTCGTGCTGCAGGCGCAGAGCGACACGCCGGGCGTCGACACGATCGACTTCGTGATCTTCCCGCCGCGCTGGCTCGCGGCCGAGGATACGTTCCGCCCGCCGTGGTTCCACCGCAACGTCGCGAGCGAGTTCATGGGGCTCGTGCACGGCGCGTACGACGCGAAGGCCGAGGGCTTCGTGCCGGGCGGCGCGAGCCTGCATAACTGCATGTCGGGCCACGGGCCCGATGCGGACACGTTCGAGAAGGCGTCCGCGAGCGACACGACGAAGCCGCACAAGGTCGACGCGACGATGGCGTTCATGTTCGAAACCCGCACGCTGATTCGGCCGACGCGCTACGCGCTCGACACCGCGCAGCTGCAGGCCGACTACTTCGAATGCTGGCAAGGCATCAAGAAACACTTCAATCCGGAGCAACGATGAGCGACACCCAAGACTGGCGCGCGACGCTCGATCCGGCTCGCAAGAGCTGGATCGACACGGCGAACGATCCCGCGTGCGATTTCCCGATCCAGAACCTGCCGTTCGGGATCTTCAGCGATGCGAAGCAGGGCGTGCGCCGTGCCGGCGTCGCACTGGGCGACCAGATCGTCGATCTCGCCGCGCTCGCGCGTGCGGGCCTCGTGACGCTGCCGGCCGGCGTCGATGCGTTCGCCGCGCCGACGCTCAACGCGTTCATCGCGCTCGGTCGCGACGCGTGGCGCAGCGTGCGCGTGCAGCTGTCCGCGCTGTTCTCGCGCGACAACGCGACGCTGCGTGACGATGCGGCGCTGCGCGCGCAGGTACTCGTCGCGCAGCGCGACGCGACGCTGCATCTGCCGGTCGAGATTCCCGGCTACACCGATTTCTATTCGTCGAAGGAGCATGCGACCAACGTCGGCTCGATGTTCCGTGATCCGAAGAATGCGCTGCTGCCGAACTGGTCGGAGATGCCGATCGGCTACAACGGCCGCGCGTCGTCGGTGGTCGTGAGCGGCACGCCGGTGCGGCGCCCGAACGGGCAACTGAAGCTGCCCGACCAGGAGCGTCCGGTGTTCGGCGCGTGCCGCAAGCTCGACATCGAACTGGAGACGGGCTTCATCGTCGGCAAGGGCAACGCGCTCGGCGAGCCGATCGCGTGCGAGGACGCGGAAGCGCATATCTTCGGGATGGTGCTGCTGAACGACTGGAGCGCGCGCGATATCCAGCAGTGGGAATACGTGCCGCTCGGGCCGTTCAATTCGAAAGGCTTCGCGACGACGATCTCGCCGTGGATCGTCACGCTCGACGCGCTCGAACCGTTCCGCGTCGCGCAGCCGGAGCAGTCGCCGCAGCCGCTCGCGTATCTGCGGCATGCGGGCAAGCATGCGTTCGATATCGCGCTGGAAGTGACGCTGCGCGCCGAAGGCGCGGCCGAGGCCACGTCGATCTGCCGTACCAACTTCAAGCACATGTACTGGACGATGGCGCAGCAGCTCGCGCATCACACGGTCGCGGGCTGCAACACGCGCGTGGGCGACCTGATGGGCTCGGGCACGATCAGCGGGCCGACGAAGGGTTCGTTCGGCAGCCTGCTCGAACTGACGTGGAACGGCAAGGAGCCGGTCGCGCTGAATGGCGGCGGCAGCCGCACGTTCATCGAGGACGGCGACGAGCTGACGTTCGCCGGCTGGTGTCAGGGCGAGGGGTATCGCGTCGGCTTCGGTACGTGTGCGGGCAAGATTTTGCCGGCGCGCAGCGTGTGACGGATCGCGGCGCGAAATGTGACGTATAGGTCACGCGCAGGTCACGCGTAGTCCGGAAGGACAGGACGGCCCGCATTGCGCGGGCCGTTTCGTTTATCGGGGAATGGGCGCGAGCGGACCGATGTGTACGGGTGCATGATGCTGCGCGCCAACGCCAACG
>Ga0058692_1000952_pt1 | contig 11394 bp, 10 predicted proteins | sample AgamicAtAmrz_FD_55216 | JGI IMG/M metagenome (GOLD analysis project Ga0058692, IMG submission 55216) | Agave microbial communities from Guanajuato, Mexico - At.Am.rz | ecosystem: Host-associated > Plants > Roots > Rhizosphere | place: Guanajato, Mexico | collected 2012-06-07 | reverse complement strand
GCGAAGTGATCCATCGCCTTCCGGCGCGGCGCATGCCGCGCCGCGCCGGATCGAAGGAGGACCCTCATGTATAAATTTCTTGCGCCCGTCATGGGCATCGTCGAACTGCCCTTTGCCTTCCTGCAGAAGGTTCTCGGCCACCGGCGGATCGCCTGGGTGTTTCTCACACCCAACCTGATCCTGTTTGCGGTCTTCGCCTTTCTGCCGATCCTGCTGAACATGGCCTATTCCGTGACCGGCAGCGAACACATATTGCTTTCCGAGCGCCCTTCGGTGGGCGGCGAAAACTTTTCGGTCCTTCTTTCCTGTCAGAATTACCTCGACCCCAATTCCTGTCAGCGCGACCTGTTCTGGCGCTCGGTCTGGAATACGGTTTTCTTCGTCGTGCTGCAGGTTGGTTTCATGGTCGGCTTTTCGCTGATCACGGCCATCGTGCTCAACCGCGATATCCGGGCGCGCGGGTTCTTCCGCGCGGTGTTCTTCTTCCCGGTTTTGCTCTCGCCCGTCGTTGTCGCGCTGATCTGGAAGTGGATTCTTCAGCGTTTCGGCGTTCTCAATGCGGCGATGGAGGGGCTTGGCCTCGGTTCGGTCGATTGGTTGCTCGAAGCCAATCTGGCCTTCGGCTGGTCGGTCTTCCTGTCGGTCTGGGCGCATATGGGTTTCTACACGCTCATTCTTCTGGCCGGCCTGCAGGCGATCCCGCGTGATGTCTATGAGGCGGCGCAGCTTGACAAGGCAAGCCCGTGGCGCATCTTCCGGCGTATCACGCTGCCGCTGCTTGCGCCCACCATGCTCGTCGTTCTCGTCCTGTCGCTCATCAAGGGCGTGCAGACCTTCGATGAAGTCTTTGCCTTCACGGGTGGCGGCCCCGGTTCGGCGACTACCTTCATCATTCAGTTCATCTATCAGACCGGCTTTGCCGGGACGCCCCGCAATTTCGGCCTTGCAGCTGCCGCTTCACTGCTGCTCGCCGTGGTACTGGTGGTGCTGACCGCCCTGCAATTCCGGGCAAACAGGAGCAAGGTCGATGGCTAGGATTGGCGCATTTCTGACCCGTACCCGCGGCCGCAACGGCAAGCTGCACTGGACGGACTGGCTGTCCTACGCCTATCTCGGCGTGGCGGTGCTGATGATGTTCGGTCCCGTTGTCTGGCTCGTGCTCTCCTCGTTCAAGACGGAAGCCGATCTCCAGCGTTTCCCGCCGCGCCTCCTGCCCTATACGCAGGAAACCGTGGTGGTGGATGGGCAGGCAGCGCCGCTGCCGGCCTATGTCGACAAGGATGGCCGCAAGTTCGGCATGGTTCGCCGCATCGGCCTCGTGGCCCAGGTGGTCGATCCGGCCAAGCCAGCCGAAGTCCTGAAGATGCCGTTCAACGAGCTGAAACCGGCTGAAAAGGTGGCGCTGGCGACGGAAAACTATTCCGAGCTTTTCCAGCGCTTCAATTTCCCGCTCTATTTCTGGAACTCGACCTTCATCACGGTGACGTCAACCATCATCATGCTGATCGTCAATTCCATGGCGGCCTTCGCGCTCTCGAAATACCAGTTCAAGGGCAGGGGCGTGGTGCTGGCGCTGGTTGTCGGCACGCTGATGATCCCGCAGACGGTCGTGCTGGTGCCGCTGTTTCTCATTACCAGCCAGCTCGGCATGATCAACAGTCTCTGGGGCGTCATCATTCCCGGCGCGGCAACACCGACAGGCGTCTTCCTGCTGCGGCAATATATGCTGACGATCCCGGATGAAATCCTCGATGCGGCGCGCATGGACAAGGCCAGCGAGTGGAAGATCTACTGGCGCATCATCCTGCCGCTTTCGGCACCGGCGCTTGCGGTTCTGGCGATCCTTGCGATCATGTGGCGCTGGAACGACTTCCTCTGGCCGCTGATCGTGCTGACCCGCAACGACAACTTCACCCTGCAGCTGGCGCTCAACTCCTTCCAGGGGGAGATGACGACGGAATGGAGCAATCTTCTGGCCATGACGGTGCTGACACTCGCCCCCATCGCGCTGGTCTTCATGTTCCTGCAAAAATACATCGCCACCGGCATTGCATCGACGGGCGGCAAATAATCCTCAGGGAGGAAACACGACAATGGCAAGTATTCAGCTTCGTCAGGTCAAAAAGACATATGGCGCCCTCGATGTGATCAAGGGTGTCGATCTCGATATCAAACACGGTGAATTCTGCGTTTTCGTCGGCCCTTCCGGCTGCGGCAAGTCGACCCTGCTGCGCATGATCTCGGGTCTCGAGGAGTTGAGCGGCGGCGATATCGTCATCGGCGGCGATGTGGTCAACACCGTGCCGGCGGCGGATCGCGGCCTTGCCATGGTGTTCCAGTCCTATGCCCTTTATCCGCATATGACGGTGCGCGAAAACCTGTCCTTCGGACTTGAGAACATCGGCACCTCCAAGAAGGACATCGCCGACAAGATCTCCCAGGTTTCCAAGATGCTGCAGATCGACCAGCTTCTCGAGCGTCGCCCCAAGGACCTGTCGGGCGGCCAGCGCCAGCGCGTCGCCATCGGCCGTGCCGTCGTGCGCGAGCCGCGTGTGTTCCTTTTCGACGAGCCGCTTTCCAACCTCGATGCGGAACTGCGCGTCGACATGCGCGGCGAGATTTCAAGTCTTCATCGGCGTCTCGGCAATACCATGATCTATGTCACGCATGATCAGGTGGAGGCCATGACCATGGCCGACAAGATCGCCGTTCTGCGCGCCGGCAAGCTGGAGCAATTCGGCGTGCCGCTCGATCTTTATAACCGCCCGGCCAATCTCTTCGTGGCGGGCTTCATCGGCTCGCCTAAGATGAACTTCTTTGCCGGCGAAGTGACCTCGGATGCAACGCCGTCCCTGAAGATCGCAACGGGCGAACTGGTCCCCCTGCCACAGACCGGCTTTTCTTATAAGCCCGGCCAGAAGGTGACGCTCGGCGTCCGCCCGAACCATGTGCAGCCGGGTGGTGAAGGCGCACTGACGATGTCTGTGCGCACGGCCGAACAACTGGGCGGCGAATCCTATCTTTACGGTACTCTCGGGGATGGCACCAGGGTGACGCTGCATCTTTCAGGCCAGACCTCGACATCGGCAGACGAAGTCATCCGTTTGTCGGCGCCGCTGGAACACATTCATCTTTTCGATACGACGAGCGGGCTGACGCTCCGGCAGGACTGACAGCCTTAGGCGCAACCCGCAACGCAGGACCATTGACATGACCGATAAAAAACTCCGTTCCGACCGCTGGTTCGCACCCGATGACCTGCGCAGCTTCGGGCATCGCTCACGCATGATGCAGCTCGGTTATGCGGAGGAGGATTTTGTCGGCAAACCCGTCATCGGTATCCTGAACACCTGGTCGGAGCTGAATACCTGTCATTCGCATTTCCCTGAAAGGGTGAAGGATGTGAAACGCGGTGTGCTGCAGGCCGGTGGCTTCCCCGTCGAAATGCCGTCGCTTTCGGTCGATGAGAGCTTCACCAAGCCGACATCGATGCTTTACCGCAACATGCTGGCGATGGAGACGGAGGAAATGATCCGCTCGCATCCGCTTGACGGTGTGGTGTTGATGGGCGGTTGCGACAAGACGACGCCCGGCCTCGTGATGGGCGCGATCTCGGCCGGCGTGCCGATGATCTATCTGCCGGCCGGCCCGATGTTGCGTGGCAACTATGCCGGCAAGGTGCTGGGTTCGGGTTCGGACGCCTGGAAATATTGGGACGAGCGCCGTGCCGGTAACGTAACCGACGAGGAATGGCGCGGGGTGCAGGGCGGCATCGCCCGCTCTGCCGGTGTGTGCATGACCATGGGCACCGCCTCGACCATGACCGCCATCACCGATGCCCTTGGCCTCACTCTGCCGGGAGCTTCCTCCATTCCGGCGGTGGATGCCGAACACCAGCGCATGTCGGCAGGTTGCGGCCGGCGTATCGTGGAAATGGTGGCCGAGGAGCTGACGCCGGACCGTATTCTGACCGCGACCGCGTTTCGCAACGCTGCCATCGTCGCCATGGCGACCGGTTGCTCCACCAATGCCGTCGTGCATCTGATCGCCATGGCCCGCCGCGCCGGTGTGCCGATGACGCTGGACGAGCTCGACGAGCTTGGCCGGGTCACGCCGCTCATCGCCAACGTCCGCCCCTCCGGCAAAGACTATCTGATGGAGGACTTCTATTATGCAGGCGGTCTGCGGGCGCTGATGAAGCAGCTCGAAAGCCGTCTCGACTGTTCGGCGCTGACCGTGACCGGCCGCAGCATGGGCGAGAACCTCGAAGGTGCGAAGGTCTATAATGACGACGTCATCCGCTCGCTCGATAACCCTGTCTATGCGGAAGGCTCGCTTGCGGTGCTGCGTGGCAATCTTTGCCCGGACGGCGCCGTCATCAAGCCTGCCGCCTGCGATCCGAAATACCATATCCATGAGGGCCCCGCGCTGGTCTTCGACAGCTATCCCGAGATGAAGAAGGCGATTGATGACGAGAACCTCGATGTCACGCCGGATCATGTGCTGGTGCTGCGCAACGCCGGTCCGCTCGGCGGTCCCGGATTTCCGGAATGGGGCATGCTGCCCATCCCCAAGGCGCTGATAAAGAAGGGCCACCGCGACATGGTGCGCATTTCCGATGCCCGCATGTCCGGCACCTCCTATGGCGCCTGCGTGCTGCATGTCGCGCCGGAAAGCTTCGTCGGCGGGCCGCTCGCGCTCCTGAAGACCGGCGATATCGTCCGCCTCGACCTGCCGCAGCGTCGCCTCGACATGCTGGTCAGCGAAGAGGAAATCGCCAGCCGCCGCGCCGCCTGGCAGGCTCCCGCACCGCGTTATGAACGCGGTTATGGTTATCTCTTCTCCAAGCATGTCACCCAGGCCGACCAAGGCTGCGATTTCGACTTCCTGCAGACGGACTTCGGCCGCACCGCCGGCGAGCCCGATATTTTCTGAGGACGCCATCATGTTGAAGCGATTGCTCATCACAGGCGCCGGCGGCAAGCTGGGCAGCATGTTGCGCGGACGACTTGGCCATGTCGCCGAGACCATCCGCCTTTCGGATGTCGTCGATCTCGGTGAGGCAGCCCCCCATGAGGAGCTTTTTCGCTGCCGGCTCGAAGACGAAGCGGCGGTTCATGAACTGGTGAAGGGCTGCGACGGCATCGTCCATCTCGGCGGTATTTCGGTGGAAAAGGCTTTTGATCCCATCGAGGCCGCCAATCTTCGCGGCGTCTACAATCTTTACGAAGCGGCGAGACAAAACGGCCTGCCGCGCATTCTCTTCGCCTCCAGCAACCACACGATCGGTTATTACCCGCAGGGACAGCAGCTCGAGCCGGAAACGCCCTTTCTGCCGGATGGCCTTTATGGCGTCTCGAAGATTTTCGGTGAGGCGATGGCAAGTCTCTACCACTCCAAATTCGGCCAGGAGACGGCTATCGTCCGTATCGGGTCCTGCGAAGAAAAGCCCACCAACTGGCGGATGCTGTCGACCTGGCTCAGCTATAGTGACTTCGTCTCGCTGATCGAGGCCACCTTCCGCGTGCAGAAACTCGGCTGCCCAGTCATCTGGGGCGTTTCCGCCAATGACGACAGCTGGTGGGACAATTCCCATGTCGATTTTCTCGGCTGGCAGCGCCGCGACAATGCCGCGCGCTACCGTGCGGAAATCGAACGCGATGTGCCGCGCCCCGATCCCGAGGCTGCGATCGCAAAATATCAGGGTGGCATCTTCACAGACGAACCCATTCACAAGACTTGAAACACATCCATCCGCCATTGCGAGGAGACAAACATGAACAATGAAACGCGCGAAAAACTGCTGACGATTTCCGTCGCTACGCTGGCGACGGCGCTTTACAAGCGGGGTCTGCGCAACCAGGTCATTCAGGGCGTGCGCCCGCTTGGTTACAAGGGCAAGAACATGGTGGGCCCGGCCTTTACCCTGCGCTACATGCCGGCCCGCGAAGACCGCAACCAGCTTGTTGAATTCCGCAATCCCGCCCATCCGCAGCGCGTCGCCATCGAAACATGCCCCCCGGGCCATGTGCTTGTCATGGACAGCCGCAAGGATGCGACCGCCGCCTCGGCCGGCGATATTCTGGTAACCCGCCTGATGGTTCGCGGCGGCGCCGGCATCGTTTCCGATGGCGGTTTTCGTGACGCCGCCACTATCGCCGAGCTGGATATTCCCGCCTACCACACCCGCCCTTCGAGCCCCACTAACCTGACCAAACACGAGGCAATCGAGATCAACGGTCCGATCGGCTGCGGCGATGCGCCGGTCTTTCCGGGCGATATCATTGTTGGTGATGCCGATTGCGTTATCGTCATCCCGGCGGGCATTGCCGACGACGTGGCGACCGAGGCTGTGGAAATGACGGCTTACGAAGATTTCGTGGTGGAGCAGGTCAAGGCCGGCCAGACGATCATCGGGCTTTATCCATGCACCAAGGAAGAGCACCAGACGGCTTTTGCCGAATGGCGCAAGAAGAACAACCGCTGAATTTTACAGCCAGCCCAGTGCTTTCGCCGCGCGGATTGCCTCCGCGCGGCGTTTGCAATCCAGCTTGCGGAACAGGTTGCCGAGGTGAAACTTCACCGTCACCTCCGAGATGTTGAGCGTCTGGGCGATCTTCTTGTTCGACATGCCGCTGGCCAGCAGTTGCAGCATCTGCGCCTCCCGCTGCGAAAGCCCGCCATGCAGGGCGCGCGCCTGCGGTGAATTCACCGAGGCGGCGAAAATCGACAGCGCGGCGCGGACATCGGAAGAGGTTTCGATGAAACTGCGGATGCGGCGATTGTTCAGAAGCGGCGACAGGAAGACGCGTTCTTCCGACAGGACGCCATTGCAGCCAAGGCGGGTTGCCGATTCAAGAGCGGTGAGGATATGGGCGCGAGCGGCGGCGTTGTCGCGGCGCTGGTGTGCGGCGTAACTCTGCCAGATTCTCAGCGCGACCTTCTCGCGGTTGGTGACCTTTGGATTGGCGATCATCGCGTCGATCTGGCGGGAGAGATAGGCGCGCGGCGTGAAAAGATGCACCGCATCGCGCAGCCAGGCCATGACATAGGCGATCTCATCGCGGCGCGTCAGCCGGGAAAGATCCTCATGCGCGCTCTCCACCCAGTTGCGGCCCATCGGCATGCGGATTGCCGAAAGCGTCGCGGCGGCATCCGCCCAGCGGTTGGCGTTCTGATAGGCAATGGCCGTCCTGATCTCCATCATCGCATGGAATTGCAGACCTTCCGAAAGATGAATCCACAGACCATCGAGAAAGCCCGGACGAACGGTCATTGGAAAATGGTCGATCAACACCTGCGAGGCGTAAAACAGGGCAAATTGCATGAGGCTCGGCCAGATTTCGGCAGCGGCGAAGTGATCGAATTCGTGCTCGACGAAATGCAGCAGGTCGCGCGGTTTTCCCGCTTCATAGGCAAGACAGGCTTCCGCCAGCCGTAACATCCGGAACTCCTGCACTGCATCATGCGGCACCTGTTCCAGCCGTGCGCGCGCCTCCTGCGCCGCCCGGCGGGCCAGAAGCACATCGCCGCTCATCAACCGCAGCACGATCTGGTGCAGATGGATAAAGAATTCCAGCAGGGGCTGCCCGCCCATCTTGCGCAGATAGATCAGAGCGCGGGCGGCGGCGGCCTCGGCCTCGCGGAAATTGCGGCGGCGGATTTCGAATTCCAGCAGCGCATTGTAATAGGCCGCCCATTTGCCGTGGTCGTCCATGGGGTAATCGGCCATGAACTCGGCGAGACGGGTTATCACCGCGTCATTGGGCGTCAGGTCCTCGGCAATCATCAGGTTCAGCCGGAAGGTGCGGGCCGCGAAGGAAAACCGCGAGCCACGGGCAAGCACCTTCAGCGGATCGAGGTAATCCGACCCGAGGCTTTTGCCGAGCAGATGGCGCACGCGTTGCAATTCACCCTGTTTCAGCAGCGCGCGAGTGACGGCAAATAGCACGGTCTCATTCGCTGCAATCATATCCTGCGAAAACCGCATGATGATTTCGCGAAAGCGGTCGACGCTGCTCCTGTAGATCAGCTCACGGCCATCGGCGCGCTCGAGAATTTGNGCGGCATGGGTCTCGTAACCGCGGTCCAGCAGCATGGCCATGGCGGCCAGCGAACGTCCTGCCTTTTCGAACGCCGAAGCGACNTCCACTACGGCGCTGCCGGCCTGCAATGTGGCGAGGCGTTCTTTTGCTGCAACCGTCAGAAGCCGTATCAGCGTGTGGTGATTATCTGGTTTTCCCGTCAGAAAGGGCGGCAGAAGCTTGCTCCAGTCCGCATCTGGATCTGCGGAGGGATTTTCGAGCCAGAAGGACAGTTCGACCGTCTGGGCAGGGGAAAGATGCGGCAGATAGCTTTCGCGCAGATAGTCGGCGCATAACGTTTCATCCGGCAGGCGCGCCAGCGACAGGAAGGCCGGCCACCCCGCATAATCCTCGAGTGCCAGATGCTTCTGTTCAGGCGGAAGGCTTTCCGCCTCATCCGGCCTGAAGGCCAGTTCGTCCGATCCTATGGTGAGCGAGCCGCGATGCAGGATGTGCCGCGCCATGCCACTGATCCGCTGGTCCGGCCGGCAGGCGATGACGACGAAACGCACGGATTCCAGGATGGGGGCGGGCATGCGTACTGCCCGTGCAAAGACCGGAACGTCCCACAGCAGGCAGCCATTTGCCGCGTCGTCGCCTTGCGGCTGGTGCATGCGGCATATCTGCGTTTCCAGTTCTTCTGCGAGCATCTCCAGCAGCACGCTTTTCCCGGCCCCCGCCGGCGCGCGCAGAAATACCACGCCCGCGGTTTCGCTGGCGATGCGGTGGCAGAGGCGGGGACGGGGCAGGAGTGTCATCGGGAAAGGGATAGGATATCCAGATTTAAAAACCTATACTCATTCTTCAAAAAACTATACCTTTCGGCAATTGTTCAAACCGCCATCTGGTGAAAACTTGTGCTCACGCAACCGATGCACAAGGAACGTTCCACCGATGCAGCAACATCCGCTGGTCGCGATTTTGAACAGGCTCGGCACCTTCGTGCTGGTCATGATCGCCCTGTCCATCATGATTTTCGTGCTCGCTCGCGTGGTGCCGGGCGATCCCGCCCGCATGGCGCTGGGTCCTGCGGCAACGCAGGAGCAGGTGGATGCGCTGCGCGGGGAGATGGGCCTCGACAAGCCGCTTGCCGTCCAATATCTCGACTATATCGGCAATGCGCTGCATGGCGATCTTGGTTTCTCGCTGGTGTCGCAACGCCCGGTCACCACCGATCTGGCGCAGACCGTTCCGGCAACCGTCGAACTGGTGCTGGTCTCTGTCATCTTCATGTTCGCGGTCGCCATTCCGCTTGGCGTCATCACCGCGCATTACCGCGACCGGCCGCTGGACCATATCGGTCGCATCCTGTCGCTCACCGGGGTCACGATCCCGAGCTTTCTTTTCGCCATCACGCTGCAATTGCTGGCCGCCCGCTTTCTCTCCGGCTGGCCGATCATCGGCAGGCTCGATCACTCGCTCGGCTGGCAGGGCGGCCCCACGGGCTTCATCCTGATCGACGGCACGCTGGCCGGACGGTTCGATGTGGTGCTGGATGCGCTGAAGCATCTCGCGTTGCCGGCCTTTGCGCTTTCCATGGCCGGCATCGGCCAGATCACCCGCATCACGCGCTCCTCGATGATTGAAAACCAGCGCAAGGACCATGTGCTGACCCTGCAGAGCTTCGGCGTGCCGGAGCGGGTCATCATCTTCCGTTACCTGCTGAAGCTCTCTTCCATCGCGCCGCTGACGATCATGGGTCTCGAATTCGCGTCGCTGATCGGCAATGCCTTCGTGATCGAGATGGTCTTCGCCTGGGGTGGTTTTGCTTCCTACGGGCTCAACGCCATCCTGCAGAAAGACCTCAACGCCGTGACCGCCGTGGTGCTGGTGGCCGGTCTGTTCTTCATCGTTGCGAACCTGATCGTGGATGTTCTGATCTCGATCATCGACCCGCGCCTGCGCCGCAAGGAGGCTCGCTGATGGCCGATATGAAAATGCTCGAACCCACTGATCGGGGCTTAAGCGCCGGTTACATGATGTGGTATCGCTTCAGCCGCAATCCGGCGGCGGTCATCGGCTCGCTGATCCTTCTGTCGGTGCTGGTACTGGCGGTCTTCGCACCCTGGCTTACGCCCTATCCGAAACATATCGGCGCGGTCGTCGATTTCCGCGCCCGCCATATGCCGCCGGATCTGGAACACTGGTTCGGCACCGACAAGGCCGGGCGCGATATCTTTTCCCGCACCATCTTCGGGCTCCGCGTCTCGCTGCTTCTCGTCATCGGCGTGCTCGGCATTTCCGTTCCGGTCGGAACTGTGCTCGGCCTGATCGCCGGTTATTTCGGCGGCTGGACCGAAAAACTCATCAGCGGCCTGACGAATGTGATGCTGGCCATGCCGCCGCTCGTCATGGCGCTCGCGGTCTCCAACCTGCTGGAACCGACACTGATGAACGCCATGATCGCGATCACGCTGCTGTGGTGGACCTGGCATGCGCGGCTGATCTATTCGGTATCGAAGTCCATCGCTTCGGAAGATTACATCGAGGCGGCACGTCTTGCCGGTGCAGGCCCGTTACACATCCTCTTCCGCGAAATACTGCCCAACTGCGTTTCGGTCATTTCGGTCAAGACGACGCTCGATGCCGCCTTCGTCATTCTGTTCGGCGCGACGCTGAGCTTCCTGGTTTCGGCGTCAAGCCGCCGACGCCTGACCTTGGATCGATGGTCGCCGACGGGCGCCAGTTCATGCCGGATTTCTGGTGGGAAGTGCTCTGCCCCGGCGCGGCCGTGCTTTACGTGACGCTGGGTTTCAACCTGCTGGGCGACGGCCTGCGCGACATGTTCGACGTGGAAAGCTAAGGCCATGACTGAACCGCTTCTCAAGGTCGAAAACCTCAACGTCACCTTCACCAATTACGGCCGCACCCGGCAGGTGCTGCGCGATGTCGCCTTCACGGTTGCCGCCGGCGAACGCGTGGCGTTGATCGGCGAAACCGGGTCGGGCAAATCCGTCACGGCCAAGGCTATCATCGGCACTTTGCCAAAAAACGCCGCGATCACATCAGGTGCCATCTTCATCGATGGCCGGGATGTGCTGTCCATGCCACGCAGGGAGCGTGAGGCCCTGAAGGGGACCGCCTTTTCACTGATCATGCAGGACCCACTCTCCTCCTTCAATCCGGTCTTCAAGATCGGCACACATCTCGATGATGTCATGCGCTTCGCCGACAAGCGCGATGGAATCAACTCGTCCAAGGCCGAGCGTCGCAACCGCATAGCTGCCGTTCTGCGCCGGGTGCAGCTTGCCGACACCGAGCGGGTGATGAACGCCTATCCGTCCGAACTTTCGGGCGGCATGCGCCAGCG
>Ga0058692_1000949_pt1 | contig 11413 bp, 9 predicted proteins | sample AgamicAtAmrz_FD_55216 | JGI IMG/M metagenome (GOLD analysis project Ga0058692, IMG submission 55216) | Agave microbial communities from Guanajuato, Mexico - At.Am.rz | ecosystem: Host-associated > Plants > Roots > Rhizosphere | place: Guanajato, Mexico | collected 2012-06-07 | reverse complement strand
ATGTCGGTGAAGGGCGTATTATGCATCACATCCAGCACCGTGCGCGCCCGCCCGAATGTCTGGCTGGCGAGGTGGCGCAGATGTTCAATCGGCACCGGGTTTCGCTTCTGCGGCATGATCGAGGAAATCTGCACCAGCGCGTTCGGCACGTAGATCTGCCCAACCTCGAAACTTGTCCAGAACTGGAAATCCTGGATGAGCCGTCCGAGATGCAGGAACATCAGTTCGATCGCCCCATAGGTCGCGGTCGTGTAATCCACGGCGGCGATGCAGGAATAGGAATTGCGTAAGGGCGCAGCAAAGCCCAGCAATTCGGCGACCCGCGCCCGATCGATGGGAAAGCCCGAGGTGGTGATGGCGGCAGCGCCCATCGGCGAAAGATCGACGATGCGGCGCGCCTCNGCAAAACGTTCGATATCCCGGATCAGCACCTCGATCGCNGCNGAAAGGTAGTGGCCGAAGGTGGTGGGCTGGGCCGGCTGCCCATGGGTGTAAGCCACGATCAGCGTGGCTTGATTGCGTTCGGCGGCATCGATCAGCGCTTTCAGNAGGACACGCGCCTTGACGGTGAGCGTGTCGATCTTNTCCTTGAGGCCGATCTTGAACAGCGTGTGATCGATATCGTTGCGCGAACGGGCCGTGTGCAGGCGNCCGGCGACATCGACGCCGATGCGGGCTTTCAGCTCTTTCTCGATCAGGAAGAAGAAATCCTCGACTTCGCCGGTATAAACAAGCTCCGCGGGTTCGATGGTTTTGTCGATGTCTTCGAGTGCGCCGGCGATCTTGGCCGCCGTCTCGGCATCGAGAATGCCGGTCTCGCGCAGCATGACAAGGTGGGCGCGGTCTATGCGGCGGAACCCATCTACGTGGTGGTTCTTGGCGCCGTCGAAAAGCGGGCGCAGCACGGTTTCCTTGTAGACGGGTCGGGAAACTTGCTGGTATCCGACTGGCGCGGGTTGATATCGGCCATGATGTTATCCTTTCAGGCCCGCCAGCATCACACCGCGAACGATGTAGCGTTGCAGGACGATGAAGACGATGAGGGTGGGGATGGTCGCAATGGCTGCGCCCGTCATGATCATTTCCCACTGGATCTGCTGTTCCACGGCAAAGCTCGAAAGGCCGACCGGCAGGGTGTAGAGCTCCTTGCTTGTCGTGACGATCAACGGCCAGAAGAATGCTGTCCAGTTCCCTAGGAAGGTGAAGATCGCGAGCGCGGAGAGCGCGGGCGTCACCAGCGGCAGGGCGACTTTCCACCAGATCTGGAATTCGTTCAGCCCGTCGACGCGCGCGGCCTCGATGAAGTCGTTCGGAACCGTCTCGAAGAACTGCTTCATCAGGAAGGTGCCGAAGGCCGTCATCATGCCCGGGAACATGATGCCCCAGTAGCTGTCGAGCCAGCCCAGCTGGCTGGACATCAGATACCAGGGAATGACGAGCATTTCGGTCGGGATCATCAGCGTCGACAGGATGGCGAGGAAGATGAAATAGCGGCCGCGAAACTCGAACTTCGCCAGCGTGTACCCGACCAGACTGTCAAAGAAGCAGTTGGAGACGGTAACGATGACCGCAACCAGCATGGAGTTGAAGAACCAGCGCAGGAAACGGCCGTCGGCCATGACCGTGATATAGTTGGCAAGCGTCGGTGCTGCGGGAATGAGCCTGAGATCATAGACCTGGTCCGCCGTCTTGAACGAGGTCGAGAACATGAATAGTAGCGGCGAAACCATGATCACGCCGCCNATGAACAGCAACGTCCAGGCGAGAATGCGACCGGGGCGGATACGGGCGTGGGAAAGTGGCTTTGCTTCGCTCATTTCTTTTCCCTCAGGACCCAGAGCTGGATCAGCGATACGACGAGAAGAATNGTAAACAGGACGACCGTCTGCGCTGCGGCATAACCCATGGCATAGGAATTGAACGCCGTCTGATAGATCATCAGCACAAGCGGTTTNGTTGAGCCGAGCGGTCCGCCCGGATCATTGGTCGTCATGTTGTAGACCTGGTCGAAGATGCGCAGGAAACCGATGGACGAGAAGACCACGAGGAAGACCGTGGTGGGTTTCAGAAGCGGAAGCGTGATCTTGCGCAGGATCGCCCATTCGCCCAGCCCGTCGATGCGGGCGGCTTCGTAAAATGTCGTTGGAATGGCGCGCAGCCCGGCCATGAAGATGATGATCTGGAAGCCAAGGCCTGCCCAGATGGCTGTCACCATGATCGAATANAGCGCCTGGTCCGTAGAGCGGATGAAGGGTTGCTGCGGAATGCCGAGAATTGCGAAGACGTCGTTGATGATGCCGATGGGCGGCGGTTGATAGAACCAGCGCCAGACCCAGGCCATCGCGGCCGCCGTCGTCAGATAGGGCAGGAAATAAAGCGCGCGGATGAAACCGTGCAGGATGCGTACGCGGTCGAGATAAAAGGCGATGACGAAGGCGAGCACGAGGCTGATCGGCGTGCCGACGATGAGATACGCAAAGGTGTTCTTGAACACCTTCCAGAATTGCGGGTCCTTGAAGAGCTTGACGTAATTGGCAACGCCGATGAACTTTGCCGGCCTCAGCAGGTCCCAGTTGGTGAAGGACAGATAGAAGGCCTGAAGCGTCGGGTAAAAACGGATGATGCTGTAAAACAGGATAGGGATCGCCAGAAAGCTCCATATCCATAAGAGCCGTTTCGTGCGCATGGAAAGACGGTCCCCAAAGGAGCCGCCGGGGCGGCCGGATACCGCCCCCTGTTGATCTGTCGCTGTCATGGTTGGACCTGCGGTTTTCAGGGTTTCGCCGCGTCGATGATTTCCTGCTCGGCCTCGGCGGCCTGCTTGATGGAATCTTCAACCGACTGGCCCTCGAGCAGGACCCGGTTGGTCATGTCAATGGCGTTCTGGCGCTGGGCGGCTTCATCCATGAACAGTGTCGTGTGGGCATATTCCAGACCCTTCAGGAACGGCGCGTAGATCGGGTCCTTCAGGTTTTCTTCGGTCAGCGCTGCGGAGCGTCGCGCCGGCAGTTCGCCCACTGTCTTCAGCCAGATCGCCATGGCTTCCGGTGAAGAGATATAGGCGAGGAACTTCTTGGACGCCTCAAGCTCTTCACCCGTTGTCTTGGCGCTGATGCCGTTGGCGAAATAGCTCGCATAGTTGGAGCGGATATTCTTGTCATTGGTCGGAAGTTCGGTCACGCCCCACTCGAAATCCTTGATGGTGCGGAACGAGCCCAGCCGGAAAGTGCCGTCGATGGTCATGCCCGCCTTGCCCGCACGGAAGGCGGCCTGGCCTTCATCCATGAAACCCGCCTGACCGATCTTTTTTTCGAGCTGCAGACTGGTGTAGAATTTCAGAGCCTGGATGCCGGGCTCGCTATTATATGCGACCTTCTGGTCGTTGTCGGTATAGGGCTCGCCACCATATTGGCGGATGAGCACCTCACGCCACCACTGGTGATCCTGTCCGCCCATATCGAGCGTGGAACCGGCGACGGTGAGATTGCCGGCGGCATCGTGCTTAGCGATCTTTTGCGCGGCGGCGACGAATTCATCGAGCGTCTTCGGCGGATTTGCGGGATCGAGACCCGCCTCGGTAAAGAGCTTCTTGTTGTAGAACAGTGCAAGCGAACGAACCGCGGTCGGCAGGCCGTAATAGTCCTCGCCGCGTTTCATGGCGCTGACGATCGGGAAAAATTCGCTTTCGATCTTGTCATGCGGGAAAGCGTCTGTTGGCAATGGCTGCAAAATCCCGCCCGCTGCGAACTTGTCGAGCCAGCCGTAAAACAGCTGCATCACGTCCGGGCCCTTGCCGGACATATTGGCGGCAATCACGCGCGTCTGGTAATCGGCATAAGGGAAGGTTACCTGCTTGACGGTGATGTCGGGATTGGCCTTCTGGAACTGTGCGATCAGCTCGTCCATGGCCTTCACGCGGGTGTCGAAGACATATTGCCAATATTCGATTTCAACCGCCTGCGCGGCGTTGAATGCAAATGTGCTGAAACCGGCAACCAAGCCGGCGAACAGAGTTGCCCTGCGCATGTAAGCCTCCTTTTCCTCCGCCCGGTCTTCCGGATGCGGAGCGATCGTTCCCTTTTCCGCGCTTTCGCGCGCGCTCATCGATTTGCCGGTGGCGGAGTTTCCTCTTCCGCCTGGACAAGCCTGACCCCCGGTCGCTCTTACGGTTCTCTGAAGGCAGGCATTTGTCAATAAGATAATTTACTTGAATTATTATATTGCGCTTATCGTCGGTTCGACGCTATTAATTTTCTAACAGACGGGAAGTTGAAGAGATGACGGTGCACACGGTGGACGCTTATCCCGTAGCAATCGGAAAAAACCCTGAGCGGAGCCGCGAACATAACAGGCGAGTCGTCCTCGATATTGTCCGGCGGCACGGATCCCTCGGCCGCGCCCAGATCGCCAAGATCACGCATCTGACGCCGCAGGCGGTCGCCAATATCGTCGATGAACTCATGGGCGAGGAGTTGCTGAAGGAGCTCGGCCGTCGTCGCTCCGGTCGCGGCCAGCCGCCGATCCAGTTTTCGGTCAACCCGGATGGCGGGGCGACGATCGGCGTGGAAATCGCCGCCGACCATATGGTCACCGTCGGTCTTGATCTCGCCGGCGTTCTTCGCACGCAGCGCATCACGCCGCTCTCGGACACGACACCGGAAGCCATATTCAAGACCTTTGCCGCCGAGCATGACGCCGTTGCCAAAAATCTAGGCTGCAGGCTGCTTGGCACCGGGGTCGTCATGCCCGGTCCCTTCGAGATCGATGGCATGACTTCGGTGGGACCGACGACGCTTTCCGGCTGGGGCGGCATTGATGCCCGGCAGATGCTGGGCGAAGCCTGCGGCCAGCCGGTCGTGGTTGAAAACGATGCCACGGCCGCAGCAGTCGGGGAACGGCTGTTTGGTGCTGGTCTGGCGATCCCGAATTTCTGCATGATCTATTTCGGCGTCGGTATCGGACTCGGCATCATCCAGGATGGCGCGCCCTATCGCGGTGCATTCGGGAATGCCGGCGAAATCGGCCATGTGACTGTTTCGCCGAGGGGAAGGCCTTGTCCTTCCTGCGGGCAGAGAGGGTGCCTGGAGGCTTATGCCTCAGTCTATGTACTGAAGGAAAAGCTTGTATGCGCGGTGTTGCGGATACGGAACTTGATGATCTGGAGGCCCTGTTCAAGGCAGGCCATCCCGTGGTGAGGGAATGGATCGACGAAGCTGCGGCGCATCTGGCGCCCATGGTGGCGATGCTCGAGAATATTCTCGATCCGCAGACAGTCATTCTCGGCGGCGCTCTGCCTGAGGTCATCATCAGTGAAATCATTGCACGGATGGGGCCTTTGCCGACCTCGGTCGCAAGTCGCAGGCAGCGGGAACTTCCGCGTGTCATCCATGGCAAGTCCGGGCAGTTGACTGCTGCCCTCGGCGCTGCCGCCTTGCCGCTTTTCGATATCGTCACGCCAAAACTTGAGACATCCATGGGAGCCGCAGCGCAGGCACCCGGCTGAATATTGGAGGAGACCGCCCATGCTTACCCCCCGGGAGCGCATCGAACGGCAAATGGCCGATCCGTGGCTCATACGCCTGCATCGCAGGCTGAGCGCGCTGAAGTCCACGGTGACCGTCATGCATACCGGCGCGCATCCGGACGACGAGCAGAACGGGTTGCTTGCCTATTTCCGCATGGAGCTTGGCATGCGTACCATCATCGCCTGCTCGACACGTGGCGAGGGCGGTCAGAATGCGCTGGGGCCGGAAAGGCTTGGCGCGCTCGGCGTCATCCGCTCGCGGGAACTGGAGGCGGCGGCCCGCGTCATCGATGCGGATATCAGCTGGCTCGGCCATGGGCCGGCGGATCTCATTCACGACTTCGGGTTCTCCAAGGATGGCGACCAGACCTTTGGCCGCTGGGGGCAGCAGCGCATCATTGAGCGGCTGGTGCGCGCCTATCGCAAGGAGCGGCCGGATATCGTCATCCCGACCTTTCTCGATGTGCCGGGACAACATGGGCACCACCGCGCCATGACGCGTGCGGCAAAGAGCGCCATCGCGCTGGCGGCGGACCCTGCGGCCTTTCCTGAACATCTTGCAGAGGGGCTGAAGCCGTGGCAGGTGGCGAAATATTACCTTCCCGCGTGGTCGGGCGGTGGTGACACCTATGATGACGAAGTGCCGCCGCCGGAGACGACCGTAACGGTAAACGCTCGCGGCAGGGAGCAGGCGACTGGCGCGCAATATGACCGGATCGGCGAATGGTCGCGTTATTATCACGCTTCTCAGGGAATGGGACATTGGCCTAAGCTGGCGCAGGAGGTCTGGCCGCTGCATCTTGAACTCGCCAGTGATGCAGGGGGCCAAGAACACTCGATCCTCGACGGGCTGCCGTCTTCGTTGTCAGACCTTGCGGTGTTCCCGGGCCTGGATACCGAATTGGCAAAGGCGCTGGTCAAGGCGGAACAGGCGATAAGCGAAGCGATATCAGCCTTTCCCGACAGGCAGCGGATCACGGCGTCACTTCTTGCGGCGGCAGCGCTTTTGCAGACGGTGGACGAATCCGCCACTGCGGATTTCAGGGAACTGCACGGACATCGGATCAGGCGCAAACGGGCGCAGGTCGATGCCGCCATCCTGACGGCGCTTGATGTTTTCGAGCGGGCCTACGCCGCGCCGGCGGAGATCGTTCCGGGCGGAACGTCGGTTCTTTCCGTGGAGCTTTCAGACAAGGCGGCTCACATTGATGTCGAGGTCACCCCGGTCCTGCCATCAGGTGTATCGTCATCCATCCAGTCGCTTGGCGAGAGGCGGGTCTTTACGCTTGTCGCGGATCAGGATGCACCTGTTTCCGGGCTGTATCAGCCTGACTGGAAAGCCATGGGCGGCAATGGCCATGCCTCAGTGCGGCTTTCCGCAACGATTGAAGGCAGAACGGTTTCGGCCGCCTTCGACCTTGAGGAACCGTTTTTCGTGACGCCGGCGCAGTCGCTGACCATTGCGCCGGACGCTCTTCTGGTTCCGCTCGGACAGGGGCAGGAGGCGCATGTCTTTCAGGCGCATATAAAGGGCGCCGATGCGTCGCTGTCGTTCAGGAATACGGGCGGCTGGAACCTGCGCAAGAACGGCGGCGACTGGATTGCCGAACGTAACGGCAAGGCCCGGGTGGGCCTTGCCCAGATCGAGGCGCTTGTCGGTGCGCAACCCGCTTTTCAGATAACGCCGATCGCTTATCCGCACATCGGTCGGGCAAGATTTCTGGCGCCGTCCGTTCTGAAAATCCTCTCGCTGGACCTGAAGCTGCCCGAGAAGGCGCGGATCGGCTATGTCGGTGGTGGTGCTGACAGGGTGGGTCTTTGGCTGTCGCGAATGGGACTCGATGTCACCGACCTCGACGCTCAGGCGCTTGGCGGGGACCTGTCATCCTTTACGACGATCGTTATCGGCATCTTCGCCTTCGGCATCCGCAGGGATCTCGCTGCCGAGACGGAGAAACTTCACCGCTTCGTCGAAAACGGCGGTCATCTGGTCACGCTCTATCACCGGCCGACTGACGGATGGAATCCGGAAACGACACCAGTTCGGCGTCTTGAGATCGGCAAGCCTTCCCTGCGCTGGCGTGTGACCGATCCGCAGGCGGAGGTAACGGTGCTCTTGCCCGACCATCCGCTGCTTGTCGGGCCGAACAGGATTGATGCCGCCGACTGGGGGGGCTGGGACAAGGAGCGCGGGCTTTATTTCGCGTCGCGCTGGGATGATGTCTACGAGCCATTGCTCGCCATGCATGATGTCGATGAGCAGCCGCTGAAGGGTGCGCTGGTTTCGGGCGTCATCGGCAAGGGTAGGCATACCCATACCAGCCTCGTGCTGCATCACCAGATGGACAAGCTTGTGCCTGGCGCTTTCCGCCTCGTGGCCAATCTTGTGCAACCGGCGTGAATGGCGACGATCAAAACGAAGAACAGCAAGGCCCTCGCGAAACGGACACCCGCGCGGGCATAGGCTGGCTGTTGCTGGACATGACCCTTGTTGCGGGCGGTATGACCGCGCTCGTCAAGGCGCAAGGCGTCACCTATCCCGCCTTCCAGCTCGTCTTCATCAGGGCGATGATTGGCCTGATGTTCATCCTGCCACTCATCTGGCGGCACCGGGGAGAAATGGCGCGCATCCAATATCCCTGGCGTAACATTTTCCGCATCTGCTGCAATGCCATTGCACTCACCAGCAATTTCATCGCCATCACCCTGTTGCCGCTTGCGACCGTCAATGCCGTTGGTTTTTCCCGGCCATTGGTGACGATGGCGATGGCTGTCGCCTTTCTTGGCGAAAGCGTGAGCCGCTTTCGCTGGGCGGGAGCCTGTCTTGCATTTGTCGGCGTTCTGGTCGTCATTGGGCCGGGCGGNGCGNAATTTGGCGTGGGCGTGATCGTTGTGCTGATATCGGTGGTGTTCGGTGCGCTTGCGGTTATCCANACACGAGCGCTGCGGCGGGAGAACACCACTGTCATGATGGTGTTCTANACGGTGGGCCTCGCCGTCATCACNGCCATTCCGGCAATCTGGACATGGAAGCCGGTTGCGTCATTTGACTGGGTTCCGTTGCTCGGCATCGGATTGCTGGCGCAGATGGGACAATATTGCTTNCTGCGGGCCTATCGTATCGCGGATGCAAGCGTCCTTGCGCCGGTCAGCTATCTGTCGATCCTGTTTGTGACTGCGGTCGGATATTTTCTGTTCGACGAAGTGCCTGAAGCCCGCGTTGTGTTCGGCATCATCATCATTCTCGTGTCGCTGCAATCGACTGCGCTTGCGGAATATCTCTTGAAAAGGCTGCGCCGCAAAAGATGACGGGCAGGTTCTATCGCGATTGTGCAAGGACCCGAAGCNTAATCCAGCTCAGCGCCGCAAGTTTCAAACGGTCGTAAAACGAACGGGCAAAACGNACATAGCGCATGATCCAGGCGAGCCAGCCATAGGTGAGAAGCTTTTCCCGGCCGGCATGGTAGATGCGTTCGACAATCAGGAAGGTGGAAAGATGGGCAATGATCGTCAGAACTACCCCCGACTTGAAAGCCCCATGGGCGAAGAGGACGAGGCCGATGATCTTCATCGGTTCCGCAATCGCGAAGGGAACGGCGAGACAGAGTAGAATGACAAGGCGCGGCAGCTGCGCTATCCGGCTTTCCAGCCGCTGGATGATTTTCAGGTTCGACAGGGCCCTGATGACCGGCCGGTAGAGCGGGCGGAAAATGCCGTCGAGGACCATGGCGAAAACGATGATCGCCCTGAGCGGAAAGACGAGAATCGTCCGGATTTTGCTGTTCACCTCTGCCAGCCTCCAAAGAAGGTGTAACGCCTATTCTTAATCGCCTGAAACATGTCAAAACCAAGTCCTGTTTCGCGTCAGCCCTGCCTGACACTGGCATACATGCCGGTGGTGCGGAATTCGCTCGGATTGGTGCCGTAAAGCCTGCGGAACACCTTCGAGAAATAGTTCGGATCTTCGAAACCGCACAGCACCGAGACTTCCTTGATTGGAATGTTGGCTGCGGTCGTCAATAGCTTGGCTGCCCTTCTCAGGCGTCTTTGCAAGACGAATTCCGCCGGCGGCAGGCCTTCGCTTGCGGTGAAGATTCGGGAAAAATGCGCGCGGCTGAGACCCGCCACGGCGGCCAGGTCGCTGACGGAAAGTCGGTCGCCAAGGTGGCTGTCTATATAGCTCAGCACCTGCTGCATCGTGCGATATTCGCCGCCAAAGGAAGGATGCGAGCCGAAGACATCGTCATAAAGCGTCATCGCCGCCTCATAGGCGACAGCTGACGCCGCCCCCGGTGTCTCGGCACCATTGACGAGACGTGAGCAGCATCCGGCGAGATGATCCACCGTTTCCGGCTGCAGCTTGAGGATCGGGCCGGTGACGGAGAGAATGTTGCGGTGGATGCGGAGCGCTTCCTCGCCATTCATTGAAATCCAGAAGAACTCCCACTCCTTGCCATCTTCCAGCCAGTAGCGGTGATTGTGGGGAATGAGCAGCAGCAGGGTTTCGCCGGGCCTCACCACGTAATGGCGGTTCTCATAGCGAAGGTTACCCTGACCGCCGATGCAATATTGCAGGACGGTAAAGGGCGTCTGGCCGCGCTTGCGCCCATCCCAGTCGTAATTGCCGCCACGGCGGATTTCATAACCGCTGCTGGTCGGCATGGTGTGCAGCGTCTGGCGGCCGCGCGGCAGCGAGACGGTTCGCATGCCGGGTCCCTGATCGATCAAATCCCGCAGCACAAAATTACCCATGAAAGCATAATCCTTCTCTGGTCCTCGCCGGCATTATACGCATAATCCCGATCCGAGGAGACAGCCAGCAGGATATTGTTGCTGAAAAATTGGAGAGGAAGGCCGGTTTTCCGGGATTCTCACGGGTATTTTTCTGCAATGCCATTTTACGATCCGTCGGCCCGTTTCACCCGTTCGATTTGCAACAGAGGTGGCGTTATGAGTTTCAAAATCGCTATTATTGGCGCAGGCAGCGTCGGTTTCACGAAAAAACTGTTCACCGATCTCCTGTGTGTGCCGGAGTTTCGCGATATTGAAGTCGCGCTCACGGATATCAGCCAGCACAATCTCGATATGATCAGGGCGATCCTTGACAAGATCGTTGAGGCAAATGGTTTCCCCGTGAAGGTGACCGCCCATACGGACCGCCGCCGGGCGCTGGAGGGCGCGAAATACATCATCAGCTGCGTGCGGGTCGGCGGGCTCGAAGCCTATGCGGACGATATCCGCATTCCGCTGAAATACGGCATCGACCAGTGCGTAGGCGATACAATCTGCGCCGGCGGAATTCTCTACGGTCAGCGCAACATTCCCGTCATTCTCGATTTCTGCAAGGATATCCGCGAGGTCGCGGCACCCGGCGCAAAGTTCCTGAACTATGCCAACCCCATGGCCATGAACACTTGGGCAGCCATCGAATATGGCAAGGTGGATACGGTCGGTCTCTGCCATGGCGTTCAGCACGGGGCGGAACAGATTGCCGAAATCCTCGGTGCNAAATCCCCGGCAGAACTCGATTACATCTGCTCCGGCATCAACCACCAGACATGGTTCATCGATCTGCGGCTCAATGGCCGCAAGATCGGNAAGGAAGAACTGGTCGCCGCCTTCGAGGCGCATCCGGTCTTCTCGCAGCAGGAGAAGCTGCGCATCGATGTTCTGAAGCGGTTCGGCGTCTATTCGACCGAAAGCAACGGCCATCTCTCCGAATATCTGCCATGGTATCGTAAGCGGCCGGAGGAAATCGCCCGCTGGATCGACATGTCTGACTGGATTCACGGGGAGACCGGCGGTTATCTCCGCCACTCCACCGAAACGCGCAACTGGTTCGAAACGGAATTCCCGCAGTTTCTCGCCTCGGCCGACAAGCCGATCGAT
>Ga0058692_1000947_pt1 | contig 11415 bp, 7 predicted proteins | sample AgamicAtAmrz_FD_55216 | JGI IMG/M metagenome (GOLD analysis project Ga0058692, IMG submission 55216) | Agave microbial communities from Guanajuato, Mexico - At.Am.rz | ecosystem: Host-associated > Plants > Roots > Rhizosphere | place: Guanajato, Mexico | collected 2012-06-07 | reverse complement strand
GCCCACGCGTTTGCCCTGATCGACGCCTTTAAAGTTAAAGCGTCCGACATAGGCGCGGCTTGGCATCTCGGTGTTACCGATACGCATGATGTCCTGACCGCCGGAGACTTCTTCCCACACGGTTTTGGAATTGTCCATGCTGTCGCGGAACTGATCGACGGAGGCCAGCTTAACGGTCTCACCCAGCACGATGCTGCCGGAATCAGGCTGTTCCTGACCGGACATCATACGGAACAGCGTTGATTTACCCGCGCCGTTTGGACCGATAATCCCGACAATCGCGCCTTTTGGCACAGAGAACGAGAGATCGTCAATCAGCACACGGTCGCCATAGGACTTACGCAGATTGCTGACTTCCAGCACTTTGTCACCCAGACGGGCACCTGGCGGAATGAACAGTTCGTTGGTTTCGTTACGCTTCTGGTAGTCCGTGTTGTTCAGCTCTTCAAAGCGTGCCAGACGGGCTTTGCCTTTAGACTGCTGGCCTTTTGGCCCTTTGCGAACCCACTCCAGCTCTTTCTCAATCGACTTACGACGAGCGGCTTCAGAAGAGGCTTCCTGCGCCAGACGCGCATCTTTTTGCTCCAGCCAGGAGGAGTAGTTACCTTCCCACGGAATACCCTCACCGCGGTCAAGTTCCAGAATCCAGCCTGCCACGTTATCCAGGAAGTAACGGTCATGCGTAATCGCCACGACGGTACCTTCGAAGTCATGCAGGAAGCGCTCCAGCCAGGCGACAGATTCGGCGTCCAGGTGGTTCGTTGGTTCGTCCAGCAGCAGCATGTCTGGTTTTTCCAGCAGCAGGCGGCAGAGGGCGACGCGGCGACGTTCACCACCGGAAAGGGTGGCGATTTTTGCGTCCCAGTCTGGCAGGCGCAGTGCATCGGCAGCACGTTCCAGCTGGGTATTCAGGTTGTGACCATCGTGTGCCTGGATGATCTCTTCCAGACGGCCCTGCTCAGCGGCCAGTTTGTCAAAATCTGCACCCTCTTCGGCATAGAGCGCATAGACTTCGTCGAGACGTTTCAGTGCGCCAACCACTTCTGACAGCGCTTCTTCAACCGACTCACGCACGGTGTGTTCAAGGTTAAGCTGCGGCTCCTGGGGCAGGTAGCCAATCTTGATGCCTGGCTGCGGACGCGCTTCCCCTTCGATATCTTTATCGATGCCGGCCATGATGCGCAGCAGGGTAGATTTACCCGCACCGTTCAGACCGAGTACGCCGATTTTTGCGCCAGGGAAGAAGCTGAGGGAGATGTTTTTCAGAATATGACGCTTCGGCGGAACCACTTTGCCGACGCGATGCATGCTATAGACGAATTGAGCCACGTTGGTTTGAGCCTCTGGGTCTGTTGGTCGTTGGAATGATGTCGAAGTTTAGCCTTTTTCACCCCTTAATCCCAGCCGGGGGGCGGCGAATATTCGCGGGCCGGGGGCGGTCAGGCATAAGACGCTGATTTGTCCGGCTCACCGGAGAGGCATACGAAAAGGCGGGCAGAGACCGGCTGGCCTCCGGCCTCAGGGCAGACGCAGGGGAATAGCCTGCTGCGTCAGCCAGGTCTGCAGGGCCTGGTCGGGGGCACTGTCGCTGACCAGCAGATCGAAGCGCTGCAGGTCGCCGATGCGGGCGGGCAGCACTTTGCCATATTTGCTGCTGTCCGCCACCAGCACCGACTGCCGGGCGCGCAGCATGGCATGATGTTTCATCGTCAGCTCGTTGGTGTTGTAGCAGGTTGCGCCCTGATCTTTGTCGATCCCGGCCGCAGAGATAAAGGCGAGCGTCGGGCAGAGATCGTCGAGAAGGGTGTGCACACCCACCGGCGTAAAGAGCGTATTGTCGGCATGAAACTCCCCGCCGCTCAGGATCACGTGACAGGCCGGTTTCTCTTTCAGAGCCAGAAACGTGTTCATGGCGCAGCAGATGGCGGTAAAAGAGAGCGTGTCGGGGAGGGCATCAATGATATAGGGCAGGGTGGTGCCACAGTCAAAAAAGACCGTGTCGTTCTCGCTGACCAGGCTGGCGGCCACCTGAGCCAGCCGCTGCTTTCTGGCGGCGTTCTGCCCGTGCTGGTCGCTGACAAAATAGTGACCGGCATGACTTTTGGGATCGCTGACGATATAGCCGCCCAGCAGCACTACGCTGGAGCCCGGCTCGGTCAGATCGCGGCGAACCGTCATCTCAGAGACGCCCAGCAGCCGGGCCGCATCTTTCAGATGGAGTTTGTCGGTGCGTTTGAGCGCCTGCGTCAGTTTCTGGATGCGTTCATCGCGCCGGGTTTCCATGGTCATCTCTCTGTTCCCTATCCTGCAGTGCGGAGGAAGGACGCCGGAATCGGCGTCGATACGCGACAAACCTCACAGATTTGAATGAGTTGCGTCTCATCCGCCAGGCTGGCACTCAATCTTACCCGCAATCCGTGAGGGCCGCAAACCTCTGGCGCGCGGGGGAATCGCGCCACTGCTCAGTAGAGACCGGCTTACTGTAAGCCGGGCGTTAAATCGCCACCAGGCCGCGCACGCCTTCTGCCTCCATGGCGTCGCCGCGGCCTCGCTGCACAATTTCACCGCGGGACATCACCAGATAGCTGTCCGCCAGTTCGGCCGCGAAGTCATAAAACTGCTCAACCAGCAGGATCGCCATATCGCCTCGCTGCGCCAGCTGGCGGATCACCGCGCCGATCTCTTTGATCACCGACGGCTGGATCCCTTCGGTCGGCTCATCCAGGATCAGCAGCTGCGGCCGACAGGCCAGCGCCCGGCCGATCGCCAGCTGCTGCTGCTGGCCGCCAGAGAGGTCGCCGCCCCGGCGTGACTTCATCGCCTGCAGCACCGGAAAGAGCTGATAGATCTCCTCCGGGACGGCCCGTGCCTCTGCCGCCGGAAAGCGTGACAGGCCCATCAGCAGATTCTCCTCCACCGTCAGGCGCGGAAAAATTTCCCGCCCCTGCGGCACATACGCGATGCCAGCCTGCACCCGCTGATGCGGTTTGCGGCCATTCATCCGCTGCTGCTGCCAGTGAATCTCCCCCGACTTCGCCGGGATCAGGCCCATCAGGCACTTCAGCAGCGTGGTTTTTCCCACGCCGTTGCGCCCCAGCAGGCAGGTGATTTCGCCAATCCTGACCTCAAACGAGAGGCCGCGCAGGATGTGACTGCCGCCATAATATTGATTCAGTTCAGTAACCTGTAACATCTCAGCGCCCCAGATAAACGTCGATAACCTGCTCATTGGCCTGCACCTCGCGCAGCGATCCCTCCGCCAGCACCTGTCCCTGATGCAGCACCGTAACGTGGTCGGCGATGGTCTCCACAAAGCCCATGTCGTGCTCCACCACCATCAGCGAATGTTTCCCCGCCAGACTGCGAAACAGCTCGGCGGTGTAGGCCGTTTCCGCATCGGTCATGCCCGCCGCCGGTTCATCCAGCAGCAGCAGATGCGGCTCCTGCACCAGCAGCATGCCAATCTCCAGAAACTGCTTCTGACCGTGCGACAGCAGGCCCGCCCGGCGCTGGCGCTCGCCGCCCAGCCGTAGCAGCTTCAGCACCTCATCAATCCGGTCCCGCTGCTCGCTGTTGAGGCGGGCGCGCAGGCAGGCCCACACCGATTTGTCGGCCCTGAGGGCGATCTCAAGATTCTCGAACACGGTCAGCGCTTCGAAAACCGTGGGTTTCTGGAACTTACGGCCAATCCCGGCACGGGCGATCGCCACCGGTGACAGACGGGTCAGATCGCTGTCCTGGTCGTAGATCACCCGGCCTGCATCCGGCCGGGTTTTGCCGGTGATCACATCCATCAGTGTAGTTTTGCCCGCGCCGTTGGGGCCGATCACGCAGCGCAGCTCACCGACGCCGATCTGCAGCGAGAGATCGGTCAGCGCCCGGAAGCCTTCAAAGGAGACGCTGATCTTATCGAGCTGCAGCACCGGATCGCGCTGCACCCGGTGGCGATCCGCTAACTGGGGTTGGGTAAACAGGGCATCACTCATTTTTTTCTCCGGCGCAGCAGGCCAATCACGCCGTGCGGCAGAAACAGCGTGACCAGGATAAACATCAGGCCCAGGAAAAAGAGCCAGTATTCCGGGAAGGCGACGGTAAAGAAGCTGCGCGCGCCGTTAACGATCGCTGCGCCCAGCAGCGGGCCAATCAGCGTGCCGCGTCCGCCCAGCGCCACCCAGATCGCCGCTTCAATCGAGTTGGCGGGGGACATCTCGCCAGGGTTGATGATGCCGACCTGCGGCACATAGAGCGCCCCGGCCAGGCCGCACAGCACCGCGGAGAGCGTCCAGACAAACAGCTTGAAGCCGCGCGGATCGTAACCGCAGAAGGTCAGGCGGTTCTCCGCATCCCGCACGGCGGTCAGCACCCGGCCGAATTTGCTGCGCGCCAGGGCGAAGCCGATCGCCAGGCTCAGCAGCAGCAGCAGCACCGTGGCGACAAACAGTCCGATACGGGTCGGGGTCGCCGTGACCGAAAAGCCGAGCAGGGTGGTGAAGCCGGTAAAGCCATTGTTGCCGCCAAAACCGGTTTCGTTACGGAAGAAGAGCAGCATGCCCGCGTAGGTCAGCGCCTGGGTCATAATCGAAAAGTAGACGCCTTTGATTTTTGAGCGAAAGGCGAAAAAGCCAAACAGCAGCGCCAGCAGGCCCGGCACCAGCATGCTGAGACAGAGCGCCCACGCGAAGGAGTCGGTGCCGGCCCAGAACCAGGGCAGCTCACGCCAGGAGAGAAAGGACATAAAGGCGGGCAAGCCTTCCCCGGCGGCCTGGCGCATCAGGTACATGCCCATGGCGTAGCCGCCCAGGGCAAANAAGAGGCCGTGGCCCAGCGACAGCAGGCCGGCGTAGCCCCACACCAGATCCAGCGCCACGGCGACCACCGCATAGCAGAGGATTTTGCCGACCAGCGTCAGGGTGTAGGTGGAGATCGCCAGCGGATGTGTAGCGGGCAGCAGCGCCAGAAACGGCATCACCAGCAGCGCCAGGGTGATGACCAGGCCAAGGGTAAGGGTCACGCGTGGGGCGGTGCGCGCCACGCGAAGCGTGATAGGTTGCGTCATCAGTCAGTCACCCTTCCTTTCACCGCAAACAGCCCCTGTGGACGTTTCTGAATAAACAGCACGATGAGCACCAGAATCAGGATCTTGCCCAGGACCGCGCCAATCTGCGGCTCCAGCACTTTGTTCAGAATGCCCAGACTGAAGGCGGCGACCACGGTGCCCGCCAGCTGGCCGACGCCACCCAGCACCACCACCAGAAACGAGTCGATGATATAGCCCTGACCCAGTTCCGGGCCGACGTTGCCCAGCTGCGACAGCGCCACGCCGCCCAGCCCGGCAATGCCGGAGCCGAGTCCGAACGCCAGCATATCGACGCGGCCGGTCGGCACGCCGCAGCACTCCGCCATGGCGCGATTCTGCGTCACGGCGCGCACGTTCATGCCCAGGCGGGTGCGGTTCAGCAGCAGCCAGGTGAGCGCCAGCACAAATACCACGAACAGGATCACCGCGATGCGGTTCCACGGCAGCACCAGATTAGGCAGCACCTGTAATCCTCCTGACAGCCACGACGGGTTCGCCACCTCCAGGTTTTGTGCCCCGAACAGCACCCGCACCAGCTGAATCAGCATCAGGCTGATCCCCCAGGTGGCGAGCAGCGTCTCCAGGGGGCGGCCATAGAGATGGCGGATCACCGTGCGCTCCAGCGCCATACCGATGGCGGCGGTGACCAGGAAGGCGACCGGCAGCGCCAGCAGCGGATACCAGGCCAGGTAGTGCGGCGCAAATTGCTGAAACAGGCTCTGTACCCACCAGGTNGCGTACGCGCCGAGCATCAGCATTTCGCCGTGTGCCATATTGATCACCCCGAGCAGGCCATAGGTGATTGCCAGGCCCAGCGCGGCCAGCAGCAGGATCGATCCCAGCGACAGGCCGCTGAAGGCCTGACCCAGCAGATCGCCCCACCGCAGCCGCTGCTGAATCTGTTGCAGGCTGTCCGCCGCCGCAGCCCGCACCGTGGCATCCGGTTCATTTGCGGGCTGAGTCAGGCGTTGCAGGCTGGCCTGGGTGTCAGGATCGCTGGACTCGCCCAGCAGATTGACCGCACGCAGGCGCACCATCGGATTGCTGTCTGCCAGTTGCAGGTTGGCCAGCGCCAGCGCTAAGGCGGCATGAACCCGGCTATCCTGCTCGGCGGCGAGGCGCTGCGTCAGCAGCGGCAGCTGGTCGGCAACCCCCCCATTCTGCAGCTGCTGNGCGGCGCGCAGGCGCAGCGCGGCATCACNGCTCACCAGCTGGTGGGCGGCNAGCGCATTGTTNACCAGCACGCGCAGCCGGTTGTTCATAAAGAGTTTTTTCAGGTTACCGGCGGGCCGGGCCGCACCCTCCAGCGGTGTCAGCTGTGTACCCTGCTGGCTGAAGGGCTGTTTGTTCTGGTCGATGACGACCGTTTCGGCGTGCAGCGCTTCCAGCAGCGGCAGGCGCTGGCTGTCCGGCGCGGCGGCCCATTGCTGCAGCAGGGTGGCCTGCTGGCTGCGGCTGGCGGCGGCAAAGTCAGCCGCCGGTCCGGCGCTGGCCAGCAGCGGCATCAGCAGCAGCAGGCTGAATAAGCAGCGGCATAGAGTCATAAAGAGAGCCTCGTCAGGGGGAGGCAGCACGGCGGATTAAACAGCCGTGCTGCCGCTTCGCAGCGATTGACGCTGCCTGTCTGCCGCGCGCTTACTGCGCGGTTTTTACCGGGTAATCGGGCTTTTTGTCGTTACCGGCAATGTACGGGCTCCACGGCTGTGCGCGCACCGGCTTGTCGGTCTGCCACACCACGCTGAACTGGCCGTTCTCTTCCACTTCGCCAATCATCACCGGCTTGTGCAGATGGTGATTGGTTTTGTCCATGGTCAGGGTAAAGCCATCCGGTGCGTTAAAGGTCTGACCGGCCATCGCGGCCCGCACTTTGTCGACGTCGGTGGTGCCCGCTTTTTCCACCGCCTGGGCCCACATATGGATGCCCACATAGGTTGCTTCCATCGGGTCGTTGGTGACCACGGTGGCGGCGTTCGGCAGATTGTGCGCTTTGGCGTAGGCGCGGTAGTCCGCGACAAACTTCGCGTTGGTCGGGTTGTCGATCGACTCGAAGTAGTTCCAGGCGGCTAACTGGCCGACCAGCGGTTTGGTATCAATGCCGCGCAGCTCCTCCTCACCCACCGAGAAGGCGACTACCGGAATGTCGGTGGCTTTGATCCCCTGGTTGGCCAGCTCTTTGTAGAACGGCACGTTGGAGTCGCCGTTGATGGTCGAGACGACCGCGGTTTTGCCGCCAGCCGCAAATTTTTTGATATTTGACACGATGGTCTGGTAGTCGCTGTAACCAAACGGCGTATAGACCTCTTCGATATCCTTGTCCGCCACGCCTTTGCTGTGCAGGAAGGCGCGCAGGATCTTGTTGGTGGTGCGTGGATAGACGTAGTCGGTGCCAAGCAGGAAGAAGCGTTTAGCACTGCCGCCATCTTCGCTCATCAGATACTCCACCGCCGGGATCGCCTGCTGGTTTGGCGCCGCACCGGTGTAGAAGACGTTAGGCGACATCTCTTCGCCTTCATACTGCACCGGATAGAAGAGCAGGCCGTTCAGCTCTTCAAATACCGGCAGCACCGATTTGCGTGACACTGAGGTCCAGCAGCCAAACACCACCGCCGCTTTGTCCTGCGTCAGCAGCTGCCGCGCCTTCTCGGCAAACAGCGGCCAGTTAGAGGCGGGGTCTACCACCACCGGCTCCAGCTTTTTCCCCAGCACGCCCCCTTTGGCATTGATCTCATCAATGGTCATCAGCGCCACATCTTTCAGCGGCGTTTCAGAAATCGCCATGGTGCCGGAGAGGGAATGCATGATCCCCACTTTGATGGTGTCAGCCGCCTGCGCACTCCAGGCAAATCCCATNCTGACAACGGTGGCGGAGAGCGCAAAAGCTTTGATCAACGAACGTCTTTTCATCATCTGAACCCCTGAGTGGTTGTTGTGTTATTCGATGGTCTGGAGCCGGGCCTGCTGCAGGCGATGCAACGTGATCTTCCTGACTTCCGCCTTGCTGACGGCGATATGGTCGGTCAGCATGCGTTGCGCNTCGGTGGTCTGTTGCTGAAAAATCGCCTGTAAAATCTCTGCATGNTCCTGNTAGGTCGCGCAGATACGGTCGTCGCGGGTGAAGTCGAGCCGCCGGATAATGCGGATCTTCTCCGTGAGTTCGGCATGGATGCGGGCCATCTCCGGGTTGCCCGCCGCTGCCACCAGCGTCATGTGAAACGCCTCATCGTGCTGCGAAACCACCAGCCCCTCGGTGAGCGCCTCTGCCTCACACCAGAACTGGTTCAGCTCCGCTAACAGGGCTGTACACTGCGGGGCGGGCAGGGCGCAGAGGCGTTTTACCGCCTCGCACTCCAGCACGGTGCGCAGGTCATAGAGCGATTCAAACCAGGCGAAATCGAAATTTCGGATCTGCCAGCCGCTGCGGAACCACACTTCCACAAAGCCTTCGCGCTCCAGCCGGAACAGCGCCTGACGCACCGGTGTGCGGCTTACCGCCAGCCGTCCGGCGATTTCGCTTTCACTGAAGCGGTCACCCGGCATCAGGCGAAAGGCGAAGATATCGGCCTTGAGCGCCTGATAGACCCGCTCTGCCAGCGCCTCCGGGCGCGCTTTTGGGGATTGAGGTTGCCTTGTCATTGCTGCTCCTTATTCCAGCCACAGCAGGTTATCGCCCGGGCTGACCGGGCGGCCCNCCTGGCAGGCGATACGCGTGACCCGACCGGCCTGCGGGGCGACAATCGCCAGCTCCATCTTCATCGCTTCCACGATGATCAGGGTCTGACCGGCGCTGACCGCGTCGCCCGGCTGCACCAGCACTTTCCAGATATTGCCATTGAGGTCAGCCTGCACCGCCACGCCGTGCTCCTGCTCCTCGCTGACGCTGGCCAGCGCCTCCTCAGCCTGCGGCGCGATCTGCTCTTCCTGCGCCCATAGCTGCACCTCCTGCTCAAAAGCGGCGGCCTGGCGCTGGCGAAACGCCGCGATCTCAGCGGCGTGATCGGTGAGGAACTGCTGGTGGGCAGCAAAATCGAACTGCGTCTCTTCGATGCGCAGGCTGCCACGACCTTCGCGAAAATCTTCGCGCAGCCGGGTCAGCTCCTCTTCACTGACGGGATAAAAGCGCACCTGATCGAAGAAGCGCAGCAGCCACGGCGCGTCGGGCGCGAACTGCGGATTTTTCAGGAAGGTGTTCCAGATCGGCAGCGTCCGGCCCACCAGCTGATAGCCGCCAGGCGAGTCCATACCGTAGATACACATGTACATGCCGCCGATGCCGACGGTGCCTTCGGCGGTAAAGGTGCGCGCCGGACTGTATTTGGAACTCAGCAGGCGATGGCGTGGATCGACCGGCACAGCGCAGGGCGCACCGAGATAGACGTCGCCCAGCCCCAGCACCAGATAGCTGGCGTCAAACAGGGTCGCGCGTACCTCCTCCCGGCTGCTTAAGCCATTAATACGCTGGATAAAGTCCACGTTGTTCGGCAGCCAGGGGGCGCTGGCGCGAACCGTCTCCTGGTAGCGGCTGACGGCACCGAGCGTGGCGCTGTCCTCAAAGGCCATCGGCATCCACACCACGCGGGAGGGAACCTTCAGCGTGCTGACATCGCCCAGCGTCGCCTCCAGCGCCAGCAGCAGCGTCATCAGGGCGGACTGATTGATGATGCGGCTGTCGTAGCGCACCTGCAGCGAGCGCACGCCCGGCGACAGCTCCTCGACGCCGGGTTCTGCCTGCGCCGTCAGCGCATTCATCAGCAGATGCACGCGCAGACGCAGCGCCAGATCCAGCACGTTGTCGCCATATTCAATCAGCACATATTTGTCGCCCGCCTGGCGATAGACCACTTTCGGGGTGGTGTCGGTGGCGTCGAGGGCGGCGAGAATCGTGGCGGAGCCGTGAGCGGTTTCGGCCAGCGACGGCACGGCAAAGGCCGGGGGATGTTCCGGGCGCAGTGTCTCAATCAGATGACGCTGCGCGTTTTCCCGCGCCAGCGCCTCCTCCGCGCTGATTGGATGGAAGCGGATGGTGTCGCCGGGTTTGACCTGGCCCACTTTCCACAACTCGGCTCTGGCGATGGTTACCGGACAGACAAAGCCGCCGAGGCTCGGGCCGTCGTGCGTCAGGATCACCGGGAAGTCGCCGGTGAAGTTGACCGCACCGATGGCATATTCACAGTCGTGAACGTTGGAGGGATGCAGGCCTGCCTCACCGCCGTTGGCGCGGGTCCAGGTCGGTTTCGGGCCGACCAGCCGCACGCCGAGGCGGTTAGAGTTGTAGTGTACCTGCCAGTCGCTGGCAAAGAACTCGTCGATGGCGGCCTGGGTGAAAAAGTCCGGTGCGCCGTGCGGACCGTAGAGCACACCGATGCGCCATTCACTGCCGTAGTGCGGAATCAGCGACGCATCAAGCGGCTGCGGCGCGCCAGTCGGGGCCGGTGTGGTGCAGGCGGCGCGCGCAGGCTGTGAGACTGGCAGCATGTCGGCGACGCGCAGGGTGCGTCCGGCGTGACCGCCAAACTGGCCCAGCGAAAAGGTGCTGCGGCTGCCCAGATATTCCGGCACGTCAAAGCCGTTGCGCACCGCCAGATAGCTGCGGCAGCCCTGGCGGGCGCGTCCCATCGTCAGCGTCTGTCCCGCTTTCACCGTCAGCGGCTGCCAGTAACTGACCGCTTCGCCATCAAGCTGCGCGTCACACTCTGCGCCGGTCAGCGCCACAATCGCATCGCAGTGGAAGCGCAGGGTGGGGCCCTGCAGGGTGAACTCCAGCCCCGCCGCCGCCTCATGGTTTCCGACGATGCGGTTAGCCAGCCGGAACGCAAAGTCATCCATCGGGCCGGAAGGCGGCACCCCGATGTCCCAGTAGCCGAGGCGGCCGGGGTAGTCCTGCACCGAACTGAAGGTGCCGGGCTGCAGCACCTCCACCACGGTGGCGGCAGGCACCACGCTGTCGAGATAGCGCGTCCAGACGTTGCCGCTGCGAAACGCCTCGCTGGTGGTAATCTGGCGCAGATAGTCGAGGTTGGTGGCGATACCGTGCAGCTGGGTCGCATCCAGCGCGTGATGCAGTTTTTCCAGCGCCGCTTCACGGTTGTCGGCATGCACAATCAGCTTGGCGATCATCGGGTCATAAAAGCTGGAGACTTCGCTGCCGGTTTCGACGCCGCTGTCGACACGCACGCCGTCAGGAAAGCTGACCGCGGTTAACAGGCCAGGGCTGGGCTGGAAGTTTTTCAGGGGATCTTCCGCGTAAAGCCGCACCTCGATCGCCGCGCCCTGAGGCGGCTGCTGCAGGCGTGACCACTCCACCGGATCACCCGCCGCCACCTGCAGCATGCACGCCACCA
>Ga0058692_1000946_pt1 | contig 11427 bp, 7 predicted proteins | sample AgamicAtAmrz_FD_55216 | JGI IMG/M metagenome (GOLD analysis project Ga0058692, IMG submission 55216) | Agave microbial communities from Guanajuato, Mexico - At.Am.rz | ecosystem: Host-associated > Plants > Roots > Rhizosphere | place: Guanajato, Mexico | collected 2012-06-07 | reverse complement strand
AGTTCGCCGTGACGAAAGCGCGCCAGCTGCGCCGGTGCCAGCGCCATCAGCCGGCTGAAGGTAAAGACGCGCAGATGTTGCAGCACGCGGAAAGTGGCGTCGTGGCTCACCAGCCGTTCAAAATAGCGCGCGGCGGTGCGGGTGATTGCCGCGCCACGCACGCCGGCTGCGGGCAGCATGTAATTGAAGCTGTACAGGCCGGCGACGCCAGCCAGCGAGGAGGCAGCAAGAAACCAGCCGGACAGCGTCAGCAAGCCGATGCTGGCGAGCAGCGTGACAATCGCCAGCACCACGCCAAGACCTAAACGCCACGGATGGCGGCGATACAGGCGCAGGAAAGGCAGTAACGTGCGCATCAGGCAATCTCCTTCTGACGATGCTGCGCCAGCTCGCGCAGCGGGCCGGCTTCAGCGATCAGCTGTTGCCAGTGGCCCTGCTGCACCAGTTGTCCGGCCTGCATCACCCACACTTCATCCCACTGGTCGAGGGCGTGCAGCTGATGGGTAATCATTAACGTAGTTTGCTGCTGTGCGGCCTGCTGTAGCGCGCCCATCACGTGCTGCTCGCTCTGGCTGTCGAGCCCGGATCCCGGTTCGTCCAGCAGCAGCAGGCGGGCCGGTTTCAGCAGCGCCCGCGCGACGGCGATGCGCTGTGCCTGCCCAACGGACAGGCCGATGCCGCCATCGCCAACTGGCGTATCCAGCCCCTGCGGCAGACGCGACAAAAATTCACTGACGCCAGCGCGCTGCAGCACGGCGGTCAGCGTGGCCTCGTCCACCGGCGTGTCAGTGAGCTGGAGATTGTCACGCAGCGTCGCCGCTGGCAGCTGCGGATTTTGTCCTACCCAGGCCAGCTGCTGCTGCCAGCTGCTGCGGCTGATGTCGCGCAGTTCCTGGCCGTTAATGCACAGTGAACCCTGGTAGGGCAGAAAACCGAGCAGGACATTCATCAGCGCACTTTTTCCGGCCCCGCTTTGTCCGACCAGCGCCACGCGCTGACCGGGAGTAAGGCTGAAATTCAGCGGCTGTGACAGCGCCTCGCCGTTGGCGGTCATGATCACCAGATCCTGCGCCCGTAGGGAGAGTGGCGCGTCAGCATCCAGCGTCTGCGTGGCCGCCTGCGGCGCGCGCTGGGGCGTTTCGCGCAGGAAGGTATCCAGCGCGTCTGCGCCGCCCACCGCCTGCGCTTTGGCATGGTAAAAGGTGCCAAGATCGCGCAGCGGCTGGAAAAATTCGGGGGCAAGAATCAGCGCGAGGAAACCGGCGAACAGCGTCACGCCGGTGCCGTAGTGGCCAAAATTGAGTTCACCCAGGTACGAGAAGCCGAAATAGACCGCGACCACGGCAATCGCCAGCGAGGCGAAAAACTCCAGCACCGCAGAGGAGAGAAAGGCGAGGCGCAGCACTTCCATGGTGCGCTGACGAAAATCCTGCGTAGTGGCGGCAATCGCCTGCTGCTCAGCGTCCGCGCGGTGAAACAGGCGCAGCGTTTCGCGTCCGCGCAGCCGGTCATAGAAATCGCCGCTCAGACGCGCCAGCGCAAGAAAATTACGCCGATTGGCATCGGCCGCACCCATGCCGACCAGCGCCATAAACAGCGGAATCAGCGGTGCGGTCGCCAGCAGAATCAGTCCGGCGGCCCAGTTAATCGGGAAAATGGCGATCAGGATGGCGCAGGGCACAAAAACCGCCAGCGACATCTGCGGCAGATAGCGCGCGTAATACTCCTGCATCTCTTCGATCTGTTCCAGCAGCAGCGTCGCCCAGCTCCCGGCCGGTTTGCCCTGAATCCAGGCCGGACCGAGCGCGTTCAGCCGGTCCAGCACCTGTTGCCGCAGTGCACGGCGAATCGCCACGCCGGCCCTGAAGCCGGCCATCTCACGACCGTAGTGCAGCGCGGCGCGCAGTGCGAAGCACAGCAGTAGTAACAGGAAATCACTCACCAGTTCAGCGCGGGGTTGCTGTTCCACCAGCAGTTTTTGCAGCAGGGAGGCCAGTAGCCAGGCCTGGGCGATGAGAATTAACGCCGCAGCAAAACCTGCCAGCGAGGCCAGTCGCAGGCTGCGTGCGCCATGATGACGTTGCTGGCGTAACCAGCGCAGCAGTTCGTGTTGCCGTGATTTGTTCATGCGAAGCCGTTTGATCACCGTGACGAGAGGCAAAATCCGACGCTAAATGCCGGACAGACGGGTGGCAGAACTGTAGCACGCAGGCGATAAAAAAGGCGACCAAAAGTGGCCGCCTCAGTGCAATTATGATCAGATAATTAACAACTTACTTATCGTTTTTAACCAGACCATCCAGATAACGTTCCGCATCCAGCGCGGCCATACAGCCGGTACCGGCAGAGGTAATGGCCTGACGATAGATGTGGTCCATACGTCACCGGCAGCGAACACGCCCGGCACGCTGGTCTGCGTGGCGTTGCCCTGCAGGCCGGACTGCACTTTGATATAGCCGTTTTCCAGATCCAGCTGGCCATCGAAAATCGCCGTATTCGGGCTATGACCGATGGCGACAAACAGGCCCGCCACTTCCAGCGAGACCGGGGCTTCACCTTTGGTTGACGAGAGTTTCAACCCGGTGACGCCCATCTGATCGCCTACCACCTCGTCCAGCGCGCGGTCAGTGTGCAGCACGATGTTGCCGTTACGCACTTTCTCCATCAGGCGGTCAATCAGGATTTTCTCAGCGCGGAAGCTGTCACGACGGTGAATCAGGTGCACTTCGGAAGCGATGTTCGCCAGATAGAGCGCCTCTTCAACGGCGGTGTTACCGCCGCCGATAACCGCGACTTTTTGGTTACGATAGAAGAAACCATCACAGGTGGCGCAGGCCGAAACCCCTTTGCCTTTGAATGCCTCTTCTGACGGCAGGCCGAGGTAGCGCGCTGAAGCACCGGTCGCGATGATCAGCGCATCCGCCGTGTATTCGCCGCTGTCGCCGGTCAGGCGGAACGGACGGTTCTGCAAATCAACCGTGTGAATATGGTCAAAGATGATTTCGGTGTTGAACTTCTCAGCATGCTCCTGCATGCGTTCCATCAGCGCAGGGCCGGTCAGATCGTGCGGGTCGCCCGGCCAGTTTTCGACTTCAGTCGTGGTGGTGAGCTGGCCGCCTTTTTCCAGTCCGGTAATCAAAACCGGGTTCAGGTTAGCGCGGGCGGCATAAACCGCTGCGGTGTAACCGGCAGGGCCGGAGCCCAGAATGAGCAGCTTACTGTGTTTGGCCGTACTCATGCGTTCCTCAGTGTGTGTCTGACAACATAGTTTTCGATTGTAGGGAAATTACTGTCGCAAAAAAAGGTTTCAGCAATTTTGTTAACAATCACTGCAAGCGGCGTAGACGATGAATGGCAATTCTGCACGCGCGCTGCGCCAAAAGGGGGCATTGCTCGGCAATTTGTGGTGCAGCTGTATAAAAATTCTCATTTAAAAACAGCAACCCAGTACGCTGTCTGGCATCTTGTACTGAATTTGGATGTTTTACTTTGACAATCGCCTGCGCTTTTGCGAAAACATTGTCAGAAGCAGAGAAAATTTAGCGGTTCGAAACAGAATTTCAGCTCTGTTTTGCGCAATTTCGCCAAATAAACTCAGCCTGACATTGGTAATGACGCATGATGTGGACAGACAGCATGCGTCATACGGATGGTCGCGTTACTGCACAGGCTTAAAGACTTCACTTCAGTAAGGCCCTGAACATTGAACGTTTTCAGGGTTTGGCAGGTAAAGGGAAGGAATTAAGAGAGACAATAATAATGGTAGACAACAAGAAACGCCCCGGAAAAGATCTGGATCGGATCGACAGAAATATTCTGAATGAACTGCAGAAAGACGGTCGTATTTCCAACGTTGAGCTTTCAAAACGTGTCGGCCTCTCGCCAACACCTTGTCTTGAACGCGTACGTCGCCTGGAACGTCAGGGTTTCATTCTGGGCTACACCGCGCAGCTGAACCCGCACTATCTCGATGCTTCACTGCTGGTATTCGTTGAGATTACTCTGAATCGCGGCGCGCCGGATGTGTTTGAACAATTTAACGCCGCCGTACAAAAACTTGAGGAAACTCAAGAATGTCACCTCGTTTCCGGTGACTTTGACTACCTGTTGAAAACCCGCGTGCCGGATATGTCCGCCTACCGTAAACTGCTGGGTGAGACCTTGCTGCGCCTGCCGGGCGTCAACGACACCCGTACCTACGTGGTGATGGAAGAGGTCAAACAGAGCAATCGTCTGGTGATTAAGACCCGGTAACGCAGGGCAGGTGCAAAGCTTGCAGGATTTCGGTACACTCCTGTGAATTCATACAGGACCAGCGTCAGGCAAGCCTGGCGCTGTTGCCTTCTTAATTTACAGGCACCTGGAGAGTTCTCTTGAGCCAGGAATATACAGAAGATAAAGACGTTTCATTACAACCACTGAGCAGCGGACGTCGGCTGCTGGAAGCGTTGCTCATCCTGGTGGCCTTGTTTGCCATCTATCTGATGGTGTCGCTGGTTAGCTTTAATCCCTCCGATCCCAGCTGGTCACAAACCGCCTGGCACGAGCCGATCCACAATCTGGGCGGCAGCGTGGGCGCATGGCTGGCCGATACCCTGCTGTTTATTTTTGGTGTGATGGCCTACGCCATTCCGCCAGTGATTATTGGTCTGTGCTGGATCACCTTCCGTCAGCGCGATCGCCAGGATTACATCGACTATTTTGCGGTGGGCCTGCGGCTGATTGGCGTGCTGGCGCTGGTGGTGACCACCTGCGGACTGGCTGCGCTGAACGTGGACGATATCTGGTATTTTGCCTCCGGCGGCGTAATTGGCAGCCTGGTGAGCAATGCGATGGCGCCGTGGTTCAGCGGTGCCGGTGGCACGCTGACGCTGCTGTGCGTCTGGGCGGCGGGTATCACGCTTTATACCGGCTGGTCCTGGCTGGCGATTGCTGAGAAGATCGGCAGCGTGGTGATGGGCGTGCTGACCTTTGCCAGCAACCGCTCGCGCCATGATGAACCCTGGCAGGAAGAAGACGACTACGACGAGGCGCACCCCGACGAAGCGGTTCCGCCACTGCGCGCTGCGCCGGCTCAGGACGACGAAGATGACGTACTGCTGGCTAAGCCCCGACAGGTAGCGGAACCTGTGGCTGAAGTCGCCAGCGACGATCCCCTGCTGGCGAAAGCCAGTGCGGCTACCGCGGCTGCGCTGGCCGCCACCAGTGACGCCGCACGTCAGGCGCCGGCCGTCGCTGCGCCTGAGCCATCCGCACCGGCGGTAAACGTAGCTCCACAACCTGCGCCGTCACAGCTGACTGCGGCTGCTCCGGCATCGGTATCCGTTGCCAGTGCGCCTGCGGCGCCAGCTATTCCGCCAGCAGAGCCCACGCCAGCGGCTCCCCCGTTATATCGCTTCGAAGTGCCTGCGTCACCGGCCGCCGACGCCTTNTCGCTCGCTGAAGAAGANGATGGCCCGCGCATGGGTAACTGGCAGAGTGCCGATCAGGNCGCCACACCGCTGAATACGGCAGCCGCTGCCGCACTCGGTTCAGCGACGGCCGCCGCTGCTGCCCGCTCTGCGGCTTACACGCCAGCCTTTGATGTGGTGCCGGAGCGCGATTACAACCCGCAGGTGAAACAGGGCATCGGCCCGGAACTGCCGCGTCCTAACAAGGTTAAGCTGCCAACCCGGCGTGAGCTGGCCTCATACGGTATCAAACTGCCATCGCAACGCATGGCAGAAGAGAAGGCCCGTGAAGAGGCCGACCAGCAGCAGCCGGAAATCAGCGCCAGCTGGCAAGTGCCACAGCCGCACGATGATGATAATGCTGCGCTGCAGGAAGCCCAGCTGCGCGAAGCGTTCCATTCGCAGCAGCAGCAGCGGTACGGCGACAGCTGGCAGCAGCAGCCGGCAGAGGAAGAAGATGAAGAGGCGCTGCAGCAGGCTCAGCTGGCGCAGCAGTTTGCTCAGCAGCAGCAACAGCGTTACAGCCAGCCTGAGCAGGAGAGCGCGCCGGTATTTAATCTGGATACCTCAGCCGCGTTTGATTTCTCTCCGATGAAAGATCTGGTTGATGACACGCCGAGCGAACCGCTGTTTACCATTGCCGCCACGCCAGAGCCGGACGCTCCGGCCCAGTGGCAGCAGCCAGCGGCACCTGAGCCGGCGGTACCCGCATCGCTGAGCGAGGAAACCAGCCCGTGGTCAACGCCAGACGACGAGGTTTACGCCGCGCCGGCTGAAACGCCGAAGCCTGTCGCCCCTACGCAGGACAGCCTGTTCCACCCCTTCCTGGTACGTCACGAACAGCCGCTGGAGAAACCTTCCACGCCGCTGCCGACGCTGGATCTGCTGACGTCGCCGCCGGCCGAAGAGGAGCCGGTGGATATGTTCGCACTGGAACAGACCGCGCGTCTGGTTGAAGCGCGTCTGGCGGATTACCGCGTAAAAGCCGAAGTGGTGGGCATCTCTCCGGGGCCGGTAATCACCCGCTTTGAACTGGATCTGGCACCGGGCGTCAAGGCGGCACGTATTTCTAACCTGTCGCGCGACCTGGCACGTTCGCTCTCTGCCGTTGCGGTGCGTGTGGTTGAGGTGATTCCGGGCAAGCCTTATGTCGGCCTGGAGCTCCCCAATAAACATCGTCAGACCGTTTACCTGCGTGAGGTGCTGGACTGCGATAAGTTCCGCGACAACCCTTCGCCGCTGTCGGTGGTGCTGGGTAAAGATATTTCTGGTCAGCCCGTGGTGGCCGATCTGGCGAAGATGCCGCACCTGCTGGTGGCCGGTACCACCGGTTCCGGTAAGTCGGTTGGCGTCAACACCATGATCATCAGCATGCTGTATAAAGCCACGCCGGAAGAAGTGCGCTTTATCATGATCGACCCGAAAATGCTCGAGCTGTCAGTGTATGAGGGCATTCCCCATCTGCTGACGGAAGTGGTCACCGACATGAAAGACGCGGCCAACGCGCTGCGCTGGAGTGTGGTCGAAATGGAGCGCCGCTATAAGCTGATGTCTGCGCTGGGCGTGCGTAATCTGGCTGGCTATAACGAGAAGATCGAGCAGGCGGCCGCTATGGGCCGGCCAATTCCGGACCCGTTCTGGAAACCGGGCGACAGCATGGACACCACGCCGCCGGTGCTGGAAAAACTGCCGTACATTGTGGTGTTGGTTGATGAGTTCGCTGACCTGATGATGGCGGTGGGCAAGAAGGTCGAAGAGCTAATCGCGCGCCTGGCACAGAAAGCCCGTGCGGCAGGTATTCACCTGGTGCTGGCTACCCAGCGTCCGTCGGTGGATGTGATTACCGGCCTGATTAAAGCCAACATTCCGACGCGCATCGCCTTTACCGTATCCAGTAAAATTGACTCGCGTACCATTCTCGATCAGGGCGGTGCGGAATCCCTGCTGGGTATGGGTGACATGCTCTACATGCCACCTAACTCCTCCATGCCGGTACGTGTTCACGGCGCCTTTGTGCGTGACCAGGAAGTGCATGCGGTCGTGCAGGACTGGAAAGCGCGTGGGCGACCGCAGTACATCGACAGCATTACCGCCGGTGAAGAGAGTGAAAGCGGTGCTGGCGGCCTGGACGGCGATGAAGAGCTGGATCCGCTGTTTGACCAGGCGGTGGCGTTCGTGGTGGAGAAACGCCGCGCGTCGATCTCCGGCGTGCAGCGCCAGTTCCGTATCGGCTACAACCGCGCGGCGCGGATTATCGAACAGATGGAGGCGCAGGGCATTGTCTCGGAGCCAGGCCACAACGGTAACCGTGAAGTGCTGTCACCGCCACCTCACGAAATGTAAGACTTTTCTCCGCAGTGTTATGCCGGGCCAGTGTAAACTGGCCCGTTGTTTATCTGTGGTCCGATCCCCATATCATTGGGAGCTTTCGGCTTTTTCTCCTGTCGAACTGACGGAGCGGCGACTACGGTTAATGCAGTAAGTGTCAGGAAACCATGAATAAGGAATCGTATCAGATGAAATTTCGCGTTATTGCCTGTGGCCTGCTGGCCGGTTTTGTTGCTTCTTCTGCCCTGGCGGATGCTTCCAGCGATCTGCAGCAGCGCCTTAATAAAGTGAACAGCTTCCATGCCAGCTTCAGTCAGAAGGTGACTGACGGTAGCGGCGCAAATGTGCAGGACGGCGAAGGCGAACTGTGGGTAAAACGTCCGAGCCTGTTTAACTGGCACATGACTGCACCGGACGAAAGCGTGATTATCTCCGACGGTAAAAATCTGTGGTTCTATAATCCTTTTGTGGAACAGGCGAGCGTAAGCCTGCTGCAGAATGCCACCAGCAACACGCCGTTTATGCTGATTGCGCGTAACCAGCCCTCTGACTGGCAGCAGTACAACATTAAGCAGCAGGGGGATAATTTTGAGCTGACGCCTAAAAGCAGCGATGGCAACCTGAAACAGTTCACCATCAATGTCACTTCCGCAGGCACCATCAATCAGTTCAGCGCGATCGAGCAGGATGGACAGCGCAGCAGCTATCAGCTGAAGAGCCAGAAAAACGGCGCTATCAGCCCGGATAAATTCACCTTTACGCCGCCAAAAGGGGTAACGGTGGACGATCAACGTCAGTGAGGTGAGGGTGAGTAACCTGTCGCTGGATTTTGCACCGTCAAATGAGTTCAGACCGCTGGCTGCGCGTATGCGGCCAGCGACGCTGCAGCAATATATTGGTCAGCAGCATCTGCTCGCGGCCGGTAAACCGTTGCCGCGCGCTATTGAGGCGGGTCAGCTGCACTCCATGATCTTATGGGGACCGCCGGGTACCGGTAAAACCACGCTGGCGGAGATTATCGCGCATTACGGCAAAGCCGACGTCGAACGCATTTCAGCGGTGACTTCCGGCGTTAAAGAGATCCGCGAGGCCATTGAGCGCGCGCGGCAGAATCGCCAGGTGGGGCGTCGCACTATTCTGTTTGTTGATGAGGTGCATCGCTTCAATAAGAGCCAGCAGGATGCGTTTTTGCCACACATTGAAGACGGCACCATCACCTTCATTGGCGCAACCACGGAAAATCCCTCCTTTGAACTGAACTCGGCACTGCTGTCGCGCGCCCGCGTTTATCTGCTTAAATCGCTGACCAGCGCGGATATCGAACAGGTGCTGGATCAGGCGATGCAGGATAAAACGCGCGGTTACGGCGACAGCGATATTCTGTTACCGGACAATACCCGGCGCATGATCGCTGAACTGGTCAATGGTGATGCACGACGCGCACTGAATACGCTGGAAATGATGGCCGATATGGCTGAGCTCAATGCGCAGGGACAGCGGGAGCTAACGCCTCAGCTGCTGAATGAAGTGTCGGGTGAACGCGCGGCGCGTTTCGATAACAAAGGCGACCGCTTTTACGATCTCATCTCGGCACTGCACAAATCGGTTCGTGGTTCAGCCCCGGATGCGGCGCTTTACTGGTACGCGCGCATCATCACTGCCGGTGGCGATCCGCTGTACGTGGCGCGGCGGCTGCTGGCGATTGCTTCGGAAGATGTCGGTAATGCTGATCCGCGCGCCATGCAGGTAGCAATTGCCGCGTGGGACTGTTTTACCCGCGTCGGGCCTGCGGAAGGGGAACGTGCAATTGCCCAGGCAATTGTTTATCTGGCCTGCGCGCCAAAAAGCAATGCTGTTTATACCGCCTTCAAAGCGGCGATGCGTGATGCACGTGAGTTCCCGGATTACGATGTGCCGGAACATCTGCGTAATGCACCGACGAAGCTGATGAAAGAGATGGGCCTCGGCAAAGAGTACCGTTACGCGCATGACGAACCCAATGCCTATGCGGCCGGCGAGGTGTTTTTCCCGCCGGAAATGGCGCAGACGCGCTACTATCAACCCACCAATCGTGGCCTTGAAAGCAAGATCGGTGAAAAACTCGCCTGGCTTGCTGAACAGGATCAAAATAGCCCGATAAAACGCTACCGCTGATAAACGCGTTACGGTAAGGTGAGCAAGGATTTCAATGCATTCCGGTGGAATGCATCCCTCCATTCGTTCAATCAACCTTTTATTACACAGGATAAGCATGCTCGATCCCAATCTGCTGCGTAATGAGCCAGACGCAGTCGCAGAAAAACTGGCACGCCGGGGATTTAAACTGGATGTGGATACGCTGCGCTCCCTCGAAGAGCGTCGTAAGGTTTTGCAGGTAGAAACTGAAAACCTGCAGGCTGAGCGTAACTCCCGCTCCAAATCCATCGGTCAGGCCAAAGCACGTGGGGAAGATATCGAGCCGCTGCGTCAGGAAGTGAACGCGCTGGGCGAACGCCTGGATGCGGCGAAAGCAGAGCTGGATACCCTGCAGAACGAAATTCGTGACTTTGCGCTTGCGCTGCCTAACCTGCCGGCCGACGAAGTGCCGCTGGGTAAAGATGACAGCGAAAACCAGGAAGTGAGCCGCTGGGGCCAGCCGCGCCAGTTCGATTTCCCGGTGAAAGACCATGTAGAGCTGGGTGAAGCGGTCAAAGGGCTGGATTTCGCCTCGGCGGTGAAACTGACCGGTTCGCGCTTTATCGTGATGCAGGGCCAGATTGCCCGTCTGCATCGCGCGCTGAGCCAGTTCATGATCGATCTGCACAGCCAGCAGCACGGTTATCTGGAAACTTACGTGCCGTATCTGGTGAACCACGAGACGCTGTACGGTACCGGTCAGTTACCAAAATTTGGTGAGGATCTGTTCCATACCAAACCGCTGGGCGAAGAAGCAGGCAGCAGCAACTATGCGCTGATCCCGACCGCCGAAGTGCCGCTGACTAACCTGGTGCGCGATGAGATCGTTGAAGAGGAATCTCTGCCGATCAAACTCACTGCCCACACGCCTTGCTTCCGTTCCGAAGCCGGTTCTTACGGCCGCGATACGCGCGGTTTGATCCGTATGCACCAGTTCGACAAAGTGGAGATGGTGCAGATCGTCGCACCGGAAACCTCNATGGANGCGCTGGAAGAGCTGGTCGGCCATGCNGAGAAAGTNCTGCAGCTGCTGAACCTGCCGTACCGTAAAGTGCTGCTGTGCACNGGNGACATGGGCTTCGGCTCAGCCAAAACCTATGACCTGGAAGTCTGGCTGCCGGCGCAGGACACCTACCGTGAAATCTCCTCCTGCTCGAATATGTGGGATTTCCAGGCGCGCCGCATGCAGGCTCGCTGCCGCAGCAAAACGGACAAAAAACCGCGTCTGGTGCACACGCTGAATGGTTCAGGCCTGGCGGTGGGGCGTACGCTGGTAGCCGTGCTGGAAAACTATCAGCAGGCGGATGGTCGCATTACAGTGCCGGACGTGCTGCGCCCGTATATGGGCGGGCTGGAATATATCGGCTAACAGGCATTCATGCACAAACCCGGCTCAGGCCGGGTTTTTTATTTCTTAAGCGCGTCAGGCATTATTTTTTAACCGGAATTAATCAGAAATAAACGTTATCGTCAT
>Ga0058692_1000941_pt1 | contig 11470 bp, 9 predicted proteins | sample AgamicAtAmrz_FD_55216 | JGI IMG/M metagenome (GOLD analysis project Ga0058692, IMG submission 55216) | Agave microbial communities from Guanajuato, Mexico - At.Am.rz | ecosystem: Host-associated > Plants > Roots > Rhizosphere | place: Guanajato, Mexico | collected 2012-06-07 | reverse complement strand
TAGGTTTCTCTGTTGCGCCACGGGGCCGCACGTATCCCTTTCTGCTTCAGCACGCCACCCTCTGACGGCCTGCGGAAAAAAACCGGTCAGAAACGCGGGTCAGGCAAGGATCATCCCCCTGAAGCGTTTTCCAGGGTAGAATTACAGACTTTGTTCACGCATGGCTCAGGTTTTCCATCAGCGCAAATTGATACGAAAAGCGGGTGAAATAAGGTATAAAGCCGCATGAAAATCCCAAACAGAATTCAGCCCCTGGTCGATGACGGCCTGATTGACGATGTGCTGCAGCGCCTGAAAAGCGGCAAGGAAGCAGACGTCTACACCGTGCTTTGCGGTGACAAAGTGCAGTGCGCCAAAGTCTATAAAGAGGCGACCCAGCGCAGCTTTAAGCAGGCGGTTCAGTATCAGGAAGGCCGGAAAACCCGTAACAGCCGTAACGCCCGCGCCATGCAGAAAGGCTCAAAGTTTGGCCGTAAGCAGCAGGAAGAGTCCTGGCAGACCGCCGAAGTCGACGCCCTGTTTCGCCTGGCTAACGCCGGGGTGCGCGTGCCTCAGCCCTATCTCTGCATCGACGGGGTATTGCTGATGGAGCTGGTCACCGACGCCAATGGTTCGGTCGCGCCGCGCCTCAGCGACGTAACGCTCTCCGAAGAGGAGGCGATCACCGATTTTAACACCATGATCCGCAACATCGTTCGCATGCTCTGTGCCGGTATCGTTCATGGTGACCTGTCGGAGTTCAACGTCCTGCTGGATGATCAGGGACCGGTGATCATCGACCTGCCTCAGGCGGTGGATGCGGCGGCCAACAACCATGCGGAGTCGATGTTCGCGCGTGACGTGAATAACATCACCGCCTACTACGGTCAGTTCGCCCCGCAGCTGTTAAAGACGCGCTATGCCGGCGAGATCTGGCAGCTCTATGAAGAGGGTAAGTTAACCCCGGAAACGACGCTCACCGGCCAGTTTGTGGAAGAGGAGCGTGACGTGGATATGGATTCCCTGCTGGATGAGATCATCACCGCTGAAGATGAGTATTACGAGCGTCAGCGNGCCAGCCGGGAGCGCGACCAGGAATAGGTNCCCCGCCAGTAAAAACGGCAGCGAGTCACCTCGCTGCCGCACGCTCATTCTCCTGTCACCGCACCAGNACCGTCAGCGCAATCAGGGTGACGCCGATNATCATNACGCTGACAAAAACGCGNTCCAGCCTGCTTTTTTTCATCTTCCCCTCCTCAGAACCACTGACCGAAACGACGGATGTAGAGACGTTTCATGCCCTGCGCCACCAGGCAGTAGCTGAACAGCGTCAGCACCAGCCAGGGGAAATATTGCCAGGGCAGCGGCACCAGTCCGACCATCGCGCCCAGCGGTGAGAACGGAATCAGGATGCCCAGCGCCATGATCGCCAGCGTCGTCAGCATCACCGGCAAGGTGGCGCGACTCTGGATAAACGGAATCTTCCGGGTACGCAGCATATGCACCACCAGCGTCTGCGACAGTAGTCCCTCAATAAACCAGCCGGACTGGAACAGTGACTGCACGCCCGCATGGTTCGCGCTGAAGACAAACCACATCAGCGCAAAGGTGGTGATATCAAAAATCGACGAGGTTGGCCCCATCCACAGCATAAAGCGTTTGATGTTGCCGGCATCCCATTTGCGCGGCTTGTTCAGGAACTCACGGTCAACCTTGTCCCACGGCAGCGCCAGCTGGGAGACGTCATACATCAGATTCTGAATCAGCAGATGAATCGACAGCATCGGCAGAAACGGAATAAAGGCACTGGCGACCAGCAGCGAGAAAACGTTGCCGAAGTTCGAGCTGGCGGTCATGTTGAGATACTTNATGATGTTGCCAAAGGTNTCACGTCCCTTTAATACCCCCTCGTTCAGCACCTGCAGNTCTTTCTCCAGCAGGATGATGTCTGACGAGGCTTTCGCCACATCCGCCGCGCTGTCTACGGAAATCCCGGTGTCGGCCGTCCGCAGCGCAGGCGCGTCGTTAATACCATCGCCCAGAAATCCCACGGTATGACCGTTCTGCTGCAGCAGGCGCACCAGACGTGATTTCTGCAGCGGCGTCAGCTTGGCAAACAGGGTGCAGCGTTCCGCCTCCAGTGCCAGCTGCGTGTCGTCCATCGCCTCAATCTGTTCGCCGGTCAGCATCGCCGGATCGGTCAGCCCGACATCGGCACAGACCCGCTGCGTCACCAGGGGGTTATCCCCGGTCAGCACTTTCACCGCCACGCCGCTGTCGCGCAGGGCTTTAATCGCCTTACCGGCGCTGGCTTTCGGTGGATCGCGGAAGGTCAGCATTCCCTGGATAACCAGATCGCGCTCATCACTTTCGCTGAGCGGCGCGTGCAGTTCATCATCACGGGTCGCCACCAGCAGCACCCGATAGCCCTGCTGATGGTAGCGTTCGGTCTGCGCCAGCAGCGCCTCGCGCTGTGCCGCATCCAGTGCGACGACTTCATCGCCCTGCCGGACGGCGATGCTCACCGCCAGCATCTCTTCCACCGCCCCTTTGCAGATCAGCTGTGAGCGATGCTGCGCCAGATCTTCCACCAGCACCGAAACGCGNCGGCGGGTAAAATCGAATGGCACCTCATCGATCAGCTGATACTGGCTGCGCCGGGTCTGTGAAATAACCTTGTCTCCGGCGCAGAGCACGGCGCGATCCATCAGGTTTTTTGCGCCACTCTGGCTGCCGCTGTTGAGCCAGGCCAGCAGCAGCACCTCCGCATCCTCCGCGCCCCGGGTATCCAGATGATGCGCCAGCAGGATGGTGTCCTGGGTCAGCGTGCCGGTTTTGTCGGTGCAGAGCACATCCATCGCNCCNAGGTTCTGAATGGCATTGAGCTTTTTAACGATCACTTTGCGGCGTGACATCGCAATGGCGCCTTTTGCCAGGTTGGCGCTGACAATCATCGGCAGCATTTCCGGGGTCAGCCCGACCGCCACCGCCAGTGCAAACAGCGTCGCATCCATCCAGTCGCCTTTGGTAAAGCCGTTGATCAGCAGCACCACCGGCACCATCACCAGCATAAAGCGGATCAGCAGTTTACTGACGCTGTTAACGCCGCGATCAAAAGCGGTCTGCGGACGGCTGCCGGTCAGCGAGGAGGCCAGTGAGCCAAACCAGGTGTCACCACCGGTCGCCACCACCACGGCACTGGCGGTGCCGCTGGCCACGCTGGTACCCATCAGGCAGATGTTGGCTGACGCCAGCAGCTCCTGATCGGTTCGGTCATGGGCGTCGATACCGGCATCCAGGCTCTGTTTCTCCACCGGCAGAGACTCTCCGGTCAGCACCGCTTCGCTGATGAACAGATTGCGTGAACTCAGCAGCCGGACATCCGCGGGCACCTGATCGCCGGTGCTGAGCAGAATAATATCGCCCGGCACCAGTTCGCTCATATCCACATCCTGACGCTGTGCGGTTTCACTGCCCGCCTCGCGCCGCAGCACGGTNACCTGGCTGCGCACCAGAGACTGCAGTGCCTGCGCCGCGCGGTTGGTGCGGAACTCCTGCCAGAAACGCAGCAGGCCACTCAGCGTCACCATCGTGCAGATTATGATCACTCCGGAGAGATCGGTCTCCTGACCGGCGCGCAGCGGCAGTATGTAGTCGGTAAACAGGCTGACCAGCGCCAGGACCAGCAGAACATAGATAAACGGGTTGTTAAACGCCATCAGCAGCTGCACCAGCGCCGGTGGCGCTTTCTCATGGGCNACTTCATTGCGGCCATANGTNGCCAGGCGTTTCGCCGCTTCAGCCTGGNTCAGCCCCTGGCGATGCGTGCGCAGGTTCGCCAGCGTCATCTCAACGTGCTGNCCTGCCTGCCGGGTCACGGCAAATGTTTTTTTACTTTTTTTATCGTTGCGGTTGCCGGANGCGAGGATGGCAGCCTGTTCCAGTTTCATGTCGCTCATTTCGACATCTCCCTGTTTTAAAGCAATGGTTGTCCTGCACGCAAAATAACGTGCATGGATAAAACCTGGCGTAGCCGGGTTATTTAATGAGGCGACCCTGAGAAATGAACACGCGTTTCTGACGGCGCAGAAAATAATGTCGCGCGCAGCGAAGCGTGACGCTGTTTAAACACAGCGTAATCCGGGTCTGATATCAGCGGTCNGGCGNAGCCTGAGCTACGCCAGACGAGGCGGAGGAAAAAGGGCTAAGATAAACAGCAGCATAACGCGCACTCCCACNGGCAACGGGAAATTATTAAGGAGCGCGATCGGGAATTAAAACGGGGGATCGCTGCTCGCCGGTTGGCAAGCAGCAGAGAAAATTCAGCTTGCCAGAATAATCGTTAATTCAGGGTGACTGTCCAACGGAATACTCCAGTAGTGAGATGCCGCTATTATAAGAAGAGCGGGATTACGGTAAAGCCGTTTCGCGGGAAATAACCGCTTCGTTGAGGTTCTGTTTCTGCTCAGCCTGCCGCTTCGCTAACAACGCCGTTACGCTGTTATAACCACAACCCATCGCTTATAACTTTAAGGCATATGATTAGCCCATATTCGACTATTCTTCACATCGGCCCTTTCGTAAACTCGCGTAACTTTCTAAGGCAAGGAAATTTCATGAAAACTATAATTCCATCACTGCTGGCGCTGACGCTGGCTGCCTCCTTCACAGCCCAGGCCGCCACACCCAAAGATACGCTGGTCATCGCGCAGTCCACAGACGATGCAGACAGCTTTGACCCGGCAAAAGGCTTTGAACTGACCAGCGTTCAGGCCTTCACCAACATCTATCAGCGCCTGGTCCAGTCTGACCCGCAGAACCCGGTGGATCTGAAGCCGACGCTGGCGACCGCCTGGCAGCCTGGCAGCGATAACCGCAGTCTGACCTTTGAACTGCGCAAAGATGCGAAGTTCTCCACCGGCAACCCTGTGCGCCCGGAAGATGTGATCTTCTCGCTGGGCCGCGTGGTCAAACTGAACCTGGACCCCTCTTTCATTCTGACGCAGCTCGGCTGGACCAAAGATAACGTCGATGGCTTCCTGAAAAAGGTCGATGACAACCATGTGCAGATCAGCTGGACCGCCAACGTCAGCCCGACCTACGTTCTGAGCCTGCTCTCCGCGCCGGTCTCCTCGATCGTCGATGAGAAAACCGCGATGGCGAACCAGAAAAATGGCGACTTCGGTAACGCCTGGCTGGCACCCACTCTGCGGGCAGCGGCCCGTATCAGATCCGTAAAGTGGTCATGCATCAGGTGGTGCTGCTGAGTGCTAACCCGACCTCACCGGCGGGCGCACCCAAAATGAAAAACATCCTGATCAAAAACGTGCCGGAACCGGCCGCGCGTCGTCTGCTGCTGGAACAGGGTGATGCGGATATCGCCCGTAACCTGGGGGCTGACCAGATCGCCGCGCTGAACGGCAAAGCGGGCGTGAAGACCGAAGCGATCCCGATGGCGTCGCTCTACTATATCCAGTTCAACATCGGCGCAAACGACACGCTGAAGAACCCGGCCTTCTGGGAAGCGGCGCGCTACCTGTGGGATTACAAAGGCATCGCCAATGAGCTGCTAAAAGGCCAGTTCGACGTGCACCAGTCCTTCCTGCCAAAAGGCTTCCTGGGCGCGATCAACGACACGCCTTACAGCTACGATCCGGAAAAAGCCAAAGCGATTCTGAAGAAAGCGGGCCTGACCAACGTGACCTTTAAGCTCTCCACCAGCAACCAGCCGCCTTATCTGGATATCGCGCAGGCGCTGCAGGGCAGCTTCGCCAAAGGCGGCGTGAAGGTCGAAGTGGTGCCGGGCCTGAGCTCCGAAGTCTCCACCAACGTGAAGGCGCATAAGTATGAAGCGACGCTGAACGCCTGGGGCTCCGACTATTTTGATCCCAACACCAATGCCGCCTCCTTTGCCTACAATCCGGAAGATGGCAGCAAAACCATTGCTTACCGTTCAGACTGGCACATTCCTGAGCTGAACAAGCAGGTGATTGCNGCGACNGCCGAAAGCGATCCGAAAAAACGGGTGGCACTGTATGAAGCGATGCAGCGTGAAGTGATGAAGAACTCACCTTACGTGATTGGGATGCAGGCGAAGAACCTGATCGCCCTGCGCGACAACCTGAAAGGCTATGTCCAGGGCATCAACCCTGACATGGTGTATTACTCGCAGGTCACCAAGTAATGGCTCAGTCTGTTCCTTCAGCCGGGTTCGCCCGGCTTTTTTGGCAGCGGGGCGGGCGTCTGCTCGGCAGCGTGCTGTCGCTGCTGGTGACGCTGCTCGGCCTGCTCGCCTTTACCTTTATGCTGTCGCATCTCTCACCGATCGATCCGGTACAGCAGATCGCGGGCGATCACGCCAGTGAAGCGACCTATGCGCAGGTGCGTCACGACCTCGGTCTTGACCAGCCGGTGCTGACACAGTTCTGGCGCTACATTGAACATCTGGCGCAGGGCGACCTCGGTGTCTCCCGCCTGACGAATCAGTCGGTGAGCAGCGACCTGATGTCCACCTTCCCGGCCACCATNGANCTGGCCACCTGTGCGATGATCTTNGCGGTTATCTTCGGCGTCACNCTGGCGCTGCTGGCGGCCTGGAAACCGGGCAGCTGGATCGATAACCTCGCCCGCTTTATCTCCCTGCTCGGCTACTCGGTGCCGGTGTTCTGGCTCGGCCTGCTGGGNCTGCTGCTCTTTTATGCGGTGCTGCACTGGTCTGCCGGACCGGGACGGCTGGATGACATCTGGGTCTATACCCTGGAGCCGAAAACCGGCTTTGTGCTGATCGACAGCTGGCTGTCGGGTGAACCGGAGATGTTCCGCAACGCGATTGCACACCTCTGGCTGCCGGTGGTGATTCTGGGCCTGCTGGCGATGGCGGGCATTACCCGTCTGCTGCGTGCCGCGCTGCTGGAAGAGAGCAGCAAAGAGTATGTGGTGCTGGCGCGAGCCAAAGGCGCGGGTCGGGTGCGCATCCTGCTGCGTCACATCTTCCCCAACGTGCTGGGGACGCTGGTGACGGTTATCGCCCTCTCCTACGCCACGCTGCTGGAAGGCTCGGTGCTGACCGAAACCGTCTTCGCCTGGCCGGGTGTGGGCCGCTATATGACCAACGCGCTCTTCTCCGGCGACGTGCCGGCGATTCTGGGCTCAACCCTGTTGATCGGCGGCTGCTTTATCCTGATTAACACCCTGGCGGATGTTTTAACCTGGTTAACCGATCCGAGAACCCGATGACGCAACAACTCTCTGAACTCGAAACGCTGCGACCACGCCGTCGCCGTCAACGCGTTACCTCGTTAACCGTTGGGCTGACGCTGGTGGCGATCCTGATCCTGATGGCGCTGTTAGCCCCGCTGATTGCGCCGTTCGATCCCAATCTGCAGACCATGTCGAGCCGCCTGCTGCCGCCTTCGGCGCATCACTGGTTCGGCACCGACGGCTTTGGCCGCGATCTGCTGTCGCGCGTGATTTATGGCGCGCGCCCTACCCTGCTGCTGGTGTCGCTGATTCTGGTGCTGACCATTCCGGCCGGGCTGCTGATCGGCATCACCGCCGGGTATGTNGGCGGCTGGACGGAGCGCGTGCTGATGCGCATTACCGATATCTTCCTGTCGCTGCCGAACCTGGTCATCGCGCTGGCNCTGGTGGCGATTCTCGGCCCCGGCCTGATGAACGGCGCGCTGGCGCTGGCGCTGACCAGCTGGCCGCCGTTTGCCCGCCAGGCGCGNGCGGAAACCCTGGCGCTGCGCCGCAGCGACTACCTGGCCGCCGCGCGGATGCAGGGCATTACCGGCTTTCGNCTGATGTTCGGTCACATTCTGCCGCTCTGCCTGCCGACCGCCGTGGTNCGCGCCGCGCTGAGCCTNGGCGGNATNATNCTGGCCGCTGCNGGNCTCGGTTTCCTNGGCATGGGCGTTCAGCCGCCGACGGCAGAATGGGGGTCGATGGTGGCCGAAGGCAGTAAAGTGATCTTCGATCAGTGGTGGGTAGCTGCCGCACCGGGCGCGGCGATTCTGTTTGCCAGCCTGGCCTTTAACCTGACAGGCGATGGCCTGCGCGACCGACTGGATACCCGTCATGCAAAATAATCTGCTCTCTGCTGAGGGGCTGACCATTCGCAGCGATGATGCGCTGCTGGTCGANAACATCACCTTTTCCGTGGGCCGCGAACGCGTGGCGCTGGTCGGTGAGTCCGGTTCCGGTAAGTCCCTGACTGCCCGCAGCCTGATGGGCTTACTCTCTCCGGCGCTGCATCTGCAGGCCAGCCAGCTGCAGGTCGCGGGCGAAAATGCGCTGACGCTGAGTGAGCGCCACTGGAGCCAGCTGCGCGGTAACCGCGTGGCAATGGTGATGCAGGACCCGAAATATGCCCTGAATCCGACGCGCACCATCGGCTGGCAGGTGGAAGAGCCGCTGATCCTGCATCGCCGCCTGAGCCGTGCCGAGCGCAAAGAGAAGGTGTGTGAGATGCTGGATGCGGTCGGCCTGCCCGACCCGCGTCGCCTGATGCAGCACTATCCGCATCAGCTCTCTGGCGGCATGGGCCAGCGCGTGATGCTGGCCATCGCCCTGATCACCGATCCCGACTTCCTGATTGCCGATGAACCCACCTCCGCGCTGGATCATGCGATGCGCGATCAGGTGCTGGCGCTGATCCGCGGTCTGGTGGAGGCACGCAACATGGGTCTGCTGCTGATCAGCCACGACCTGCAGCAGGTGTCGGAACACTGCGAACGGGTGATGGTGATGTACAAGGGCCGGCTGCTCGATACGCTGCCTGCCGCTGACCTGCCCCGCGCGACCCACCCCTACACCCGCACGCTGTGGGCCTGCCGGCCGGGCAAGGCGACCCACGGCCAGGCGTTACCGGTGCTGGACCGCGCTGCACTGGAGGCAAATCATGATTGAGCTTGCGAATTTAAGCGTCGCCCATAAGCAGGGCTACGAGCTGCGCACCGTGGTGCATGAGGTTAACCTCACGGTCAGAGCGGGTGAGTGCTTTGGCCTGGTCGGCCCGTCCGGCTGCGGCAAGTCGTCGCTGCTGTGGGTGCTGGCGGGGCTGAACCCGCACTGGCAGGGTCAGATGCAGCTGGCCGGTCATCAGGTTCAGCCCGGCAAAGCCTTCACCGGCGCGCTGCGGCAGGAAGTGCAGATGGTGTTTCAGGACCCCTATGCCTCGCTGCATCCGCGTCATCGTCTGCGCCGCACGCTGGCGGAGCCGCTGAAGCTGCTGAAACGCGATAACATCAACGACCGTATCGATCAGGGTTTCCGTCACGTCGGGCTGGACCCGGCGCTGGCCGATCGCTATCCGCATCAGCTTTCGGGTGGTCAGCGTCAGCGCGTCGCCATCGTGCGCGCCCTGCTGCTGCAGCCGAAGATCCTGCTGCTGGATGAGCCGACGTCGGCGCTGGATATGTCCGTGCAGGCGGAGATCCTCAACCTGCTTAACGATCTGAAACGGCAGGATGGCCTGACCATGGTGCTGGTCAGCCACGATCCCGATGTGATCGATCACATGTGCGATCGCGCCGTGCGCATGGCGCAGGGTCGTATNATCGAAGAGATCACCGCCTGATCGCCGGCCGGACGGCACCGCTCCGCTGTCCGGCCCCTCCTGCTCCGCCTCTGCCCGCCTTATCGTCTCCCCGGCCATCACGGCTCGCGCTTCCCGCCTGCTCACGCACGGCCGTTGCGGTATACTCGCGACGACGTTTTNAACAAGGAGTCTGACGATGANGGTAAAACTGCGTCCGCTGGAGCGGGAAGATCTGCATTTTGTCCATCAGCTGGATAACAACGCCAGCGTGATGCGCTACTGGTTCGAGGAGCCNTATGAGGCGTTTGTGGAGNTGTCCGATCTCTACAACAAGCACATTCACGATCAGACCGAACGTCGCTTTGTGGTGGAGCATGACGGCCAGAAAGCGGGACTGGTGGAGCTGGTTGAGATTAACCATGTGCACCGCCGCGCCGAGTTTCAGATCATCATCGATCCGGCCCATCAGGGCAAAGGGCTNGCCACACAGGCGGCGAAACTGGCGATGGATTACGGCTTCTCGGTGCTGAATCTCTANAAGCTCTACCTGATTGTGGATCAGGAGAANGAAAAGGCGATTCACATCTACACCAAACTCGGCTTCGAAATCGAAGGCGTGCTGAAGCATGAGTTCTTTATCAACGGGGAGTACCGCAACACCATCCGCATGTGCATTTTCCAGCATCAGTATCTGGAACGCCACAAAACGCCAGGCGGAATGGTGAAGCCGACCGCGCAGTAATCAGCCGCGCGCGCCAACCGGGTTCATAAAGGGACGCGGATGTTCCGGCTTGAGGTCATACATGCCGCCGTAGAAGGGGTCGACCAGCAGCCAGCCGGGGAAACCGCCCAGCGGAATGTTGCCCAGCAGATACCAGAGGTTAGCGCGTGCTTCGATAGGCACCGTGACCGGCACGTAGCCCGGACTTTCCAGCATCAGCAGGTAGTGCTTTTTGCCGAAGTAGCGGCCAGTGGATTTGGCCAGTTCAACGGTCTGGGGCGTGAAACCCTGCGCCACCGCATAGCCGCGCTCATCCTGCACGGTAAAACGCGCGCCCTGCGGCAGAGAGTCAATGCGCACCAGTTGGGTTTCATTGCCGACAATGGTGGCGCAGCCGCTGAGCAGCAGCGCGGCGGCCAGAGCCAGAATTCGCTGTTTCATAGAGGGGGTCCACAGAGTGATCAGTGATCAGAGTGTAGTCCCCCCTCTCCGCCTCAATCGGGCTATCATCGCCCGATTCCGGCAGCTTATTGCGGTTGACAAGTGCGGGCGATGGCCGCGATGTCGCCCGGTGAGGTGCGGCAGCAGCCGCCAATCAGCCGGGCACCCGCCTGTTGCCACTCGTCCAGCTTGTCATGCAGGGTGCAGCCCGACGGCGCAGAATGCCAGGTTTTGCTGCCGGCATCATACTGCTCGCCGGAGTTGGGATAGACCACCAGCGGTTTGTCGGTCAGGGTCTGCAACTGCTGCAGGGCGGGCGTTACGCTCTCCAGCGCCACGCAGTTAACCCCCAGCGCCACCACCTGTGGCTGCTGATTCAGCCAGCTCACCACCTCTGCCAGCGGCGTGCCGTCGCTGATGTGTCCGGCGTCACGCAGCGTAAACGAGAACCAGGCGCGGGCGTCAGGGAACTCAGCCAGCAGTTTCACCAGCGCCTGCGCCTCGGCAAAGGAAGGCAGGGTTTCACAGGCCAGCAGATCGGCCCCTGCCGCCAGCAGCGCCTGCACGCGCGGGCGGTGGAACGCCATCATCTCCGCTTCCGGCAGCGCATAATCCCCGCGATACTCCGATCCGTCCGCCAGGAAAGCGCCATAAGGCCCCACCGAGCCTGCCACCAGCAGCGTTTTCGCATCGGGCCGCACCGCCAGATAGTCGTGACGGGCGCGCTGCGCCAGTTCAACACTCCGGGCGATGAGCGCCAGCGACGCTTCCTCACCCAGGCCACGCGT